>Ga0208480_1000838_pt1 | contig 11451 bp, 10 predicted proteins | sample NGESurshal092012_4_FD_184485 | JGI IMG/M metagenome (GOLD analysis project Ga0208480, IMG submission 184485) | Arctic peat soil microbial communities from Barrow, Alaska - NGEE Surface sample F53-1 shallow-092012 (SPAdes) | ecosystem: Environmental > Terrestrial > Soil > Wetlands > Peat ... | reverse complement strand
TGCAGACCTTGACTTTCAGCGTCGCGCGCTGCCCGACGGCGCCGAGCTGTCGGGCATTTGCGAGCGCACCCAACAGGAGTTGGCCAGCATCGACGCCGACGTCGCCGAGCGCTACTTTGCCGGTGCCACCCCAGGACAGGAGAGACACTAGGTGCACTTCGCGATCCGCTACATGACCGAATACCACTACGAAGCCCCCGTCTCGGACAACCTCAACGCGCTGCGGGTGCGCCCAGCCACGACCTCCTCGCAGCGCTGTGACGAGTTCCACACCCGCATCGAGCCCGAGGCCCGCGTCAGCCGCCACCTCGACTACTTCGGCACCGAGGTGCTCGAGTTCGGCGTGCCCACAGCCCACGAAAGTCTCACGATCGACGTGCGCGCGCGGGTCGTCACCTCCGATCCGCCCGACCCTCCGCGCGGATCTTGGGAGAGCGTCGACAGCGATGCCTACATCGACGCAGCCGGTGAGTTCGCGCTGCCATGGCAGGACCAGCCGATGATCGCGGGCCTCGAGGAGATGCAGGCAGAGCTAGCAGGCGTCAGCCCCCTGGTGATGCTCGAGCAGTTGTGCGAGCGGATACCCGACCGCTTCGAATATCGGCCCGGGGTCACATATGTCGGATCGACCGTCGAAGATTTGCTGCAAACGCGCGCCGGGGTCTGCCAGGACTTCGTGCACCTCTCGCTGGTGCTGCTGCGCCGCTTCGGCATCGCCGCGCGCTATGTCTCGGGCTACCTGTGGGCGGCACCGGAGGATGGCGGCGCCGATTCGCTCGAGGTTGACACGCACGCCTGGCTGGAGGCGCTGCTCCCGGGAACCGACGGTCACGGCGAGCCGATCTGGGTGGGAGCCGACCCGACGAACCGGCGGCTGGCGGGGGAGACCCACGTGAAGATCGGGCATGGGCGCTTCTACGCCGACGTGCCCCCGGTCAAGGGTCTTTACATGGGCGGTGCCGGTGCCGATCTGAAAGCGGCTGTGACGATGTCTCGCCTGGACCCGCAAGCGGGTGCTCGCGCGTAGGGGCCGCATACGGCAAGGCTTTACTGCCGGACCGTTTGTCCCGAGCGCCAGCGCCGTTGCTAGTGTTGCTCGCCAGGTGCCCAACTTCGACGAGTGGCAGATCGAGTTGCACGGACGCCGCGCGGTCTACCGGATTGCGGGCGACGGGCCGCCTGTCGTGCTCATCCACGGGATGCTCAACTCATCGAGCCACTGGCAGTCGGTCGCGCTGGACCTGGCAAGCGACTACACGGTCATCGCGCCAGATCTGATCGGCCACGGCGATTCGGCTGCGCCGCGTGGGGACTATTCGTTGGGCGCCCATGCTGCGAGTATTCGCGACCTGCTCACCGCGCTTGGTATCGAGCGCGCGAGCATCGTCGGCCACTCGCTCGGCGGCGGTGTGGCGATGCAGTTTTTCTACCAATTCCCGGCTCGCGTTCAGCGTCTTGTGCTCGTGTCCAGTGGCGGGCTTGGGCACGAGGTCAGCCCGATGCTGCGCACCGCCGCGCTTCCGGGAATGTCGGCGGCGTTGTCGCTTGCGGCGCATCCGCGGCTGCTCGGCGCCGTGTGGGGCGCGGGCACTCGCTTGCGTCGCGCCGGCGTGCGCCAGGGCGCCTACGTGCAGGCGGTCGCCCGCGCGTTGCGCCCGCTGGAGCGCTCGCAGGCACGCGAGGCTTTCCTGCAGACGCTGCGCGCAGTGATTGACGTTCGCGGCCAGCGCGTCAGCGCAACCGATCGCCTGTACCTGCTCGAGTCGATGCCGACGATGATCGTATGGGGAGAGCGCGATAACACGATCCCGCTGGAGCACGGCCGCCGCGCACACGAAGCCGTGCCAAACAGCCGTTATCGCACCCTCCCGCGAGCAGCGCACTTCCCGCACCTGGAAGAGCCCGAGGCGTTGGCGGCCGTGCTGCGCGAGTTCCTGGCCGAAAGCGAGCCATGTGAGATGGACGACGCCGAGTGGGGCGCCCTGCTGGTCAGGCGCTCCACGCGCGAGCGGCGACTCAGCAGCGCCGCGGCGTAGGGCTGCTCGCTTTCAACGGCCTGTAACGGTCATGTCGCAAAACCGCCAGACTTCTGCCTGTCGGTAGGGCAGACTTGAAGGCGTGATCGAGGACTTCGACCGTTGTTACCAGGCCGCTCAGTCGCGTGACCCGCGCTTTGACGGGTGGTTCATCACGGCTGTGACCTCGACCGGCATCTACTGTCGGCCGAGCTGTCCGGCGATGACGCCCAAGCGCGAGAATGTGCGCTTCTACCCTACGGCCGCCGCGGCGCAACAGGCCGGCTTTCGCGCGTGCAAGCGCTGCCGCCCCGATGCTGCTCCAGGCTCCCCGGAGTGGGACGGCCGCGCGGACGTCGTAGCGCGCGCGATGCGTCTCATCGGCGATGGAGTTGTGGATCGTGAGGGCGTGCCAGGTCTTGCAAAAAGGCTTGGCTACAGCGTGCGCCAGTTGCAGCGACTGCTGTTGTCGGAGCTTGGCGCGGGGCCGATCGCGATCGCTCGCGCTGGGCGTGCGCAGACTGCGCGCGTACTGATCGAGACAACCACGCTGAGGATGGTCGAGATCGCCTTTGCCTCAGGCTTCGCAAGCGTGCGCCAGTTCAACGAGACGGTCCATGCTGTATTTGCGCTTTCCCCAACTGAGCTGCGGCGTCGCGCAAGCAAGCGTGACTCCGGGCGGGGGTCCCAGCGGCGCAGCGAGGGCGTCGAGAAGTTCTCCGGTGCCGGTGCCGGTGCGCAGGGCGCGATCCTGCTGCGGCTGCCGTTTCGCAAGCCGCTGGCCCCCGAGAACCTCTTCGGACACCTCGCCGCGACAGCGATCCCAGGGGTCGAGGAGGTGAGCGAAGGCGCCTACCGTCGTAGCCTGCGTCTGCCACATGGACCAGGCATCGTCGAACTCGTGCCCACGCCGGAGCACGTCGTCTGTCGTGCGCGGCTCTCAGACTTGCGCGACCTGACGACCGCGATAGCGCGCTGCCGTTGGCTGCTGGACCTCGACGCCGACCCGGTCGCGATAGATGAGCTCCTGAGCAAAGACGCACAGTTGGGTCCAGTGGTGGCGAGGGCGCCCGGACGGCGCGTGCCGCGCTGTGTCGACGGCGCCGAGCTCGCGATCCGCGCCGTCCTTGGCCAACAGGTCTCCACGGCTGCGGCACGCACGCACGCGGCGCGCCTGGTTGCCTCTCACGGTGAGCCGCTGGAGGACGAGCACGGCACGCTCACCCACCTCTTTCCAGAGCCCGCGGCGCTGCGCGAGGCGCAGCTTGCGATGCCGGCCACGCGCAAGCGCACGCTCGCCGCTCTGATCGACGCGCTGTCGAGCGGACGTCTGTCGCTGGACCCGGGCTGCGATCGCGCCGAGGCGCTCGCGACGCTCGCGGAGTTGCCAGGCTTCGGTCCATGGACGACCCAGGTGATCTCGATGCGCGCCCTCGGCGATCCCGACGCCTTCCCAGTCGCTGACCTTGGTGTACGTCGCGCCGCCGAGGCACTCGGCCTGCCGGCCTCGCCCGGCGCCCTCAGCGCCCGCGCCGAGCGTTGGCGACCGTGGCGGGCCTATGCGGTGCAGTACCTCTGGTCGGCCACACCGCACCCGATCAACCATTGGCCGCCGCGTCGTAGTGGCGAAAGCGTCGAACCAGCGTCCACAGGGACGCTGGCACAGGAGGCAGCATGACACCAATAGGCACGAGCCTGCCCACGAGCATGACCACGACGATGGACAGTCCGATCGGAGAGCTGACGATCACCTCTGAGGAAGGAAAGCTCACTGGTATCCAAATGCACGAACAGCGTCACCCCAAAAAAATCCCAGCCGACGCGCGCCGAGACGACGACGGACTCGGGCATGTCGTCGCTCAGCTCGAGGCGTATTTTGCCGGTGAGCTGACCGAGTTCGAGATGGCGCTGGACATGCGCGGAACCGAGTTTCAACGTCGCGTATGGGCGAGCCTTTGTGAAATCCCATACGGGGAGACGATCAGCTACGGCGAGCTGGCGCGCTGGGTCGGCAACCCAAAAGCCTCGCGCGCCGTCGGTCTGGCGAACGGGCGCAACCCGGTCGCGATCGTCGTGCCGTGCCACCGCGTGATCGGCGCCGACGGCTCGCTCACGGGGTACGGGGGAGGGCTCGAGCGCAAGGTGTGGCTGCTGGAGCACGAGGCCAAGCACCGCACGAGCGCGGGCGCTCAGGTGACGCTCGACCTACAGGCTCAGCCGGCTTAGCGCATCGAGCGCGGCGCCCTGGCCGCACATACCGTGCACGCCACCGCCGGGCGGCGTCGAGGAGGAGCACAGGTAGACGCCTGGGATCGGCGTACGGTATGGATGCGGGCTGGGGCTGGGACGGAAGACGGTCTGGCGCAAAGTGGCAGCACCGGAGTTGATGTCGCCGCCAACGTAATTGGGGTTGTGCCGCTCGGTCTCCACGGCGTTGACGCTGTGGCGCGCGAGGATGAGGTCACGAAAGCCGGGAGCGAAACGCTCGATCTGCGCCTCGATGCGCTCGCTCATGTCTCGATCCGAACCCGACGGCACGTGGCAGTAGGCGTAGAAGCTGTGCTTACCCTCAGGCGCGCGTGTCGGGTCCACCACACAGGGCTGCACGGTGATTCAGAAGGGATGCTCTGCGTGGCGCCCGGCGGCGACCTCGCTCTCGCTGCGCGCGATCTCCTCGAAGCTACCGCCGATGTGTAGCGTCGGCGCTGCGCGGCAGACCTCTGCCTGCCAGGGAACGGGCCCATCCAGCGCCCAGTCCATCTTGAAGATGCCGGGTCCGTATTTGAAGCGACGCATGGCTTTGCGGTAGCGCCGGCCCAGGCGCGGTCCAGCGGTCTCGAGCAGGTTGTGGGGCGCAACGTCCAGCAGTGTGGCGCGCGCGCGCGGAAGCTCGTCCAGGTCAGCGATCCAGTGGTCGCTGTGCAACTGGCCGCCGCAGCGTTGAAGCTCGGCCAGCATCGCATCGACGATGCGCGCGCTGCCACCTTCGACGACCGGCCAGCCCACAGCGTGCGCGAGCACCCCGAGCAACAACGCAAACGCACCGGTACCGGGCGCCCCGAGCGGTCGCATCGAATGGGCGCCCAACCCAGCCAGCAGCGCACGCCCCTCGTCGGTCTTGAAGGGTCGGGCGAGCACGGTCGTCGGCCACAGCCCAAGCAGGCCGAAGCGGGCCATCGCCAGGGGATGGGCCGGGGGAGAGAGCAGGGGCGCGAGCACCGAGGGCACGATCGCGTCCGTGTCCTCGACGAGCTTGGCAAAGATGCGGCGATAGGCGCGCGCATCCTGGCCGAGTGCTGTCGCGGTCTGCTCGACCGAGTCTGAGACGAACGCCGCCCGCCCACCGTCGAGCGGGTGGGCAAAGGCGATATCCGGGGTCTTCAGCGACAGCCCCTGAAGCGGTGTCTCAGTGAAGAAGGGAGAGGCCGCGAGCAGTGGGTGAACGGTCGAGCAGACGTCGTGCGCAAAGCCGGGCAGCGTCAGCTCTTGGGTGCGGCAGCCGCCCCCGGGCGTCTCGGCCCCCTCGTATACGTGAACGCTCAGTCCAGTGCGTGCGAGCGTGAGCGCCGCGGCAAGACCGTTCGGGCCTGACCCCACGACGACCGCGTCTGCCTCCTGCATGCTCACAATTGCAGCACGGTGTCCTGAGCGGCGACGATCACGTCAACGTCGGGCGTTGCAGCGAAGCGCGCTTTCAACTCGTCAAGCGCATCGTCGCTGCGGTCGGGTCGATGGTGGGCCAGCAGCACACGGCGAGCTTGGGCATGGCGAGCAAGCTCAACCGCATAGTCGGCGGCCGCATGCCCGAAACGTCCTTCAGAGGCCAGCTCGGCCCGTGTGAGCAGCTGCGAGTCGTGCAGCAGCGCGTCGGTGGCGGCGGCAAGTTCGAGCGCGGCGGGATGATACTCGCCCCACCCGTCCGGCCCTGCGCCGAGCGAGGTAGGACAATGGTCGGGCATGTAGGTGAACGTCGAGTGTCCATCGCTGAGGCGATAGCCAAATGTGCGCCCGCCCTTGTGCGGAATCTCGCGCGCCAGCACGCTGAAGCCGTCGAACTCCCCAGCGCCCGGAGCGAGCGTCGCAAAGCTCCAGCTACCACGCAGCTGGTCCGGGCGCATCGGGAAGTGGGGCGGTGACATCGAGCGCGCCAGTACAGACACGGCGTCCGCCCCGTCCTCCTGCTCGGGCAGCAACAGGCTCACGTGAGCGTCGTCGTTGTCGCCGGCGTGGAAGAACGGCAGTCCCTGTACGTGGTCCCAGTGCAAGTGCGTCAACAGGATCGTGCCGCTGAAGGCGCGCTTACCGAGCAGCCCCGTCACCGAGCGGATGCCCGTGCCGGCATCGAGGATCAAAGTCGGGAAGGGCCGATCGTCGTGGGCGATCGCCACGCAAGAGGTGTGCCCGCCGTAGCGCAGAAATTCGCCGCCGGGCGCCGGGGTGGAGCCCCGCACGCCGCAGAGATGAACACGCACGGTCTCTAGTCCCGCACGGGCTTCTTGGGACGCTTCCCCTCCCGACGATGACCCTCCGACAGCTCTTGCAGCGCCCCGCGCTCGAGCTGGGAACCATCCACCGCCGCCACCCTGCACGCGGTGACCGCCACGAGCGTCGAAGTCCTCACCCCGCCCTCCAGGTGCGCGCGCTCGCCCAACATCGCGCCCGGCCCGTACTCCGCAAGTCTCTCTCCGTCATGCTCGATGCGCAATACCCCGTCGAGCAGCAAGAAAACCTCGGTCCCGCGCTCACCCTGCTTTACAAGCGTCGTCCCAGCCTCGAGCTTTTCGATTCTCGGCTTGGCGGTACTTGTGCCCTTTCGGGTACCGCGCATCAGCTGCTCGGAGAGCCTGCGCTCCAGCGCGCTCTCCACAGCGGTCACAAGCGCCTTGGACTCTTGATCGCCCCAGGGTGTGTGGCGGCCAAAGGACTTGCGATACCAGTCCTTGAAGTCGGCCAGCCCCGACTTGTGCGAGAGTCGGCCGTCCTTGTCGTAGATCCAGTGGCGTGGGAAGCGGCTCGCGCCGACCATCGATCCTTCGGCGCGCCCGTCGGTGTAGATGGTGAGGGTGAGGGTCGTCCAGACGAGCGGCGCCTGCCACTGGATGAACGGCTTGCGCCTGACCCGGCGCGGCGCCGGCACCCCTGTGCGTCCGCCTGTCGTCTGCACGAAGCGCACGAAGTCCCTGCCCTTCTCAGGCTTCTTCTGGATCGTGGGTAGGCCGATGGCTTCAAAGGTCCGAGCGACGGGCCCCATCTTCACGGTGGTGCTGCCCATCAGGCCCCGGCCGCTGTAGCCGAAGTCCTTGATCTTGCCTTTCTCGTCCACCTCGATCCAAGCGTCGAGGACGTTGGCGAAGCGAAAGCGATCCTCGTCGCAGAGCGCTTGCAGATCGTCGATCTTCTCCGGCGGCGGGGGATCGTAGTGAGCCATCCCAGCGTCGAAGGGAATGCGCATGCTGCCCTCGATCGCCTCAGAGGGGATCCATGACAGCGAGGTGATTGAGCTTTGGTGACGCAAGGACGCGATTTCGGGTCGTGCTCAGGTCTGGGTAGTGCTCAGGTCGGGCGGGAGCTTAGCATCGGCTGTAACGGTCCACACGGGAACCTTGGCAACGCGACCGCGCACCTCGAACTCGCCGACGAGCGTCAGGCTCTCGGGCGGATTGCGCATCCGCTCGCGTGTCGTGTCGGCAATGAACAGCATGTGCCCGCTGCCCTTGGTCATACCCTCCAGCCGAGAAGCAGTGTTGGTCGTGTCGCCGAGCGCCGTGTACTCGACGCGCTGCTCGGAGCCGATGTTCCCAGCCATGACGCTGCCGCTGTTGATGCCGACACCCATCACGAACTCGTGCTCGTGCCCTTGCTCTTTCAACCAGCCGTTGAACTTCGCAAGGCGCGGCCCGATCATTTCGACAGCGGCGGTGAGCGCCCGGTCGGCATGGTCGGGTTGCTCGAGCGGCGCGCCGAACACGGCCATGATGCCGTCGCCCATGTAGGCAATCAGGGTCCCGCCGGCGGCCATGATCGCTTCGGTCATCTCGTTCAGGTAGCAGTTGACGACCTCGATGACGCGTTCGGCGGGTTGGTTCTCGGAGAAGCTGGTGAAGCCGCGCAGGTCGGAGAAGAGCACAGTGCAGTCGCGCTCGACGGCCCCGAGTCGCAGATTCTCGTCAGTGCGCGCCATCACCTGGTCGACCACATCGGCGGGCACGAAGCGGGAAAACACGTCGCGCGTGCGTTGGCGCTCGATCGCCTCGCTCAGGTAGAGGATCGCGAGCGTCCCGAGCGTTCCGAGGGCAAGGGCGAGAAGCGGGTAGACGAAGCTGACGATCCAGCCGCTGTTGAACAGGATCTGGGTCAGGACGGTGAAGAGGATGGCGGCCGCGAGTGCGTCGGCAAGAGCACGCCAGGGACGCACGCGCAAGCTGCTGAGGGGTGTCAGCGCCCCCATCAGGACGATCAGCAGGAGGTTCAGACCGCCGCCTACACCGCGGAGGGAAATGCCTCTTAGGAGGGTGGCGGTGGCGTTGGCCCAGATTTCGGGGCCGGGCATATCACCGCTCGTAGCGGTGGGGTGGATGTCTTGCAGGATAGGTGCGGTCGCGCCGACGACCACAACCTTCCCCTGTACCTCGCTCGCGGGAAAATTTTTGGTGAGGACGTTGTAATAGGAAATTTGGCGGATCGTCCCGGACGGACCTGCATAGTCGATCGGCACCGTGCCTTTTTCGAAGTCAGAGGCCTGGACTGGGCGTCTCGTTGCGGTTTCTGCCGCGACAACGGGAAAGCTACGAAGGCCTTTTTGGGAAAACGCGAAACGCCTCACGGCGCCGTCCGAATCCGACGTCAGATGCACCTCACCCGGTCGTGCCCCGACTTCGTGCAGGTGTTCGTCGCCACCGAGCACCGGAGTGCTGCCACCGTGACCTATCTGGACGGTCGCCAAGACCGTCTTGCCGCTAGCGCGCTCAAGAGCTTCGATCAGCGCGTTGTCGTCGGTGACATCGGTTTCGCGCAGAAATTCGATGTCTAGAGCAATCACCTTGGCACCAGCCCGGCGCAGGTTGTCGATCACCCGCCCGTCATAGCGTCGCGGATAGGGGTAGCCGATGTTCGGGGTCGCTTCCCTGATTTTTTCGAGGGTGGTCTCGTCGATACCAACGAGGACTACGCTTGATGGCGCCGATTGCTTCCCCCGAACCGAAAAGCGCGCATCGATCGTCTGCAGTTCGGTGCGCCGCAACAGGTGGGTCGCGTAGGCAAGCACGCCGATGCCCGCTGCCAGGACCGCGGCCACGACCAGCAACATCGCCTTGCGCCTTGCCCAGGCAGCGCGCCCCATTTACTCGTCCCCTGTCATAATCCGCGCCTCGACACGCGCTGATGCTAACGGCTGGGGCTTACATCGGAGGACGTACGTCGCGATCCAGGGGGGTCGCTGCGCTGGTGCTCGCCTCGATAGCGATCGCCCTCCTCGCGCTATGTGCCGTCGCCCCGAGCCGAGCGAGTGCGGCGGTCGAAAGCGGAGCGCTCTCGCAGCTCGGTGAACCATTCGCTTGCATCGGGGAGGTCGAAGAAGGAGTCGCGAAATGTGGCAAGTCGGTCCCGTCCGGTTTGAGCTACGCCTACGACGTACAGGTCAGCCCGGACGGGCGCAGCGCTTACTCGGTGGCCGTCCAGGGCGACCTGATCGAGTACTCGCGTAACCCGGCGAACGGCTCACTCTCTGTGATCGGTTGCTTCAGCTCGAAGCCAAAGACAGAACCAGCGTGCGAAACGAACGCCGAAATGGAAGTGGCGTCGATCGAATCCCCGGCCGCGCTGGCGATCAGTCCGGACGGCTCGAGCGTCTATGTGATCGGCCAGGGCGCCGCCAACGACCTTGTCGAGTTCAGTCGCAACGCGGAAACCGGTCTGCTGACCAAGGTTGGATGCATCACGGAGGAAGCCACTTCGACCGAATGCACGACCGGTGCCAAGGGCCTCGAACTTCCTTACGGTGTGACCGTCAGTCCTGACGGCGAAAATGTCTACGTCACGAGCTTCGCTGACCAGGCGATCGCCGAGTTCAAGCGCGACACGAAAACTGGCCTGTTGACGCAGCTCAGCGGAGAAAACGACTGCGTAAGCGACACGTCAGGGAGTGGGTGTGGGACGACGACCGCGATTGGCCTCAAGGAAGCGATTGGCGTGGCCGTCAGTCCCGACGGCAAGGACGTCTACACCGGAGCGGGCGCCACATCCGCGGAAGGGGACATCGCGGCGTTCGAACGCGGCGCCGAAGGCGCGTTGAAACAACTGCACCTCGAAGAAGGGTGTATCAGCGAAACTGTGATCGGTTGCTCGCACGCCGAACACATCCAGGGCACGGAAGACCTCGCTGTCAGTCGACGGCAACAACGTGTATGGAACCTCGACGGCGACCCATTCGGTAGTCGAGTTGAAGCGCACGGGTACCGGTGCCCTCGAACAGCTAGGGGCTCCCAACGAGTGTGTTACCACCGAAAAATCCGTCGCCGGATGCACAGAAGCCAAGGAAATCGCGAGCCCGGTTGGCGTGGCCGTAAGTCCCGATGGATCCAACGTCTACGTGTCGAGCAGGTCCACAAACAAAAGCGCGGTGGCCGCATTCGCGCGCGGGTCCGGAGGCGTACTCACTCAGCTCGCCGGTAATCCATGCGTGACCGAAGCGGCGAGCGGCTGCGAACCTGCGGCGTCGAATGAACGTATCGGCTTGGCGTACGCCCGCCGGGTCACGGTCAGTCCGGACGGCACGAACGTTTACGTGGCCGCGCAGAGCGCACACGCCATCACCGAGCTTGCACGTGCCGTCACCCCCACGGTCACGAGCCTCAGCAACGGCGGGGGCATTGAAGCGGGCGGCAACGAAATCACGATCGAGGGCAGCGGGTTCGTCGAAGGGGCAACCGTCGAATTCGTGGGTGCGGGCAGAGCGTCGGATGTGCATGTGGAGTCCGCCAGCACGATCACCGCTGTGGCGCCGCCTGGCCGCGGCGTTTCCTACGTTGTGGTCAGGACATCCTCGGGATCCTCACCCGTCGGTGGGGAAAGCGAATACATCTACGGTCGTCTCGGAGGCCTCGATATCGCCGGCTACTGCGAAGGGCTTGGCTACCTGGGGAACGGGTCTGGTGCGACCACGCTGTTGCGCGAAGGACAGGTCGAAGGACCTGAATACGCATACGAAAACTGGGCGTGTGTGAACAGTGGCGGAGCCGCGGTTCCGATTGCCGTGCACGGGCCGGCGCCTAGCATGGACAACGCCTGCGCTGTGGCGTTCCCGAATGTGCCAGCTCATGCGCGTGCCGAGAATCCCGACAACGCATTCTCGTGGACTTGCTACGAGGGTGCGCCACCCGAAGAAACAAAAAGCGGCAACGAAGGCCCGACAACGCTGTCTCCTCTGAAGAGGCTCGCC
>Ga0208480_1000837_pt1 | contig 11470 bp, 11 predicted proteins | sample NGESurshal092012_4_FD_184485 | JGI IMG/M metagenome (GOLD analysis project Ga0208480, IMG submission 184485) | Arctic peat soil microbial communities from Barrow, Alaska - NGEE Surface sample F53-1 shallow-092012 (SPAdes) | ecosystem: Environmental > Terrestrial > Soil > Wetlands > Peat ... | reverse complement strand
CTCCGGGTGATTGATGCCGACACGCATCTGACCGAGGCCCACGACCTCTGGACCTCGCGCGCTCCGGCCAAATTCAAAGATCGAGTCCCCCACGTCGAGATGATCGACGAGCGGCCCATGTGGATCGTCGACGGCGCAGAGCTCGGCTTCGCCGGAGGCGGCGGCGTCATCGACCGTGACGGCAACAAGGGGCGCGCCCTCGAAGCGCTGTACGAGTGGACCCAGGACAGGATCCACCTCGGCGCCTTCGACCCTAAGGCTCGTATCGAGGTCATGGACGACTCGGGCATCTGGGCCCAGATCTGCTTCCCGAATTCCGTCGGTCTCGGGGGCCAGGGTCTTTCCGACGTGGTCAAGGACCCCGAGCTCCGCCTGCTCTGCGTGCAGATCTACAACGATGCCATCGCCCAGATTCAGGAGGAGTCGAACAACCGTCTGCTCCCCATGCCCATCATGCCGGCCTGGGACGTGGCGGCCTCAGTGGTCGAGGCGGAACGGGTGGCCGGCCTGGGGCTGCGCGGCATCAACCTGACCTCGGACACGCAGGACCTGGGCGCGCCCGACCTGGCCAGTCTGGAGTGGGATCCCCTCTGGGACGTCTGTGCCGATCTGCACATGCCGGTGCACTTTCACATCGGCGCCAGCCTCACCACCATGACCTACTTCGGGACGTACCCGTGGGAATCACAGGACGACGACACCAAATTGGCCATCGGCGGGACGTTGCTCTTCATCGGCAACGCCCGCGTGGTCACCAACATCATCCTGAGCGGCATGCTGGAGCGGCACCCGACCCTGCAGATGGTGTCGGTGGAGAGCGGCGTAGGTTGGATCCCCTTCATCCTCGAGGCGCTCGACTACGAAATGTCGGAGAACGCCCCCAAGCAGCTCGAGAAGCTCTCCATGCTGCCGTCGGAGTACTTCAAGCGCCAGCTCTTCGCCACGTTCTGGTTCGAGAAGAACAACGTGCCGGCCCTGGTCGAGTCGGTCGGCGAGGACTGCATCCTCTTCGAGACCGACTTCCCCCATCCGACCTGCCTGTACCCCAAGCCCCTCGAGACGGTGGCCGAGAAGATGTCGACCCTGACGCCGACGGCGCAGCGCAAGATCCTCGGCGAGAACGCCGCCAAGCTGTACCGGTTGTAACTCGTCCCCGCGGGAACTCGTCCCCGCGGTGCGCCCGATCGGTGGCGCGGGCCGCCGCGGCAGATGGCCCCGTTCCTTCGCCCTCCACGGCGCTGGTGTCGCTCCGGGAACCCGTCGCCCGCCCGCCCCGGCCCAGGTAGCCCGTGATCGGGCATCCGGGCGGCATCCCCGATGTCGTGCCTGCCGGACGGGCGCTCACGGCGGGTAGGTTCGGGTTCAGCGAGGCACAGCCAACATTTATCTCCCTCATACATTTCCCACATCTGGCCCTTATGTCGCCCCGCTTCAATGGTCCCAGGCGAAAGTCCCGATGGTGGGCTTCGACAGAGGAGATCGAATGAGCGACGACAGCACCGAAGCAGCGGACAACGAGCAAGCGGGTGACCACCTGAACGACACTCCCCCCACACCGACGCCGACACGCGCGCCGCCGGTGACCGGGTCAGCCATCCCGCTTCCGGCGGTCGACCCGACCGCTCCCACCGCACCGGTCGGTGACACGCCCGCGCCGCCCATGGCCCCTCCGGTCACGTCAGAGCAATCGGTCGTCCCCCCGGCCGGCCCCGCCGGTGGCTCCTACGCGCTCGGTGCCCTGTCGGGCAATCCTCATCTCGGACCCTCGTCGGGGCCCGCGTACGGCGCTCCGGCAACCGGTCAGCTTCCGCCCACCTGGGGCCCGCCCGCCGCCACCGGCGCCGCGGCCGGGGGCGCGGCGGGGAAACCGGGGTCCCATCGCTTCCGCAACGTGGCCGCGGTGACCGGAGCCATCGTCATTGCGGTGGCCGCCGGCGCCGGCATCAGCCACGCCGCATGGAAGGGCAGCACCCCGGTCAGTTCGGCCACCTCGGCCCCGCCCTCCTCCAACTCGACCCCCTTCTCCCCCGGTTCCGGCTTCGGAGGGGGATCGGGATCGTCCGGATCGGGCTCCTCGGGTAATTCGAGTAACTCCGGTGGTGCAGGACCGGGCGACGTCTCGGCCATCGCCGCCAAGGTGGACCCGGGCTTGGTGGACATCAATACCACCCTCGGGTACCAGAGCGAGCAGGCCGCCGGAACCGGCATCGTGCTCACGTCATCAGGCGAGATACTGACCAACAACCACGTGATTGACGGCGCCACCACCATCAGCGCCACTGATGTGGGCAACGGCAAGACCTACTCGGCCAGCGTCGTCGGCTATGACCGCTCCAACGATGTCGCCGTCCTGCAGCTCCACAATGCGTCGGGCCTGCAGACGGCCGCCATCGACAGCTCGTCCAACGTAGCCGTCGGCGAGAATGTGGTGGGCGTCGGCAACGCGGGCGGAACCGGCGGGACCCCCAGCGCGGCTGGTGGCACCGTCACCGCCCTCAACCAGTCGATCACGGCCAGCGACCAGGGTGACGGCTCCTCGGAGCAGTTGACCGGACTCATCCAAACCAACGCCGACATTCAGCCCGGTGACTCCGGCGGGTCACTCGTCAACACGTCGGGTCAGGTCATCGGCATCGACACGGCCGCCTCGGCTGGATTCTCCTTCCAAGGTTCGAACCAGGGCTCGGGAAACCAGGGCTACGCCATTCCGATCGTCCAGGCGACCGCCATCGCCGCCCGGATTGAGCTGAGTCAGGCCTCGTCGACCATCCACATCGGAGCCACCGCCTTCCTGGGTGTCCAGATCACCGCCACCTCGAACAGCGGCGGCAACCCCAACGGATTCGGAGGCGGATTCGGTGGCGGCTTCGGCGGCGGCACTGGAAACTCGGGCTCGGGCTCTGGCTCGTCCTCGGGCTCGTCGGTGGCCGGCGTCTCGGTCGCCGGAGTGGTGACCAGCTCACCGGCTCAAGAAGCTGGGCTGGCCCAGGGTGACATCATCACGTCGGTCGACGGCAAGAGCGTCAACGCCCCGACGGACATCACCAATGAACTGGAGCCGCACCACCCCGGTGACAAGATCACCCTGGGATGGACCGACACGTCAGGGCAGACCCACACCGCCACGGTGGCGCTGACGTCGGGACCACCGCAGTAGGGAAGGCGACGAGCACCGGGACCGGAACACACCGGCCCCGGTGCTCTTTTCGCGTCACGGGCCGGCGCCGATCCCAGATCTCATGACCCGGCCAGCGGTACGGTCTTCTGATGGGAGGCGACACCAGTACCTATGACGAGGCCGTGGCCTCCGTCGGCGACGGGGTCCCCGAAGCGGTCGCGGCGGCAGCCATCGTCGCCAAAATGACGCCCGAGGAGAAGCTGTGGTGCCTCGATGGGGATCTCCCCTTCTGGGCCGGTCTGGACGACTTGAAGGATGGCGGCTACCACAAGCGCCCGTTTCCCGCGGCCCGCATCGAACGGCTCGGCGTCCCCGGGTTCGCCTTTTCCGACGGACCGCGGGGAGTGGTCGTCGGTCCGGCGACGTGCTTTCCGGTCTCGATGGCCCGCGGGGCCACCTGGGACCTCGATCTCGAAGAGCGCATCGGCGAGGCCATCGGGAAGGAACTCCGGGCGGTCGGAGCCAACCTCTTCGGCGGGGTCTGTGTCAACGTCCTGCGACACCCGGCTTGGGGTCGGGCCCAGGAAACCTACGGCGAAGATCCCTTCCATGTGGGTGAATTCGGGGCGGCCCTGGTGCGGGGGGTACAGCGCCATGCCATGGCGTGCGTGAAGCACTTCGCCTGCAATTCCATGGAGAACGCCCGCTTCAAGGTGGACGTCACGGTGGACGACGGGGCACTGCATGAGGTCTTCCTGCCGCAGTTTCGCCGGATCGTCGACGAAGGTGTGGCCGTGGTGATGAGCGCGTACAACTCGGTCAACCGCGAATGGTGTGGCCAGGACCGCTCCCTCCTGACCGGCGTGCTGCGGGACGAATGGGGCTTCGAGGGGTTCGTGATCAGCGATTGGATCTTCGGCGTGCGTGATGCTCCGAAATCGGTGATCGCCGGTCTCGATGTCGAAATGCCCTACCGCATGGTGCGGGCGGCGGGATTGTCCACCGCCTTCCAGGACGGGTCCTTGGCCTGGGACGACGTCGACCGTTCCGTGGTCCGGACCATCGCCACGTTGCTTCGGTTCAACCACGTCCTGAACGGTCCTCGCCCCGACATCAGCGTGTTGGCCTGCCCCGAACATCGCAGCCTGGCCCGAGAGGCAGCGGCCAAGGCGGTCGTGCTCCTGCGGAATGAACCGGTGGGCGATCACCCCCTGCTGCCGTTGACTCCGGCCACGTTGCGCTCGATTGCCGTCATCGGACACCTGGCCGAGATTCGCAACATCGGAGACGGCGGCTCGAGCGACGTCTGGACGCCCGAAGTGATCACGCCGCTGCAAGGCCTGCGGGCTGCGCTCCCCGAGGTCGAGATCGTCTATGACGACGGAACGGATGCGACGCGGGCGGCTCGCGCCGCCGGCGCCGCCGATCTGGCCGTCGTCGTGGTGGGGTACACCAAGGCCGATGAAGGGGAGTTCATCGGCGGAGATCCTTCCGCCGGACCACTGGGCGACCTTCTCCCCGGCGCTGACGATCCGGCCTTGGCCGCAACGTTCACGGCCTCGGTGGCCGCCCATCCCGGGATGGAACCGTCCGAAGGCGTCCCGGCGAACGGTCCCTTGTCCTTTGCCACCGGAGGTGATCGATCGTCGCTGCGCCTGCATCGAGCCGAGGAGGAACTCATTCTGGCGGTGGCGGAGGCCACCTCGCGCGTCGTGGTGGCGGTGGCGGCGGGGAGCGCCGTCATCATGTCGACCTGGGCCTCGAACGTGCCGGCCATTGTGCAGTCCTGGTACGCCGGAATGGAAGGGGGTCACGGACTGGCCGACGTCCTGCTCGGCCGTCGCAATGCCGAGGGACGTCTGCCCTTCACCGTCCCGGTCGGCGAGGAACACCTCCCCCATTTCGAGCGGGATGCCGAGGCGATCACCTACGACCGTTGGCACGGATGGTGGAAGTTCGAACGCGACGGGGCGGTCCCGCACTTCCCCTATGGCTTCGGGTTGTCGTACACCACGTTCGAGCGGGGGCCATTTACAGTCACGGTGGATGAGCACGCCGTCGAGGTCCACGGCAGCGTCACCAACCAGGGGAACAGCGCCGGTGCGGAGATCGTGCAGGTCTACGCGGGTCCGGAGGCAGGTGATTCGGCTCCACGGCCACGGCGGCTCATGGGATTTGCCCGGATCGAAGTGGCTCCGGGCGAGAAGGCCGAGCTCGCGCTCTCAATTCCCCGGGGCAGATTTGCCGTACGCAACGCGCACGGCCACCGGTGGGTTCCAGCCACCGGCCCCTACGTGGTCGAAGTCGGGCGTTGGGTCGGCGATCCCACCGCGCAATCGACGTCGCTTGATCTGTAGAGCGGGACCCCCGGTCCGAGTCATCGCAGTACGCTGCCCTTGGTGCATCCTTCTAAAGAGTGTCCGGATTCGGACGATGACGGTCCCCGCATCACGGTGGCTTCTTTGCCGGGCGATCCGCCCTATGGCGAACAGTTGACCGAGGCCGAACTCACCGCGTTGGCGTTGGCGGCTGATCCCAATGCGGCGCTGAGCGACGATGCCATTCCCCTCAGCATGCACCTGGCCCAATTCGCCGGAGCATTGCCCGAGTGGTACATGCCGCCGGCAATGGCGCGAAACGGCTCAAAGTGGCGAGTGCCGGTGATCGGCACCATTGTCGCCGCTTTCGTGCTCATTGAAGGTCTGGGGCTGTGCAATACCTACGGCATTCTTTCCTTCGCCTAATAGCCGAGACCGCTCGATTGCGCCGCCGCGGGCCAACCTCACCGCCCTCGTCCCGGCCGCCGCGCCCCATCGGTCACCCACGATCCGTCCCGGCTGCAGCCGCGGTGTGACTAGGGTTTTCCAGCGGCCACCCAGCTGTTCACCCGGCTGTCGCTGATACGCCGAGCGGTGGCCATGTCGGCCCACACCCGAAAGCGCTTCTTTTCGTCGTCGCTCAACTGGGAAAACAGCGTCTTTTCCCCCGGCCCGCTGCTGGGGCGGGACGCTCGAGCCCGTCCACCCGCATTGCTCGTGCGCCCCTTCTCGATAAACGGCGTAAAGGCCGCCCGAAGCTGGGCTGCGTTCCTCGTATTGACGTCGATTTCATAGGACTTACCGTCCAGTGAAAAATGGATCGTCTCGTCGGCATCTCCGCCGTCAATGTCGTCGGTTAGTTTGACTATCACGGTTTTTGCCATGGATGCATAGTGGCATAGGCGTTCTGCTTGGGCCAATTGCTTGGACCGATTACTGGCTAATACTTGGCCAATACTTGGCCTGATTGTGGCGTAATCGGATCGATTTCCGGGTTAGCCGATAGCCGAAGGACCACCAATCCATCCGCAAAGAGTGTCCCGTAGTCTTGTCAAAAGAAGCGATTGATCTTCTACAAGACTACGAGAGGGTCTGGCTTCGAAAAACCCTGGTCAACGAACGCTTGGTCGGCGGTGAGGCCGCGCCCGGTCGTCGTCTCTCCGCACCTCCGGTCTCGAACTGCCTCGCACCGACGTTCCTCTACGAGAACGGTCGACTTCGATTGACCTTCCTATTAGTCTGATTTTTGTCCTCGACGCGCCACGTTCGACCCTGTTCCCCCTCCGTCGGACCGGGGCGCGCCGAGGATGGCGGGCCCCTCGTTTCGAGGCGGATTGCACTTCGCGCCGTCTTCTCCGCAATAGCGGCCAATATGGGGTCATGGCTCGCCGGAACGCTCCACGACGAGGGGGGCGGCGCGTCGGCAGAAGCGACGGCGACCCGGCCGGGCGCCAGGCGGTGTCACCCGGCATGCACTGGCGGGCCGACGGTCAACCCAAATCCGCCTACCGTTCGCAGGGGGAGGCGCTGAGTGTGGCCGATGAACGCCGATCCGAGTCGGGCGTCGACCTGAACGCCTATCAGTGCGAGATCTGTGGGAGCTGGCACCTGGGAAGCTACGGGCGGAGCGAGAGATGAATGAACCGTTCCTGGCCTGGGACGTGCACCAAGGTCTTTGCCCGGAGTGCGCATTCGACTGGGACCAGAGTGAATTCGAGGATCTGGTCGGTCAATGCGTGTGGGGAGTCGCCGTCTTCGGCGAGTGCATCTCCCGTCTCGGGGATCCCTCGGTGGCCGTGGAACCGGGCCTGTGGTCGGCCAGCCGCTATGTCTGGCACACCGTCGACGTGCTCCGGTTCGGGACGGAACGGCTCTGGACGCTCAGCGTCGATCCCTCCTTCGGCGTCCCGTCGTGGGACGAGAACCTGATGGCCGAGCGTCGCTCCTACGACCAGCTCTCACCGTTCGTCGGACTGCTGGCCATGATCTCCGCCGTGGAGACCTGGCGCACGGCCGCCCTTGAGGCGCCCCGCGACGTCACTACGCCTCACCCCGAGGCGGGAACCATCGATGCCTTCGACCTGGTGCAGAGGAACGCCCATGAGGTATGGCATCACCTGTGGGACATCCAGCGCGGGCTCCCGCCGGCCTAGCTGCCCGTCATACCCACAAATGCTGCGATCATGGTGGACATCGAACCCAATGAGCCGGAACAGCAGGCTGACGTGTCGCCCGACCACGACGAGTCGGGCGACGAGATCCCGTCGAGGCGTTTCGACGCCTGGCGCCGCCGCTCTGCCGTCGGGGGGATGGCCACCGGCATAGCGCTCGGCCTGCAGGAAGTCTTTTACCCGAACAAAAACGAGCCGGTGATTTCGGCCGAGGCGCCGGGTGAGCCTCCCGATGCCGACGATCGGCTGCGTGTCGTCCTCGACCCTGACGATCCCACCAAGTCGACCGTGGTCGTGCCGAAGTCTCACCCGGCCACACCGCCCCACACCGACTGACGTCCATCCCGGTCCATCCCGACCAGCGCTTGACGGAACCGACCGTGAGACGTACCATCTTGCATATCGGACAGTCTGTCCGATATGCAAGAGGAGTTGTCCGAACGTGGCCGAAACCGCTGCCGACGTCACCCCCGTCGATCTGTCCGACTCACGCTCGTTCGTCTCGAGCGTGCCGCACGAGTGGCTGACCCACCTGCGCCAGCACGATCCCGTGCACTGGCAGGACGAGCCCGGCGGCCCGGGGTACTGGGCCGTCACCAAGTACCACGACTGCGTGACGGTGAACCGAGACTTCGAGCGGTTCAGTTCGGCCACTCAGGGCACCATGCCCTTCGAGCTCGGTGCGGACGAGGTGGCGCAACAGAGTCTGATGATGCTCAACATGGACCCTCCGCTGCACACCCGGTACCGCCGGTTGGTCAACAAGGGCTTCACCCCCCGCATGGTCCGGGACCTGGAGGGGAACATCCATCGTTCGGCCGACGCCATCATCGACCAGGTCATCGAGAGCGGCCGGGCCGACTTCGTGACCGACCTCTCGGCCGAGCTCCCGCTGCAGGTCATCGCCGAGCTCCTGGGCGTACCCCACGACGACCGCCACAAGATGTTCGACTGGTCCAACCGCATGGTGGGCAGTCAGGATCCCGAGTACCAACTGGCGGCCGAGGAGGCCATGACGGCCGCCATGGAGCTCTACGCCTACGCCGCCCAGCTGTTCGCCCAGAAGCGGATCGACCCGCACACCGACCTCATGAGCGCGCTGACCGGCGTCGAGATCGAGGGCGAGCGCCTCAGCGAGATGGAGCTCGAGCTGTTCTTCCTCCTCTTGACCGTGGCCGGCAATGAGACCACCCGCAACCTGATGTCGGGGGCCATGCACGCCTTCTTCCAGTATCCCGACCAGTGGCAGCGGCTGCGCGACGACCGCAGCCTGCTCCCTACCGCCGTGGAGGAGATGCTGCGCTTCGTCACCCCCGTCATGAACTTCCGCCGCACGGCCACCTGCGATGCCGTGCTCAGCGACACGAAGATCCAGGCGGGCGACAAGATCGTCTTCTACCACGCCTCGGGCAATCGCGATGAAGACATCTTCCCGGATTCGGGTGCCTTTGATGTCGGCCGCGATCCCAATCCCCACATCGCCTTCGGAGGCGGGGGACCGCATTTCTGCCTGGGCGCACACCTGGCCCGCATGGAGATCCGCGTGATGTTCGAGCATCTGCTCGACCGCATGCCCGACATCGAACAGAATGGCGACGTGCAGCGACTGCAATCTCAGTTCATCAACGGTGTCAAGCACCTCCCGGTGACGTTCACTCCGGCACCGCGACTCGGCGCCTAAATGGCGCGCCGGGCACCGGACGCGCTCAAAGAGGTCATCCGCGACTTCCGGCGGGATCAGATCATCGAGACGTCGAGGCGGCTGTTCGGCGAGCGGGGCACCACCGAAGTGTCGATGGACGAGATCGCCACCGCGTCGGGCGTGGCCCGATCGACCGTCTACGTGTACTTCGCCAACCGTGACGAATTGCTGCGTGCCTGCGTGCAGTCGATGTACGACCAGCTCACCGAGGCCATCGTCGTCAGCTCCGAGGACGACGCCTCTCCGCCCGAACGGTTGCACAGCCTGATCCGGGCGCTGCTCGAACGCATCGACGAGAACCCCGCCTTCTTCCGTCTGGCCATGGCCACCCAGGACACCGCCGGTGCCGCCGGCTCGGCGGCCGTCGGCGGGGCGCTCATGATGATCGGACTCGAGATGATGCGGCTGCTCGAGGACGTCGTGTCGAGCGGGATGGCGACGGGTGACTTCGGGTCGCGCCTGGAGCCGGACCGGGCCGTGGTGCTGATCGGCCAACAGATCTACGGCGCCCTCTCCATTCGGGCCGGCGAACCGGACCCGGTTCCCGTCGGCCAAGCCACCAATGAGATCTGCACCTTCGTGCTGCAGGGATTGGGGCGTTGAGATGAAGTTCGACCTGTGGCTGCCCACGGCCAACCCGATGACCACGCCAGAATTGCTGGAGGCGGTCGGGCGAGCGTCCGAGGCGCGCGGTATCTCGACGCTGTGGGTTGGCGAGCATGTCGTGCTCTTCGATCAGTACGCCAGTCGGTATCCCTATGCGGCGGACGGGAAGGTCCCCGCACCGTCCGGTTCGGGCTTGCTCGAACCGATGGTGACCCTGTCCTACCTGGCGGCCTGTACGGAGACGGTGCGACTGGGCACGGCGATGTTGCTGCTCCCCCAACGCAATCCGGTCTACACCGCCAAAGCGGTCTCCACCCTGGACTGGCTCTCTGGGGGCCGGGTTGACCTGGGGATCGGCGTCGGTTGGCTCAAAGAAGAATTCGACGCACTCAATGTGCCGTGGGAGAACCGCGGTGCGCGCACCGACGAGTACATCGAGGTCCTGCGCACGCTCTGGTGCGACGAAAAATCTTCATTCAAGGGCGAGATCTACAGCATGGACGAATGCGAGATGTTCCCCAAGCCGATTCAGCAACCCCATCCTCCCATCCACATCGGTGGGGAGTCCGACGCGGCCCTCCGGCGGGCCGCCCGGGTCGGCCGGGGATGGCACACCTTCAACCGGTCCCCCGCCCAACTGGCCGAGGGACTGGCCACGCTCGACGTGTTTCTCGAGGCCGCCGGGCGGAGCAGGGCCGACCTCCGCATCACCGTCTGCCCCTATTTCCAGCAGCTCACGCCGGACATCGTGGCCGAGTACGCCGAAGCCGGTGCCGATGCGGTGTCCGCACTGTTCTTCTGCTTCAGCGCGGACGATGTCGAGCAGACTTTCGAGGGCCTCGAAGCTTGCCGGGAGGCGGCAGCCCGCTGCTGACCTAGGTGGGCGCCGACGCCCTCGAGACGGCTCTCCTCTTGAATCGATGTGCCGGATCAACGAACCTCGTCGGCGACCCACTCCGAAAGCTCGATGGTGACATCACCGGGACCGCTCAAGAACACCAGGCGCCGATCGTGGAAATTCATGACCTCGTTCTTGGTCACGATGCCCTCGGCCGAGAGCCGAGCGAGCGTGGCATCGAGATCATCGACCGCGAAACAGACATGGTTGAAACCGAGGCGGGCCAAGTTGGCTTCGTCGGGATTCTCCATCAAGGTCGGGCGATGAAACCGCAGGAGCTGCACTTCTTGGTGCGTGGCCACGCCCGAGAGCGTCAAGGTCACGTGATCAGCCTCCCAATCGGGAATGCCCATGTATCGCGACATCTCTTCGCCCGAGACCACGGTGTCAGCCGTTTTCTCGAAGCCCAGCAGGCCGAAGAACCGCTCGGCTTCGTCCAGGTGGGCCACGGCAATCGTGACGTGGTCAAATCCGCTGTGAGGTTTCACCGTTCTCTATCGCCGGCGTCGCGTTGTTCCATCATCCATCGGAGAACCATAGGTCGCTGCCCGGTCTTTCTGGGCTGGTCGGAGGACCAGGCGCAGGCCGTCGGTACACTCCTGCCAGTGACTTCTCCCGATTGTGCCTTCGGTGTCTTCACCGATCACGGGCCGTGGG
>Ga0208480_1000836_pt1 | contig 11473 bp, 8 predicted proteins | sample NGESurshal092012_4_FD_184485 | JGI IMG/M metagenome (GOLD analysis project Ga0208480, IMG submission 184485) | Arctic peat soil microbial communities from Barrow, Alaska - NGEE Surface sample F53-1 shallow-092012 (SPAdes) | ecosystem: Environmental > Terrestrial > Soil > Wetlands > Peat ... | reverse complement strand
CGGTACGCGGCATGTTGAATACTTCGATCGGTTCGCCAAGGATGCCGCCGGCGGCCTCCATCTCGTTCTTGCCGTACGGAATCTCGAGGCCCGCCAGCATGAGCAGCGCCGGGTGCATGCCGGCAATCACCGCGACCGGACAGGGCTGTCCGCGGTCGTGATATTTGCCCATGATGATGCGGCCGTGCTTGCCGGGCGACATCATCACCGAGGCCACGTCGGGCTCGTGGCTTTGCACGCGATAACAGCCGTAGTTGAGCCAGCCGGAATCCGGATCGCGCATTACCACCATGCAGCCGGTGCCGATATACGGACCGCCGTCGTGCTCGTGCCAGATCGGCGTCGGGATTTTCTGGATATCGATATCCTTGCCTTCGAACACGTTCTCCAGGAGCGGCCCGCCATTGACCTCCCGCGGCTGGTGCGACGGCGCGTGTTTCATGTAGTTGCGCCACCATTGGATCAGCTCCATTTCGGATGCCTGCGGCGGCAATCCGAGCGCGACGTTGATACGCGGCACCGAGGTCAGGATGTTGGCGACGACGCGCCGGCCGCTCGGAAAGCCCGGTACCTCGTCGAACAGCAGTGCCGGATTACCCATCTTGCGCTGATAAATGTCGACGAAGCCGCCGATCTCCTCTTTGGGTTCGGCGCCCTTGATGGTTTTCAACTCACCGGCGGCTGCGACGCCCTTGATCCAATCCCGTAAGTCCTTGTTGGCCATTGTTATTCCTCACGAATTTTTCCGCCTGCAGAACCCGTTGTCACGAATTTCCGCTACCGAGGCAACCGCATTTTCGCTTGCTACCTAGACGTGTCGGCATGACGCTTGCTTGCGTTATCCGCTGCGACGCGAGGCGTGATGACAGTGGCCGAAACATCCTTGTATGCTTCGCTGTCGGCCGTAAGCCATAGACGCGATCACGTGAGCCGTAAGCCATAGAGGTGATCCGATGAGCCCTTCCACGTTTCAGCGCTCCCCAATGTCGCGCCGCCGACTGCTCAAAAACTCGACCTTGGCCGCCGCGGCTCTCACGCTGCCGCTTTCATCGTTGCGGGCGCGCGCCGCCACATCGGTGTCGATGACCATCGACTGGGTGTTCGAGGGCTCGAATGCCGGCTTCATCATCGCGCGCGAGATGGGCTTCTATCGCGACGCCGGCCTGGATGTGGCGGTCGGCCCCGGCAAAGGCTCCGGCAACACCGCGCAGCTTGTCGCCGCCAAGGCGACGCAGATCGGCTTCTCCGACGGCTATACGTGCGGCAACGGCATCAGCAAGGGCATGGCGATCAAGACCATTGGCAGCGTCTTCCGCCGGGCGCCAGCGGCAATCATCGTTCTTGGCAATTCTTCGATCAAAGCGCCGAAAGATCTCGAAGGCAGAACACTGGCAATGACCGCCGGCAGCGGGGTGTTCCAGCAATGGTCGGCTTACGTCAAAGGCGCCGGCCTCGATGTCTCCAAGATCAAGATCGTCAATATCGATCCTTCAGGTCTTGGCCCGGCGTTGATTGCCGGCAAGGTCGATGCCATCGGCGGCTATGCCGCGAGTTATGTGCCGTCGATCGAAATTCTCGGCAAAAAGCAAGCGCGTCTGCTGTGGTTGGCCGACGCCGGCGTCAACATTGTTTCCAACGGCATCATCGCACACAATGATCTGATCAAGAGCGACCCCGACCTGCTGCACAAGTTTGTGCCGGCCTCGATCAAGGGTTTCCTTTACGCAAGGCAGCACATCGACGATGCAGTCGCCGTGGTGAAGAAATATTCGCCGACTTCCGATCCGGCGATCCTCAAGAGCGGCTTCGAAGTCTCGTGGAAGAGCTGGGTGACGCCCAACACCAAAGGCAAGCCGCTCGGCTGGGAAGCGGATGAGAACTGGGCCTCCACCATCGATGTGCTCAAGCAATATGGCGGCGTCTCCACACCGCTGACGACGAGCCAGCTTTACACCAACGACTTCGTGCCGGCTGGCGCCGAATACGTACCGCCGGAGTCGGCCTGAGCGCCGCAGAGCAGACGCCGTAAGCCACAGATGTGATCCCATGAGCCGCAATCCGTAGAGGTGATCCGATGAGTCATTCCACCTTTCAGCGTTTCCCGTTGTCGCGCCGGCGCCTGCTCAAGGCGTCCGCCACAGGGGCTCTCGCATTGCCATTCTTGGCGAGGCAGTCCCGCGCCGCCGGCGCGCTTAAACCGATCAGCATGACGCTCGATTGGATTTATGAAGGACCCAATCTGGGATTTCTGGTCGCCCATGATCAGGGCTATTACCGCGACGCCGGGCTCGACGTGAGCATCGTCGCCGGCAAAGGCTCGGCCAACACCGCTCAGCTGATTGCCAACAAGGCGGCGCAGATCGGTTTCGCCGACGGCTACGCGGTGAGCATCGGCGTCGGCAAGGGCATGAACATCAAGACCATCGGCAGCATCTATCGCGGCAATCCCTCGGCCATCATGGTGAAGGCCGCTTCCGGCATCAAGTCGCCGAAGGATCTCGAAGGCAAGACCGTGGCGATGGTCGCCAGCAGCGGCCAGTTCCAGCAATGGCCCGCCTTCGTCAAGGGCGCCGGTCTCGATGTTTCGAAGATCAATCTCGTCAACCTGGCGCCGCCGAGTCTTGGGCCGGCGCTGATCGACGGTAAGGTCGATGCTATCGGCGGCTACGTGCAAAGTTACGTGCCGATCATCGAAATCCGCGGCAAGTCGCCTACCCGCTCGTTCTGGTTTTCCGACTACGGCGTCAATGTCGTCTCCAACGGCATCATCGCGCATGACGATCTGATCAAGAGCGATCCCGAGATGCTGCGGGCATTCGTACCGGCGAGCATCAGGGGTTTCATCTATGCGCGCCAGCATCCGGACGAGGCCGCGGCGACGGTGAAAAAATATTCGCCGACCATCGACCCCGCCATCATCAAGCGCGAGTTCGAAGTGTCGTGGAAGACTTGGGTGACGCCCAATACCAAGGGTAAGCCGCTCGGCTGGGGTTCTGACGCCGACTGGACATCCGCCATTTCGGTGCTCAAACAATATGGCGGCGTCACAGCGCCGCTGACGACGAAAGAGCTCTACACCAATGACTTCGTGCCGAACGGCGCCGAATACGTGCCGCCGCAGCCGGCCTAAACGCCGGGAAACCTCGGCAAACGGCTGAAGTCCCGGCACGGGTCTCGCATTGTGCAGCCATGCCGTAGCAAGAGACGTACATTCGCGTGAAAGCATGCTGATATCGGATGCGAATGTTGGAATTGGATCACGCGTGAACCAGATTACCGACGATCAAGCCTATCTGCGCGTCGAGAATCTCTCGAAGGTCTATGCGACGCGCGACGGTGAGGTGCGTGCGCTCAACGGCATCTCGTTCACGCAGCGGCGCGGCGAATTCATCTCGCATGTCGGACCGAGCGGCTGCGGCAAAAGCACCTTGCTGATGATCGCCGCTGGCCTCATTCCACCGTCCAGCGGCGCTGTGAAAGTCGGCAGCCACACGGTGCAACGTCCGCGAACCGATATCGGGATTGTCTTTCAAAGCCCGGTGTTGCTCGACTGGCGCACCGCGCTCGGAAACATCATGCTACAAGCCGAAGCGCGGAAGATGAACCGCAAGGACGCCGAAGCGCGGGCGCGAGAGCTGTTGGCAACCGTCGGCCTCGACGGATTCGAGCAGCGGTTTCCGCACGAACTGTCCGGCGGCATGCGCCAGCGGGTCTCGATCTGCCGCGCTCTCATCCATAATCCCGATCACTTGCTGATGGACGAGCCGTTCGGCGCGCTCGATGCCTTGACGCGCGACCAGCTCGTATTGGATCTGCAGGCGCTGGTGAGCGAGCGGCGCATGACCGTGCTGTTCATTACGCACAGCATCGCCGAGGCCGTGTTTCTGTCCGACCGCGTCATCGTTATGACGCCGCGGCCCGGTTGCATCGACCGTATCATTGATATCAAGCTGCCACGGCCGCGGACGCTTGCGATGCGCGAGACGCCGGAATTTGCCGAATACAGCCGCGAGATATTGGAGCTGTTTTTGGCACGCGGCGTATTACGGGAACATGGAGCTGAGCCGAGCCGAAAAGGAGTGGCGCGATGACCGACATGGTGAATACGCCGGGTCTGGCAACGCCGCAGTCCGGAGGCGATCTCGAAGCCGCGGCGCAGCGCCGCCGCCGCCAGAGCGTGCGCCGCGAACGGATCGGCTCTGTGGCCTATCCGATCGGCATGATGGTGGTAGCGCTCGCGCTCTGGGAAATCGCCACGCGGGCGCTTTCCATTCCGCCGTACCTGCTGCCAGCGCCAAGCGCCATCATCGAGTCGATGTACAAGAATTCGGCGGTGCTGATCAAGGAAAGTGTCGGCACTACGCTCGAAATCCTGCTCGGCTTCGCGCTCAGCGTCGCCGTCGGTATCCCGCTGGCGCTTGCCATCTATCTGTGGCGGCCGTTCGCGCGCGCCATCTATCCGGTGCTGGTGTCATCCCAAGCGGTGCCGAAAGTTGCCATCGCGCCGCTGTTTCTGGTCTGGTTCGGCTTCGGCCTTTTGCCGAAAGTGCTGATCGCGTTCCTGATCGCCTTCTTCCCCGTCGTCATCAACACCACGATGGGACTTGCGGCGCTGGAACGCGAGAAGATCTATCTGGCCCAGTCGATGGGGCTTGGGCCGTTCGCAACCTTTTTCAAGATCCAGCTGCCGAACGCGATGCCGTCGATCTTCGCTGGATTAAAGATATCGATCACATTTGCGGTGGTCGGCGCGGTGGTGGGCGAGTTTGTCGGCGGCCAAGGCGGCCTCGGTTATCTGCTGCTGATCGCCAATGGCAATATGGACACGGCGCTGTTGTTCGGCGGCATCGTGGCGCTCACCGTGCTGGGCGTGGTGCTGTTTCTTCTGATCGGCGTCGTCGAACGCCTGGTGCTGCCGCCGCATGCCGTCGAGCAAAGCTCGTTCGGCAAGAACGACCATGCGGGCGCTGGTTGCTAGAGCACTTCCTGATAACGCTGAACCTGGAAGCGCTCTAGTTTTACAGCTTTATCGCCGCTACATCGCGACCTTGTGCAAAAATCCGTCGACACTGCCGCGCAGGCTATCGGCCGCCGTTTCGACCGCAGCCGACGCCGCGAGTACGGTGCCAGCGGCGGTCCGCATACCGGCCATCGCGCTGGAGACGCGCTGCAGGTCCGAAACGGCCGATCTGGTGCCGGACGCCGCACCGGCGACATTGCTGGAAATCTCACCGGTGGCGGCGTGCTGTTCCTCGATCGCGGCGGCGATTGCGCCGGTGAATTGCTGGATCTCCTGCATGCGGCCGGTGATGCTGGCGATGGCGCGCACGGTGCTTTGCGTCGAAGACTGCACGGCCGCGATCTGAGCGGCAATCACTTCAGTTGCCTTCCCGGTCTGTACCGCCAGCGCCTTGACCTCGGAGGCGACGACCGCGAAGCCCTTGCCGGCGGTGCCAGCACGCGCCGCCTCTATGGTGGCATTGAGCGCCAAGAGATTAGTCTGTCCGGCAACGCTTTGAATAAGTTTGACGACATCGTCGATCTTCTGCGCCGCTTGTGCCAGTCCGTTGATCTCGGCGTTGGTGGACTGCGCCTCGTCGGCCGCTGCGCGCACCACTTCGGCTGCCCGCAACAGTTGGCGATTGATCTCGGCGATCGAGCGCGACAATTCCTCGGCGGCCGTGGAGGCGCTCTGAACGCGGCACGAAGCCTCGTTGGACGTGCGCAAAGCGCCTTCGGTATGCGTCGTGGTCGCGTTCGAGGTCGCCGACAGCGCGCCGGCCGTCGCTTTCATCGTCGCCACGCCATCGGCGACGGTCCGCAAAACAACCTCGACGCTTTGACGGAACCAAGAGATGGCCTCATCGACTGTCGCCCGGCGCGCCTCCTGCTCGCTGAGCAAGGTGTTCTGTCTTTCGGCCTTGCGCCGGTTTGTAATATCGTGATGCGTACCGATCCAGTAGGAGCCTCCGGGAATCGCGCGGTTGACCACGGCGATGGACCGGCCGTCCTCAAGTTCGGCGACGAAGTTTTGCGTCTTTCCGGACGCCGCCAGCTCCATCAGCTCGGCGCAATAGCGGTCTGGATCGCGCTGCAACCCGCCGATCTTGAACCGATGCCGGACGATTTCGGTCAGACTGGCGCCGGGTCTCACGACATCCCGCGATAACCGGTAGATTTCAAGGTAGCGCTCGTTACAGACAGCGAGGCGGCCGGCACGATCGAACATCACCACGCCTTGCGTCATGTTGTTCAGCGCCATGTCCAACAGATGCCCTTTATCGTCAAGGCGGCGGTCGACAAGCGCGCAGATCAGGCTGGTGCCCAATATTGCCACCGCCATGCTGGCGACCGCGATCGTCAGCGAGGCCGGCGACAACGACAAGGCCGTGAAAGTTCGTGTCGGATCGGGAACGATCTCGACCGCCCCCATGGCGGTGAAATGGTGTGAGACGATGGCGAGAGTCAAAAGCAACGCCGAGGCAAACACCGCCCGGGTTCCCGGCCACGACACGGCCACAGCCAACGCCGCCATTCCGAGCAGCATGCCGATGACGATCGAAGCCAATACCAGCGGGATGTCCCAGGTTACCCGGCCAGGCAGTTCGAGCGCCCACATGCCGAGATAATGCATGCAGGCAACGCCGGCGCCGATGATGCCGCCGCCAATCGCCGCACCCCAGCGCGTCGGAAGGAATATAGCCGCTGCCAAACCGGCTGCGGTGACAAGCCCGGCGGCCAGCAGCGAAAAGGTTGTCAGACTGATGTCGTACGCAACGGGCACGCCGGGCTGATAGGCCAGCATCGCCAGGAAGTGCGTCGCCCAGATGCCGTAGCCGGCTGCGACGCCGGCAGCGGCAATCCAAATCGCGCGCGAAGGCCCGCCAGTCGAACGGGCGCGATTAAACAGCGTAATCGCCGTCAGACTCGACAGAAAGCAGACTAGTCCGGCAACGACGACCAGACGCCAATCGTGTTGCGTTGTTAAGCAGCTGAAAACGCGAAACATTACGGCATACGTCCGCGCAGAGCGACACTATGCGGCCGCGATCCCAGTGGTAGCGAAGACCGATTTACGGCACGTTAATCAACGGCCGCGAAGCAGGCCCAAGCGCGCTCGCCCTAGCCTGCGAGGATCTGCTTGTCGGGATCGAGCCAGAACGCCCAAACGGCGGACCCGGCGACCAGGAGTACGGCAGCGACGATGAACGGCGCCTGCCAGTTGCCGCCTTGCGCCAGAAACCCGAACACCAGCGGCGACAGCGCACCGCCGATATTGCCGGCCATGTTCATCATACCCGACACCGTGCCCGAATATTTTCCGCCGGTGTCCATCGGCACTGCCCAGGACGGCCCAATGGTGAATTCCAGAAAGAACATCGACGCGGTGAGGCCGTACACCGCCACGTAGGCGTTGCTGGTCAGCGCCGCCGGCACGATGCAGATGGCACAGCCGAGCAACCCGACGATCGCCACAACGCGGCGGCCGATCCTGGCGCTGCCCGTCACCTTGAGCAGCCAATCCGTCGTCACTCCGCCGACCGTGTCGCCGATGACGCCGGCAAACAGCGGCAGCGACGCGTACAGGCCGACCTTGATCAGCGTGAAGTGGCGCGCTTCCATCAGGTACGAAGGCAGCCAGCTCAGGAAAATCCACAGGCAATAAACGTAGGTGAAGTAGGCGCACATGATCGCCCACATATTGGGTGAGCGCACCAGCACGGACCACGGCACGTTGGTCTGTTGTTCGATCGGCGGCGGGTTGATGGCGCCCTTGCCATCGAGGCCGCGAATGGTCTCGAGCTCGCTCTTGTTCACCAGCGAATGCTCTTCCGGCAGATTGCGGTACGTGAGGTACCACCACAGTGACCAGACCAGGCCGGACGCACCACAAATGTAGAACACCGAGCGCCAGCCGAAATGGCTCATGATCAGGACGACAATCGGCGGCGCGATCGCCGCACCGAGGCGGCTGGCGCTGTGTGTGACGCCCTGCACCAAGCCGCGCTCGCGTCGCGGATACCAGAGCTGCATCGCGCGCGTCGCGCCGGGAAACGCGCCGGCTTCGCCGACGCCGAACAGGAAACGGATAACGACAAATGACACGGAGCCAAACGCCATGGCGGTCGCAGCCGTCATGATCGACCAATAGCCGACGACGCCCGCCAGCACGCCGCGCGCGCCGAAGCGGTCGCTGAGCCAACCGCCCGGAACCTGGAATCCCGCATAGGCCCACACAAAGGCGCTGAAGATAATGCCCATCGTGACCTTGTCGAAGCCGAACTCCTTGCTGATGGCCGGCGCCGCTGTCGAGATATTGACGCGATCCAGATAGGTGATGAGATACATCACGCTGATCAGCAGAAGAACATACCAACGGCCGCGGCTCGGTTGCGTTTGGGCGGGCTCCGCCATTTGTTTCACTCCCCTCGAAGTTCCGCGTTTGCACGGGCGGATTGTGGCGCCAAACTGCCTCCTTACGACGGCGACGGCAAGGTCCGAGCCTCTACATGTGGATGAAAGCCGGCCATGCGTTATAGTGGCGCACCAATTTAGAGGCCCCTCCAATGATTAAGCGCTACAGTGACCATGCCGCCAATGAACGAACGTTTCTCGCCTGGGTGCGCACCGCCGTCGCGATCATGGCGTTCGGCTTCGTCATCGAGAAATTCGACCTATTCCTCGTGGCGCTGGCACCGCAGGCGGCACTGAAGCAGATCGCCCCACACGGCCAGAAGTTCGCCAACGCGGCGGGGCTCGCCTTCATCGCCATCGGGGTGGTGATGATCGTCATCGCGGGCATCCGCTTCACCGGCACCGCCAAAGCCATCGAAGCGGAGGACACGCTGCCGAGTCCCGGCGAGCGCTTCGATCTCGCTCTGGCCGCGCTGGTCGGCCTGTTGGGCGCTGCATTGTTTCTCTACATGGCGAGCGCGGTGCTGCCGACGGCCTGACGCATCGTCGGCATGCTCATCGTCGCTCCATAAGGACGCACTACCTGAAACCAATTCACCTGTTTGTCGCATCCGCTGTTTAGCAAACGCTTCGAGCCTTTGGGGATCGCCATGTCCATCGTTTCGTTTGCTTGCTTCTGCCGCCGCATCGGCCCGGCGATGCTGGTATTGCTTGCGCTTCTGGACGGCGGGCGCGCGTTCGCGGGCGACACCATAACCTTCGGCGGCCGAACCTACGTCACCAAGGGATTGGTCGGTGTCGGGCGGCTTGCCGCCGACTTGCGCGACAAGTTCGGCGAGACCTTCGGGTCTGGCTCCGGCCTCGCTCCCGATCCTAAAACCTGGTCGCGCGCGGCGGGCGCTTATCGCGGCACGCTCTATATGCTGCCGGACCGCGGCTACAACATCAGCGGCACCGAAGATTACCGGGCGCGGCTCAACAAGCTGACCGTCGTGTTCACGCCGCCCGCCGACCCGCAATCGATGCCGCCCGAGGTGCGGCAGCACACCGTCGAAATGACGCTTGCCGATTCCATATTGTTTCGGGACGCCAACGGCACGCCGCTGACCGGCCTCGATCCGACTGTCGACAGCCTGCGGCCGGCAGGCGGCGGCTTTCCGGTGATGCCGCAGGCGCCCAATGGGAAGATCAGCCTCGATGCCGAAGCCGTGGTGCTGATGAATGACGGCTCATTCTTCATCGGCGAAGAATATGGACCATACATCTATCACTTCTCCGCGGATGGCCGCATGCTTTCGGCAATCCGGCCGCCCGAGGCCTTCATCCCCAAGCGCAACGGCCACGACAGTTTTTCGTCCGACAATCCCGGTCCCGGCGAGCCGCCGGTGCGGCCGGCAGATCCGGAAACCGGCCGGCAGAACAATCAAGGTTTCGAAGGCGTGTCGTTGACGCCGGATGGCAAGTATCTGGTCGCGGTGTTGCAAAGCGCGACGCGCCAGGACGGCGGCAATTCGCCGGAAACGCGCCAGAACACGCGCATGCTGGTTTACGATATTGCCGACCGGGATCACGCCAAGCTCGTCCACGAATACGTCGTGCCGTTGCCGGTCTTCACCGATGCCAAAGGCAGGCGCCGGGTGGCAGCGCAGAGCGAGCTGCTCGCCCTCGGTGACACCCGCTTCCTGCTGCTCTGCCGCGACACCGGCAACGGCTACGGGCTCGAAGGCGCAACGTCGCGCTATCGCCGCATCGAGCTGGTCGACATCGCGCCCGCGACTGACATCGCCGGTACGAAATACGATGGCCTCGTTCCGGTCGCGCCCAACGGCAACCTCGCCGGCGGCATCGCGCCGGCCGTGCTGACTACCTTCATCGACATGAACGACAATGCGCAATTGAACAAGTTCGGCCTGCACAACGGCGAACCCAAGGATCGCAACGACCTTTACGAAAAATGGGAAGGAATGGCGCTCGTGCCGGCGCTCGATCCGCAAAACCCGCGCGACTTCTTTCTATTCGTTTCTGACGACAACGATTTCATCACGCAAAACGGTTATCACGCCGGCATTGCCTACAAGGACCCAAGCGGCGTCGACGTCGACACCATGGTCCTCGTCTACCGGGTGACGCTGCCCTAACTGATGGCCGCAGCCGCATTTTGCGGATGCGGTGCGGCGCGCCGCGACGAATTTCCAGCGCCCAGCCCCGGCAACGCGGCTGTTTATTGCAATGTTTTTTTGCTGTATTGAGTTGCGCATGAGCGCAGGAAAAATCTGGGTTGCGGGACACCGTGGCATGGTCGGCTCAGCGGTCGCGCGCCAACTCGGCAAACGCGGCGACAACGTGCTCAAGGCCGACCGCAAAGAGCTCGATCTGCGCAATCAGACGGCCGTCGAAGCGTGGCTGGCGCACAATCGCCCAGACGCCATCGTGATCGCCGCCGCCAAGGTCGGCGGCATCTACGCCAACGATACGTTCCCGGCGGAGTTTCTCTACGAAAATCTGGCAATCGAAACCAACATCATTCACGCCGCGCACGGCGCCGGCATCGATCGGGTGGTGTTCCTCGGCTCGTCCTGCATCTATCCGAAATTCGCACCGCAGCCGATCAAGGAAGAATCGTTGCTCACCGGCCCGTTGGAGCCGACCAACGAGTGGTATGCGATCGCCAAGATCGCCGGGATCAAGTTGTGCCAAGCCTATCGCAAGCAATACGGCCGCCGGTACATCTCGGTCATGCCCTGCAATCTCTATGGACCGGGCGATAATTTCGATGCGCTGAACAGCCATGTGCTGCCGGCGCTCATCCGGCGTTTCCACGAGGCGAAAGCAGCCGAGCTTGCCGAAGTCGTGGTGTGGGGCACCGGCACACCGTTGCGCGAATTGCTTCACGTCGACGACCTGGCGCGGGCGGTGGTGTTTTGCCTGGACCATTACGACGCGTACGAGCACATCAATTGCGGCGCGGGCAGCGATATTACGATCGCCGGGCTAGCCGAGATGGTCGCTCGCGTCGTCGGCTATCGCGGCAAGATCGCGTTTGATCCAAGCAAACCCG
>Ga0208480_1000835_pt1 | contig 11476 bp, 9 predicted proteins | sample NGESurshal092012_4_FD_184485 | JGI IMG/M metagenome (GOLD analysis project Ga0208480, IMG submission 184485) | Arctic peat soil microbial communities from Barrow, Alaska - NGEE Surface sample F53-1 shallow-092012 (SPAdes) | ecosystem: Environmental > Terrestrial > Soil > Wetlands > Peat ... | reverse complement strand
AGACGAGCTGCTGAACATCGAGGAGTTCGGATCGCTCACCGAGGCGAAGCTCATCATCGAGGACTGGCGAATCGAGTACAACACCTACCGGCCACACTCAGCGCTGAACGGACTCACCACCCACCGAATACGCAAACACCGCAACCAACAACAAACAACCAGACCACGCATAGACCCTGGACCACCACAAGGACCCCGTCAATGGCCGTGCTATCAATGATTCAATGACGCATAGTGCACGCTAAGATCAAACATGCCCCCTACTACAGTGCCTACTACGAACGTTGTTAGCGACAACGACTATGATGCCCAGACGATAGCCGAGCATCTCTCTATTATTGGGGCGGCCTCGACAAGGCGGCCCAGCCACACGCCCAGCCGAGATATTCGCTAGGTTGCTTCCTCAATGCAATCAACAGCATGCATCGTGTCGGCAAGCAACCAGAACGTCTTCTTCGGGGAGCTGCTCGACGCTTTGGCGGACGCGCTCTCCGGAATTGGCATACCGGTTGAGCGCTCAATCGACTGTTTCCCGCCATTGCGCGAAGGACTCGTATATCTATTCGTTCCCCATGAGCTGCTTCCCCTACTCATGCCGGATGCACACCCATCCGAGCCACAGCTTCGTCGCAGCGTCACCATTTGCACCGAGCAGCCGGGTACGAGCTGGTTCGAGGAGGACGTACGGATCTCAAAGCGAGCAGCAGCCACGGTAGACATCAACCGCCTCGGTGTCGCTGAGCTCAGGAAGCGCGGGATCTCCGCACGGCTCTTGCAACTTGGATACGTCCCCGCATGGGATCGTTGGCAAGCGCAAGACTACACCAGACCGATAGATCTAACGTTTCTCGGAGGGACAACATCCCGACGTTTGACCGCTCTAGCTCGCTGTGCTCGACACGTCGCTGGGCGCACCACCGAGCTACACCTGACCGAGAACAATATACCTCATACAGGAGACTCTCGTTCTTTTATATCCGGTGCACGCAAGTGGGAAATATTGCGGCAATCGAAGTTCATGCTAAATGTACATCGCAGCGAGCTCGGTTATATGGAGTGGCAAAGAGCCGTCGAGACGATCACAAACGGCTGCATCCTGCTAAGCGAGCACTCCCTCGGCTTTGCGCCCCTCGTGCCAGGTGAGCACTTTATAAGCGTTTCCTTCGATAGCCTCGACGTCGCTCTCGCCGGACTCATCGATGACGACTTGGACCAAATGAGACACGCAGCCTATTCGCTCCTTCGGAGCGAGCTTCCAATGTCGCGAACTATTGAGGTGCTAGCCGATTGTGTAAATGACATAGCTCAGCAGCCCACCCACAATTCCGAGTTAAGGGGCCGTACCATCGCCCCTCGCCCTAAGCCTGTCGAGCCGCCGCCTACAGAGTATGATCGTATCCTTCGGCATAGGACTGATCTCGACGTTGTACGTATGGGGATTAAGCAGCTGATGCTTTCTCAACGAGACATGCAAAGAATGCTCGTAGATCTGCGCGCGGCAATCACGTCCGGTGAGCCTGCGCGGGATAATATAGAAAGCTACGGTCAGCAGCACCTAGGTCCACCACGAGTCTCGGTCATAGTCACTGTTTTCAATTATGCCTCCCTCGTCGGTGAGGCTATCGAAAGTGTCGCCGCGAGTCACTTCACTGACTACGAGATGGTAATCGTTGACGATGCTTCAACAGACGATTCCGCCGATGCGATACGGTCCGCCCTCCAAAGGGTTCCGTGGGTCTCTGCGAAGGTGGTAACCCGCTCACGCAATCAAGGCCTTGCGGCCGCGCGCAACCTTGGTGCCGAGCTGGCCGAGGGCGAGCTCCTGTTCATCCTGGACGCCGATAACATGGTCTACCCGAGCGCGCTAGGTACACTCGCTAGCGCCCTCGATAAGGATAAGGACGCAGTATTTGCATACGGCATTATCGAGCAACTTGGCGCAGGTGAACCCACGAGCCTAATGAGCTACCTCGAATGGGATCCAGGCAGACTTCGATTCGGAAATTTCATCGACGCGATGGCGATGATCCGACGCTCCGCCCTACTTGAGGCAGGAGGCTATCTATCTGACTCGCGCGTATACGGGTGGGAGGATTTTGCTCTGTGGTGTTCTTTTGCCGATCACGGCTGGGGCGGAGTCCGCGTCCCCGAGTTCGTCGCTCGTTACCGGATGGCGCTACACTCCATGATCGCGCTGACAAACCTTGATACCAGCGCGACATGGAGCTTTCTGATTGACCGATTTGCCTGTCTATCGGCTTAGCGTAGGCGCTTGAGGGCTCGGAGCGGAGCAGTTATCCGCCAGCTGAATGAACTCTGCATTCCACTCAGCACTCGGTCTGCCCGATCGGCTCGCTCAGTCAACACCTCGAGTCGACTCGTACGAGCATCAACCTCCTCTTCAAGTGCATGGATACGATCATTAAATCCCGCGATAAGTATCTCTACCTCGACCAGTCTTTTAGTGCTGTTACGGCTTTCGGATCGAAAATCTAGCGCTGCCCTGTTTGCTTGGTGCAGCTGCCTGCGCGCCTCATTGACGAGCGACTCCGCACGCTCATGGATTGCGGACGTGTGATCTTGCCACCAGCGCACCTCGAAGCGATCGCCCAGAACTACAAATGGCTCGGCCGAAGGAAGCTCTCTCGCTGATGCCATGGCGACGGTAAAAATCTCGTCGCCTGGACCCTGCTCGTCGAGCTTCGTGACGTTAGCGGGAAGATTCTTAGTGCCACTCCCCGAGAAATCGACTTCGGACATTATGCCGCTGGCCAGCCAAGCGCCTTGACGATAAAGAGCTACGTGAGAAAATAATCCCAGCAGCGCATGCGCAAATTCTTTAGGCTCGTACTCACGTACGTGGTGCGGGTTGCCAGCCGGATAAACACGGGAGTTGGGGGTCGAGATACATAGCATCCCCTCCGACTTCAAGACGCGCTTCAGCTCACTTAGAACAGCATCTCGATTCTGAACATGCTCGATGACCTCGAAGCACACGACGAGATCGAACTCTTGATCGGAAAAAGGAAGGCTGGCCAAGTCAGCCTGGCGCAGGTCGACGCCCTCGCGGCCGTAGGTATCGACGGCTTCGGAAATGACATGGTTGGAAATGTCAACGCCAACGACCTGGGAGGCGCCAGCGTCAGCGAGCAGCTTGGTGCCGTACGCGGTGCCGCATCCCGCGTCCAACGTCTTCTTTCCCCTGGCCAACTGGGCGGCCCAGAGGTACCGGCCATAGTGCTCCGCTACGATTAGACGCCCGTCGTTATCGGTCGGCGCGAGGCGCTCTGGGACTTGCTCAATATCCATGCTCACTGTCCGCTGAGTGTAGCCCTTTACGCCAGCTGGGGTCTGCGTAAGCACAGGTCGCAAAGAACTCGGCTCGTCAAGCTAGCTGACACGCCTCGATCTGCATTCGCGCGACGAGCCAGCCTCGCCAGAGCCGTCGGCTCGCGGCAAGTGGCGCAGCAGGGGCCAGCTTGGCGGTAGGCCGGGTGGTGGATTCGACAGATAATATTCCTGCGATGACATCCTCAGCCCGCTCCCTCTTGCGACCATCGTGGTCTTCCGGTCTCGGGCCGCTACTTGCCCTACGCGCCACGGACTCGCTGTGCGATCAACCTCAAAGGTCTAGTGAGATTCCAGCTCTTGCTGTTCTCTACAGTTGCGACCCGTCTGGTGAGGTCCACAACCTTCTCATCAAGGGCTTGTTTCTCTTTCTGGCTTTCGCCCAACTGAGAGTTGAGATTCCCACACTCGTTCCGCAAGCCCGAGATTTCAGCAAGCAGGTGGCGAGTGACATGCTCGATCTCTTCATAGGCCAGCTGTCGCCCACGCAGTGCCGCATGTGTCTCGCGAACGTCGGGAGATGGTGCTTCGAGATCGGCAGGGGTCAGCGCCGGGGCCGTCTCCGGCTTACGGGCCACGAGCCATGCTTGCCCCGTAGTGGAATCGCCTGGCAATCCGAAACCTGTTGGCTCGAAACGCTCGATGTCGAGCGCCCGCCCCCAGTGCTCGCGTACCCACCACTCGGAGACATAGACGGCCGGCCCCCAACTATCGTCGAATGAGTCTCCGTAGCGTTCCACCAGCATCCCGGTATGGTCCTCGTCCCACAAGATTCCACGAATACCATGAAGGCCGTTATTCCAGAAGCCCTTGCCGTGAATACTGGCAACCAGCACTCCTCCCGGCTTGAGAATTCGGCGAAGCTCAAGCAGCCACGGCGCCCAATCAGTAAGGTGACTGAATACTGATCCGCAATAGATTAGGTCGAAGGTGTTGTCGGCCTCCGGCAGCGGTGGTGCTTGCTCATTGGCATACAGACGAATACTGGAAGGGAAGTTCTCCTGCATCCAGGTGATGGAGCGGAGATGGAGATCGCATCCCACAAGTCGAAGCTCCGGTTCGGAGGCGAACCATCGGAGCACACGGCCCGACCCGCAACCAAAGTCGAGTATGGCCTGGTCCTCGTTATAAGGGACCGCTTCGCGGATGCATTGATGTATGGTGCGGCCAATGTCCGCAAAGAATCCCTCTCGCGCCTCCCGTGTCGTGAAATGCTCGGGGCTAACTCCGATCCGAATCATTAGGTCATCCGGGGGATATGGAAAGCTCATGGCGACAGTATACGTGTTTGCTCGTCGGTGGCCCATGCCCTGCGGGTCAGATCGACGCGATTTGGCGTTCGACGGATAGTATTCCTGCGATGATATCCCAGCCTGCTCCCACTTGGCCTCGACAGCTTCGAGTTTCCCGACTCTACTCCATCCGAAGATTCTGCCTAGCCCACGACCGGACGTTGGCACTCTGCCTCTCGCTCTTTATGGCCGCCGTGGTTTTTGAGCCTCGAATCAGAGCGGGCGGTTTCAACGCTGACGACTGGGCCCTATATTCAGCGTTCAGATTTCCTCAGGCCGCCGGATTTCACAATGCCTTGGGTGCGTTGGAGCACAGTGCCGGTTCTAGAGTTGGCCATATGTTGTACTGGTTCGCAAGCTTCTCCATCTTTGGCAGTCACACACGACTCTATTCAGCCACAGCGGGGATGCTTGCCGTCGCTCTCGCTTTTACCGTCTACCTGTTCCTACGAGAGCTAAAATTTTCTCTTGTCCACTCACTAGCCATAATGCTTCTAACGATTGTGGCACCGAGCATAGACGCTGTTCGTTTCTGGTTCACACCTGCGGGAATCCAGATTTCGATCATACTGGTCCTCATCGGTATGATGTTGGCCTTGCGGGCCTTTGTCGCCCCTGAGGGCAAGCGCATTAGCCTACATGCCCTTTCGTGGGGATTCTATCTGGCTAGTGCAATCTATACTGAGACAGCGCTACCGCTTATTGCTGTGGGCTTGCTTGTCTATCTCACTAGGGCTCCGTTTTTGGCTGCACTACGCAGATGGGGGTGCGACCTTGTGATCGTGGTGATTGGATATTCGGCTACGCTATCGTTCGTCGACTCACAGCCGGGTTTCTCGAAACTACCTGCTTCGATGTGGTGGGAACACGCTCGCCTCATTGGTGATCAGTCGTTGACGATCTTTACGCAGCTGCTTTTTCCCATTCCGGCCGGCGACCGATCGATTATTCTTATCGGCACGGCAGTGATTCTAACAGCTGGACTCACCTTGTGGAGTAGGGACGATCTGCCCGATTCATCAAGGCGCACGCTGAGAAGATGGATAGTCGCCCTTGGGATATCGCTCACGGCAATCGTCGCCGGTTATGTCGTATTCGTGCCAGCGATGCTCTACTACGAGCCTCTCGGGCCGGGTCTTGCAACACATATAAATGCGGTGACCGCGGTGCCCCTGGCCGTAGCCATATTCGCCGTGTTGATGATCGCCCAGATAGTCGTGGCTGAGCTAATCGGCTCACGCCGGCGACACGTGGGCACCATGGCTCTAGCAGTCGTGACGGTCTGGTATGCGGCTATTGTCATCGATGCCGGGAACGACGTAAGAAGCAATGCTCACATTTGGGCGCTTGCATCCGAGAGGGACGACCATGTCCTCCATGTGCTGCGGCAAGATCTTTCTAACCCCGTGTCTAACGCGACGATCTATACATTTGGTGAAGCGGGTACGGTAGCCCCAGGCCTTCCTATCTTCTTTACCTCGTGGGAACTCAACAATGCGATAAAGATTGAGTATAATCGGCCCGATTTGTCAGCATTTCCAGTTGTCACAAATGGGATCCATCCAGTCTGCGCTCCAAAGGGTATCATTGCCAGCGTAGAATCGACGCCGGTCAGCGCAGCGAGCCTTTATGGACGCTCATACTTTATGGATATAGCCAACGGCAAGTACGCGATAATCAAGAACATGGCAGCGTGTACCGCAGCCCTGTCGAGATTGCCGGTCGGTGCATACTCATATGCATCAAGGGAATGGGAGGATTAGCTCCAGTTCGCTGCCGTCGTAGCTCCTGAACTCACCAAGATGACAACAGATCATGTGGCTACAGTTCAGCCACGCATCGCTCACAAGCGGTACTCTGCAAACCTCTAGGGGACCGAGACATCGCCTGAGGTCCCATGGAGCACAAGTACGGCACGATTTGGCATGCTTCTCATCGGCCATGCTCCTACGTCGCGACTTCGACCTACAGCAATTTGCTCGCTTCGCGGTTGTTGGCGTGCTACAAAACGGCCTGAACCTCTTGACCTTTGCTGCTGGGATAACGATAGAGGTCCCATACTTGCTTGCTTCATTGTTGGCTGCTGTCGTCGCCCTCGCGGCCAGCTTCTTTCTCAACCTTCGTTGGACATTCGCTGCGAGGAACGGCCGAACTTCGGCCCGAGCGGCACGCTACGTGACTATCTGGGTCACCATCGTCCTGCTCGGCCTTCCGGTATTGGCCGTCATGGTAAACATTGTTCATCTACCGAGAATCGTCGCCCAAGCTATCGTCATAACTATTGGTGCCCCAATCAGCTATTTTGCCCAGAGACGTTGGACGTTTAGTCATACACTAAGCTGACCGATCAGGCAAGACGAGTTGGCACTCGGTTTGCAATCGATCTACAAATACCCCTAGGAACAAACTATTGCGTAAGAAACGCGCCGGCACACAAATGACGCGAACTCGATCACTATAAATCAGGATCCGTCGAGATTCATCGCGTAACGTGCCCCCACGACCTGATTCACGCTGTCGATAACGAAGTCAACCTGCTCGTCGGTCATCCCCACCCAAAGCGGCAGACGTAGCAATCGCTTCGAGATATCGTCAGTTACCGGTACCGGGTGAGGGAGCGCACCGAGGCGTTTCCCAGCCGGAGATGCATGAAGAGGAAGGTAGTGGAAGACCGCGTGCACACCGCGCTTTACGAATTCGTGTAGGGCAAGATCGCGACGCTCCGCAGTCGGCAAGAGCATATAGAAGAGATGCCCACTGTGTGCGCAGTCCGGAGGAACTCTCGGTCTGCGAATCAGACCATCTGCCTCAAGCGAGGCGAAGGCATCGTAATAACGATTCCAGATTGCATGCCGCTCGTCCGTAATTTTCGGGGCGTGCTCGAACTGTGCCCAAAGAAAAGCCGCGGCCACCTCGCTGAGCAGATATGAAGAGCCTACGTCCTGCCACGTGTACTTGTCGATCTCACCGCGAAAGAAGCGACCACGGTCGGTTCCCTTCTCCTGAATGATCTCTGCCCGGGCGACGAGCTTCTGATTGTTCACGATGAGGGCGCCGCCCTCGCCGCACTGAACGTTCTTGGTCTCATGGAAACTGAATGTTGCAAGATCTCCGATCGAGCCCAGCGGTCTGCCTCGATAGGTAGCTTCGATAGAATGGGCGGCATCCTCGACGAGCAGCAGGCGATGGCGCGCGCATATTTGCTGTATTCGCTCCATGTCGCAGGCGATCCCCCCATAATGTATTACTACGACCACTCGCGTACGCTCGGTTATTGCCTGCTCAATCGCTTCTGGGGTGATGTTGAGGGTATCCGGATCAATGTCTACAAAAACCGGTGTTGCCCCGAGCAGAGCAAATGCATTGGCGGTGGAAACAAAGGCGAAGTCGGGCACTATGACCTCGTCGCCTGGCCTCAACTCAGCGAGCACCCCCGTCATCTCGAGCGCTGCGGTACAGGAAGGGGTGATCAAGGCTCGATGCGCACCGAGACGGTCCTCTAGCCATTCGCCGCAACGACGGGCGAACTTGCCGTTGCCCGAGAGCTTGCCGCTCGCAAGAGCCTCGTCTATGTAGGCGTGCTCGGCCCCGACGATCTGGGGCTGATTGAAAGGGATCTCCATGGCCGGGCGATATGTTAGCCTGAGGCCATGTCATCTGGCTCTGGGGAATGGAGCGTCAACGGCGACGGCCAGGATGCTTGCGTAGAGACGGCTCCAAGCGTCGGGCTGAGCATCGTCATTCCGCTGTACCGAGACCAAGACGCGCTTGGGCCTATTTTTGAGCGTTGCGGAAGAGTTCTAGACGCTCAACCCAACGGTGGCGAGCTGGTTCTGGTCGACGACGGCGGCCTGGATCTCACAACGCCGAGGGCAATCGATCTGGCTGACGACTTCAGGCACCCTACGACCATAGTCCGGCTTACGCGAAACTTTGGACAGCATCCAGCAGTCTTTGCCGGGCTTGCCAATGCACGCGGCGAGCGGGTTGTCACCCTGGACAGCGATCTCCAGTACCCGCCGGAGGAGATCCCAAAGCTTCTCGTCGAGCTCGGTCCGGAATACCCCGTGGTGTCGGGCTACCGAGCCAACCGCCGTGATCCACTGGTCAGACGCTTGATTACACGTGCGCTAACCCGATGGTTGAACGCACAGACCAAAACTGACTTGCAGGACTTTGGTTCCATGTTCAGGGCATACGACCGCAGAACCGTCGATTTGATGGTGAGCTTCACCGAGCGTCATAGATATGTACCGGCGGTCGTAGCTTGGCTGGGCGTGCCTATAAAGGAGATAGCCATCACCCATGCGCCTCGGGGCGAGTCGGGCTCACGGTATCGCATGTCGGTCCTTGTAGACATGGTCTTGGATCTCATAACAGGCTATTCGGTGTTTCCGTTGCGGCTGTTGACTGTGTTGGGGCTGGTAGCGTCCGCGTGCGGCTTTATTGGAACCATCGCCTTCATCATCTATCGCATTGCGGTCGGTCGAGGCGTGTCGGGGACCGTTTCGGCGTTCGCCTTGGTGTTCGCACTCCTCGGAGTGCTTCTCCTCCTCGTCGCACTTATCGGAGAGTACGTCGGGCGAATCTATAGTGAGGCAAAGGCAAGACCCTATTTTGTCGTTGGCGCTACCCACCGCATAGATGGAACAAAAGCAAATGAAACTTTCGGATCGGCTGCGCTAGGTATATCGAGTGAGCTTGATTGAACGGCTCGATTGGGACTGCTCGTTCTTCGAGGTGCCGATCGGACGCGTCGACAGCGGAATCGGTATAGGCGAAATCGGCAAGGTCCTCGAAGAAGCGCAAGATCGTCGACTTCGCTGCCTCTATCTGCTGGTGTCGGCCGAGAACAGCGCATTGGTTTGCGCCGCTGAGGAGCATGGGTTCAGAGTGCGGGAGATCCGTGTAGAGCTGCAACGCCCGGTCGAAGGTCATCCCGCGGCGATGACCGGCTTGCGCTTGGGCGACGCAGGGGATCTAGAGATCCTTGAGCCGATCGCCCGCGAGCACATCCGTGGGACTCGCTTTTTCGCCGACAAGCACTTTGCGTTTGAGAAGAGTGCGGAGCTCTACGTCGAATGGCTTCGTAGGGGCTTGGTTGGCGGCGCACCAGAGCGCCAGACACTCGTTGGCGGATCGGACCATGGATTCGTCGTCTGCCACCTTGATCCTGTCTCCCGTATCGGAAGGATTGAGCTGATCGCCGTCGCCAAGGATGCCGCAGGGAAGGGCCTAGGAAAGGCCCTAATGGCAGGCGCCGGCGCTCTTTTCGACTCTGCGTCAATGGTGACCGCGACGGTCACTACTCAAGGCAGCAACGTCAGCGCGCAGGCTCTTTACCAAGCTTGCGGATATCGAACAGCCACGGTGTCTTACTGGCTGCATATTTGGCTGTAGTACGTCCGCGAATCGAGTTCGCGTTGCACTCAGGCAGCGACTATCTGCTGGACATGTCCTTGTGTGCACTTGGGAGCTCGCAGCTCGCGCGAGCGTAGGCCAGGACGCCAGCCGGGAACGACGTGAACCAGGAACACGGTCCGCAGCAGCTCTACGAGAGCGCGCGCGCGACGTTCGATCAACATGAGGAAGGCAGCTGCAAACGCGGAGAGTTGTATCTCGAGAGCGCGGGGCGCGCCCGCCACGCTCTACGAGCGCGTACAGACCGGCGTCTGGCCTGGTCAGAGCCAAGCCGCATAGCGGCCTCCTGCGGCAGACAAGCCGAACTCCGCTCCACCCCAGTGCCCGCGCGTGTTCGGCCGCCCGAGCCCAAAACAAGAGCGAGCGAAGCTCAGCCGGAGCCGGCATGTAGGGAGGCGGCAATCGCCGTCGGGCTTTGAACGCCGTAATAGAAAGGAATAGAAAAAATAGAAAGAAATAGAATGGACCGCTATGATCGGGACGTGAACGCAGCGGCTCAGAGGAACCCGTTTAAGCCCACTTTCGGCGCGTCGCCGCCACTGCTAGGGGGGCGCGACGAGCTGCTGCGGGACTTCAGCGAGGCCTTGGAAGTCGGACCGGGCGCACCCGCGCGAGCGACAATTTACACCGGCGCGCGCGGCACCGGCAAGACCGTGATGCTAAACGCCGCACAAGAAGAGGCACATACCCGCGGATGGCTCGTGGTTGCCGAGACGGCAACGCCGGGCCTGCTCGAGCGCCTTACCACCGAACACCTGCCTCGGCTTCTGGCTCAGCAAGATCCGAAGGCGACGAAGCGGACGCTCTCCGGATTCACCGTGCCCGGCAGCCTCGGCGGCGGTCTCAGCTGGGATAGGACTGAGCAACACCAGGCAGTGCCCGGCCTGCGCTCCCAGGCCACCGACTTGTGCAACATCCTCGCCGCACAAGAGACGGGCCTGGTGATCAGCGTGGACGAGCTGCACCGAGACGTGCTCGACGAACTCGTGCAGCTGTGCACGGTCGTCCAGCACGCGTTCCGCGAGGGACTAGAACTCGCGTTCCTCGGCGCCGGTCTGCCCGCGACCGTCAGCGATTTGCTCAGCGAAAGTGTGCTCACGTTCATGAGGCGTGCGGAGCGTCACGAACTCGGCAGGGTCGCAGATGACGACGTCGCACTTGCGATCCAGCGACCCATCCTCGATGAGGGGCGGACGATCGAGGACGACGCCCTTCATGAGTGCGTCACAGGGACCGGCGGATACCCGTTCCTCATTCAGCTTGTCGGCTACAGAACGTGGCAGCAACACCCGAAGGAGAAGACGATCACAGTCGTGGACGCCCGCGTGGGTGTCGAGCAAGCGCGCCTGCGCCTCGGCTCTCTCGTCCACGCACCCGAGATCAAGGCATGCTCAGACATCGACAAGACATTCCTT
>Ga0208480_1000834_pt1 | contig 11478 bp, 13 predicted proteins | sample NGESurshal092012_4_FD_184485 | JGI IMG/M metagenome (GOLD analysis project Ga0208480, IMG submission 184485) | Arctic peat soil microbial communities from Barrow, Alaska - NGEE Surface sample F53-1 shallow-092012 (SPAdes) | ecosystem: Environmental > Terrestrial > Soil > Wetlands > Peat ... | reverse complement strand
AATGAGATGGAAGCCCGCACTAAACGCATTCGCGATAGCGTTCGAAGGAAGAATCAACTAAAACCACCAAGCACATCCACCGTTAATCTGACACTCCCCCCGTCCGGTGCGATTCACATCGGACGGCCGCGGGTATGCAGCCACCAAGATGAGCAAGCGGGCACGATGGACTTCCTCAAAGAGGCGCTGAGCGGCCGCAACCGCTTCGTGCTGGTCGGCCTCGGCCCGGTGTTCTGGCTGATGATCTCCGAGATATTCCCGCTGAAGGTCCGCAGCCCCGCGATGAGCCTCTCCACCGTCGGCAACTGGAGCGCCAACTTCCTTGTCTCCTCGTTCTTCCTCACGCTCGTCGGGGCGATCAGCCGCGAGGGCACCTTCTGGCTCTACGCCGGCTTCGGCGTGCTCGCCCTCATCTTCTTCCTCGCCAGAGTGCCCGAGACCAGGGGCCGCTCCCTGGAGGAGATCGCAAGCGACCTCGGAGCAGACCAACAGCAGCACGGTAACGAGACCGTGCCCGCCCACTGACATGCGAGCCTATCCCGACGTGCAGCGATGACCGTGGCGATCCTCGATGTCGACGGGACACTCGTCGACACCAACTACCAGCACGCGCTTGCCTGGTATCGCGCGTTCCGCGACCACGAGATCATCCTCCCGATCTGGCGCCTTCACCGGCACATCGGCATGGGCGGCGACCAGCTAGTCGAGAAGGTCACCGACGCTGACGTGGAGCACAGGCTCGGCGATCAGATCCGCTCACGCGAGAGCGAGCGCTACAGCGAAATGATCGGCGAAGTCGAAGCCGTCAGCCAAGCCAGCGAGCTACTCAGCGACCTACGCGACCGCGGCCACACGGTCATCCTCGCAAGCTCCGCCAAGAAGCCCGAGATCGAGCACTACATCGACCTGCTCGGCGCGCGCCAGCTCGCCGACGGATGGACGAGCGCCACCGACGTGCAAGCGACCAAGCCCCAGCCCGACCTCGTGAACGCTGCCCTGGAATGCGCGGACGCGCAACCGGAGCAGGCGGTGATGATCGGCGACACGCCCTGGGACGTCCAAGCAGCCCAGCGCGCTGGCGTGCAAACGCTCGCGGTGATGACCGGCGGCTTCTCAAAAGAAGAGTTGTGCGAAGCAGGCGCCATCGATGTCTACGAGTCGGTTGCTGAGCTGCGCTCCTCACTCGAGGAGACAGTCCTGCGGGGCAAGCCATCCAGATCGTGAGCATCTCGCTCACTGGCGCACGCGAACGGTTCAGGCACTGTCGCTGGCATCCGCGAGCAACTCCAGTACCGCCTTCTCGACGCGAGCACGGACTCTCGCTTTGCCAAGATCCGGGCCAGCGCGACCGATTGCCTCAGCGATCGTCACCCCGGCCAGAAAACGGTCGATCACCCTAGGGTCCACATATGACGCACGACACACCGCGGGCGTATTACCCAAATACGCGGCAACCGTCTTGATCGCCTGTTTGACCTCCCGCTCACGCGCGGCTTTTCCTTTCACCTCCTCTGCGCCTGCCAGCGCGACTGCGGCGAGCACCGTCGCGTTCCAGGTACGAAAGTCCTTGGCGGTGAACTCCCCGCCCAAGCACTGCTTCAGGTAGGCGTTCACCTCCTCGGCGGTCAGGTCCCTCCAGCCGTTGCTCGCGCGGTAGGCCAGCAGCTGCGAGCCGGTGCGCCGCCGCTTGAGGGCCCCGACCATCACCAGCGCCTCGGGGTCAGCGATCGCCTGCACCCGCCGCTGCCCAGACTTCGCCGGGAAATCGAAGATCACCTCACGCTCCTCGACGGTCACGTGCTCGCGCAGCATCGTTGTCAACCCATAGGACTCGTTGCGCTCCGCGTAGTCCTCAGAGCCAATGCGGAAGAACCCCAGATCAAGCAGCCGCACCGCCAACGCCAGCACCCGCTGCTCGGTCAACTGCCCAACCGCGACCTGCCGCTCGCCGTTGGGGAGCCGCAGGTCGCGAGCCACACGACGACGCAGCCGTGGTAGCGCCGCACTGAAGGCGATCATCGAGTCGAACTTGCGTCGGTCGCGGTGAGCCCGCCAACGCTCGTGGTAGAGGTACTGCTTGCGGCCCGCGGCGTCGACCCCAGTGGCTTGCAGGTGTCCAAGCGGGTCCATGCACACCCACACCTCCCGCCACGCCGGGGGGATCACGAGCTCCGCGATCCGCTCCAGCACCTCGGGATCGTCGACACGCCCTCCGTCGGGGTCGAGGTACTCAAAGCCGCGGCCGCGTCGCCGGCGCACAATGCCCGGCGCCGCACAGTTACTACGCCTCAAGCGTGCGATCTCACCCCTCCAAGCATCATCCCGGCCATACCCGGTGCCCTATGAATACAACCACCCAAGCAGCGGGCCGCCCCAGCTCGACATGGTTCACGCCGGCACGATCGGGTAGCTCTCAAAGGCAGCCTCGATCGTCTCGATCCGGGCGCGTAGGAAAGGAATAGTGAAATGGCCCACGACGCGCTATGGCGAATCGCGATGCGGCTCCTGCACCCAGCCAAACCCACGAGCTTGCACCTCGAGCTGATGAGCAACGAGGACCTCGACCACTGGCTCGAGGAACGCCACTTGGCCTGACCCACCGCACCAGTCGGCCTTCCGCCCAACCGTGGCGCTTCCCCGCCGGTTGCATCCGGCCGCGATGGGGTAAGCGACTACCGAAACAGTCAGCAACCGGAGGCCCGCCATGTCAGCAACAAAGAGCAGCAACGGCATTCTCGCCGAGGACGCCCGTGAGGAGCGCGAGCGGATCGTGGAGATGCTCACCAAGGCGTACTGGATGGAGATCGAGACCGTGATGAGCTATCTCGCCAATTCGGTGAACCCCGACGGCGTGCGCGCCCAGGAGATCATCAAGTCCCTGCGCGAGGACATCCAAGAGGAGCTCGGGCACGCCACCCAGTTCGCCCGCCGCATCAAGGAGCTCTATGGGATCGTTCCCGGCTCGATGGACTTCGAGGCCGAACAGTCCTACCTGCAGCCGCCCGAGCATCAAACGGACATCGTGCATGTCATCAAAGGCGTGATCGAGGCAGAGACCGGCGCCATCGACTTCTACAACGAGATCATCGAGGCGACCGAGGAGACCGATCCCGTCACCAACGACATGGTGATCGCGGTCCTCCACGACGAGGAGGGCCACCGCCGCCTGTTCGAGGGATTCCTGCGCGAGTACCAAGACCAGTCGTGAGCAGCACGACTGCCACTGGCCTGGCCACCACAGAGGAGAGCGCCCAGGCACAGCCACGATACGCCCTGAGCTTCACCTTCGACGATGGCCCCGACGAGACGTGGACGCCGCGCATGCTTGAGCAGCTCGCCCGCTGCGAAGTCACGGCGACGTTCTTCATGGTTGGCGAACGAGTACGCGCCCACCCCGACCTCGCCCGCACAGTGCTGGCCGCCGGCCACGAGATCCAGCTGCACTGTGACCGCCACATCCGCCACACCGAGCTCACCGAAGCAGAGCTACAGCTCGACACCGAAATGGCGCTTGACACCCTAGCCACAGTGGACGTGCGCCCGCAGCTCTGGCGGGCACCGTGGGGAATCTGCACCGACGCGAGCGTTCAAGTAGCCACACAGGTCGGCCTGCAGCTCGTGAGCTGGTCGATCGACACGCACGACTGGCGCGGCGATCATCCACAGCACATGCTCGCCGACGCCCAAGGCCAGCTCGCCGACGGCGGGGCAGTGTTGATGCACGACGCAATCGGGCCCGGAGCACTACGTGCCGGCTGCCAGAACACCATTGCGCTGCTACCAGCGCTCGCCGCTGCCGCCCGCGCCGACGGTCTCGCGCTCGCCCCGATGCAACACCCAGCGATCAGCCCGCCAGCGATCGAGGTGCCAGCGTGAGCGTCCAACAGCTACCCCCGCGAGCCTCCACCGCACGACTCAAGGACGCGCTCGCGCGCATCGCCCAACGCGCCGCCGAGCTCGATCGCCAACCACGGTTCCCCACAGAGAACTTCGCCGACCTTCTCGCCGCCGGTGCACTCACACCCCCGCCCGATGGACTGGCGGGCGAAGCGCGGCTCGTGCAGGCAGTGGCCGCCGCCGACGCCTCGACCGCGCGCATCCTCGACGGACACCTCAACGGCATCGAGCGGCTGACCCTCACCGCCCCCGAGCCGCTGCGCTCCACCGAGCTCACCCAGATACAGGAAGGCGAGCTGCTGCTGGGCGTATGGGGCGCAGACCCAGCCGCCGGCGAGGGGCCGCCCGCCCGGCTCGAGCACACCAACGGACAGCCGGTGCTGCGCGGCGTCAAGACCTTCTGCTCGGGCGCCGGCGGCGTTCAGCGCGCGCTCATCCTCGCCGCAGACCACGACGGCTCCCGCCGCCTCGTCTACCTCGACACCACCAGCAGCCAGATCAGCATCGACCGCGGCTGGTATCAAGCATCTGGGCTGCGCGCCTCAGAGAGCCACCGCGTCGAGTTCCACGACACGCCCATCCTCGCGGTCCTCGGCGGCCCCGGCGAGCTATCACGCGAGCCCTACTTCTCCCGCGACGGCATCCGCACCTCCGCCACCTGGGCCGGGCTCGCCGACAGCATCATGCGCGAGACCCTCAGCGCGCTCGACCCCGACCGAACCGACGCGGTACAAGCCCACATGCTCGGCAGGATGCGCGTCGCGCAAAGCACGATCGACCGCTGGCTCGCGCACACCACTCACAGCCTCAACCAGCCAGATGATCCGCGACCCGAGCTCGACCCGGCCGTGCTCGCCCTGGAATGCCGCATCGTCCTCACAGACGCCGCCCGACTGATCTCGACCCAAGCGGCACAGGTCTGCGGGTCACGGGCACTGATCGGCGCGAGCACCCTAGACCGCGCCCGCCGCGACCTCGACCTGTTCCTCCTGCAGCATCGGCTGGACCCCAAGATCGCAAAGCTCGGCACGCACACGCTCACCACGGAGGGAGCATGAGCGCCACCGCCGACCTCGCGCGCTTCGAGCGTCTCTACCAGCAAAGCCCCGACCCCTGGGGCTACCGCACCAGCAGCTACGAGCAAGAAAAGTACGCGGCGACGCTCGCAGCGCTGCCGAAGCAAACCCACGGCCTGGCCCTGGAGGTTGGCTGCTCGATCGGCGTGTTCACCGGCCAGCTCGCCGCGCGCTGCCAGCACGTCGTCGCGATTGACTTCTCCCTCAGCGCCCTGGAGCTCGCCCGCCGCAACCTGCAAAGTGTCAGCAACGTCGATCTGTTGCGCGCCAGCTTTCCCGAGGAAACCCCTCCTGGCTCATGGGATCTGATCGTCTGCTCAGAGGTCCTCTACTACCTGCAGCCGCCAGCGCTCGCGGACGCGATCGGCTGGATCAAGACACAGCTCAGCTTTGGTGCGAGCGTGCTCACTGTCAGCTGGCGCGGCATTGGGCGCGACGAGCCGCTGACCGGCGATGAGCTGCACGACCGGCTCGCTCGCGAGCTCGCCCGCTGGCACGCGCTCGACGCACGCCAAGAGCAGTACAGGCTCGACCGCTTCGACGGCCGATGAGCCCACGGCGGATCGTGATCGTCGGCGCCGGCCCCGCCGGCCTGGCAACCGCCCGCGCCTACCGCGAAGCAGGCGGCGCGGCAGAGGTCACGATGCTCGGCAAGGAGACCCTCATCCCCTATAGCCGGCCACCGCTGACCAAGGAGTTCCTGCGCGGCGAGCTCGACGCCAGCGAGCTACCCATCGAGGAGCCCAGCTGGTTTGACGAGCACGACATCCAGCTGCGCCTCGGCTACGAAGTCACTGCCATCGACCCCAGCACAGGTGCCGTTCACGCCGACGGATACGCGCTCAGAGCCGACGCGATCGTGCTCGCCACCGGTGCCGAACCATCCCGCCCCGACCTCCCCGGCCTGGACGACCCGCGGGTACAGACCATGCGCGAGCGACCCGACAGCGAACGTATCGCCTCACAAGCCAAGCCAGGCACCCATACCATCGTGCTCGGCACCGGCTTCATCGGCTGCGAGCTAGCCGCATCGCTCACGCAGCGCGGCGCCCAGGTGACACTCGTCGGCCAAGAACCAGCGCCGCAGCAGCAGCGCCTCGGCGCCGAGGCCGCCGAGCGCATTACACGTTGGCTAGCAGACCTCGGCGTGACGCTACACATGGGCGTGAAGGTCTCCGCCGTGCACAACGGCCGCATCGTCGCGCTCAACCACGGCGACCCAATCGAGGCCGACAACGTGGTGCTCGGCATGGGGGTTCAGCCCCGCAGCGAGCTAGCCGAGCAAGCTGGCCTTACGATCGTCAAGGGAGCGATCCTCACCGACGCGCAGATGCGCGCCCACGACCGGGTGCTCGCTGTCGGCGACGTCGCCTACGCCCACAACCGCAGCGCAGGACGACGACTGCGCGTAGAACACTGGGGCGACGCGCTCGGCCAAGGCGAGATCGCCGGGCGCGTACTCGCCGGCCAGAACACGCACTGGCAAGACGTGCCCGGCTTCTGGTCGACCATCGGCCATCACACCCTCAAGTACACAGCCTGGGGCGACGGCCACGACCAATGCAGACTCGACGAGCACCCCGACGGCGCGTTCACCGTGTGGTACTCGCACCACGACAAGCTCGTCGGTGCACTCACCTACGATCGCGACGAGGACTACGAACAAGCGCAACAGCTCATTGCCGCTGGGGGGAGCCCACCATGAACGAGCACCCGCTAGACCTCCACGGGATGCCGGCGGCCGTCGAGCTCGCACCGCCGCACCCAGACCTCCACGCAGTCGTCGTCATCCCGGCCCGCGACGAGGCCCCCCGGATCGCCGCCTGCCTGCACGCGCTCGCCAGCCAGCACGACATGCCCGCCAACAGCTACGAGGTAATCGCGATCCTCGACGGCTGCCGCGACAACACGCTCGGAGTCATCCAGCAGACCGCCCGGCTGCACGAGCAGCTCGCCATCCACACCGTGACCCTTCCGCATCCCCAAGGCGTCGGACGCGCCCGGCGCCTGGGCATGGACATCGCCTGCCGACGACTCATGAGCCTCGAGCGACCCGAGGGGCTGATCGCAAGCAGCGACGCCGACACGACCGTCGCCGGCGACTGGCTCTCGGCGCAACTTGTCCTCTCGCGGTCGGGCGCCGCTGCGATCGGAGGACTCATCGAGCTCGATCCCACAGAGCGAGACACGCTCGACCCGCACGCCCTCGCCGTGCGCGAACTGGGCGCCACCACGCGGCTCGCGCTAGCCGTCCGGCAGACCGCAGGCGGCGCGCTCGTTGAGCACCCGCACTTCTCCGGCGCATCGCTCGCGCTGACCGCCGCCGCGTATGAGAGCTGCGGCGGACTGCCAGTACGCGCAGCGCTCGAGGACGAGGCGCTGGCCCACGCGCTCACCAGGCAAGGCATCGCCATCCACCGCCCCCGCCACGTCCTGGTGAGGACCTCCGCTCGCACCGACGGGCGCGCTCCACGCGGCCTCGCGCAAGACCTGACGCGCGCAGACTGGCGAGCGCGGCGCTCCTACAACGCCAGCGAGTTCCCACTCGACCGTCTGCTCGCCGTCAAGCAGAATACCATCGCTCTCCTGCTGCCAGCCCGCGAAGTCGCACAAACGATCGACCCGATCGCTCGCACCGCCGCTCGGCTCAAAGACGCCGGTCTGCTCGACGAGGTGCTCGTCATCGACGCCGCCTCCCAGGACGAGACCGTCGCGATCGCCCGCCAAGCCGGGCTCCACGTCACCCAAGAGGATGAGCTGCTGGCAGACTACGGACCCTCACAAGGCAAGGGCGACGCGATGTGGCGAGGGCTCGCCGCCACCGGCAGCGAAATCGTCGCGTTCGCCGACACAGACACGGAGGACTTCCATGAGGGATTCCTCCTCGGGCTCCTCGGCCCGCTGCTCTGCGACCCCGACATACAGCTCGTCAAGGGCACCTTCCGTCGCCCGTTTCGCAACGGCGACACCGTGCTTGCCGAAGGCGGCGGGCGCGTCACCGAGCTGATGGCAAGGCCGCTGCTCAATCTCCATGCCCCGCAGCTCGCCGTGTTCGACCAGCCGCTCGCGGGGGAGACCGCCGGGCGCCGGGCGCTGCTCGAACAGATCCCGTTCGCCGCAGGCTACGGCGTCGAGATAGCAATGCTGATCGACAGCTGGCGAACCTGCGGCCTGGACGCGCTTGCCCAAGTCGACCTCGGGCAAAGGCAAAACCGCCACCAGCCACTGCGCGACCTCTCAGCGATGGCCTACGCCGTGCTTCTCGCTGCCCAAACCCGCTTCCTTGGCCCGGAGTTCGCCGACAGCAACGCCTGCAGCTCAATCATCCTGCCACCCACCAGCACCTCCGGCCTGATGGAGACACGCCACGTAACCCTCGAGGAACGCCCACCGCTCATCGAGCACCGTCAACGCACGAAGGCTCACGCATCGCAATGATCCTCGCCGCATCAACGACGCACATCATCGTCGGGATCGTCGGGATCGTGCTGGTGCTGGCCCTTCGCTTCATCCTCATCCGACGCGGCTAACCACACGGGTCGGCCAACCACGTTCAACGTGGTCGCCGACGGAGTTTTGCGGGTCCAGCACAAGGGTAGGAGGCAGAGCATGAGCGCCGAGAACGACATGACCCCGCGCTTTACCCACGCCGACCGAAAAGGAGCGCTATGAGCGAGACCGTCGCCGACCACCTGCTCAACCGGCTAGCGAACGAGTGGGGAGTGAAACGCATCTACGGCTACCCCGGAGACGGCATCAACGGCATCATGGGCGCCTTCGGCCGCGCAGATGACTGCCCGGAGTTCATCCAGGTTCGCCACGAGGAGATGGCCGCCTTCATGGCGTGCGCGCACGCCAAGTTCACAGGTGAAGCCGGCGTGTGCCTCGCCACCTCCGGTCCCGGCGCGATTCACCTGCTCAACGGCCTCTATGACGCGAAGCTGGACCACCAGCCGGTCGTCGCGATCATCGGTCAGCAGGCCAGGCTCGGCCTGGGCGGCAACTATCAACAGGAGGTCGACCTCACCACCCTCTACAAGGACGTCGCGCACGAGTACGTCCAGATGGCCACCGAGCCCGGCCAGATCCGTCACCTGATCGACCGCGCGATGCGGATCGCGCTCTCCGAGCGCACCGTCACCTGCGTGATCATCCCCAACGACCTGCAGATGGAACCAGCCGTGCCGACACCACCGCACGCTCACGGCACCGTTCACTCCGGCCCCGGCTACACACCCCCGAACGTCACGCCCAACGACGAGCAACTGCGGCGTGCCGCCGAGGCGCTCAACGCTGGCGAGCGCGTAGCGATGCTTGTCGGCGCCGGCGCGCTACACGCCACCCAAGAGGTGATCGAGGTCGCCGACACGCTCGGCGCCGGGGTCGCCAAGGCGCTGCTCGGCAAGGCCACCGTACCCGACGACCTGCCGTTCGTCACCGGATCAATCGGCTTGCTGGGCACACGCCCCAGCTGGGACATGATGCAGGACTGCGACACGCTGCTGATGGTCGGCTCCAGCTTCCCCTACTCGGAGTTCCTGCCCGAGGAGGGCCAGGCCCGCGGCGTGCAGATCGACCTGGACGGCAGGATGCTCGGCATCCGCTACCCAATGGAGGTAAACCTCGTCGGCGACAGCGCGCTCACCCTCAAAGCGCTCCTGCCCTTGCTCGAGCGCAAGGACGACCGCGGCTGGCGGGAGAAGATCGAAAAGAACATGAGCGAGTGGTGGCAGGTCATCGAGAAGCGCGCTCACGAGCCCGCCAAGCCCGTGAACCCACAGCTGATCTTCCACGAGCTCTCAAAGCGCCTACCCGACGGCGCGATCCTCACCTCCGACGCTGGCTCGGCCGCCAACTGGTACGCCCGCGACGTGCGGCTACGCGCCGGCATGATGGCCACCCTCTCAGGCACCCTCGCGACAATGGGACCGGGTGTGCCATATGCGATCGCCGCGAAGTTCGCGCATCCTGACAGGCCCGTGATCGCGCTCGTCGGCGACGGGGCGATGCAGATGAACGGGCTCGCCGAGCTGATCACGATCGCCAAGTACCGGGAGCGCTGGTCAGACCAGCGGCTGATCGTGCTCGTGCTGAACAACCGCGACCTCAACCAGGTGACGTGGGAGCAGCGCGCGATGTCCGGCGACCCCAAGTTCGTCGAGTCCCAGGAACTACCCGACGTGCCCTACGCGCGGTGGGCGGAAATGATCGGGCTGAACGGCATCCGCACCGACGACCCCGAAGCGATCGGCGAGTGCTGGGATCAGGCGCTCGCCGCCGACCGGCCGACTGTGCTCGAGGTGTGCTGTGACCCCGAAGTGCCGCCGCTGCCGCCGCACATCACGATCGAGCAAGCCCGCTCGTTCGCCTCAGCGATCCTGCACGGAGACCCCGGCAGCCGGCGGATCATCGCCCAAGCGCTGCGTCAGAAGCTGCCCGAGTTCCTCCCAGGACGATGAGCGCCAAGCGCCTGCTGGGAAACCTGCGCCGCGGACGCGCGCAGCGCACCCTCGCCGCCGCGACCGCCGCAAGCGCGCTGCCGCTCGGCCTTGAGATCTACTTCGAGCACTTCCGCGGCTCCTTCGGCGACAAGTGGATGTGGACCCCCGTCGCGCTCTCACCGCTGCTCACCGCCGCCGGACTCGCAGGCGTGGGCTCCAAACGAGCCGCGAGGACCGTGTTGCCCGCTGTGTCTGCCCTGTACTGCCTGGACGGACTGATCGGCGTCTACACCCACATACAAGGCGTGCGAAAGCGGCCCGGCGGGTTCTCAGAGCCGCTCTACAACATCGTTATGGGGCCGCCGCTGCTCGCGCCCGGCTCGCTCGCTCTCGTCGGCGGCATGGGCCTCGCGGCGGCGCTCGCCGAGCGGGAGCGCTGAGGGCAATGGCGCAGGCACCGAGCTCCTCCGCCGGGCATCTCCCCAAGCAGGGCGGCGACACCACGCCGGGGCCGCCCGCAGGGCTCCCACACCAGCGCAAGGGCACCACGCCGCAGATGCGCGGGCGCTACCCCGACTACGACGTGCTGACCGCCGCCTCCCATTGGGACGCGAAGACGCGCGGAGTCGTGCTCGACCGGGTAGCGAACGTCCCGCCGATCCGCTTCTTCACCGAACAGGAGGCGCGCACGCTCAAAGCGTTCTGCGACGTCGTGACCGGCCAGGACGCAGAGCCGTGCATCCCTGTGCTTGAGATGGTCGATGCGAAACTCCACGCCGGCCGCCTCGACGGGTTTCGCCACCACGACATGCCGCCCGACCCCGAGACCTGGCAGCAGGTCGCCGCCAACCTCGACGACAGCGCCCGCGAGCACGACTCAGACGACGGGTTCGCCGCCGCCAGCTCAGAGACCCAGCACGAGATCGTCCAGCGGTTCTCCGAAGGCAAGCTCGACTGGGAGCTGCCCGTCACGAAGGCGTGGGGAGTGGTGATGCGCGGCGTGCTCGGCGCGTTCTACTCACACCCCTGGGCATGGAACGAGATTGGCTTCGGCGGCCCCGCCT
>Ga0208480_1000833_pt1 | contig 11495 bp, 12 predicted proteins | sample NGESurshal092012_4_FD_184485 | JGI IMG/M metagenome (GOLD analysis project Ga0208480, IMG submission 184485) | Arctic peat soil microbial communities from Barrow, Alaska - NGEE Surface sample F53-1 shallow-092012 (SPAdes) | ecosystem: Environmental > Terrestrial > Soil > Wetlands > Peat ... | reverse complement strand
CCACCAATCAGGTCACAGCCTCGGTCGACCTCGGCTTGAGCAGTGAGCCGACGACGATCGCGATCGCGTGAGCCGCCAAGTCGTCTCCGCGGGGAGTTGTCTCCAGGACCGGCTGGTGGGAGCGATGCCAACGGCGAGTCAGACCGCGACGACGGGATCCCCCAGCTTGACCAATCCCGGCTCGACGATCTCACCGTAGACCCCGAAGGCCAGCGGCTCGGTCGTTCGCAGCCCACGACGGTACGAGAGCAGGTCGAGTGTCGGAAGGTCGACGACCCCCGTGTCCGGGGACTGGGTCGTCACCAGGCACCGGCCGACGTGACCGCGCATCGCGACCAGCGCTCCGCCGATGCGGACGTTCCCGCCGACCCAGAGATCCTCCTCGTGGGCGGCCGGACCAGTGACCTCGACCAGCATCCGGAAGCGTCTCGCGTCGATCCCGCGCCCGTCGGCCAAGCCCTCCAGCCGGGCAACCGAAGCCGTCGAGATCAGCGATACCGCCCCAGCACGGCCGCGGTCGACGCCGCCGAGCACCGGATCGGCCCTGACCATGCGGAGTCGCCGCCCGGCGAACTCCGACAGCGCGTCAGACCAGGGTCCGCTGACGAGGCGGGCGACCGGACGCCGCGAGAAGAAACGCGTCTCGATCTCCTCCCCCAGGCTGATCGCCCCGGACACGACCGACCCACCGGGAAACGTCATCGTCAGCCGCCCGCCCACAGCGTCGTAGTCGGCACGCACGGCCGCGAGAATCCCGACCAGCTTCCCGTTGACCAGCCTCGCCCGGTCGTCGACCAGGTAGAAGGACCGGTTCCCGGCGACGCCGGCCGGTTCGAGCAAGAGCTCCTCTCGTGCGAGGAGACGAAGCCCTTTGACGGGCGTCGTCGCCAGCGCCGTGACGAGAGCGGTGGCCCGGCCCGGCCGACCGGCGCCGTCTGCGAGGACGGCGCCGGCCTCGACGACCTCGTCGACGCTCACTCCGGGTTGGCCGACGAAGCGACCATTCCAGCGCCGGTCGGCGCCGGCGTGAAGCCGAACCCATGGGCCGGCGCGAGGTCGGACGACCCTTCGAGCTCCGCGGCGATCGACGCCTCGAGCGTCTTCTCCAGGTCGTCCTCGATCCCCGCGATCGTGCCCGGCTGCCTGAGGTTGAGCACGAACAGCCACGAGCCGCCGACCACGAGATAGGCGAGGAAGATGTACGGGAAGAGGTTGATCGGCGACGGCGGAGCCGGATAGAAGCTCCCGATCGTCGGCACGAGCAGACACGCGAACGCGAGGACCGCGACGAGGACGTGCCGGCCACGGAGCTCGCCGACCTTGCGCAGGTAGAACGGCGCGGCGATCGAGATCATGAAGTAGGCCAGCAGGAACCCGAACGCCGCGAGCGTGCCCGCGTCATCGAACATCGTGACCGCCCCGGTTCCCGACGCGTGGAGCACCAGCGCCACCGTCAGGATCACGCCGCCGTAGATTCCGAGCGCCGCGTGCGGCGTCTTGTTGACCGCGTGCACCCGGTGCATCACCTTCGGCAGGTACCCGTGCCTGCCGAGCGGGAACGCGATCCGCGCACCCGCGTTCAAGCACGACAGGGTCAGCGAGAAGAAGCTCACCATGGCCCCGAGGCAGACCGGGATCTTGAAGAACGTCACGTGGTAGAGCGAGGCGATGACCGTCAGCGGAGCCGTTATCGACCCGAGCGACGTCCCCGACTGGCGAGTCGCGAAGACCTCGACGTAGCTCATCACGACCATGAACGCCCCGGTGATCAGAAGGCTCCAGATCACCGCGCGGGGCACCGTGCGCAGCGGGTTCTTCGCCTCGCCGCCCAGCGCCGTCGCGCTCTCGAAGCCCACGAGGCTGAAGATGCAGATCACGATCGCGAAGTCCATGCCCTTGAACGTCACCCCCTTCAGGCTGGTCTGGGCGCTGTCGATCGAGACCCCGTGCTTGAAGAGGACGACACCCGCCAGGCTCAGGATGCAGGCCACCGAGAGGCCCTCGAAGAGCAGCGTGAGGAGCGACGAGAGGCGAATGTCCTTCCACGCGATCGCGACGCACGTCAAGCCGCTGAGCAGGAAGAACGCGAACGGCGTGACCGTCGAGTGGATGCCCAGCGACGCGACCAGCTGGGCCGAGAAGACCGCGAAGCCCGAGAGCCCGGCGATCGCGATGAACATGTACGACCACATCAGCGTCCACCCCGACAGGACGCCGGCCACCGGGCCGAGTCCACGAGCCGTATAGGCGTACATCGAGCCGGCCGTCGTCGAACGTCGGGCGAACTGGTTGAGACCGCCGACCACGAAGAGCAGCATGATCGTGCCGAAGAGATACGCCGCCCACGTCCCCTCGCCGGCGTCGCCGAACGCCAGGGGAATGATCAGCACGGCCGTCATCGTCGGCGAGATCGCCGCGACTCCTTGGGCCAGCAGGGGCGGAAAGCCGAGGGCGTTGCGACGCAGGCCTCCGGCCGCTCGCGTCGTTGGGCGATCGGGTTCGGCGACGGCGGTGCTCATCAGGGTCGGTCTCCTTGTCCGCTGGACGAATCGGGCCGCTGACCTCGGGAGCCGAAACCACCCGAGTGACTCGGCAGATGATCGGACCGGCGGCGCGGAATGTCTTTGGCCCGCCGTCCCAAGCCAGGGAGCCAAAGAGGCCAACGTCGAACGCGACCCCAACGCCGCGCTAACGCGATCGCAACGTCGGCTCGGCCTTGAACGCCCCCGGACGATCCGGTCGTGGCCTTGAATTGAGCTACGTTTGGGCCGTGGCACGGCCGGTCGGCATCCGACTCGAGACCCGCGGGCCGTTCTCGCTGCGGGCTGCCGCCGAGTTCGGCTTCGGCCCGAACGAGGGCCGGCCGCCGGCCTTCGACGGGGCGATGCGCCTCGCCTTTCCGGTCGACGGCGGCCTCGCGTATGCCGGGGTCACAGCCCGCCAGCCGGCCGACGACGGGCCGGTCGAGCTCGAGCTCGAGCTCCATGGCGACGCCTCGCCCGACGCGGTCGTCCGCCAGGTCGCGAGGGTCCTCTCACTCGACCACGACGGAAACGCCTTCCTCGCGGTCGCCGACGCCGATCCGGTGCTCGGCCGCCTCCAGCGGGCACACCCAGGCCAGCGGCCAGTGCTCTTCCACTCGCCCTACGAGGCGGCCGCCTGGTCGGTGATCTCCGCCCGACGACCGTCCGCACAGGCGGCCGTCACCCGGCGGCGAATCGCCCACGAGCTCGGGACCAGGTTCACGCTCGCCGGCGTCGAGCTCGACGCCTTCCCCCAGCCCGCGGCCCTGCTCGAGGTCGGCCCCGGGCCCGGGCTTCCCGAGGAGAAGGTCGCCCGCCTCCACGGCATCGCCCGGGCGGCGCTCGACGGCGAGCTCGATGTCGACCGACTCGTCGAGCTCGGGCCCGAGCGGGCCATCGAGGAGGTCCAGCGCCTCCGCGGGATCGGTCCGTTCTACGCCGGCCTGATCGTGATCCGGGCGACCGGCTTCGCCGACGCCCTGCTCGAGGTCCCCGAGGCCAAGGGGCTCGCCCACGCCCAGCGTTTCTACGGCTTCGACCACACCCCGACCTTGGACGAGTTCGCCGCCCTCGCCGAGCGGTGGCGCCCCTTCCGAACCTGGGCGACGGTTCTCGTCCGGCTGGCCGGGGACCACGGAACGGCGTAGGAGGAGTACGGCGGGGGTCCCCTGATCGACTGACATCGGTCTGGTCACGACCACCACCTGATGGGGCGATAGGTGTCGTCTCAAAACCGGGCGATGCTGTTCCCAGCCGGCCGAGCTCGTTTGAAACGGCGCCGGCCACAGGGTCCACTCCTCCAGCCAGGGACGGTAGCCGGAATGACCACAACCATGATTCACCCCGCCGACGCGGCGCTGCTCGGCTGGCTCGGCTACGCCGGGCGGTGCGACAGCTCACACGACGACTCACTTGACGGGTTCCTCAGACACGGTGAAGCGTTGTTCGGTGCGGGTCACGTCATCGGCGACTCGAACCTCCGGGCGGCCGAGGTCTGGCGCGCCCTGGCCGGCCGCGGTGTCAGCCTGATCGGCGCCAGCTTCGATCCAACCGGGACCATCAAGGTGTGGGGGCCGCGTCACGCCGGCCGACGGCGCGACCTTGGTTGCCGGCTCTACGCCGGTGAGCCTCCCACTCCGGCCACGGTCTCCCGGCCCGGGTCGCCGGCCTGGTCGCGGTGGAAGCGCGACGCCTCGGCATGGGCACGCCAAGAGGTCAAGCGGACGGCCGCGGCGCAGTCGCGCTTCGCCGCCGAGCGGCTCCGCCTCCAGCTCGAGATGCTCTGGGCGGCACCGGCCTCCCCGGTGGATCAGCCGCCGGCGTCCGGCGCGGGCGGACCGGTTCGCCCGGTCCGTCGAGCGTACGGAGAGAACGCCGGCCTCACCGACGCGGGTCGCCCCGGCGATCCGGCCGGACCTCACCGCATGGACCGTCGCCGGTCGGATCGGCGCTCGACGGCGCGCGGCAGCAGCAGTCCAACACCGGCCCGAGTTCCACGACCGCTCCTCGATCCTCGCGAGAAGAGAGACCGCCCATGAACCCGGCAAGCACTCAACGCTCATCAGCATCCACGCTCCTCGGGACCGCAGCCGCACTCGGGACCGCAGCCACGCTTGGGATCGCCGGCATGCTCGCGATCGCGACACCGCAGGCGAAGGCCAACCAGACGTCGGGCGGCGTCGCGACCACGCTCGGCGTCGTGTTCGGCGGCGTCGCGTCGCCGCGCCGCCCGGCCACCAAGCGCCTGACCCGCCGCCGGCGGCCCCTCCACCCGGCGAAGGTCAAGCACACCGCCGCTGCCACCCCGCCGGCCGGCTCGGTCGCGCCCGCACCAGCATCCCAGGCCACACCAACACCCCAGCCGGCAACACCAGCCGAGCCGGCGCCCCTCGCCCCGTGCGCTGAGGCCGACCTGGTCCCGGCGTCAGGCAACGCATCGACCGTCGAGGCTGCCACGCTGTGCCTGATCAATCAGGTCCGCGCCCGGCACGGGATCGGACCGCTCGTCGAGAATCCGAAGCTTCTCCGAGCGGCGGTCAGCCACGACGACGACATGGTCGCGCAGGACTACTTCAGCCACCTCGGACCGGCCGGCGACACTCCGGCGAGTCGGATGCAGGCCGCCGGCTACGTCACCGCGTCGTCTGCGGGCTCCTCGCTCGGCGAGAACATCGCGACCGCCACGCCCGGTCTGGCCACGCCGAGCGCGATCGTCGCGTCATGGGTCGCGTCGCCGTCGCACCTCGCGGACATCCTCGACGCGAAGTTCCGCGACACCGGCATCGCCGTCGTCGCGGCAGCACCCGCCGTGCTCGGCTCGGACGACGCCGGCGCCACGTACACCGAGGACTTCGGCGTGGCGTGAGCACGGTCGTCGTGGTGTCTGGTGCGGGTCAGTCGACGGGCGGCCGGCTCGGACGCTCGTCGGCGACCGACCAGGTCAGTCGAGGAGCTCCTCGGACCGACCGAGCTCGGCCGGCAGGGTGATCTCGACCGTCGTCGCGCGCCCGCCGGCGCTCGTGCTCGTGCTCGTGAGGCGCAGGGAGCCCCCGGCGAGCGTCGCCCGCTCGTTGATCGACGCGAGGCCGAGGTGCCCCGGCCGCGGCCGGATTGCCTGCGTGGGGTCGAAACCGCGGCCGTCGTCGGTTATCCGAACCGTGAAGAAGCCGTCAGTCTCGTCGAGTGTCACGCGGACGTTCGCGGCTGCGGCGTGCTTGTCGACATTCGTAAGCGCCTCCTGCACCATGCGGTAGAGCAGGGTCCGGGTCCTCGCCGGAGCCTCCCGCGTCGTCCGGTCATCGAGTGTCGCGTGGACGTCGCCCGCCGAGAAGCGGTGCTCGAGGAGGATCTCGAGCGCAACGGCGAGGCCCTGCGTGTCCAGCTCGGCCGGGACGAGCGCGAAGACCATCGCCCGCAGCCGGTCAACCGCGGCTCGGACTGTGAGCTGAAGGGCTTCGACGAGATCGCGGTGGCCGGGATCATCGAGGTCACGTGCGAGCGTCTCCAGCCGCATCCCGACGGCGACGATGGCCTGGATCGGGTCGTCGTGGAGCTGCTCGGCGATCCTCCGGCGCTCGTCCTCGTGGGCCTGGAGGAGCTGGCCGACCAGTCGCTGGCGCTCAGCACTGACCAGCTCGAGCTCGTTGATCGTCTGGACCAGCTTGTCGTTGATCAGGCGCCGCTCCTCCTGCTCGAGATGCGCGGCGTGCAGCGGCGCGACGATCTGCCGTTCGAGGCCGAGTGCGTCCCCGACGACGCTGACCATCAGCGACGGATGGCACGGCTTGGGCAGAAAGCGGGTCACGCCACACGCGTCGGCGAGGAGGCGGACCTCCCCTTCGGTGTAGCTGGCCGTCGAGAAGATCACGCGCACGTTCCGCAGGTCGGGGTCCTCGCGGAGCCGGCGGACGAACTCGTAGCCGTTCATCACCGGCATCAGGATGTCGGTGATGATCAGGTCCGGGCGCTCGTCCCGAGCAATCGCGAGCGCCGCCGCGCCGGAGGACGCCTCGAGGACGTGGTAGCCGGCATAGCCGAGCACGGTGGCCGCGAGGTCGCGGTCAGCCGGCCGATCGTCGACGACCAGCAGCGTGGTCAAGGACCCGCCCACCGTCGTGGATCTCGGGCTCGCCGCCCGGCTGGGAGGAACCGCTCGATCTGGGTGATGAACGTCGTCGGCGCGATCGGCTTCGGGATGTAGCCGTCGAACCCGGCGGCGAGGATCTGGTCGCGGTCACCGACCATCGCAGACGCGGTGACGGCGACGATGTTGACACCCCTGAATGACGGCTCCCGACGGATCGCCATCGCAGCCACGTAGCCGTCCACGACCGGCATCTGGACGTCCAACAGGATCAGTTCCGGCCGCTCGTCGACCGCCCGTCGGATCGCCTCGGCGCCGCCACCGGCCAGGACCGAGGCGTACCCGGCCGCCGTGAGCAGGTAGCGCATCAGCTCGAGGTTGTCGTCGTTGTCGTCGGCGACGAGGATGCGTGGCACCGTCACGTCACCGACTCCTCGGCGAACTCGACGACGAACGTGCTGCCGTGGCCCGGCCGGCTCTCGAAGGTGATCGCCGCGTTCAGCAGGCCGGCGAGCTTCTGACTGATGTAGAGCCCGAGACCAGTCCCCTCGTAGCCGTGCGGTTGGGACGTCGCCAGCTGTTCGAACTCCCGGAACAGCCTGTCCTGGTCTTCGTATGCGATGCCGATCCCCGTGTCGCGCACGCTGAAGCGGGTCAGCGCTTGGTGATGGCTGTGACTCTGTTGTGCGCCATCACCTACTTGGTGATGGCTGGAGACTCTGTTGTTCGCCATCACCTACTTGGTGATGGCTGTGACTCTGTTGTTCGCCATCACCTACTTGGTCGGATCGGCTTCGCTCGAGCCGCAGGGTGACCGACCCGGACTCGGTGAACTTGATCGCGTTGTTTGCCAGATTGATCAGGATCTGGCTGAGCGCGCGGCGGTCGGTGGTCAGGATGACCTCCTCGGCGGGCGCTTCGATCGCAAGCTCGAGGCCCTTGGACGTGGCGAGCGGACGGAGGCTCCCGGCGACATCGTCGAGGAGCTCGGCGCACGAGACCGGCTCGAACACGACGTCGACCTTGCCCGACTCGATCCTGGCGAGGTCGAGCAGCTCGTTGATGATCGACAGGAGATGCTGCCCATTGGCCTCGACCGTCGCAAGCTGCTTGCGCTGCTCGTCGTTGAGCGGACCCGGCAGCTCCATCAGCAGGGTCCCGCTGAAGCCGAGGATCGAGTTGAGCGGCGTCCGGAGCTCGTGGCTCATGCTCGCGAGAAATCCGTCCTTGGCCGAGTTGGCCGCCTCGAGGGCGGCCACGGTGCGCCGGAGCTCGGTCGCAAGTCGGACCTCCTCGGAGATGTCCTTGGAGATCAGCAGGAACCCGATCGGCTGGCCTTCCCGGTCTCGGCGCGGCGTGAGCACGGCCCGGGCGGTGAAGCGGGTACCGTCCTTGCGCAGGCGCACGACCGTCCCGCCCCAATTGCCGTTCGCCAAGGCCCCGTCGACCATCCGCCCGGGCAATCCGGCTTCGACGTCCTCGCGGATGTTGAGCAGCTGCGTGGACCTGCCGATCGCCTCGGTCGCGCCGTACCCGTAGAGGCGGCGGGCACCTTCGTTCCAGAGCAGGATCCTGCTCTGGAGGTCGGTGGCGATGATCGAGTACTCGGTCGACGACTCGAGCAGGTTCTCGAGGAACTCGACGGCCGCCGCCGGGTCTCCGAGATCCGACAGGTCCAACGGCGTTTGGCTCATCGCCGCCAGTCGGCCGCGACCATCAGCTACGCGGGTGGTGCCTCCGGGGGGGTACCGGCAAATGCGAGCACGATGCTGGCGCTCGGAGTGCCTTCGCGTCAAACGAGCTGCTTATGACTTCCACCACCTAACGCTGCAGTTCGGGACAGGCACCCTCGATCCGCGCAAAACCTCGGCAGCACGACACGCGCACATCGAACTACAGCCGCCGCAGTGAGGTTAGCTCATGACGATCAGGCCACAACCGCGCCGCAGTCAGAGGCGAGCGAAGCATCGCCGCACGGGGCCGCCGAGGCCGTCACGACTGGCTGAAGAGTGTCTCGTTGACGAGCTTCACGAAGTCGCGGATCTCGATCGGCTTGATGACGCACGCGCGGACTCGCGCGGCGCGGACTCGGTCTGAGTCACGGGCGTCGGCGTCGGCGGTGACCACGATCACAGGGACGTCTCCCGTCGCGCTGTCGCTGCGGAGCGCCGCCAGAAATTCCAGCCCCGTCATGTCGGGGAGTCCGAGGTCGAGCAGGACCAGATCAACGGGTGCGGCTCCCGCGACCGCCAATCCGGTCGCCCCGTCAGCCGCGGTGATCAGCTCGATCCGCGGATCACGCGAGAGCAGCACGCGCACGAGCTGAGCATTGTCGGCGTCGTCCTCGACATAGAGGACGCGAACCTGCGACCGGCCCTCCGCGCCCGGTTGTTCGGCCGACGCCTGGTGGTCGATCTTCACGGTCCCGACCATGGACTGATTCTGTCATCGACCCACCGGACGAGGAATCCATTCCCGGGGGGATCCGCACGGCGGACGGCTAGCTCGTTCGATTGGGGGAGCCGAATGGTACATTAGGCATATCTCTATGCGTGACCGTACTCGAGTATTGATCGCGGACGACCACCCGCTCGTGCGTGACGCGCTGGCCGACGCGATACGGCGGCGTCCGAATCTCGAGCTCGTGGCTGTGGTCGGCACCGGTCGGGAGGCGCTCGAGCAGGCCAGCCGGCTACGGCCGGAGGTCGCTGTACTCGACGTGCGAATGGAAGACCTCGACGGACGCAAGGTGCTGCATGCGATTGTCGGAGAGGCGATCCCCACGCGGGTCCTGTTCCTGTCGAGCTCCAGCGATAGTGCAATCGTGTACGACACGTTGGCGGCCGGCGCCGGCGGGTATCTCGACAAGGGCGCCTCAGCCGCGGAGATCTGCGACGCGATCGCCGCGGTCGCGCGAGGCGAGACCGTTCTGAGCCCGGCCATCGAGGCGGGAGTGCTACAGCAGATCCGCGTGCGAGGCACCGTGGCGGGACCCCGACTGACCGCGCGTGAACGGGAGATAATCGGTCTCATCGCGGATGGCCTGTCGGCCCCGGAGATCGGCAGGCGCCTGTTCATCGCGCCGTCGACCGTGAAGACACACATGGCGAATCTCTACGAGAAGCTCGGCGTCACCGAGCGGGCGGCGGCCGTCGCCGAGGGCATGCGCCGCGGCCTGCTCACGTAGAACCCGCCGCGGGCGACTGACGGCTTCGTCTGCTGCGCCTGCGAAGCGGGCTGCGGCAACCCCCCGAGGCGGTCAGCCGTCTGAGTCAGCCGTCTGAGTCAGCCGCCTCGCCGTGACCGTCGGCGTCGGCGCTGCGCCGCAGCCAGTCGGTCAGCTGCGCTCCGGCGTCGTTGATCGACTCGCCGGCGTCGCGGAACATCGTCCGGAAGCGCTCGGCGTAGTGGGCGACCGCGTCGCTGGCCTCGGCCCGCGGCCGGACCGGCTCGTCGCGAGTGACGTAGGACCCGTCGACGATACGGTCGTACTCGCCTGACTTGACCCACTCCATCAGGGCGTGGACCCGGCGGACCGGCATCGGGTGGGTGAGCTTGAGGTCGAGGAGCAACCGTGACAGCCGCTCGAGACCCGAGCCCTTCTCCCGGTACTCGAGGCCCTGGGTCATGAAGACGTCGAGGTCGAGCCGGGAGGCCTCGGCGCCGGCGGCGATCGTCATCAGGACACGGCAGACGCTGAGCGGGTCCCGCGTGACCAGGGCAGCCGCTCGGTCGCAGGTCAGCTCGGCTGCCCGCGACCACTCGAGCAGTGCGTGACGCAGCGGGAACAGCGGGAGGGGGATCCCGGGGAGCGTGGTCAGGCGCATCAGGATGATCAGGGCCGTGCTGTAGAGGACGTGGTCGGAGAGGACGTGGCCGGCCTCGTGGCCGAAGACCGCGCGGAGCTGCTCGACGTCGAGCAGGGCGACCATCGCCGACTGGACGACGACGATCGGGCGTCCCGAGCCGATCGTCATCGCGTTGGCGATCGGGAATTGGGTCAGGTAGAGGTCGGGGACGGTGTCGATGTCCAGCGTCGCGTAGGCCCGGTTGTGGGCAGCCCATACGTCCGGGAGCTGCTGCTCGCCGAGCCGGACGGCCGCCCCGAGGTAGGCCTGGCGGAGCGCCCGCTCGTAGCCGAACTCGATCAGCTTGCGGACCACCGTGTCGAGGTGGGGAATCGCCTTCAGGGCGGCGGTTGCCGCCCGGTCCGCGGGATGCTCGTAGGCCTTCGATGAGATCCGCCTGAGCTTGTAGCCCTCGACCGGCAGCGTCATTCGTCACTCCTCACGGTCCGGCGCCCGCCGGCCGGCGGGATCCCGCCGGCCTCGCACGCACAGGTCCACCGTAGCGCGCCAAAGCTCGGGGGACGTCCGCCGGCGGACGGTTGCGCACTTCCTTGCCTGGCGTGCCGACGTCGGCGCGGGACCGGGCACGGGAGCGAGCGGGGGCGGTGGCGGGCGCGGGAGCGGGAACGGGAGCGGGAGCGGGAGCGGGAGCGGGAGCGAGCGCGGGAACGGGAGCGAGCGCGGGAACGGGAGCGAGCGCGGGAACGGGAGCGAGCGCGGGAACGGGAGCGGGAACGGGGAGCGGGGGCGGGGGGCGGATCGAGTCGGTCCGGGATGCGTGGGATGTGATCGGGCGGGCGGGAGGCGAAGAAGATGCTGCGGCGGTACCCGTTCGCGAAGGGTGGAGGAGGAGATTCGGGCGGCAGAGGTGAATGCGAGACCTTCGTCGCGAAACTAGCTGACTGAGTCAGTCAACTACTTTCGTTGGAGAGTCCGCTGCTCCCACGACCCGGTCCGCCGCAGAGGGCTCGCCGGCCGCTGAGCGCCCGAGCCCGGCCCGAATGATCCTCGACGGCACGCTCGCCAAGCCCCCCCCCCGCC
>Ga0208480_1000830_pt1 | contig 11506 bp, 10 predicted proteins | sample NGESurshal092012_4_FD_184485 | JGI IMG/M metagenome (GOLD analysis project Ga0208480, IMG submission 184485) | Arctic peat soil microbial communities from Barrow, Alaska - NGEE Surface sample F53-1 shallow-092012 (SPAdes) | ecosystem: Environmental > Terrestrial > Soil > Wetlands > Peat ... | reverse complement strand
CCCCCTCGCGGCGCCCTCGGCCAACCGATCCGGCGCCGTGAGCCCGACGACGGCCGCTCACGTTGTCGCCGATCTCGACGGCAGGGTCGACTGGATCCTTGATGGAGGCCCTTGTCGCCACGGCCTCGAGTCGACGATCATCGCCTGTCTCGCCGGTCGGCCACAATTGCTGCGTGCTGGAGCAATAACACAGGAGGCGATCGAAACCGTGGTGGGTTCGCCGATCGACTCGACGAGCCAAAGGCGAACGGCGCCGAATGCGCCCGGGCAATTGGCGTCGCACTATGCGCCCAAGGCTGAGCTTCGCCTTGGCGCCACGGACGCGGGGGCGGATGAAGCCACGCTCGATTTTGGCCGATCGCTCAAGGGCGGGACAAGCGCGCGCCTCGATCTTTCGCCTTCCGGCGACCTTGTCGAGGCTGCCTCCCATTTATTTTCCTATTTGCGTGCTTTGGACGCCTCCGGCGCGGCGCGGATCGCGGTCGCGCCGATCCCCGAGCATGGGCTTGGGGCGGCGATCAACGATCGGCTCCGTCGCGCGGCTGCCCCTCGGAACGCGCCGGCATGAAGGCAGTCACGAAAATTCCCTTCCTATACACTTCAGGCTGGGGAAATGGTAAGGAGGCTGTAATCTAGCCTCCTAGCGGAGCGTCGGGGAGACGAGCGGTGACCGATCGTTGGAATCATGAACTCTGGCTTGAGCTGGGACGAATTTAGACTGGTCAAGTCAGTCGCGGAAGCCCGTTCGTTGGTCGGAGCGGCCGAGATTCTCGGCGTCAATCATTCGACGGTGTTTCGGCGTTTGGCCGCGGTGGAGTCGGCGGTGGGCGCCCGTCTTTTCGAGCGCTCCCGCTCAGGATACGAGCCGACAGCGGCAGGCGAAGAAATGATCGCGCTGGCAACCAACATGGCCGAATCAGTCCAGGAGTTCGAGCGTCGGGTGGCGGGGCGAGACGTCAGGCTGACGGGGGAACTCGCGGTCACAGTCCCCGGCGCCGTTGGCCTGCACTTGATGCCTGCGATCGTAGCCCAATTCCGCGCTCAGCATCCAGGCGTGGTGGTCGCATTGATCCTTTCCAATCAGATGCTCGACTTGTCTCGCCGCGACGCGGACGTCGCAATACGCTTGACGAACGACCCGCCAGAAACGTTGGTTGGAAGACGGATCTGCACTGGGCGTTGGGCCGTCTATCGCCGAGGCGACATGGCCGACTCGCTCGGCGCGGAGCCGATGGAATCGGCCGCCTTCATCGGATTTGGCGGAAACATGGGGCCTGCGTCCGCGAGGCGATGGATTGAGACTAATATCAGTCCTGAACGAATTGTCGCCAGGGCGAACTCGACCCATTGCATGCTAGAATTGGCGCGTCAGGGCGTTGGCACGGTCTTGTTGCCTTGTTTTCTCGGCGATCGAAGTCCAGGTCTGATCCGTGCCGGTTATCTGCTGCCAGAGCTCGATGCAGGCTTGTGGATGCTGACCCATTCCGATCTTCGCCGAGCGGCGCGCGTGCGAGCCTTCATGGAATTCGCAGGAGCGGAGCTCGCGAAACATCGCCGCGCGATTGAGGGCGAGGAAACTGGCGCGATAGAATGATTGCGGCTTGGTTCGCGCCGATCGTCTGCTTCACCAGTTTGAGAACCGCGCCTCGATCTTTCTGAGGAAGGCTGCTCGGCGCTCGGGCGTCGAATGATTCATGTCGTGGTGCGCGAGATAGTCGCAACCGGCGCCGGGGGCGCAGATCCTGCGCATGGAACGCGTCAAGAAGCGGCGCGGCGGATCGCCCATCATGAACGTCAACCATCGCGCGCCGCCATAGGTGCAAACGACGCCGAGACGCTTGATGTTATGGAGACAGGGATTGTAGGAGCCGCCCTCGTCCAAAGTGAAGCTGACGCCGGGCAGAAAAACCCTGTCGACGAATCCCTTGAGGATCGCCGGAAATCCCATGTTCCAAACCGGGAACGAAAACACGAGCGCTTCGGCCGCGAGGAGACGATCCACATAAAAGGCGACGTTGCGTCGGTTCACCGCCACGTTGTGGTAGTCGATCCGATCCTGTCGCGACATCACCGGATCGAAGGCCTCAGCGTAGAGGTCGCAATCGTCGACCGTGTGCCCCTTAGCACGCAAAACCTCCGCGAGCTTCGTGTGCGTCGCGGCGACGAAACTTGTCTCGACTGGATGGGCGAACAGCACCAGGACGCGCAACGCCGCTCAGCTCTGCGCCGCATGCGCCCGCGCCTCAAGGCCCGGGAAAAGGAAATTTCTGCCGCCGGAAAAATCAAAGTCGGGATTCTCCCAGGCGATCATTTTGCCCGGATTGAGAAGCCCCAGCGGGTCGGTCTCGCGCTTGAACGCGAGCTGGATCGCATCGGTCTGCTTCATGCCACCCTCTTCGAGGGTGTAGCGATGGGGGTTGAAGATCATCGCCCCCATTGCTTCATGCTCGGCGATGATCTCGTTGAGCCGCGCTTCGGTCGTGAATTTCACCAGGGGCAGGCCCGCGAATCCTATCCGGCCATTAAAGCGGATGAGCTCCAAATGGCCTCGGACCTCATCACCATAGCGGTCGTGGATTTGCTTGATCACCCCGAGCGTGCCCTCGCTGGGATATCGGACCTGCAGGTAAGTGATGCGGGGATCCACCCGTAACGCCCGCAACGTGGTGTGATTCCAGGTCAGTTCGTAATTCGGGGGCAAGCCGGCGAGCGTCTCGGGGGCCGCGCGGCTCGAGTCGAGCAGGATACGCGCGCCCTTGTATGGCCGGGTAAAGGCTTCGAAAGCGTCGAGCGCGTGCGGAGCGATCATCAGAATGACGACGCTGTCGCCTTGCGGGATGAGCGCGCGATGGCGGAGAAAATAATCGTGCGGCGTCGGTCCCGCGACGACCGTGACGAGCTTCTTGAGGATTCCATCCTGCTCGGCGAGCGCCAATGCGTAAGCTGTCGCCGCGTCGAAACTGTCGAACCCGACAATGACGTTGACCCAATCGTAGTGCGCCGTGAGCGGCATCTCGACTACGGTTATGATCCCGTTCGTCCCGTAAGCGTGCACCGCCTTGTGCAGATCCTCCCCCGTCAATTCGAGCGAGCGCGGTTCGGCCTCAAGCGTAAGGAGGCGCAGGCGAAGCACATTGCCGAAATCGCGCAAGCCCCCCCAGGTGATCGAGCCGACGCCTCCGGACCCGCCGGCGACGAAGCCGCCGACCGAAGCGGTGCCCCGGGTCGATGGGAACATCCGCAATTCCTGCCCAGACGCTTCGCATGCTTTGTCGACGTCGATCAGCAGCGCGCCAGGCTCGCAGATGACGCGTCCCCGTTCGATCGAGCCGATCTTGTTCATCTCGGCGAGGTTCAGGAGCACGCCGCCCATGAGCGGCATCGCCTGGCCATAATTGCCGGTCCCCGCGCCGCGCGGAGTAACCGGAATCTTAAGCTTGTGCGCGGCGGCGAGAACGGTCCGGATCTCGGATTCGCTCGCCGGCGAAACAACAACGTCGGCGGTCACCGCCTCCAGTTCGCGCTTGAGCACCGGCGAATACCAATAGAAGTCGCGACTCTTCTGCTTGACCAGGATGGGATTGTCCTCCCACTTGATCGGACCGATCTCAGCGCGCAGCGCGGCGATGTCGTACGCCTGGCTCATGTCGACAGACCTTCGAGACTATCGAGTTCGGCATAACTTGGCGGCGTGGCGTTCGAGGCTTCGCCCCGCCGCAGCACGATCCGATCGGATTGTGGACGCGCCATCAGCTCTATGAAGTCACGCGCATGCGTGAGGATCATGTCGGCTGAGTTGCCGGGATGCAGGCGTCCGAGATCGAGCCCCATGGCGCGAGCCGGCGCCGAATTGACCACCTCGGCCCAGTCGGCGAACGGATAGTCGAGGTGCAAGATCCGAACGCCCTCGCGCCACACTTCCATCATGTCCAGGTCCCCGTACGGGTAGAACGGATCGCGGGTGTTGTCGCTCGCGATCATTACGTTAACCCCGGCGCGCTTCAGTTCGTGCAACGCGGTGACGCCTCGCCAGCGCGGTGTGCGACCGGTCTGGCGATCTTGAAGGAACATGTTGCACATCGGCAAGGACACGACGCTCAGGCCAGCGCGCGCGACCGCGTCGATTGTCCTTCGCCGTTCGTCATCCTCCTGCAACGCGAGCGAGCAGCAGTGGCCGACCAGGATGGGTCGCGCAAAGCGGCGCTCAATCGCCAAGTCGGCAATGACCTTGAGAGAGCGAGCCGCGGGATCGGAGCTTTCGTCGACGTGAAAGTCGAGCTCCCAGCCCTTGCGCTCCGCGAGTTCGAAGAGGACGCCGAGCCCGTCACGCAGATCCGGCTCCATGCGGATGGCGGCGCCGAGAATCCCCGACCCAAAAGCGTCAAGCATCGCTTCGATGTCGGCCACGTGCGAGGGGTCCGCCAGATGGTCGATGGTGAACAGCGGCGACGCCTGGAGGTCGATCCTGCCGCGCCACCGCGCTCGCGCTTCAGCCAGGACCGGCCAACTGATTCTCGTCTGCGGGTCGACGCTGTCGATATGGGTGCGAATGGCCGTCGTCCCGTGCGCGTAGGCGCAGCGCAGGCTGAACTCCATGCGCGCGGCGACGTCGGCGGCGCTCCAGTTGGCGGAACGGTCCTCGACCGTCGCCACGACCGCGCCGGAAAAATCGCCGGTCGGATTCCGCTTCCGCCGCCAGATATGCCCCTTGTCGAGATGGGTGTGCACGTCGACGAAGAGCGGCAGCACGATGCGGCCCGACATTGCGACTTCTGGCGCTTCGCCGAAGTGGTCGAAGCCAGTAGGGACGATCTTCGCTATGACGCCATTGTCGACGAGGATGTCGACGATCGCAAACCCGTCAAAGTCGACCGGCGGCATGGGCTTAGGCAGCATGCGGCCAAGGACGCGCGCCTGCCTCAATGCGTAGCGTTTTGCGCTGAGAGGGGCGAACGTCATCGGCGATCGGCGCCTGCTCGAGCGTAGCCGCGGTCTGGCGCGCGCGACTGTCTCTGGCCGATGGTCATGCGAAGAATTTCGCGCCCCTCATTTCGGGCGGAGGTCGAGGCCGACGCCCTTGTTCACGAATTGCAGCGTATAGGCCTTCTTGTAATCGAGACCCGACTTCTCGACCCCCGCCTTGACCATGGTCTCGTAAAAATTCCTGATCCGCTCGTCGGTCATGGCGCCGATTCCCAGTTTCGCCGTGTCGCCCGAATCGACCAAGCCATATTCCTTGATTTTGCCGATCGAGAAGGCGATCTGCTCATCCGTCATATCCGGATTGTCCTTCTTGATCTCCGCGTTCGCTTTCGAATTGTCGCCGTAAAGATAATTGTACCAGCCGATCGCGGACGCATCGACGAACCGCTGGACGACGTCCGGATGGTCCTTGACCAGATCAGCGCGGGTCTCGATCGTTGTCGCATAGGTCCCATACCCATTATCGGCGAGCAGGAAGATGTTGGGCTTGAAGTGACCTTCGCGCTCGACGGCGAATGGCTCCGAGGTCACGTAGCCTTGCTGAATCGAATGGGTGTCGGCGATGAATGGCCCGGGGTTGAACGTATAGGGCCTGACGATGTCCTCCTTGAAACCGTAGGCGGACATCATCCACTGATAGAAAGTGACAAGCGCCTCCTTCCCGATGAAAGCCGTTGCCGCCTTCGGGAGGTCAGCCCATTTCTCGAGGCCGACCCCAGGATGCGACATCACAATCTGCGGATCTTTTTGGAAATCCGCGGCGACGACGACGATCGGCACGTTGCGGTCGACCGCATCGAAGGCCAGCAAAAGATTGCCGCCCATGTAGAAATCCAGCCGTCCGGCCGCCAGCAAGAGCTCGTTGTTGGCCTGCGGGCCTCCTTGCACGATCGTGACATCGAGTCCGTGTTTTGCATAAGTGCCATCCGCGACGGCTTGGTAATATCCGCCATGCTCGGCCTCCGCGAGCCAGTTCGTCCCGAATGAAACCTTATCGGCCGCCATCGCGGACGACGTGAGCAGGCAAAGCCCAAATGCCAGGCGAGCGCCAAGGAATTTCATTGTTTGATCCCGTCTCGAGTTGCCGTATCGAGCTTGCAACTTAGGCGCCATTGAGGGTGCCCGGAGCAGGGGCGCCAGGCGCTTCAATACCGGTTTGCTGGAGGCTTCCGCAAGATGCGCAGATTGAACCCGGGCGCGATCCATCCCCCGTTTGCAAAATACGCCCATGGAATAGAAGTCGACCCCGGCGCGCGAATGGCCTTCTGTTCCGGCCAGTTGGGGATTGGCCGCGACGGCGTCATTCCCGAGGATGTGGAGGCTCAGGCGCGCCTTTGCTTTCGCGCCATTGCCGCGATCCTTGGCGAAGCCTCGATGTCGCTCGCCGACCTCGTTCGCCTGAACGCCTATGTCGTTTCGGCTCAATATTTGGGCGGCTATATGAAGGTGCGCGACGAATTCGTCAGCAATCCGCCTCCGGCCTCGACTTTGATGATCGTTCAGGGTTTTGCTCGGCCCGAATTCAAGATCGAGATCGAGGCCGTCGCCGCGCGGGCGCCTTGAGCGCCGGGAGATCCGAATGCCGCCAACCAAGTTCTGGGCCGAAATGTCCTGGCGGGACTTCGCCGCCGCCGACATGAGTAAAGTCGTCGCGGTCCTGCCCGTGGCCGCGATCGAGCAACATGGGCCCCACCTGCCGGTCGGGGTCGATATGCTCATCAACGAGGGCTACCTCGCGGCCGCGGTCAAACGAATTCCGGACGATATACCGGTGTTGATCCTGCCCACCCAGGCGATCGGCAAGTCCAATGAGCACATCGAATATCCCGGCACGCTTACGTTTTCGCTCGAGACGGTCATCCGAGCGTGGACCGAGATCGGCGACAGCGTCGCCCGCACAGGATGCCGCAAGCTTATTTTCATGAATTCGCATGGCGGCAACGTTCCGGTCATCGACGTCGTGGCGAGAGAGTTGCGGATCCGCCATCGCATGCTCGCGGTCCACGCGGCCTGGCATCGGCTGGGCTATCCGGCGGAGTTGTTCTCCGCTCAGGAACGCGCGCACGGCATCCATGGCGGCGAGGCGGAGACTTCGCTGATGCTCGCCTTCAGGCCGAAGACCGTGCGCATGAGCGAAGCGCAAAATTTCGTCAGCGCGGCGATCGGAATCGAGCAGGAATTTCGTCAGCTTCGCGTCACCCAGCCCATTGGCTTCGGCTGGATGGCGAGTGATTTGCATCCGCTTGGCACGGCCGGCGACGCCTCCAAGGCGACGGCCGAGAAGGGCGAAGCCTGCGCCGAGAACGGCGCGGAGGCGTTTGTGGACCTTCTTCGGGATGTCCTTGCTTTTGATCTTGCGCGCCTCAAGCCGGGACCGCTAGGGCGCCCGAACGGCTGACCGGGCGAACTCGATCAGCGAGACTTCACGTAAGCGCGCCAACCACCAAAGTGTGAGATATCCTCCGCCGCCTCGAATGCGCAGGGCGAATCGCAAAATGAAAGTAGCGGGCCGGACAGCGGGTTCGCGGCCGGACTTGCGGGCCGCGCTATCGTCCGCTCCTCTGTCCATAATACGCGCCCGCTCCATGCTTGCGCCTGAAGTGCTTGTTCAGGAGCTCCTCCTCGATCGGCGCGAGGTCGGGCTGGAGCTGAAGCGACATCAGCGCCATTTGCGCGATGCACTCGACGGCGACCGCGTTCTCCAACGCCTTCGCCACGCTCGCTCCCCATGTGAACGGCGCGTGCCGGTTGACGAGAACGCCGGGAAAGTCGGCCGGATCGCGGTTCCGCATCGTTTCCACAATGACGTTGCCGGTCTCCCATTCATAGTCCGTGGCGATCTCGCTTGGCCTCATCTTGCGGGTGACGGGCACCTCGCCATTGAAATAATCGGCATGGGTCGTGCCGAATATGGGGATCGGCCGGCCGGCCTGCGCGAACGCGGTCGCGTGCGATGAGTGGGTGTGGACGACGCCGCCGATGTTCGGAAAGGCCAGAAACAGCCTACGGTGGGTCGGCGTGTCCGAGGACGGGTTGAGCCGGCCCTCGATCGTCCGCCCCTCGAGGTCGATGACGACCATGTCCTCCGGCGTCAGCGCCGTATAGTCGACCCCGCTTGGCTTGATCGCGAATGCGGCACGCGCCCGATCGATGGCGCTCGCATTGCCGAAGGTGAGATTGATGAGGCCGTGCCGCGGCAAGGCGACATTGGCCTCGTAGGCTTCGCGCTTGAGTTCCTTGAACATCGGCTCGTTCCGGCTCAGGCGCGGAATCCCTGCGCGAGGTAATAGTAGACGTCGTTGTTGCGCAGGTCCTGCTTGAAACTCGTGAGAGTGGTTTCGGGCCCAATCACCGCCATCTCGATTCCGGCGATCGTGGCGAAGTCTTCAAGCATCTCCCGGGTCACGCTGTAGCTGTAGCCCGTGTGATGCGCGCCGCCGGCCAGAATCCAGGCGGCGCACGCCGTCTTGAAGTCGGGCTTGCATTCCCACACCGCGCGGGCGACCGGCAGTTTTGGCAAGGCAGGATGGTCCACCGCGGTCACTTCGTTCACCACCAGACGGAACCGGGAGCCGAGGTCAATGAGGCTCACGTTGAGAGCCGGGCCCTTCGCCGCATCGAAAACGAGCCGGACGGGATCCTCCTTGCCGCCGATCGAAAGGGGATGAATTTCGACCTTGGGCTTGTCCGCCGCGATCGTCGGGCAGATCTCGAGCATATGAGAGCCGAGAACCTGATGGCCGCCCGGCGCCAGATGATAGGTGTAGTCCTCCATGAACGAGGTCCCGCCCGGAAGCCCCTCGCCCATGACCTTCATCGCGCGCACCAGGGCGGCGGTCTTCCAGTCGCCCTCGCCCGCGAAGCCATAGCCTTCGGCCATCAGCCGCTGCGGCGCGAGGCCAGGAAGCTGCCGCAGCCCGTGCAGATCCTCGAACGTGGTGGTGAAGCCCTTGAAGCCGCCTCCTTCCAGAAAGGCGCGCATGCCCAATTCGAGCCGCGCGCCATAGAGCAGCGATTCGTTCCGGGCGCCCTTGTTGCGCAGTTCGGGCGCGACCGCGAAAAGCTTCTCATATTCATTCGCGAGCGCCTTGACCTTGGCGTCCGAGACCGCATTCACCTCGGCCACGAGATCGCCAACGCCATAGCCGTTGGTCGCGAATCCGAACTTCATTTCCGTCGCCACCTTGTCGCCCTCGGTGACCGCGACCTGCCGCATGTTGTCGCCGAAACGGCAGAATTTCGCGCCCTGCCAATCGTGCCAGGCGCGCGCCGCGCGCATCCAGGCGCCGACGCGGTCCTGGACCTCCGGGTCGGACCAATGGCCGACGACGACCTTGCGCGCGAGACGCATGCGGGTGTGGATGAAGCCCGCTTCCCGGTCCCCGTGCGCGGACTGGTTGAGGTTCATGAAGTCCATGTCGATCGTGTCCCACGGGAGGTCACGACTGAACTGGGTATGAAGATGGACGAACGGCTTTCGAAGCGCATTCAGTCCGCGCACCCACATTTTCGATGGCGAAAACGTGTGCATCCAAAGGATGAGGCCGGCGCAGTTCGGATCGGAGTTCGCCTCGAGGCAAAGCTTGGTGATTTCGTCCGGAGTCGTCAGCAGGGCTTTGAAAACGGTCTTGAGCGGGAGCTTGCGCGAGTCCGCAAGCGCGCTCGCGATCTCCTGTCCATGCGCTGCGACCTCACGGAGCGGACCGGGACCATATAAATGCTGTGAGCCGCAAACGAACCAGATCTCAGGGTTGGCGAGATTGATCATGGTCGCCTCGTTTCAAGTGCGCTGTGCATATTTGATGTCCAGGAGCCTCTTCATGACCTGGGACAGATTCGCGGATTTGGTCAGCCCCCCGAAACTGTCGTGCAGCTCGCGATAGAGGGCGTAAAGCTGGTCGTAGACCGCCCGGTGCTGTGCGATTGGCTTGAACGATTCCGACTTCAGGGAAGTCATCGCCCCTTCCGCGCTGGCAAAGTCCGGATGCGCGCCGGCCAAGACGGCCGCAGCGATCGCCGAGCCGAGCGCGCAGGTCTGACTGGAGCTCGCAATCCGCATCTCGCAGCCCGTGACGTCGGCATAGATTTGCATGAGCAACGGATTCTTCTCAGCGATTCCGCCCGTGCACACAACCTGGTCCGTAGGCACGCCGTATTGTCGGAGGCGCTCGATGATCGCGCGCGCGCCGAACGCCGTCGCCTCGATCAACGCCCGATAGATGTCTGCACGCGTCGTATAAAGGTCCTGGCCGAGCAGCAAGCCGGTGAGGCGTTGGTCGACGAGAATGGTCCGATTGCCGTTGTTCCAGTCGAGCCCCAAAAGGCCGGCTTGGCCCGGACGCTGCTTCGCCGCCTCTGCAGTCAGTTCAGCATGCAGCGCGGCGTCCCCGCCCAAAACGACCTCGACCCACCATTTGAATATGTCGCCGACGGCCGACTGGCCGGCTTCGATGCCGAAGTAGCCGGGCAAAATGGCGCCCTTCACGATGCCGCAGATACCTGGAATATCGGCGATCGGCTTTTCGGCCGAAACGACCGCGCAGTCGCAGGTTGACGTGCCGATCACCTTGACGAGCGCGCCCTCGCGCACGCCGCAGCCAATCGCGCCGTAGTGAACGTCAAACTCTCCGATCGCGATCGCGATGCCTGGGGCGAGTCCGAGCTTCGTCGCCCATTCCGAGCAGAGCGACCCGGCAGGTTCGGTTGCATCGTAAGCTCTTTGGTAGAGCCGGTCTCGAAGTTCGGCGAGGCGCGGGTCGAGCGCTCCCAGGAATTCCTTGTCCGGAAGGCCGCCCCAATCGTCGGAATAGAGGGCCTTGTGACCAGCTGCGCAGACCCCTCGTTTGACCAATCGCGGGTCGACGACGCCAGCGAGCACGGAGGGGATCCAGTCGGCAAGTTCAACCCAGGAGAACGCAGCGCCGTACGTTTCGGGAGCGATGTTCAGGCAATGCCAGAGCTTGGCCCAAAACCACTCCGAGGAGTAAACTCCGCCGCATTTCGCGATGTACTGGGGCCGAATCTGTGCGCTGAGTTCGGTGATCTTGGCGGCCTCGCGCCAACTGGTATGATCCTTCCACAGCCAGCACTGCGCGTTGAGGTCGCCCTTCCACCTGGCGTTCAACGCCAGCGGGTGGTTCCTGTTGTCAACCGGAATTGGGCTTGACCCGGTCGAGTCGACGCCAATTCCGATGACTTTCGACCGGTCAAAATTCGATTTGCGCCCAGCCTCCGCGAGCGCCCCCTTGATGCTCTCCTCGAGGCCGAACAGATAGTCGCCTGGATGCTGACGCGCCAACAGGCCGCCTTTGGGATCAAGCAGAACGCCCTGCGCGCCCGAAGGGTAATCGACGACCCGACTGCCGTATTCCGCTCCGTCGGAACAGCGCACGACAAGCGCCCGCACCGAGTTGGTTCCAAAATCGACACCTAGGGTGAACATGAGCGCTCCGTGGCTCGATAGCGGGCAGGCGCGCCGGTCACCGGCGAACGCGCGCGCAAGCGCCTCGAAATGGCCAATGGC
>Ga0208480_1000829_pt1 | contig 11510 bp, 8 predicted proteins | sample NGESurshal092012_4_FD_184485 | JGI IMG/M metagenome (GOLD analysis project Ga0208480, IMG submission 184485) | Arctic peat soil microbial communities from Barrow, Alaska - NGEE Surface sample F53-1 shallow-092012 (SPAdes) | ecosystem: Environmental > Terrestrial > Soil > Wetlands > Peat ... | reverse complement strand
GCGGCCGAGCAGCGTCTGCTCAAACATCGTGGCAAGGCGATTGCGTTTGAGAATTACGACCAGATGGCGCGCGAGGTCGACCGCGACGATCTCGATGTCACGGCCGATCACGTGCTGGTGCTCAAGAATGGCGGGCCAAAGGGCGGGCCCGGCATGCCCGAATGGGGGCAGCTGCCGATTCCGAAGAAGCTCCTGAAAGCCGGCGTCAAAGACATGCTGCGCATTTCCGACGCGCGTATGAGCGGCACCAGCTACGGCGCCTGCATCCTCCACGTGGCGCCGGAAAGTTTCGTCGGCGGCCCGCTCGCTTTCGTGCAGACCGGCGACGAGATCGAGGTCGATGTCGAGGCGCGGCGGATTCATCTGCACGTCGGTGACGAGGAAATGGCGCGCCGCCGCGCCGCGTGGAAAACGCCGCCGCCAAAATATCCGCGCGGCTATGGCGCGATGTTCTCACAGCACATCGGTCAGGCCGACGAGGGCTGCGACTTCGATTTTCTGGGCGGCACAGAGAAGATCGAGGAGCCGGAGATACATTAATCTTCCTCTCCCCGCGCGCGGGAAGAGGTGATCTACTCCGCCGCGTGCTGAACCTTGACGCGGTAGCTGCCCGGCACGGTACGGAACGCGATGTTGAGACGGTTAGCGCCGTTGATGGCGATGATCGCCAGCGTCAGGTTGGCGAGTTCTTCTTCGGAAAACTGTGCGCGCGCCTGCTCGTAGACATTATCCGGCGCGTGGCCTTCGGTGATCAGCGTCAGCGCCTCGGTCCAGGCCAAAGCGGCGCGCTCGCGCTCGCTGTAGAACGGCGATTCCTCCCAGGCGTTGAGCAGATAAAGCCGCTGCTCGCTTTCGCCCGCGGCGCGCAGCTCCTTGGTGTGCATGTCGATGCAGTGGGCGCAGCCGTTGATCTGCGAGGCGCGCAGCTTGACGAGTTCAAGGAGCGAGTGTTCGAGGCCACAGCGATGAATGAAGGCGTGCAGCTCGCCCATCGCCTTGGCGCCTTGCGGGGACGCTTTGCGAAAATCCATGCGGGCTTTCATGGTCATCGGTGGCCTCCTTTGCATTGGCGCATGTCCCTTTCGGAAAACCGGCGCCCACTTTTCCGAGACATGCGCTAATCCCTCGCGAACAGTTTCTGGGCGTCGACGCGCGTCATTGATGATTTGAGAATATCGAACTCGCCTTTTTGGCGCAGTTCCTCGGCGATGTGCTGGATCTGCGACATGACCACCATGCTGGCGCCCGAGGCGATGCTGACGCGCGCGACGCCGGCGGCCTCGAGCGTCTTGAGTCCCGGTCCGCCGGCGCGGCCGACGACGTTGACCGGAGCCTTGATGGCGGCCGTGAGTTTTTTGATCAGGTCCACATCGGCAACGGCAAAGACAAAGATGCAGTCGGCGCCGGCGGCGAGATAGGCTTCCGCCCGCTGCACCGTTCCGGTAAAGCGCGTGGCTTCATCGCCGACGTGTTTCAGATAAAGATCGACCCGCGCATTGATCACGATCGGCACGCCCGCGGCATTGGCGGCGGCGCGCGCGGCGCGGATACGCGCGGCAGCCTCCTCGATGGTCCGCACGGGCTGTTGCGGGTCCGGCGTGCCATCTTCCAGATTGACCCCTACGGCCCCGGCGTCAATGATCTCGGTGATGCTGCGCGCCACCTGTTCCGGCGTCTCCCCATAGCCGGCTTCGATGTCGGCAGTGAGCGGCACGCGTATCGCCCGCGCAATCCGCCGCGTCGCCGCGACTACCTCCGGCCACGGCGTCTTCTCGCCGTCCTGATAGCCGAGCGCCCAGGCGAGACCGCCGCTGGTCGTCGCCGCCGCCGGAAAACCGGCGGCTTCGAAAATGCGCGCGCTCATCGGGTCCCAGGCATTAGGCAGGAGCAAGATCGGCGGCGCGCTGTGCAGCTTGCGGAAACTTTCGGCCAGTTGCCGTTGTTCGGATGTGTTCACAGCGCCTCTCTTGACGTGGCTTTATCGGTCGCCGACGCCTGCTATGCTATATCCACGCGCCGCGCCGGATTATGCAAGCCGCAAATGTGCGCGGGAAGGGCGGGACAGATATGACGCATGCTCGTTCGTTGTTGCGCGCGCCGGTCGCGATGCTGGCGTTGCTGCTGTTTTCTCTGGCGCGTCCCGCGCTCGCCGATGGTCCGAAATTCAAGGTCGATCCGTTCTGGCCAAAGCCGCTGCCGAACAATTGGATCATGGGCCAGGTCGGCGGCATGACGATCGACGCCAACGACAATATCTGGGTGTTCCAGCGGCCGCGTTCGCTCACGCCCGACGAGAAGGGCGCAGCGCTCAAGCCGCCGCGCTCGAAATGCTGCGTGCCGGCGCCATCGGTACTGGTGCTCAATCAGGCCGGCGATGTGGTCAAGGCGTGGGGCGGGCCCGGCGACAACCAGGGTTATGACTGGCCGGCGCAGGAGCACTCGATTCTCGTCGATGGCAAAGGCTTCGTCTGGCTGTCGGGCAACGGCAAGGACGACAGCATGGTGCTGAAATTCACCACTGACGGCAAATTCGTCAAAGAACTCGGCCGCCGCGGCCCGCTGACCAGCAGCACCGATCTGACGCAGTTCGGCCAGGTCGGTGGCTTCGCGCTCGATGCCGCGGCCAATGAAATTTATGCCGCCGACGGCTACGGTAATCACCGCGTTGCGGTGCTCGACGCCGACAGTGGCGCGATCAAGCGTATCTGGGGCGCCTACGGCAAGCCGCCGACCGATCAGGACCTGCCGAAATACAATCCGGACTCCCCGCAATTCGGCAACCCGGTGCACTGCATCGGTCTGGCGCATGATGGCTTGGTCTATGTCTGTGACCGCACCAACAACCGTATCCAGGTATTCCACAAAGACGGCACTTACGTGCGGCAATTCGTGTTCGACGCCAAGACGCAAGGCTCAGGGTCGACCTGGGGCATGGCGTTCTCGCCGCTCGACAAACAGCAGAATTATTTCATGCTGATCGACGGCACCAACAATGTCATGGAAGCGGTGCGCCGTTCGGATGGCGCGGTGGTCGGCACGTTCGGCAGCGCGGGTCGCAACGCCGGCGAATTCCATTGGGTGCATGTCGGCGCGTTCGACTCGCACGGTAATTTTTATACCGGCGAGGTCGATACCGGGAAGCGGCTGCAGAAATGGACGCCGGTCGAATAGTAGGCTGTATCCTCATAAATTTGCCATATCCGCTATTCCTCGGTCAGCGACCAAACAGCGGACATTCAATAAACTACGTTTAGTGCCAAAAGCGTCGTTTTGGCGCTGCAGCAATTCTGCCCCATCCAGCCGTGAAGGGTGGCAATTTTCGAGGCTCCTTCAATGAAGCTCTGATGATTAGCGGCTAGCTTCGCAGAGGCGCCAGTACTCCCCATTGTCGCACAGCGCAACTCTCAGCCACTGCTTAGTGCTTTCGGGGAGATGCAGAGGAATCCAGTAGGGTTCCCCGGCCACTCACCGCTTATAACCTTTTGTGGTTCATTCGGCGATGCGAGAACAAAATAGGTTTTGGGATTAGCCGGTGATCTGATCATACTGAGACGCTTCATCTTGCTGGCTAATTGAGCGTTGCTCCAAGATTCGCCACCGCGGCAAGATTGGGCGCTCAAGTTTTCGAAAAGGGTCATTCGTCACCGAATTGAGATGTCCGCGACATGTCCGTTCAGCACCCGACCGCCGGCATCCCGTGCGTTAGTTCAGTGAAACGTTGTGCTGGCCGTATAGCGATACAGTCGACTGTCGATTTTGAAGCAAGCGGTTGGGCTTTACGAGGAAGGGCTCTCAGTGCGATAGGTTGCTGCTGCGTTGCGCATTTCCAAGTCGGAAGCCGAACGTTTACGCTTGCGCGCGCGGGGTGCTGGCTTGGTCATGAGCAGTGATAACCGCTGCGACCGAGGCGAACATCTCGAATGGGAAGAGAGTCCAAGAATTGCTTGGCGGTCAAATCGGGGGACCACATGAAGAGGCAACGCTTTGCTATCGTCGACCGACTCCAGAATCTGGCCGCTGCTGGGGCAATGTGTCTTGTGTTGTGCGGCCCCCTACTGGCCGGACCGGCAAAAGCGGCATTCAATGGAGCCTTCAAGACCTCGTCGGGAAACATCGTCTGTGATCTTAGCGACACGGACGTAGTGTGCGTCATCAAGAGCGGGTTGGAGCCGGCGCCTCCGAAGATCGCCGTCTGCAACGGCGGTGACCCTGTCTCCGATCGGGTCGACCTCTCGGGCACCGGTATTGCGGAGCCAGTGCCCTGTGCCGGCGATCCCGGGCCGCTGGCGGACGATGCGGATGCGAAAGTTCTCGCCTATGGCTCCACGATGGTAAGGGGTAAGATCGGGTGCGTCGCGTTCGAATTCGGCCTTGCTTGTGTGAACAGCAAAGGTCACGGCTTCTTTCTTAGCCGCGCGTCGGCGCGATATTTCTAGGTCCGGGGTGCGCGTCACTGCGAGTGTGCATCTCACGTCACTTTCAGCAAATCGCCGCGCAGATTACAGTTCTAACCGACGCAATTCAGATCGATCACGTCGGTTTCGCGACGTCTGTGGAATGTCTGTTGTGCCCTCGATTGCGACCAAACAGCGGACGCTACAAAATCGACGCGAAGTGCCATTGACCGACTTGCTCGTCGCGCTCCATTTTGACCGATAACAACCGCCCTCGGCGGTCATGATGTGGGCCACTTGCGTGGCGCCGTCATAGCAAGTGGCCGAACGGTACGATCTTGTTATGAATGTCGTGCCCGATGTCGGCGCGTCCCAACCAGGGAATTCCGGCCCTCCGGCACCAGTATCTGGCGATCTCCTCTTCGTTCATTCCGAAGTCCGGTTCATTCGGTGTGATGTTGCTGCAGCGGCCGAGCATGATGCCTGACACGCGTCGGATGCCGGCGTTGCTGGTGATGTGAAACAGCGATCGATCGATTCGGTAAATCGCTTCCCCAACCTCCTCCAACATGAGCACATGTCCGTCGAGGTTGGGCTCCAGCGGTGTGCCGAGCAAGTGACTGAGCACCGTCATGTTAAACGCCGCGGTCTTTTTCGCGCCGTCGACGCTTGGCTCGAGCGCCTCCGGCGCGCGATCAATCATCCAGGCGAGAGCCCTCGCAACCGCGGCATCCCCGCCATCCCGAAGGATGTCCTGCGCGACGGGCCCGTGCGCCACGGCGGTGAAACCGGCACGGTACAAAGCGGCAAGCAGCATGCCGGCATCGCTGTAGCCCACATAGGCCTTTCGCCGGGACGCCTGCATCAACCGGGACATGATCTGTTCGACCACGCGGCACGTTCCGTATCCGCCGCGTGCGAACCAGACCGCGTCGAAGCTTGCGTCGTTGGCGATGTCGAGAAAGGCCTGCGCGCGCGCCTCGTCTTCGCCCGCGAAATGTCCATGCGACGCAAAGCACTGCGGGTGGAAGACAATCTCGGGCGTGCGTTCCGGATAGAGACGCTCGATTAAGGCGGGCACACGCGTAACGACGTCGGGAGACATGCGCGAGGCCGGCGCGACGACGCCAATCTTGCACCTCTGCGTACTCATGCGGGCGATCCGATCAAGTTGTCCATCATCGGCAATGCTTGTAGATTTCGCCGATGTCCCAACATCGAGATTACTTTTTCTGCGGCATCGGCGGTAGCGGCATGACTCCCCTCGCACTGATCATTCAGGCGAGGGGCGGAGGCGTCGAGGGTTCTGATCGTGCGCTCGACCAGGGACGCAACGGCGAACGATTCGATTTCCTGCGCGCGCGTGGCATACCGCTCCACCCGCAAGATGGCAGCGGAATGCGTCGCGACAGTCAGATCCTGGTCACCTCTGCCGCAGTCGAGGAGACAATCCCCGACGTGCAGGCGGCGCGTCGCGTCAGCGCCGCCGTCATGACGCGCGCACAACTTCTCGCTCAACTTTTCAACCAGTGCGGCCTTGCCGTCGGCGTCGCCGGTACGAGCGGCAAGTCCACGACCGTCGGTATGATCGGATGGATTCTGCACCGCGCCGGAAAAAGCCCGACGATTATGAACGGCGCCGATATGAAGAACTTCATCGACCCGGGCTCGCCGTTTGCCAGCGCCCGGGTCGGCGACGGCGATATTTTCGTCAGCGAAGTCGACGAGAGCGACGGCTCGATTGCACTTTTCGAGCCGCGCATCGCGGTCGTGAACAATATCTCGCTTGACCACAAGTCGCTCGACGAGCTGCGTAGCCTTTTCCAGGGTTTTGTCGCCGGAGCCCGAACGGCGATACTGAATCTCGATAACACGGAAACCGCGGCGCTTGCTGCCGATCTGAAGCCGGGACAGGCAGTGACCTACAGTCTGGGCGCAGCGCCAGCCGATCTTGTTGCCTCAGCGGTGATCCCCATGCCGGCCGGAATTGCTTTCCGGGTAAAGGCCCGCGACAGCAGCGAGAGCGTCACCGTGGAGCTGAAAGTTCCGGGGCTGCACAACGTCTCCAATGCGCTTGCCGCCTTGTGTGTTGCGAAGGTTTGTGGCGTCGGCCTCGCGGAGGCTGCATCCTATTTGGGCGAGTTCAGCGGTATCCGGCGACGATTGGAGGTCGTGGGCACTGCCAACGAGATTACGGTGATCGACGACTTTGCTCACAACCCCGACAAGATTGCGGCTACGCTCCAGACCCTGCACGCGTTTCCCGGCCGCCTGCTGGTGATGTTTCAACCTCATGGCTACGGCCCGATTCGTTTGATGCGAAATGCCCTCGTGGATTGCTTTGTGCACGGGTTGAACGATGAGGACGTTCTGTTCATGCCGGAGCCGGTATATTTCGGCGGTACTGTCGATCGCAGCGTCGGAAGTCGCGACATTATTCGCGATATTGAACAGCAAGGGCGTCATGCGGTTGCTTTTCCAGACCGTGGCGGCTGCGGTGACGCGCTGATTGAGCTGGCGCGTCGTGGCGATCGAATTGTGATCATGGGCGCGCGCGACGATTCGCTTTCGCATTTCGCACATGAACTTCTTCGTCGGATAGCCACGAACTAGACGTTCGATCCAGCTCAACTGGATCGCGGTCCCTGGGCCGCAAACAGCTGTGTTGAGCTGAGCGAGGTCGCGCCCTGGCCAAGCGCGGTGTTCGTGTCGAGGGCGCCGTTGGCCGGCGCAAATGCCGACATCGCCTGGGTGAGCTGGCTCAGTGAGCCGGCGGCGATGCCCGCCACCTGCCATTCGGTCCCGACCTGCCCCATCGGGGTGGCCGAAGTGATGGCGTTGTGGCTGATGTCGAACACCTCGAACTGTCCGGTATTGCTGTTGCGCATCAGCATGTCGGTCTCATTGGCGTTGCCGGAAAAATCGCCAAAGCCCGCGACCTGCCATTCCAAGCCGACCTGCCCCATCGGGCCGGCCGAGGTGATGGTGTTGTTGGCGATATCGTAGAGTTCGAATGCGCCGGTGTTGCTGTTGCGCATCAGCATGTCGGTCTCGTTGGCGTTGCCGGAGAAGTCGCCAAAGCCCGCGACCCGCCATTCCAAGCCGACCTGCCCCATCGGGCTGGCCGAGGTGATGGTGTTGTTGGCGATGTCGAAGAGCTCGAATGCGCCGGTGTTGCTGTTGCGCATCAGCATGTCGGTCTCGTTGGCCTGGGTTGAGAAATCGCCGAAGCCGGCGACCTGCCATTCCAAGCCGACCTGGCCCATCGGCGCGGCAGAGGTGATGGTGTTGTTGATGATGTCGTAGACCTCGAACGCGCCGGTATTGCTGTTGCGCATCAGCATGTCGGTTTCGCCGGCGCGCGAGCTGAAATCGCCAAAGCCCGCCATCTGCCATTCGAGTCCGACCTGACCCAGCGAGGCGGCGCCCACGATGTTGTTGTTGCTCACGTCATAGACCGTGAGCGCCCCCGTGGTGGAATCGCGCAGCAGCAGGTCTGCGGTGTCGGCGCCATCGAAGTGACCGATGCCGGCAACCTGCCACGTCGGATTGATCTGGCCGAGCGAATCGGCGGCCAGGATGCTGTTGTTGCCGACGTCAAAGATCTCATACGAGCCGTTGGAGCCTTTGCTCATGATGATGTCGGCGCTGGTGCCGGCCGGCGGCGCTGCATTGAGCGCCGGCGTAAACTGTGAAGCCGTGACGGTGAAAGTCGTAAAAGCGCCGGCCCCCGCCGAGTCCGAGGCCGCGACTTCGAGCGTATCGGTCACTGGCGCGGCCGAATTCGCGCCCGCCACGAAGCTTAATTGCGACAACTGTGCCGCGGAGATCGTGGTGATCTGGCCGTTGGCCAGCGCCGTTCCGTTGAGCACCCAGAAGCCTTGCGAGGGACCGGTGCTCACGTCCTCGACCTGATAGGACAGGATCGGCAGGCTGTTCGGATCGGCGGCGCTGAACAGCGTCGAGGCGATAAAAGTTTCGCTCGCGTTCGCCGACACATTGGTGGACGCCGGCGTCACCGTCGGCACACTCGCGCCTCCTTGTCCGCCGTTGCCACCCGTACCGCCATTGCCAGGCAGGAAGGTGGGGGGATTGCCAGGCGGGAAAGTGGTGCCGCCCATACCGCCGTCGCCGCCGTTGCCACCTGGGGCACCTGCGGAGCCACCGCTGCCGCCCGCACCGCCTGCGCCGCCGCCCGCGCCGGCATTACCGCCGTTGCCGCCCGTGCCTCCGGCGCCACCTGTACCGCCCGTGCCGCCTGCGCCGCCGCCCGCGCCGGCATTACCGCCGTTGCCGCCCGTGCCTCCGGCGCCACCCGCGCCGCCTGTACCGCCCATGCCGCCATCGCCGCCTGCACCGCCCATGCCGCCGTCGCCGCCCACGCCGCCGTCGCCGCCATTGCCGGCGCCGTTGTTACCGGGGCCGGTATTGCCACCGATGCCACCCATTCCGCCGTCGCCCCCGTTGCCGCCGAGGAACCCTCCGTTGCCGCCCGCGCCGCTATTGCCGAACCCGCTGTTATCGTTGCCGTTGTTGAAGAACCCCGTGTTGTCGACCATGACCCGACTCCATCTGTCTTGAGTGGCTTGACCTGAGCCATGTCTGACAGGGAGGCGGCGGAGGCGTTGTGAGAAAACTCACACGCCGGTTCGCGCGCCGGAAAAAGCGCGGTTTGCCTTGGAATCGATGCGATCTGGGAGTGGGGGCGGCCGAAATTCACCCGGCCGGCAGCACCACGCCTCGGCATTCGCCGAAGCCGATGCGGGCAAAGCCGTCCTTGGCGCAGTGGCCGCGAAAGGTGATTTCATCGCCGTCCTCGATGAAGCCGCGTTTTTCGCCGCCCGGCAATTCGAGCGGCTCGCGGCCGCGGGCGGAGAGTTCAAGCAAGCTCCCCCAGCTCGATTTCTCCGGTCCCGATACTGTGCCGGAGCCGATCAGGTCGCCGGCGACGAGATTGCAGCCGTTGCCGGTGTGGTGCGCGATCATCTGCGCCACGGTCCAGTACATCAGCGCGAACGAAGTCTGCGTAATGCGCGCCGGCGCGGTGCCGGATCGCCGCATCGCTTCGGTCGCAACGTAGACTTCCAGCGTGATGTCGAGGCCGCCATGCGCCTGATCCTCGGCATTGGTGAGATAAGGCAGCGGCGCCGGGTCGCCGGCTGGGCGCGCGTAGGCGTGAGTGCGGTACGGCGCCAGCGCCTCGGCGGTCACCACCCACGGCGACACCGTGGTGGCGAAGTTCTTTCCCAGGAACGGGCCGAGCGGCTGATACTCCCACGCCTGCACATCGCGCGCCGACCAGTCGTTGAGCAGGCAGAAGCCGAAGATGTGGTCGGCGGCCTTGCCGACCGGCACCGGTTCGCCGAGTTTGCTCGGCGTTCCGATGTAGAAGCCCAGTTCCAGCTCGAAATCGAGATTGCGCGACGGTCCGTAACTTGGCTCGGTGTCGTTTTGGCCTTTGCGCTGGCCGCGCGGTCGCTTGAATGCCGTGCCGCTTGGAATGACCGACGACGCGCGGCTGTGATAGGCGACCGGTACATATTTATAATTCGGCATCAGCGGGCTGTCGGGGCGAAACATCCGCCCCGCATTGGTGGCGTGGAAGATCGAGGCGAAGAAATCGGTGAAATCACCGATGGTCACCGGCAGCTCGATTTCGGCCTGCGCGATCGGCACCAGATTTTGCCGGAAGTCCGCATTCTCATGCTGGGTGCTCAAGCCGCGTGACAGCGCCAGGCGCAGCGCCGACCAGGCCTGTGGGCCGAGCGTCATCAGATGATTGAGCCGCGGCGCCGCGCAGGCCCGCGCCGCGTCGGCGGCAAGGCCGTCAAGCGACGAAGCCACTGCGGCGACGTCGAGGATCCGGTCGCCGATCGCGACGCCGATGCGCGGCGGCAACCCGGCACCCGGGCGAAACGCGCCGAATGGCAGGTTCTGGATAGGGAAGTCGCAGTCCGGCGCGTTGGCGCTTTCGACAAAACTGCGCCGGGCTGGATCGTGGGTCTCGTTGAGGGCGGTTGGCATGTGCTGACACCGGCGAGTTTGCTATGAGGATGCCATGGCTGGCCAATATGGATAGCCAATCAACATCGAGCAGGGCAATCGTACCGTGAGTGTCATCGGCGAACTTGCAACCTTCGTAACCGGCGCCAAAGCATCGGCATTGCCGGCAGGCGAGCAGGAGCGGCTGCGGCTGCATCTCGCCGATACCGTGATGGCGGCGCTCGCCGGCAGCAGTATCCCCGAGGGCAAATCGCTGCAGCGTTTGGGCCAGCCGCATTCGCTCGCCGAACGGATCGCGCGCTGCGCCGCGACGATCCGGCTCACGGAAATCGACGATATCCACCTGCAATCGTGCGTCACGCCGAGCGCGGGCGTCGTTCCGGTGGCGCTGATGCTGGCTGCGCAAGGCGCGACAGCCGACGCCACGGAGGTTGCGAGCGCGATCTGGGCCGGCACGGAGATCGCCGCACGGTTCGGTATGGCGGTCAGCGGGCCGAAAATCCTCTACCGCGGCATCTGGCCGACTTATCTGGTAGCGCCGGTAGCCGCAGCCGCGACGGCGGCGCGGTTGTTCGGGCTGAATGCGGAGCGCACGAGCCACGCGCTGTCGCTTGCCGCCATGCTGACCGCGGGCGGCGTCGGCCACATTCATGGCGCGCCGTCCGGCCGCTGGTTCCTCTACGGCAACGCGATCGCGGGTGGTGTCGCCGCAGCCGAGGCGGCACGCGCGGACTATCACGGCGACCCCGATCTGTTCGAGCAGGATTGGCTCAGCGATACGCACGGCATCACGCTGGATCGCTCGCGCCTCACCGACAAATTGGGGCAGGGGTCGATCTACTCCGAGTTGAGCATCAAACCGTTCTGTTCGGCGAAGCAAGGCATCGCCGCCGTGCAGGCGTTTTCCGCGATCGTCCAGGCCGAGCAGATTCGTGGCGATGCCATCAGCCGGGTACGGGTGCACGTCCCGCCCGCCTATGTCGGCATGCTCTCGACCAAGGCCGAGCCGGGTTCGCGCCAATCGACCCTGGTCAGTGTCGCGCACCAGATCGCGCTCTGCGCGCTTGCGCCGATGCAGCTGTTCGATGTCGACCGCAGCGCGGCGGGCATCGA
>Ga0208480_1000828_pt1 | contig 11522 bp, 9 predicted proteins | sample NGESurshal092012_4_FD_184485 | JGI IMG/M metagenome (GOLD analysis project Ga0208480, IMG submission 184485) | Arctic peat soil microbial communities from Barrow, Alaska - NGEE Surface sample F53-1 shallow-092012 (SPAdes) | ecosystem: Environmental > Terrestrial > Soil > Wetlands > Peat ... | reverse complement strand
TCGAAGCGCTCGCCGGGCTGCCCATGCCCCGGCCCGAAGATCTCGTTCATTTCCTGGAAGCTTTCGAGGCAAATTCGCGTGTGTCGCGTGAGGCCGCGGGGGCGCGGGAGGCGGTGGAGAAGGGCATCGAGGAAACGACCGGACGGCTTGCCCAGCTCGCGGCTGGCCGTCCTCTGGCCACGGCCGACCGCATTGCAGAAGCGCGGGCTCGCCGCGAGACCGCGTGGCGGCCGTTGCGCGCCGCGATAGTCGGGACGCCCGAGGTTCCGCCGCAAGCCTCGCTGGTCACGCACGTCGCCGAATTCGAGCGCGTTATCAGAGAGGCGGATCGCCTCATGGACGATGCGATTGAAGACGCCGCGCGTCTGGCTGAGCATCGACTCGAAACCCAGCGGCTCGACGAACAGACGCGCCGTTATGCTTTGGCGCAAGCCGCCGAAGCGCGCGCGGCGGCGTCGCTCGCAGAAACAGAACAGCGTTGGCAGGAGCTTTGGAGGCACGTTCGCATCCGTCCCCTTTCGCCGGCGCGGATGCAGGAATGGTCGGGCCGCATCGAGCAGTTTATGAAGACGCGCGACAAGCTCGCTTCGCGGCGTATCGAGCTTGAAGCGCAGGAAGCCGAGCTTGCACGGCTCGAGCCGGCGCTGCGCGCCCTCGGTCTCGAGGCTGGATTGAGTGAAATCGAGGGTCTCGATTGCATTCGGCTGGCCGAACGTTTTGAGCGACGTCTGGAAGACGTCACGCGCGCCTGGGAGAAATCACGCGAGCTGGAGATGCGACTGACTGAAGGCCGCCGGCGTCTCGGAGCAGCGAAAACCGAAGACGCCGCTGCCGGCGCACTCCTGGAGGATTGGCGTCGTCGTTGGGTCGAGGCGGTCGTCGCTCTCGGTCTCGAGGCGCACGCGTCGCTCGACGGCGCCGAGACGGCCCTGCAAGTTTGGGACAAGGCGTCCGACGACGGTGAAAACCATCGCAAAGGGCTGCGCCGCGTCGTCGGCATCCAGCGAAACATGAGTGATTTTGAGACCGAAGCGCGGGCGCTCGTTATGCGTTGCGTCCCGGCAGCGGCCGACCTGCCGGCGGATGTGGCCGCGCGGCTCTTGAACGCGCGTCTTGTCGCCACGCGGACAGCTCAGACCAAGCGTCACGCCGTGGCCGAGCGGAGTGAAGCGGCTCGCAGAGCCGTCGATGAGGCCCTGGCCCTTCTTGGCAAAGCCGGGGAGACAATGGCGCAGCAGGCGGCGCGCTTGCCCCCTGGCGCCGACGTTGCCGCCCTGCTGGCGCGCGAGGCGGAGCGTTCCCACCTCGCCGAGGCGCTCGGGCGGCAGCGGCTCCGGCTCGCCGATCTCGCTGACGGGGTCGACGAAGCGCGGCTGGTCGAGGAGATGAATGCGTTCGATCCGGACGCGGCCACAGCAATTTTAAAGGAACTGGAGCGCCGGGACGAAGACCTGGGGCAGCAGGAAAAGGATCGCTACACGGAACGCGACCGGCTTCAACGGAGGCGAGAAGAATTCGAAAGCGGCATTGGCGCCGAGGCGGCGCTGCAGCAGCGCCGCAACGCGGAGACCGAACTCGTGGACGCAGCCCGGCGTTGGGCGGTCTTGAAGGCGGCTTCCGTACTGCTCGGCGGCGCGCTCGAGCACCATCGCGCTGCGCTGCGCGACCCCTTGATGACGCGCGCTGGCGAGGTGTTCGCAACATTGACAGGCGGGGCGTTTGCCGGGCTGGACCAGAGTTTCTACGACGACGACGAAGCCAAACTCGAAGCTTGCCGGGCCAATGGGGAAAGGGCGACGGTGGCGCATTTGAGCGAAGGCGCGCGCGACCAGATGTATCTTGCGTTGCGGCTTGCCTATATCGAGGATTATGCCGCGCGCGCCGAGGCGCCGCCCTTTATTGGCGACGACATTTTCGCCAGCTTTGACGAATCCCGCACGGGCAACGGCCTCGAAGCGCTCGCGGCGATCGGCGACCGCATTCAGCCAATCGTGTTCACCCACCATCTGCACGTCATCGAAGAGGCGCGTGCCCGTCTAGGGGATGCCGCGGACATCGTTCGAATCCGCTGAGTTCGCCGCCGAGGAGGCGCCGCGATCCGGTCGGCCGCGAAGCTCATTGGCGCCCAGGTATGCTCTTGGCGAGCGCGGGAGGATTGGTCTAGCGCCGCTCTGACTGAGGTGTGGAACCCTCTCGCGCAATTTGAGTTATGGACGATCAGCGCCGCGAGAAAGGAGCGGACCCGTGCCAAAACACCAGCAAAAGAACCGATGGTCGGCGGATGTGACCGAGCATTCCGACGCGCTCGATCTCGAACCGAAGGTGTTCGAGAAGAAAAGCGCCGGACAAATTGCCAAATCGCTCAAGCACTCAGCCGAATTGAGCGACCGGCGGAAATCGAGCCCGTTCCGGTCAGCGATGTCGATGTTGACCTTTTACATGAATCGAGCGGGCCGAAATCTTCCCGCCGAACGGAAGCACACCCTCGAAGAGGCCAAGCAAAAATTGCGCGCCTTGTTCGGACGCAATTCGTGAAGCTGTGTCGGCGCACTGTCACGCCCGGAGCGGACTCTCTGCGCGGACTGTGGGAAGAAGGAGCATTATGAAGGCCAAGCGCACTCCTCCACCGGGCGCTGAACCTCAGCCGGGCCTGCCCCACGACCATGATCGTGAAGGCGGACAGCCATACGCGAAGGAGGTCGAGGACTATCAAGGCGGAGTGGCGTCTCCGCCCGAGGAGCAACGTGGGCCAGATGCGAATTCTCGAGCCACACAAGCGCCGGCGAAGAAATAACATTCGGGCCGACGGCTAAGATGCCGACGGCTAAGATATGGAAGACGTTGCGTGCATAGCGAAGGCCCGGCCCGTCGTTGTTCGATGATCATCAGCCCTTGCGCTGACTGAGCGGGATAGCGGCCAACTGTCAGGCAAACACCGCTGTCGTAAAACTGTCGTCTCTTTGTCGCAATAGACATATCGAGCGGGCCTAGAGAAGGGTCGTCGCGGTCCATTGCCGCGGCCCGAACTCGATCCCTGCCAGCGCTTGAGAGGCGTACAATGAGACTGACCAATTTCATTCGCATCGTTGCGTTCGCCGTCGGCGCCGCGACGGTCACTTTTGCACAAGCTGCCGATATTTCCGGAGCCGGAGCGACCTTTCCCTTTCCGATCTACGCCAAATGGGCCGATTCCTACAAGAAAGACACGGGCAACGGACTGAACTATCAGTCAATCGGGTCGGGCGCCGGCATCAAGCAAATCAAGGCCAGAACGGTGACCTTCGGCGCGACCGACGCGCCATTGGAGCCGGCGGAACTCGAGAAGGCTGGCCTTGCGCAATGGCCGATGGTGATGGGCGGCATCGTCGCCGTCGTCAATCTGCCGGGCGTGAAGCCGGGAGAGATCGTTATCGACGGCCCGACTCTGGCGCGGATCTATCTTGGCGCGATCACCAAATGGAACGACCCGGCGCTCAAGACGCTCAATCCGAAGCTCGATTTGCCCAATCTGCCGATTGTGCCGATCCATCGCGCCGACGGCTCGGGAACGACTTTCAACTTCACCTACTACCTCGGCGAAGTCTCGCCGGACTGGAAGTCGAAGGTCGGGGTGGCGACGACAGTCGACTGGCCGGGCGGCATCGGCGCCAAGGGCAATGACGGCGTCGCCAACAACGTCGCCACGACGCAGGGCGCGATCGGTTATGTCGAGTTCGCCTACGCCGAGCAGAACAAGCTGACCTACGCCAGCATGGCCAACAAGGCGGGCAAGATCGTCGCCCCGACGATGGACGCCTTCCAGGCCGCCGCGGCCAACGCCGATTGGGAACACTCCCCGGGCTTTTACACCATCCTCGCCAATCAGCCGGGCGAGAAATCGTGGCCGATGACCGCCGCCACGTTCATTCTCTTGCCCAAGGATCCGCCGAATAAGGCCGCTGCGAAGGACGCACTCGACTTCTTCAAGTGGGCTTATGCGAAGGGCGACAAGATGGCCCAGGACCTCGACTACATCCCGATGCCTGACAACGTCGTGGCGCTGGTCGAGAAGATGTGGGCGTCCGACATCAAGAAATAAGCGTAAGTCGACCGGCGGCGGGGATGCGTCCGCGAGGATGCCTTTCCCGCCCTACGCTTTCGAAGCAAGGCTAAAGACTGGCGATGACCGCAACCGCACTGCAAGGCCCGAGCGCCGCTCACAGCTCGCCGATGGACCGTTCTCGCGCGCTCGGTCGGCTCAAATTCGCGGACAACAGCTTCCGGTTGCTGACGCTCGGCGCGGCGGTTTTGGTTTTGGTGCTCCTCCTTGGTGTTCTGGTGTCGTTGTTCGTGGGCGCCTGGCCGGCGTTCCGCGAATTCGGCGTCGGCTTCCTGTTCTCGGACGCCTGGAGTCCACCGAAGGAACACTTCGGCGCCGCGACCGCGATCTATGGCACGCTCGTCACATCTTTGATCGCGATGCTGATTGCCGTTCCAGTCGGACTCGGCATTGCGGTTTTTCTGACAGAACTCTGCTGGCTGCCGCTGCGCCGACCCATCGGGATCGCAATTGAACTCCTCGCGGGGATTCCGTCCATCATCTACGGCATCTGGGGCGTCTACTATTTTCGGCCGGTGATGCAGAGCTATATTCAGCCGTTTCTGATCAGCACGCTCGGCAACGTTCCCGGCATTGGCTTTCTCTTCCAGGGGCCGCCGTTCGGCTACGGCGTGCTGACCGCGGGGCTGGTGCTCGCGCTGATGATCCTGCCCTTTATCACCGCGGTGTCGCGAGATGTGTTCGAGACGGTGCCGACCGTGCTCAAGGAGGCGGCTTATGGCATCGGATCGACCACCTTCGAGGTCGTCGGCAACATCGTTATTCCGTACACGCGGGTCGGCGTGATCGGCGGCGCGATGCTGGCTCTCGGCCGCGCGCTCGGCGAGACGATGGCGGTGACTTTCGTCATCGGCAACGCCACAAAAATTCAGTCCTCGATTCTTGCTCAGGGCACGACCATCTCGGCGATGATCGCAAATCAGTTCGCCGACGCCGATCCGGGCCTGTTCACCTCGTCGCTGCTGGCGCTCGGCTTCATCCTGTTCGTGATCACGTTCATCGTTCTCGCAGCGGCGCGCTTGATGTTGTCCCGCATGCAGTTGAAGGCTTAAGGCCGATGATTGCGGCTTCCTATTCCAGGCGCAAGACGCGCAACGGCATCTGGACCGTTCTTGCTTACGCGGCGACGGCCCTGGGCCTGAGCATGCTTGCGGTCATTCTAGGTACGCTGCTGTGGAACGGCGTTGGCGGGTTGTCGCTCGACGTCTTCACCAAAAATACCGCGCCGCCGGGAGTCGTCGGCGGTCTGCTCAACTCGATCGTCGGCAGCCTCATCATGACGGGCATTGGCTTGGCGATTGGCGCGCCGATCGGCATTCTCGCCGGCACGTATCTGGCTGAATATGGGGCAAACTCGAAGCTCGCGTCAGCTGTCCGCTTCATCAACGACATTTTGTTGAGCGCCCCCTCGATTATCGTTGGGCTATTCGTCTACCAGCTGTTGGTCGTGCCCATCGGGCATTTCTCTGCGCTTGCGGGCGCTGTCTCGCTCGCGATTCTGGGCGCCCCGATCATGGTCCGCACGACTGAAGACATGCTGAACCTCGTGCCGAACACGCTGCGCGAGGCCGCGTCGGCGCTCGGCATGCCACGTTCGCTCGTCATACGGCACGTCGCCTACCGGGCGGTCATGTCCGGCTTGATCACCGGCGTGCTTCTCGCGATCGCGCGCATGACCGGCGAGACCGCGCCGCTCATCTTCACCTCGCTCGGCAATTCGCTGTTTACCGCCGATCCTCGCGGGCCGATGTCTGCGCTGCCGCTCATCATCTACGAATTCGCTCGCAGCCCCTACGCCGAACAGCAAAAGCTCGCCTGGACGGGCGCGCTTATCCTGACCTTTGCGGTCTTGGCATTGAGCATATTGGCGCGGGTTTTTTCTGCGTCGGTCCGGCAAAAGTAGGGTGCGAGGGCTTTGAGCATGAGCAGTCACGTGCGGGCCTCGATGCCGATCCAGCCTCAGCCGGTGGAGACGGCAAAGGTTCAAGTGCGCAATCTCGATTTTTATTATGGACAGACGCGGGCACTGAAAGATGTTTCGTTCAATCTCTACAAGGGCGAGGTGACGGCGTTCATCGGCCCTTCGGGCTGCGGCAAGTCGACGCTGCTGCGGGTTTTGAACCGCATGTATGACCTTTATCCTGGCCAGCGGGCCGAGGGCGAGGTGATGCTCGATGGGGAGAACATCCTCTCGCCCGACCTCGACCTCAATCTTTTGCGTTCGCGCGTCGGCATGGTGTTCCAGAAGCCGACGCCGTTTCCGATGACGATCTATGACAACATCGCCTTTGGCATCCGCCTTTATGAGAAGCTGCCGAAGTCGGAAATGGATGCGCGGGTCGAGCAGGCTTTGAGCCGCGCGGCGTTGTGGAACGAAGTCAAGGACAAGCTGAACGCGAGCGGGCTTAGCCTGTCGGGGGGCCAGCAGCAGCGCTTGTGCATTGCCCGGACGGTCGCGATCAGTCCGGAAGTGATCCTGTTCGACGAGCCGGCGTCCGCTCTTGATCCGATCTCGACCGCCAAGATCGAGGAATTGATCGACGAATTGTCGGGCGACTACACGATCGCGATCGTCACCCACAACATGGGGCAGGCCGCGCGCGTGTCGCAATACACCGCCTTCATGTATCTGGGCGAGATGGTCGAGTTCGATGAGACGACCAAGGTCTTCACCTCGCCGCGCGACAAGCGCACGCAGGATTATGTCACTGGCCGGTTCGGCTGAGAAAGGTTACGCGCGTGGCGGATCGGCATACCGTTAGAGCCTTCGACAAGGACCTCGACCTGCTCGAGCGGCGCATCGCCGAGATGGGGGGCCTGGCCGAGAAGATGGTGATCGACGCGGTGGACGCGCTCGCCTCCGGCGACGCCGCGCTGGCGCAACAGGTGGTGGAGACCGATCCCCGCCTCGACATGCTTCAGCGCGAGATCGAGGAGCAGGCGACGCTGACGATCGCGCGCCGTCAGCCGGTGGCCAATGACTTGCGCGAGATCATCGGCGCCATTCGGGTCGCGGGCGATCTCGAGCGGGTCGGGGATCTGGCCAAGAACATCGCCAAGCGTTCGGTCAAGATCGGCATGGAAGGCCGGGCGCCTCACGCGATCGTCGGCATCAAGCACATGAACGACTTTGCGACTGAACTTATGAAGGACGTGCTCGACGCCTACGCGCAGCGCGACGTCGAGCGGGCGCGCGACGTCTGGGAGCGGGACGTCGAGCTCGACGCCTTGGAAGACTCTGTGTTCCGCGATCTCCTGACGCATATGATGGAGGATCCGCGCAACATCACCCTCTGCGCCCACCTTCTGTTTTGCTCGAAGAACATCGAGCGGATCGGCGATCATGCGACGAACATCGCCGAGACGGTGGTCTATCTGGTGACGGGTTCGACGCTGCCGACCGAGCGGCCGCACGGCCGGCAGGGGACGGACATCGCGGCTGACGTGACAGGAGCGATCAAGTGAACCAGGCGCGCAGGGACATCCGTCCCGGGGCGGCGTCCGCGCCGCGCATTCTGATCGTCGAGGACGAAGCGGATCTGTCATTGCTGCTTGGCTACAACCTCGAGGCGGAAGGCTATGTGGTCGAGAATGTGGAGCGCGGCGACGAGGCGGAGTTGCGGCTGGCCGAGAATGCGCCCGACCTCGTGATTCTCGACTGGATGCTGCCCGGCGTCTCGGGTCTCGAAATCTGCCGACGCTTGCGGGCGCGCGAATCGACCCGCACGCTTCCGGTGATCATGGTGACCGCGCGAGGGGAAGAGGGTGAACGCGTGCGGGGCTTGTCCGTCGGCGCCGACGATTATGTGGTGAAGCCGTTCTCGGTGCCCGAACTCATGGCGCGGGTGCGCGCGCTGCTCAGACGCAGCCGGCCCGAGCGGATCGCCGAGCGTCTCTATGCCGGCGATCTCGATCTCGACCGCGAGACGCGGCGGGTGAGGCGCGGAATGCGCGACATCCACCTCGGTCCGACCGAGTTCCGGCTGCTCGAATATCTCCTGGAAAAGCCGGGGCGGGTGTTCTCGCGGGCGCAACTCCTGGATGGGGTGTGGGGCCAGGCGGCGGAGATCGACGAGCGTACGGTCGACGTCCATGTCGGGCGGCTGCGCAAGGCGCTCTCGCGCGGCCGCGAGCGCGACCCCATCCGAACCGTCCGGGGAACCGGCTACGCCTTCGACGAAACCTTCGGCAAGCCGTGAGACAACGCGTCCGGGACGGCTCCAATCCGGGCTCCGTCCCGCGAATAGCGGCGCGCATTAGCGCGAACGCGCCAATCGTCCACCTTAAGCAATTTTGGCGTGCCGGCGACCCTGTTCGGAAATACGCGCGTGGTGCGGGCGACCCGAGAGCCGGTCATCGCGGCCCATGATAACTGAACCTCCGAGAACGGCATTCCGAATAGGCAGAGTCCGGTCCATAGTCGGCGCGTTCCCTCAGGCTGACATCGTGGTTCGTCGGAACGACCACACTGTGGTCGCTGTCTCGCGCGAGCTTATTGCAGAGGCCGTGCGATCGCCAAAGCGAGGACCATCATGAACGCCGCAACCCGACGCGATCTTCTGGCTGGCGCCGCTGTGGGCGCAAGCGCGCTTTTCGGCGCAACCGCTGCTAGCGCCGCCGAGCAGGTTCCCGAACCGAGCCGGGCGCCTGGCGTGGGCGGCTCCGATCCTCTCCCGGGCGACGTTGTCCGGGAAGCTCAGAATCCAGATCTCCTCAATCCGCCGGCGACCGATTCCGGAACTCTGCCCAACCTGCGGTTTTCCTTCGCGGATGCGCATGTTCGCCAGTCCAGCGGCGGCTGGACACGCCAGGTCACCGCGCGGGAACTGGGCAGCTCGAAAGCAATCGCCGGCGTGAACATGCGGCTGAATGCGGGCGGCGTGCGCGAGCTTCACTGGCACAAGCAGGCGGAATGGGCCTACATGCTGACCGGAACGGCGCGCATCACGGCGATCGACCCGCAGGGCCGTAACTTTGTCGACGACGTCGGCGTCGGCGATCTCTGGTATTTCGCCGGCGGCATTCCCCATTCGATCCAGGGCCTCGGTCCCGACGGCTGCGAATTCCTCCTCGTATTCGATGATGGCGACTTCGACGAGGACAGCACGTTTCTGCTGAGCGACTGGTTCAAGCACGTCCCACCGGAAGTCTTAAGCAAGAATTTCGGCGTGCCGCCAACGCTGTTCGGACATACCCCCGACCCGCGTGAACTCTACATCTTCAAAGCTCCGGTTCCGGGCCCGCTCGGTTCGGACAAGCTCATGGGCGCGGACCCAGTGCCGCAAACTTTCAGCCATCGCATGCTCGCCCAAGAGCCGATCAAGACCAAGAGCGGGACCGTGCGGATCACAGATTCGAACGTGTTCCCCACCTCCAGGAACATCGCGGCCGCCCTAGTCGAGGTCGATCCCGGCGGCCTGCGCGAGTTGCACTGGCATCCGAACACCGACGAATGGCAATATTACATCAGCGGCGAGGGACGCATGGGGGTGTTCGCGGCCAACGGTCAAGCGCGCACGTTTGATTTCCGCGGCGGAGACGTCGGCTTTGTCCCCTTCGCGATGGGCCACTACGTGGAGAACACGGGCACTGCGCCTCTTCGCTTTTTGGAGATCTTCAAGAGCCCGTACTATGCCGACGTCTCGCTCAATCAGTGGCTCGCATTGACGCCGCCCGATCTCGTCAAAGTGCACCTCGATCTGAACCAAGAATTCATGGACGCATTGAGGAAGACCAAAGCGCCGATCGTACCGGCCTAAACATCGGTCCCGACGAAGAGCGAATGGCGTTGAGAGACGTCGCATTCCGGCGATACAGCGATCTCGCCCGCCTTCACACGCCAGACCCGTCTCGTCAGGCTGATGATCGATCGCCGTTCCCCGCGGCTTGCCGTTCGCGCCTTACGCGCCGCAATGTTTAAGGACAGGAGATACCGAAGGTAGGTCGCTCAGGCGCGCCATTGTGGCGGCGCCGACCACCTAACGGAGAAGAAGGGCGTCCGAACCCTATTATTTCGGACGCCCACCCGCTTGCCGCCGGTCAGGCTTTCGGGCAGGAGAGCGCTCTCACGCGTAGTCGGTCGCCTTGGCCACCGCCTCCCAGGCGTCGAGGTCCGCCGTAAACTCCGCAATCTTCGTGCGCGCCAGTGCATAGGCGCGCGCTCCGAGCGGCAGGTGCAGCGGCGGCTTTTCCAAATCTATGACTTTCAGCATCACCTTCACGGCCTTCTCCGGGTCACCCACCTGCTTGCCGTCGTTGTTGGCGCGGAAGGTGCGGAACACGCCGGCCGTTCCCGCGTATTCGGGCATCTCCTTCTTCGCGGCTGAGATCGAGCGGCCGAGAAAGTCGGTGCGGAACGGACCTGGCTCCACGATGATGACCGCGATGCCGAACGGGGCGACTTCAGCAGCAAGGGCTTCCGAAATGCCTTCGACCGCAAACTTGGTCGCGTTGTAGTGTCCTGAGCCTTGCAGGCCCTTGAGCCCGGCGGCCGACGAAATGTTGACGATGCGCCCGCCTGCGCCGGTCTTTCGCAAGGCTGGCAAGGCGGCCCGTGTCGTCTCCAGGAGGCCGATGATGTTCGTCTCGAACATCGGCCTGTATTCGTCCGGGGTCGCTTCCTCGATCGCGCCGATGAAACCGAAGCCGGCGTTGTTGACGAGGACGTCGAGCCTGCCGAAGGCGTCCATCGCCAACGCGACGGCCTTCTCGGGAGCGCCGGCCTTTGTCACATCGAGCGCGGTCGTTCGCGCCGTCTTAGGGTACGCCTTGGCCAAATCTGAAAGCGTGGAAGGGTCGCGGGCCGTGGCGACGACCTGGTCGCCGCGTTCCAGCGCGGCTTGCGCCAGGAGGCGGCCGAAGCCGGTGGAACAGCCAGTAATAAGCCAGGTCTTGGTCATGATTTCTCTCGTGCTGGAGGGTCTTGGGAGGGAACGGGAAAATCTTTGGCGGGCTACTCGAGCAAGCACGCGAACCACGAAAGGCGCCTGGGCGCCTGGGCGTGCGCCCAATCAAGACGGAGGCAGCCGGGACGACGTGCTTGTCGATGGCGCATTTGAACCCGTTGATGGCCACGGGCGCCGGCGTTCAGGCGCGACCACGCGCGCCAAGACCAGCGGCCGCGGAATTACGCGTTGTCAGCGCTTGGAATACCTATTGGTGCCAGGAAAGGACTCGAATTTAGCCTCTAACTATCGGAAAAAGAATGGCGAGTCCATGAGCAAAAATATTTTCTACCAACAAAAGTACCAACACAACATCATCGCTAGAGGAGGTGGCAAAGAACTCGGTATGGTTGGTTCACGGCCAGTCAAGACAGTCCGCGCGCGGTGTCTTGCGTCGCGGCGCCGCGCGCCAAAGCGCACTCGCTGATGTTCCCTCAAGTGGTCCGGCACGTATCCCTCGGAATAGCTAAGCCACTACA
>Ga0208480_1000824_pt1 | contig 11592 bp, 12 predicted proteins | sample NGESurshal092012_4_FD_184485 | JGI IMG/M metagenome (GOLD analysis project Ga0208480, IMG submission 184485) | Arctic peat soil microbial communities from Barrow, Alaska - NGEE Surface sample F53-1 shallow-092012 (SPAdes) | ecosystem: Environmental > Terrestrial > Soil > Wetlands > Peat ... | reverse complement strand
CTCGGGGGCAAGGACTCGAACCCTGAATAACTGGACCAGAACCAGTTGTGTTGCCAATTACACCACCCCCGAAGGGCTTGGAAAGCCTACCCGAGATGCGAGAGATTTCGCCAGCGTCCAACGTGTAGCGAATCAGTCGAACCAAGAGTGGAAACGCTGGAATCCGATGATGCGACCTATACCGACTTCGAAGGTCTCCTTCAAGTAGTACTTCCACAGCGAATGCTTCACCGTTGGTGAGTTGCGCACCGGCGACGGATAGGGCGTGAGGCCCTGCGAAGAAGAGATCGCCATCGCGCGGTCTTCGTGAAATGGATCGGTCACCGTGATGACCGTCTTGATGTCGTGGGACTGCAACTTGGGCACTACCGTCGCGACGTTCTCCCAGGTATCGGTGCCGGAGCCCTTCAAGATCTTTGACGCCGGTACGCCCTTGGATTCGAGATACGTCGCCGAGACACCGGCCTCGGTGAACACGTCGCCCGGCCGTTTGCCACCGGTTACGGCGATCCACGGGGCGCGGTCCTTGTGCCACAACACCAGGGCCTGATCGAGTCGCGCCTGCAGTTCCGGCGACGGCGTGCCGTCGTCCTCAGTCGTGCCGAAGACCAGGATCGCCTGCGCGTGCCTGGTCGAGTGCTCGTGACCGGTCATCCAGATCTGGACGAAGGTGATGGCGAAATAGAGGATCACGACGCTGATCACGAAGGTGACGACGCGAATGATCAGCTTGATGGGTCCGAAGATCACGCGTCGGCACGAACCAACGCGCCTCGCAGACGCTCTAACACCGCCTCACGCCCCAACAGTTCCATGGACTCAAACAGCGGTGGTCCGACCGACGTACCGGTGATGGCGCAGCGAATGGGTGCCTGGCTCTTTCGAAGGGCCAAACCAATCGACTCGCCGAGTTGCAGCGTCGACTCGTGCAACGCCTCGGCGTTCCATTCGACGCTCGAAAAGGCCTCGATCGCCAGGGAGAGGACAGCCTTCCCCGCGTCGTCGCTGCGGATGGTCTTGTCGAAGGCCGCCTCGTCAAAGGGGACCCGGTCGAGGAAGAAGAAACTCACCATCGACGGGATCTCGCCCAATGTGGCGACGCGCTCTTGGACCAGGTGCGCGACACGACCGAAGAGGTGTCCGTCGAACTGCTCGCGCGTCCACGGGACCTCGCGGTCGCTGGGGGTCCAGTCACTCGACCACGGGGCGACCCACGGCGTCGCCGCTTCGACGAACGCCTCGGGCGAGAGCGCCCGGATGTACTCCCCGTTCATGTGGGTCATCTTCTTGACGTCGAAGAAGGCCGGCGAGTGCGACACGTCCTCCAGGCGGAACTGCTCGATCAACGTCGCGCGCGGAACGATCTCTTCTTCGCCGCGCGGACTCCAGCCGAGGAGCGCGAGGTAGTTGACGAAGGCCTCAGGCAGATAGCCCTGGTCACGGTAGGACTCGACGGCGACGGGGTCCTTGCGCTTCGAGAGCTTCTTGCGCTGCTCGTTCACCAGCATCGGCAGGTGCGCGTACTGCGGGTGGGCCACGACCTCCACGCCCTCGCAGTGGTTGAGCGCCTCCCACATCATCACCTGCTTGGGCGTCGTGGGCAGCAAGTCCTCGCCGCGGATGATGTGGGTGATCGTCATGCTGCGATCGTCGACGGCATTGGCGAGCGGATAGAGCACCACGCCGTTGGAGCGCACGACGATGAAGTCCTCGTAGCTGTCGTGGGCGAACGTGATGTCGCCACGGATCACGTCGTGCACGACCGTGACGCCCTCGTCGGGCACCCGGAAGCGAAGCGCGGTCGAATCTGAGCGCGCCAGGTCGCGGTCCCGACAGAAACCGTCGTAACCCGGCTTCTCGTTGCCTTTCGTGCGCTCGTCGATCTCCTCACGCGTGCAGTCACAGGCGTAGAGGTAGCCGTTCGCGTAGAGCGCCTCGGCCGACGCCACGTGATCGCTCAGCAGTTCACTCTGCAGGAACGGACCTTCGTCGAAGTCGAGCCCTAACCAGCGCAGGCCGGTGACGATGCCCTCGCGCCACTCGTCGCGGTTGCGCGCGGCGTCGGTGTCTTCGATTCGCAGGATGAAGACCCCGTTCGACTGGTGCGAGAAGAGCCAATTGAAGAGTGCCGTACGCGCGGTCCCGACGTGCATGAAACCGGTCGGCGACGGCGCGATGCGCACACGGGGGCCGCTCACGGGTTACTCCTCAAGGGAGAGGGCGCCGTTGGGACAACTCGCCACGGCTTCACGGAGTCGCGCGTCGAACTCCGGCCCGGGATTCTCATTCAGCACGTACATGAACCCGTCGTCGCGGACCTCGAATATCTCGGGCGCGATGCCCATGCACACGGCGTTGCTGGAGCAGGCATCGTAATCAACAACGACCTTCATGGGGACTCCTTCGGCCACGGACTGCACTCCATGGTAGTTGTCGACGATTCAACACGAGAGCGACTGCGTACACTCGAATCGACTCGAGGAGGAGGACATATGGAAACACGCGCCCTGGGATCACTACGGGTGTCGGTCGTCGGCGTGGGGTGCAACAACTTCGGTTCGCGCCTCGACCAGGCCGCCACGACCAACGTCGTGCACGCGGCACTGGACGCCGGCGTCACCTTCTTCGACACCGCCGACATCTACGGCGGGACCAAATCCGAAGTACTGCTCGGCGTCGCGCTCGGCGCTCGGCGCGATGAGGCGATCATCGCGAGCAAGTTCGGGATGCCGATCGACGACACCCACTTCGGGGCCAATCCTTCCTACGTGAAGAGCGCCTGTGAGGACTCGCTGCGACGCCTCGGCACCGATCACCTCGACCTCTATCAGTTGCACTACCCCGACGACACCGTGCCGATCGCCGACACGCTCGGTGCGCTGCGCGAACTCGTCGAGGCTGGCAAAGTGCGTGAGATCGGGTGCTCGAATCTCACCGTCGCGCAACTGAACGACGCCAAGAGCGCGGCCGGCGACGGTCCGGCCTTCGTCTCGGTGCAGAACCAGTACTCACTGCTCGAACGAGAACCCGAGCGCGACGGCGTCCTCGAAGCGTGCGCGGCCCTCGGTATGAGCTTCCTGCCGTTCTATCCGTTGGCCAACGGCCTGCTCACCGGCAAAGTACGTCCCGGTCAGCCGATCCCCGAGGATTCACGACTCGCCAAGATGACGCCCGAACGAAGTGTCCACTGGTTGGGCGATGAGCTGCAGACCAAGGTCGCTGCGTTGCTCGACTACGCCGAGTCGATCGACGTCCCGATCCTCTCGCTCGCCTTCTCGTGGCTGCTCAGCCACGCACCGGTCGCGAGCGTCATCGCCGGAGCCTCCAACGCCGAACAGGTGCGCGCCAACGCGAACGCCGTGCGAGCACTGAGCCCCGACGTCATCGCTCGACTGAACGAACTGACGAGTTAGTTGGCCTTGACGGCCGCCACCATCTTGGTGAGGGTGTCCTTGGCGTCACCGAAGACGAGCGTCGTCTTGGGGTTGTAGAGCAGGTCGTTCTCGATGCCGGCGAAACCCGGTCGCATGGAGCGCTTCAAGAAGACGACGTTCTCTGCGAGGTCGGCGTGGATGATGGGCATGCCGTAGATCGGCGAGCTCGGGTCGTCCACGGCGGCCGGATTGACCGTGTCATTCGCGCCCACGACCAAGGCCACGTCGGCCGTCGCCAGTTCAGAGTTCGCTTCGTCCATCTCGAGGAGCTGCTCGTAGGGGACGTTCGCCTCGGCGAGCAGGACGTTCATGTGGCCGGGCATGCGACCGGCGACCGGGTGGATCGCGTAGAAGACTTCGATTCCCTTGGACTCGAGCAGTTCGGCCAGTTCGCGCAGCACGTGCTGGCCCTGGGCGACGGCCAGACCGTAGCCGGGGATGATCACGACGCGAGAGCTGAATCCGAGCAGGATGCCGATGTCCTCGGGCGTGCCCGAGCGCACGCTTCGCCCGTCGTCGCGCGTCGTGGCGCCACTCGCGGTGACGACCGAGCCAAAGGCCGAGAAGAGGACGTTCGAGAGACTGCGACCCATTGCCTTGCTCATGAGGCGCGTGAGCAAGATGCCCGAGGCGCCGACGAGCGTACCGGCGACGATCAAGAGGTTCGAGCCGAGCGTGAAGCCCGAGGCCGCGACCGCCAGTCCCGTGAAGGCGTTGAGCAGCGAGATCAGCACCGGAACGTCCGCGCCGCCGATCGGCAGGACGAAGATGATGCCGAGCACGAACGCGAGCGCCAGGAGGATCCAGAGCAGACTCGTCGAGGCGGTGACGAGGATGATCACGATCAGTACCAGCGCCGCCAGCCCGACGATGGCGTTGATGAACTGCTGACCCGGGTACGTCACCGGACGCCCGGTCATGAGTTCTTGCAGTTTGGCGAAGGCGATGGCCGAGCCGGCGAAAGAGACCGTGCCGATCAAGACGCCGAGCAGGACCTCGAGGATGACGTAGGTCGCCGGGTGCGTGGACTTGACGTGGATGAACTCGGTGATCGACACCAGCGACGCGGCGCCGCCTCCGACGCCGTTGAAGATCGCCACCAACTGGGGCATCGCCGTCATCTTCACGAAGCGCGCCGTCGGCACCGCGATGATGACGCCGATGAACATGGCGAGCAGGATCAGCCACACGTGGTGCAAGGAGTGGCCGTCGACGTACTTGAAGAACGTCGCCACGACCGCGACGAGCATGCCGAAGGCGGCGATCATGTTGCCGCGCCGCGCGTGCTTGGGACTGCCTAGACCCTTCAGGGCGACGATGAACGTCGTGGCCGAGAACAGGTAGATGAGGTCAATCAGCGTCTCGCGACTCACGGAGCCACCTCGTCACTCGGTGTCTCTTTGGCCTTGGGGGCGCGCGGCTTGAACATCTCGAGCATGCGGTCGGTGACGACGAAGCCTCCCACGACGTTCAACGTCGCGAGGATCACCGCGAGGAATCCGAGGACCTCTTGCAGGTTCGTGGTCGCTCCCCCGAGGATGAGCATCGAGCCGACCAGGATGACGCCGTGAATCGCGTTCGACCCACTCATCAACGGGGTGTGCAAGATGCTCGGGACCTTGGCGATGATCTCGGTGCCGACGAACGCCGTGAGGATCAGGACCGTCGCGTACTGCAATAAGACGTTGTGCATCAGGCGTTCTCCTTGGCTTCGGGGACGATCGCGACGTGCGCGACACCCAGCGCTTCGGCCGTCGGTGCGTGGTTGACCTGTCCGTCACGCGCCACGGTCACCCCGATGACGACCTCGTCGTTCCAGTCCGGCGCCAGTTGTCCCTTCGAACCGAACAGGGCGAGCAACTTCAAGACGTTGTTGGCGTACATGAAACTCGCGCTGGCGCCCATTTCGGCCGGCGGATTGGACATCCCGACGATCCGTACGCCGTGGTGCTCGACGACCTCGCCGACCTTGGTCAGTTCGCAGTTGCCGCCACCGTCGGCGGCCATGTCGATCACCAGCGAACCCTCGCCCATCGCCTCGACCATGGCCGTGGTCACGAGGATCGGGGACTTGCGTCCCGGCACGGCCGCGGTCGTGATCACGACGTCGGAGTTGGCGACCTCGCTGAGCAGCGCCGCCTGTTGGGCCAGTCGCTCCTCGTCGGTCAGTTCGCGCGCGTACCCACCGGCGGCGTCGGCCGTCACGGCTAGTTTCACGAAGACGGCGCCGGCCGATTCGGCCTCTTCCTTGGCGGCCGAGCGCACGTCGTAGGCGCGCACCTTGGCGCCCAGACGCTTGGCCGTCGAGATCGCCTGGAGCCCGGCGACGCCGACGCCCATCACCAGCACCTTGGCGGGACGAATCGTGCCCGCGGCGGTCGTGAGGAGTGGAAAGAACCGGTCGAACTGGGACGCGCCCTTCAAGGCGGCGCGATAGCCCGACACCGTGGCTTGGGAGGACAGCGCGTCCATGTACTGGGCGCGCGAGATCCGAGGCAGGAGGTCAAAGGACAGGATCGTCACCCGGCGATCGTTCAGCGCCTTAACGACGTCTTGAGCGAGGAGTGGCGAGAGAAACGAGAGGTGCGTCGAACCCTCAGGCAGCGACGCGACTTCGGGCAACGTCGGCGGATTGACGCGCAGATTGATGTCGCCCGCAGGCGCGTCGGCGAGCGTGGCACCGACCGCTTCGTAGGTCGCGTCATTGAAGTGCGCGAGAACGCCGGCGCCGCGCTGGACCTGGACATCCCAGCCATCCGCGACGAGGGATTTCACAGCGTCGGGCGTGAGAGCGACCCGCGTTTCGCCCGCGCGCGACTCCTTGAAAAGCGCAATTTTCATACCTCGTTTCTAGCAGCCCGAGGAAATCGCTCCCGATGGGTCGAAGGTCCATTCCTGCCAAACTGCGCCGACGCCGACGCCGACGCGCGACCGATTGTGACGGACGTGAGAACTGGGCGTCACTGTGACAGGACTCGACTAAAGAAGGACTATGAAATCTTTCATCGCGAACGTGACGTCCCCCGTCGGCGTGTGGAGTGTGGTCGGCTCCGACGAAGGCATCACCCATATCCATCTTCCCCAGGACGAACTGATCGCCTCGAAGGGCGTCGCGCCCAAGCCGGTCGCCGACACCGTCCAACAGTTGCAGGAGTACTTCTCAGGGACACGACGCACGTTCAACGTCAAACTCGCGAAATCTCCGGCGACCGACTTCCAGAACGACGTCTGGGGAGCGTTGCGAAAGATCCCGTACGGTCAGGTGCGCACCTACGGCGAGGTGGCCGACTCCGTTGGCCGAGCGCGCGCCCATCGCGCGGTCGGTAACGCGAATCACGCCAATCCCTGGCCGATCGTGGTGCCGTGTCACCGGGTGGTCTCCACGGAAGGTCTCGGCGGCTACGGCGGCGGCGACAACGTGAAGCGCTACCTGCTCGAACTCGAAGGTGTGCACTACGACTGAGTCGTCGGCATCTCCACTCGAAATGCAGTGACAGAGGTTGCGTTAGGAGACGGGGACCGGGACTTTCAGCGCGGCGAGCATCGCAAGCGCCCCGTCGCCAAAGTGTTGTCGCTCGTCGTCGCTCAAGACACTGAAACTCTCGGCCATCATCGCTGAGGTCACCTCTTCGGCGCGACCTTTTGCCGCGATCTTCTCGGGCGTTATCGCGGGCGTCTCGTCCTCGAGATATCCGTGCATGGTGAAGACCATCGGGTCTTGCAGATAGCAGGCCTCGACCGCGCTCAGGCCGACGTCGTTGACGGCGTCGATGTGCACGCAACCGCGAAGCTCGCGCATCAAGATGCAGCCGAGGTACGCCGCGTGCACCGGATTCGTCGGCACGACGTACTGGTTGTAGCCATCGACGAGTTGATGATGTCCTCTGGTGACGGCTGCGGCGACCTTGTGCGACGCCGCGGCGAAGTTCGTGAGGACCTCGACGTCGACGGCGCCGAACGTGCGATCGGCGAACTCGTAGGCCGCCTCCACGTAGTCGGCCGCGACCGTCGCCGGCTCGGCCTTGTCGGTGGCCCACATCCGCTCGATGAAGCGAGGGTGAAAGAAGTGGAACGCCGTGATCACCGCGTCGACGTCAACGTTGCCGAGCGTGCCGCCGCGACCGAGGCCGTAGTACTCGACGGCGTTGAGGCCGCTCACTTTTCCGCGCTCTCGAGTCAATGCATCGAAGTAGAAGGACTGGCCGAGTACCTGGATGGGGTCGGCGGTGAGGTCAGCGAGTTCAACAGAGTTCATCTTGCGAACATTACGCTCCGCGCGTCGTGGTCGTTAGACCGGAAGCACTCCGCCGTCACGTCGAACGCGCAGTTCGATCGTCGTGCCCTGGGCGCATTCGATGAAGTGGACCGATCCCCCGTGGCGCTGGACGATCTCGGCGACGATGGCCAGACCCAGCCCGGTGCCGCCCGAGTGGCGCGCCCGCGCCGGGTCCGAACGCACGAATCGCTCGAAGAACCGTTCGCTCTGGCTGACGTCGATGCCGTTGCCGTCATCGGAGACGATCACGACGGCGTCGTCGCCGTCGTAGTGCGAATCGAAACAGAGTTTCTCGGTCGCGTAACGCGACGCGTTGTCCACGACGTTGCGGACCATCCGCTTCATCATCGCGGGGTCCCCCGTGACGCGCGTGGGCGCCACCTTGGTCGTATCGACGACCAGCTGACTGAGCAGGCGCACCCGATAGCCCTCGTCGAACAGCAAATCGTCGAGGTCGACGTCGGCGCATTGGATCTCGGCGCGGTGTTCATCGTGGCGCGCCAGCCACGCGAGGTCGTCGATGAGCGTTTCGAGTCGTCGTCCCTCGCGCATGACGACCTCGCCCACTTCCTTCCAGTCGGCGTGATTGGGGTCCTTGGACGCCCGGTCGGTCGTCGCGAGCAGTGTCGTGAGCGGACTGCGCAGTTCGTGGCTGGCGTTGGAGACGAACTCCTGCTCGAACTGGCTCGACGCCTCGAGACGGTCCAGCATGGCGTTGACCGTGCGGGCCATGCGCGCGATCTCGTCGTTCCCACCCGTCGGGGGCACGCGCTGGGAGAGGTCCGAGGCCGCGATGGCGTCGACGCGTCGTCGTATCGACTCAACCGGAGCGAGCGCCAGTCCCATGCCGATCCAAATGAGTCCGCCGGTCATCAACAACAACAGCGGGAACGAGACGACGAGACTGGCCATCAACACGCCGACGCTGTGCGTGATGCCCTGTCCGTAGACGTAACCGAAGATCAGTCCCGACCCACGCTTGGTGTAAATCGTCCCGACCTGTCCCGAGCTGATCTCGGACAAGGTGTTCGCGGTCCCCGGTGTGTGCAGCATCCGCACGCCCAACCCGTTGCTCGACGAGGTGTCGACGGTCTCGTGGGCCAGGATCGGCGCCTTGGCGATCGCCGAACTGGCGGCCCATATTTTTGTGCCGGCGAGGTTCGTGACCTGGATGACGACGTTGCCGTGCATCGGGAGGATGACCTCGTGGTCCTGGGCCGAGGTCGCGGCCACGAAGCGCTCTTGCGTGCGCACCATCTCGCCCTGGATCTCGTTGTTGGCGTCGTTCGCGAGTGAATTACGCACGAGGTGCACGAGCGCGAGACCGGTGAAACTGAGGATGACAGCGATCGCGAACACGAAGATCAGTGTCAGGCGGGCCCGAATCGAGAATCGGTGCAACCAGGACATCAGTTCGCGCGGACGCTGTATCCGACGCCTCGCACGGTGCGGATCACCGATTCGTACGGTTTGAGGTCGATCTTGCGGCGCAGGTAGCCGATATAGACCTCGACGATGTTGGGATCGCCGTCAAAGCCACTGCCCCAGACCGCGGCGAGGATGTCACTCTTGGCGAGGGACTCATCGACCCGCTCCATCAGGAACTCGAGGAGGGCGAACTCGCGCGGGGTGAGCGTCACGTCACGGCCGTAGGCGACGACCGCGCGGCGCAGCGGGTCGAGCGAGATGGGGCCGACGACGAGTCGCTGCGGTCGGCCGCGGTCGTGTCGACGCAACAACGCGTGGAGGTGCGCGATCAGGATCGAGTTCTCGAAGGGCTTGTGCATGAAGTCGTCGGCGCCGACCTCGAGGCCCTCGACCTCGTCCCACTCGCCGTCTTTGGCCGTGAGCATCAACAACGGGGTGTCGACGCCGGCCGCGCGCAGGTCCTGACAGACACTGAAGCCGTTGCGCTTGGGCAACATGAGGTCCAACACGATGGCGTCGTAGAGACCGCCGAGTCCCTCGGCGAAGCCCGACTCCCCATCGTGTCGTTGTTCGACGTCGAATCCGTCGTCCTCGAGGAGGTTCGCTACGGCCTTGGCGAGGTCGTAATCGTCCTCAATGACCAGTACACGTCGGCGATCCCCACTCATTGCAAGTAGAGGTTACCGTTCGACCCTTCGACGATTTTGAGCTTGGCCAGACCGTGTGGCGCCGGCCCGTTCATGACGTCGCCGGTCGTGACGGCGAACTCCGAACCGTGGCAGGGACAGACGATGATGTCGTTCGCGGCGTAGTAGCCCACGGTGCACCCGGCGTGCGGACAGACCGCGTCGTAGGCGAAAAAGGCGCCGTCGGCGTGGATCACGATGCCCGGATCGCCCGAGGAGGGGATGGTGAAAGCGGCCGCTTGTCCCTGGGGCACGTCCTTGGCGCTCCCGAGCAGCGTGCCCGAGGGCGCCGGCGTGGTCGATCCCGTCGAAGGCTGTGTCGTGGTCGTCGAGTCACTCCGCGGCAGCGTGAGTTGCGTCGTGTCGCTCTTAGCGGTCTTCACGCCTCCGATCATCTTGCCGGTTTCGGCGACGGCGCCCCCGAAGATCAGCGCCGCCGCGCCCACGCTGGCGGCAACGACGCCGCCCACCACGAGCGAGCGACGATCGACCGAGTCGATCGAGACGCGCGTCACGAACGGGGCACGGTCGCCCAGCAGCACGGGACAGACCGCTTGATCACAGGCCAGTCCGGCGCGTGCGTCGCACGCGCCCTCGTGGTAGTTCCCACAGATCCGCTGCACGGTGGCGAAGGGAATGGCCACCAACTCCGGCGGGTCGACACCTTCTTTCTTGGCGACACGGTTAGCGATCCAGGCGTCGACCGACAGTTTCGTTCCGCCGCCGGTGATGATGAAGGGCAGCCACGCGAAGAAGAAGACGATGTCGGCGCCGGTGAAATACGGCGAGGCGTGGAAGCTGATCGTCAAGAACAGACTGAACGAGAGGATCGCGCCGCCGATCGCGGCGATGCGCGTCCACAGACCGAGGAGCACACCGAGGCCGATCGCGACCTCGGCGAAGGCGATGACGAGGCCGATCGGCTTGGCGTAGCCGATCAAGTGGACCAGGAGCGGCTTCAGCGGGCTGGTGTGCGACGCGGCGATCAGCTGGGCCTGAATCGAAATCGGGCTCTGCGGGCGCACGAAGTTCGGGTTGGCGAGCTTTTGCAGTCCGGCGAAGAGGAACGTCACACCGAGGAAGATTCGAAGCGGCAGTAGGGCCCACTCGGCGAGCGACCAGGCCCGCACCGGGGCACCGAAGGGCAGTCGACGCTCGGCCCCACGGGCGCGGCGAACGCGAGGGATTGGCGTCGTCGGCATGGTTCCATCGTGACACAGCGCGAAAGTGCCTATAACTTCGCAAACTAAGTCCTTACTCATTACTTATCAACGAGAATGGTGAGATGCTCGCCGGATCCATCGTCTCGTATCTGCTCCACGAGATACACCAACTACCCGGCGGCCTCGTCTACGGACTCGTCACGCTGCTCGTCTTCGGCGAGGCGGCGCTCTTCATCGGTTTCATCTTCCCCGGCGAGACGGCGGTGCTCGTCGCGGGCGTCGTCGCCTCACAAGACCACGTCAACGTCGGCATCGTCGTGGCACTCGTCGTGGCGGCCGCGATCGCCGGCGACTCGGTGGGCTATGCGATAGGACGCCGCTACGGCGAGTCCCTGATGCAACTGCCGATGCTGAAGGGCCGTCGACCCGCGTTGGACCGCGCCCTGGAGGGACTACGGCGACGCGGTCCGATCTACGTCTTCATCGGACGCTTCACCGCGTTCTTGCGCGCGGTCATGCCGGGACTCGCCGGCATGAGTCGGATGAACTACCGACGCTTCTTGATCGCCAACGCCGCGGGCGCGATCATCTGGGGCGTCTCTTTC
>Ga0208480_1000823_pt1 | contig 11594 bp, 13 predicted proteins | sample NGESurshal092012_4_FD_184485 | JGI IMG/M metagenome (GOLD analysis project Ga0208480, IMG submission 184485) | Arctic peat soil microbial communities from Barrow, Alaska - NGEE Surface sample F53-1 shallow-092012 (SPAdes) | ecosystem: Environmental > Terrestrial > Soil > Wetlands > Peat ... | reverse complement strand
TCGGCCCACTGTGCTCGCGGTACAGCCCATTCCGAAATGTAAGTGTAGGCAGGCGGCTTACTGTTATCCCCGTTCTGCGCCTGCAATGGTGCGCCGACCGTCACGGTAAGAGACAGCAAGCCCATAACCCAAGTTGCTCGATTCTTCACGATCCCTCCAATGTTAAGATTCTGGCGAAATTGCTCCCGGTAGGATGCACGCATCCGATCCCGGAGTATATAAGCACTAGACCGCGGGGTGCAAGTTTGCCGGTTTTGGTACTACTGAAGGTTCCGGCCAAGCTGAACGCCGAGGGGACCAGAATTAGAAGCAGCAGGAGGAAAGATGATTCAGAGAACGATCGCCGGCGTCGTCGCCATAATCGGGCTTGTGCTGGTAACGGCTACGGCCGATGCGCAGATCAAGGCGTCTTCAGTCTCGAAAGATCTTAAGATCGTGGTGCCCGATGTCGAAGGCGGCGCGGCCGTGCTGTTTGTCACACCGGAAGGCAAGTCGCTGTTGATCGACACCGGCTGGCCGCCCGGTATCGGAGGGCCGCGAGCCGTTCCTGGCGCCCCGCCGCCGCCTCCCCTGCCGTCGAGCGCCGACCGCATCGCCGCTGCCGCCGCATCGCTCGGCGTTAGGAAAATCGACTATCTCATCATGACCCATTACCACCTGGATCATCTGGGCGGAATTCAAGCGCTGCTCGCGAAGTTGCCGGTCGGCGTCTTCATCGATCACGGCCCCAATCGCGAAGAGCCTCCGGCGAACGCTACGCCGCGCCAACTCGCCTTTGCCACCGCCACGCTCTATCCCAAATGGGTAACGGCGTATCAGGGCCACGAGCATATTACCGCTCAAGTCGGTCAGACGCTCGACATTGGCTCGATGCATCTTCAGTTCGTCACCAGCGACGGACATGTGCCGGATGCGCCGCTCCCGGGCGCGGGCCAGAGCAATCCGCTCTGCGCGGGCGTGCCCCCAATGGACCACAATGGCGGCGAGGAGAACGCGCGCTCGGTCGGCACGGTCATCACCTTTGGCAAGACGCGCATCCTCGATCTGGGTGATCTCACCTGGAACAAGGAAATGGAATTGCTATGTCCGGCCAACAAGATCGGTAAGGTCGATGTCTATTTCGTCACCGGTCACGGCATGGATCTTTCGAGCAGTCCGCCGACCGGTGCGCTCGATCCGCTGGTCGCGCTGATGCAGAACGGCCCGCGGAAGGGCGGCGACGAGAAGGTGATCAAGACCGTGAACACCTATCCCGATCTCAAGGGCTTCTGGCGCGCACATTACAGCGTGCGCTATCCCGAACTGAACGGCGATCCCAATTACATCGCCAATCTCGACTCGGCTCCCGACCAGGGATATTCGATCGGTCTGGACATCACACCCGCCGGCGACATCACCGTCACTAATGGCCGCAACCAGTTCAGCAAGACCTATAAAGCGCGCGGCGCAGCAGAAGCATCGGCGTCCAATTGATCCTGATTAGGGTAATAAATAACTTGGCTTACCAAGGCTGCTAGGCTGAAGGTGGCGTGACAGGCCGGTTAGCGTATCACTTCGCGGGCACCCTTCGGATAGCATTCAACTTTTGAGCTAAGCAATGGTCTATGAAGCTCAAAGTATCGTCGAAATTTGGTCCCCTTGGAATCTTGAAATATCACTCGCAGCACGCCCCTTTCTTGGTCGGTCTTAAAGCAGTCTTTCACCATTTGGATATTCGGCACGCCGGGAACCTCACAGAACATGATTGAAGATAACTGGGGCTTATCGAACTCCAGGACTGGGATTATCCATCGGGCAAGGCCAAGCTTCAGGGCGTCGTTCTCGTTCTCGTCGAGCTGAACGTTTAAGGCGGCCTCTTTTCGGATATTCATAAATTGCACGCTTTCATTGCTAATCCCTCGCGGAATAATCTCAACGAACACATCCGGTCCCGACTCCTCTTCTAACTTAAGTTTCTCTCGATGTTCGTGCAGCCACACCCTGAACGATGCAATAACAAAACAGGCACTGGCAGCGCCAAATAAATACCTCTTGCCGTTATCAGAGGCAGGGGAAAACACGGCCAAGAACGCAAGCACTACAGATGCTAGGCCACTCATGAACGACAGCCAACTTCCCCAGAACAGCTGGATGTATTGCCATAAGGGAAGCACTTGCTAGATTTTACTGTCTTCAAGACGCGCAATTCTCCGTATACTGAGATTGCACGCAAAATGATGGCGCAAGCCATCACTGAACTTTCCGCCTTTGTGGTGTGCAAGACCGCAATAGCTGAAACGCTGTGGCTTAGTCGTAGTGTGTCGCAAGATCGGCTGGAGCGGAAAGCGAAGTGCCCGCAGGCCAGTCGAGGATAGAATACTTAAAGCACCTGTGGTCGGTTATGCACCATTCTGATGACGAAGACCGTCAATCAACGGGTTGTGACCTGTTATCTGGACGAAAGTGCGACTGATGGCGGTACCCCACAGGCGGTTGTCGGGGGAGTGGTTCTGAATAGGTCGGGTTTCCTTAGTATTGACCCGGAATGGAACGAGTTACTTGTTGCCCACAATCTTCTTCCCGCGCTTCACATGAAAGACTTCGGCCTTCATGGGAGATTTGCCAAGATGGACCCCGGTGAACGGGCGAAGGTTTTCGATAGAGCTGCCAAGCTTATCAACGAATATAAGATTTACAGCTTGGCTGTGACCATAGAGCACGCCAGATATCAAGAAGCCTTGGGGTCGATTTCGAATGAAGTGCTAAGCGTCTACGGCCTAGGCTTCATCGCAATGGTCGCCGCCAATCACAACGTAGCAAGGCGAAACGGGTACTCGAAGAATATTTCATACGTGATTGACACCGGCAATCCATACGCGGAGCACGTTCGCACCGCTCACGCGACATTCACTGAACTTCAACACTCTCGACCCTTAAACCTCGGGGGCTTGATGTTTGAAAGTGACGAGCGCGTAAATGCCTTGCAAGCTGCGGATGTGGTCTGCTGGGGAGCAAGACGAAGAGCCGCTGGGTGTTTATTTACTCATGGATTTGAGCCGATCCAATCAATCCTTGAGGACTCCGGTCATGGGCAAGAGCCGATTTCGGAAAGTGTAATGATGGAACTATTGAAAGGCGTCCGAGAAGCTACGAATGTCTAAGCCCCACGCGGAAATGATCGAAGGGCCGGAAGCGTGGCAGCGCTTTCAGAGCGCAATGAAGACGATCATAAAGGTTCCCAAGAGCGCGCTACCGCCGAGTCCTTTCAAGAAAACCCCAACGGTTCGAGGGCGAGCGAAATCGAAACCTAAAGCTAAAAGCTGTTGAGTACCACTCGGCAGGGGTGTTGAGAGCCAGCGGGCTAATAGTCTAAGCCGTGTTCCGTGTAGCGTTTTGTAACTCTTTGCAACAACTCTGTTTCCATCCTGCCGCTGGACGCCAAAGCTGTACCGTCCTTACCGATAAATTTGAAGGCGACCGCAATCGCACAGCTATGACCACTTGGCTGCTGAGCGCCATTAAAAGAAAGCGTGCTAGCCACTAGGGATCGAAGAGTAAAAACCACTCCGTCCGCATGAACGTTTTCGGTTTTCTTGGAATCCTCAACTAGATACTGGCGTACGTCGGCCTTTGTGAGCTTATCCATAGAACTCACCTTGAACGCCAATATTCCTAAATCCGGATCGTACTGTAGAAGTTGCCAATGGGCTCCAGAGCTGAGCATTTGCGTTAGCCATTTGGCAATGAGTGGGCAAGACTCGGAAATTTGAATCCGCTGACTGGTCGGGTACTGCGGATCTGCTTGATCGTTGGTATTAGACTGACCCAAGGCAACAGCAGACAACCAGAGGATTCCGACTGCGGTAGCGATACTACTGTGTCTGGCCATGCCCTCTCGATGCTAACAGACTCTCCATTTGCACGTGAGGGAAACGAGATAGACGACCGACCCGCTAATCGGGCGTTATCCTTTCTCTTTGGCCGCGTCCTTGCCGTTTTCCTTCTTTTTCAGTTAACTGACGTCGGAGTATCCTGTTTGCCGGTAAGCTCATTCCAGGTGAGGTGCTTGCCGACGATCTGAGACACGGCCAGTTTGAAACGGTCAAAGTCATCCATCTCTTTGCGATTGTTGTATCGGTAGGTTTGCTCATCGAGATAACGGAATAGATGGAACGGCTCGACACTCACATAGGTTCCGCTGATGCTTCTCTTTAACAAACTCCAGAAGTTCTCCAGACCGTTGGTGTGGATGTTGCCATCAACGTAGGCTACGGCGCGTGGTCTATCACTTGGTGCGCGTAATCGCTGGCCAGCCCGTCGTAGGGAAAGCAGCGCATCGGCATAGAGCGCGGAACCCGCTTCCACATGCTTCTTAACTTCATCCTGAAGGGGATTTCTTCCGGCGATTCGGAACAACGGAAGTGCGAACTTTTCCGCCGCGTTCTAGGATGCCCATGACATCGGTTTTATCTTTGGTGCCCGTTCCAGTGATGCGACGTTTGCGAACATCCACGTGCATATTTCGAGCTTTGGCGCCGATGAAGGTTTCGTCCGCTTCCACGTGGCCGGAGAACTTCTCGAAGGAACCGGAGTGCAGAGCAAAGCGGATGCGGTGCGCCACGTGCCATGCCGACTTCTGACTGATGCCGAGATCCCGCGAGATCTCATAACTGCTGATGCCGTTCTTGCAGGTAACGATAAGCCACACCGCAGTAAGCCACTTGTCGAGGCCGATAGGAGAGTCTTCAAATATGGTTCCAGTTTTTAGGCTGAAACGCGGGCGATCATGCGCGGCGTAACACTTCCATACACGCGCTTTCTCCAAATAGGTGACTTTCTCGGAACCGCAGTGCGGACACTTAACCACGCCACCAGGCCAACGAAGGTCGGTCATGAACGCTTTGCAGTTTTCGTATTCGTTGAAATAAACGATTGCGTCTTTGAGGGTGCGGGGCGATTCCATACATCAAGTATGCCGGAAATCTATCGGTAAGGCAAGTTAGTTGTTGCCCTGATTAGGTCGGCGGAGCGCAGGGCCGGATCAGAGTAGAAGCTCACTGAGCGACGGCGGTCCACATGCTCAGCTTGTTCGCATTGTCGTCCACGGCGGCGAGGCGGAATGTGCCCCAGCCGATGTTGTAGGTGGCGAGACCAAACGCGCCTCCGTTGTTGGGATCGACCGGCATCTGTGCCAGGAACTCGCCGGTTGGCGTGTATTCCACAAGCTCACTGGGTTGATTCGGATCGGCGTTTGAGCCGTCGCTGTTGGCGACCAGAAAGTGGCCGTTCGGCAGAATCGAGAGATCCAGCGGACCGTGCAGATGCGTAAGATCCTGGAAGAGAAGTGTAGCCGAAAGCGTCGAATGAGTCGCAACCGCCGTCGAAATTTCGTAAATTGCATTATCGGTTGACGAGGCGACGTACAGCGTGTCATTAGTCGGGCTGTAAGCCAGTCCCGAAGGTCCAAGAACGAGTGCCGCAGGGTCTAGACGGTGAGTAAATCCGTTCGCGAGAACAATAACCGTGGCGCTGAGTGACGCCGGAGTGTATGCGATGTCAAAACGGGAGATGACGCCACTGAGTACGTTTGACACGAAAACATGGGCGGTTCCGGAGCCGCCGCTGCCAGTGTCGTAGACCGCCATTCCCCATGGACCGTCAACCGTGGCCAGCGTGCCGATCGTTTCTAAGAAGATCCCGGAGCCATTTAACGCGGAGAGGCTGCCCGCCTTTACCGTATTTGGAGTGCCATCCGCAGTCGGCAGGTTGCCAATCAGAACGACGCCGTTCGAAAGCACTCCGATGGCCGCGGTAAGGCCGCTTTGCGTGCTCGAGCCGGTGAACAAAGTGGATACGTTTCCGGCGGAGCTGACACGCAGAAGGGTTGTGCCCTTTCCCGGAAGATTCGCGGAATTGTTGAAGTTCGACATCAGGATGTCACCGGGTTGTAGAACTGTGCCCGCACGCACCGTTTTCAGGACGAACGCAACGCCGTATGGATTCATATCGCCGTTGGAGGGAATGGTGGATACCGATGGCGGTGGGAGCGGCAGGATGGTGTGGGTATCCTGCGCATAAGCGAGCGCGGCGGAAAGTGAAACGAATGCAGCGGCGGCTGTTTTCAAAACGGCCGGACGCAAGGATGGTATTACGCTTTTCATGGTGATTCTCCTCGGAGATTGTTAGTTGATGGGAAGCTATTCAGCAGTCGCCGCGCGTTTGGATTTCACGGCACGCCGCGGAAGCGCCAGCGCGAGCAGGCCGAGTCCGAACAGCGCGATTGCGGCGGGCTCGGGCGCGGCCGTGACAGCGATGTTGTCGATCGCGAAATCGGGCGCAGTGGATGAGACTACAAGCTGATTAAAGGTTTTGCCGGATAACGAGACTTGGCCCTCCGGGAATGAGAATCCGCTTGGAAAACTTCCCGTCGCGGAAGACGAACCCACTAAAGTCGAGTTCTCATACGCGGTGATGGTGAGCGGCGAGGGAGTGCCGAAGTCCGCCGTAGCAAAGTCCAGCGAGAGAGCGCCGAGATTTTCGCTGAAGGCAATCGAGAGATCGAGGTTGTCGGCTCCGGCGGGGCCTGGATCGCCTAAGACGTTACCCGTGAGTGTATCGAACATGCTCGCGTACACGACAAAACCGCCGGGGTCGGCGGGACTCGAGAACGTGGCGGATAAACCGTTCACCATGTCGGTGAAGTTTGTAGACGTGCCTAAACCGTCGCTGTCGAAGTTGAAAACGGTGGATGCGCCGGCGGCGGCGCAAAAGGTTGCCGCGGCGAGTAAGAGCCGGGTTACTTTGCCGGAGATCATCGGTGAATTACCTCGTCACTGGGGTAAGCGACGTGCGAAGCGAAATCCCCTCATCTACATAATCTTTATCTTTTTCCTACGATTTGCGTTCGGAATGCGGCTCGGCCCGAGTTGCGCTTCGTCGAATCGTGCGAGCGCGCCATTTCAGCTCCGCTTCGGCAATAGACCGCTAGCGCGCGTGCATCCGATTTGTTCAGGTGGGTGAGAGTGCCGGCAAGACTATTTCGCTGGCCGCGGCTAGCTTGCGTAGCTCCGCGATTGAGCTTCTTGGAAGCGGTTTCGGAAGCGCATCGATAGATGAGATCTTCGAGGCCATTGCAGAGTTCTTTCGAGTTGCAGCAAGGGTGTCCCTGAAGATCGACATAAAGCCCGTTCCGCTGCGAGACGTGAAAGGCTCTGGAATTCTCCCGAAAAAGGCGCGCGGTTGGTTTTTCTGCCGTAATCGCGCCAGGATTACCGCCAGCGCGGTTCAGCGCGGAAGACTGTCCATGTCGAGCTTTTTCGCATCGCATGCAGAATGCTCCGCAGTTTTCCTCGACCGCGAAACTCCCTGCCCAACCCTTTTATTAACTCAGGACGAATCGGATGCCGAGAGGGTATACGCTGGAGTCGCAACGGTATGAGTAGCGTCGATAGCCCCTCTAAACGCGAACTTCTGGCTTTGCTGGAAACGCTCGGACAAGTATCGGCTGAAACCGATCGGCAGAGGCTTATCCAGACCATTCTCGATACTGCATGTCGGATGACGAATTCTCCGGATGGATCGGTATTGCTTTTCGATCCTGAAAGGAGCGGACTATTCTTTGCCGCTGCTCAAGGCGAGAAGGCACAAGAGCTGTTGGAAGGCTGGGGCGAACGATCTAATCAACGCGTGCCTTTGAGTGGAAGCAACGCGGGCCAAGCCTTTACAAGTGGAAACATCGTAGTCGATAAGCAGTCACACCGTTTCAAAGAGGTAGATCGGCAGACCGGAAAGCCATCGCAGTCCATCCTGTCGGTTCCTCTTCGCGTTCGAAACGGAACAATCGGAGTTCTTCAAACTTTGAATAAAGTCGCCTCCGATGGCAGCTTCGTCGATTATGACTCGCGAGACTGTGTCGTAATTGAACACTTGGGGCGACAAGCCGCAATCGCCATCGATAATGCGCAGTTAATCACGAGGCTGCTTGCTCATATGGGCCTCTACTCACGCGACGATGCAAGCGATCTTGTCGAGCGCATCAATCAACCTGCTGAACGGGAGCGGCTAACACTACTATTCGCGGATATGCGGGGATTCACTCAACTCTGTCAATCGCAGGAAGCCACGCGAACACAGAAGATCGTAAATGACCTTTTGACCATGTTCGCCGACCAGGTATTGACGTTCGGCGGGATTGTGAACAAGTTTCTGGGAGATGCTGTATTCGCCATTTTCCGACATGACAGCGCGCCTAAGCAGGCTGTTCGCTGCGCGTTCGGAATGATCGATCATTTTCAAAGCCTTCGCCATCATTGGGACGAAATTTGTAACGAAGATCTCAGCTTTCTGGACCTGGGGATTGGAATCGTCACGGACGATGTGGCTTTGGGCAGTGTGGGGAGCGCGAGTGTTCGCGATTTTACGGCAATCGGCACGCCCGTGAATCTGGCTAATGCCTTCCAGACGGCGGCTCGAAACGGTAAGCGGATCTTGGTGGATCAAGCGACCTGGAGCGCAGTGCGGGATTTGATTGCAGACGCTGAGGGCCCGACTTCGTTTGAGCTTAGGAAACCCGGGCAAGAGGTGGGGGTTAAGTTTCGGCAGTACCACCTCAAACGTCTCAAGCCGGAGACACCGGTAAGAGTTTTCGTCAGCCATAATCATGAAGATCGCGACTTGGCCAACAAAATCACAGACCAACTCGCCCGGTGCGGTATAGACACGTGGTACTCCCCGGCTGACATCCTTCCAGCAGAGAACTACATTGAGGCCATACGAGCCGGCCTCATGAAATCCGATTGGGTAATTGTCATCGTGAGCTCACACTCCTCAAAAAGCGACTGGGTTAGAGCGGAAGTGAAGACGGCAGCCGGCGACCCACGCTTCCGAGATCGTATCTTGCCTATAAAGGTTGATGATTCCGACCCTGCCCTGATCAGCCACGACATTGCCCCTCTTCATACAATGGACGCGCGGACGGTACCGGATTTAGGCGAGTCGATACGGGACTTCCTCCTCACTCGCGAGAAAGAGCTTCGTTCGAAAACGGTCTCGGGCACTATTTAATGGCTCTCGACACCGCTTTGTTTTGATGATTCAGTTACATCTGGCTGCGAAAGTTATCTTCTGAGCGTGCCGCCAGGCAATGGGCGATTTGAGTTCTTCGATTGCGGCTATATAAGATAGAACCCGGAGAACGATGAATTCCGATCTGTCGAGAAGAAGCCTCATGAGCGCCATAGGCTCGGCCGCATTGCTGTCAGCCGGTCTGCCGATTGCGGCGCAGGAAGACGCAAGTTGGAAACCCGGCCCCGGCATGCCGCGGGAGGGAGTGGATACTCCCAAAATCGGCTGCCCGATTGATGTCCGGGATCTGACCGCGGACGAGATGCGGCGAGTTAAGCAGCTCGGCGTCCACTATGTGCTCTCCGGCGGCCCGCGCATGCCGTGGAAAGAAGAGCAATTGCGGATGATTGTGGACGCCCTCCGCGCCGGCGGCCTCACCTTGGGAAATCTGATGATCGCCGGCTTTCCGAATACTCTTTATGGCCGGCCCGGACGCGATGAGGAGATTGAAAATTTCAAAGCCTCCCTTCGTGCTGCGGGAAAAGTCGGCCTTCCGGTGATGGAGTACAACTTCTACGCGCACCGTGCCGTCGAAGGCTACTACGAAGAGGACGGCAGAGGCGGAGCGGGGTTGACGGCCTTCGACGCCGCCAGGGTAAAGGACCTGCCTCCACTGCCGCAGGAGGGCGCTCACACATTGAACGAAATGTGGAGTAACATCACTTACTTCCTAAAAGCGGTCATACCGGTTGCCGAGCAATGCAATGTGCGTTTGGCGCTGCATCCGAACGATCCTCCGGTAGCCATCAGCCGCGGCTCAGGACAGATCATGGGGACGGTGGAGGGCTGGAAGCGCCTGATCGGCATTGTCGATAGTCCCGCCAATGGGATCACTTTCGATTGCGGCGTCACGCGCGAGATGGGACACGATCCGGTTGAAGTCTGCCGGTATTTCGGCTCGCGGGATCGCATCAACCATGTTCACTTTCGCAACGTGCGTGTCCGAAAGCCTTATGACCAATACACCGAGGTGTTTATCGACGACGGCGAGAATAACATGCTGGCGGTCATGCGGGAGTTGGTGCGCGTGAAGTACACAAGAATGATTTATCCCGAGCATGAACGAGCGCTTGACTACGACCGCATGGTAGGCATTCACAACCAATATCCCGGCGGCGGCGGTTACACGGGCATGGTCTACGATATCGCCTACGCGAGAGCGATGTTACAAGCCTCCCTGCTGCTGGAGAAAGGGACATAAGAAACAGGCCGCCGAGGCGCGTTCGCCAGGGCGGAGTAGGAGAAAATAAGCAACGTTTACAGATTGCGAGTGGAATTGGTGAAAAGCCTCAACATCAAAGACCCGCAAGCACGCTATCTAGCGTCCGCCATCGCCCAAGAGACTGGAGAAAGCATGACCCGTGTTGTGATCGAGGCGTTACGGGAGCGGTTCGAGCGTCTACAAACCCGGAACGAGAAGGCCAGCGTAGAAGAACTCCTTGCGATTGGGAAACGTGTTTCTGCTCACGTCAAAGGTCCCAACCTCGACCACGCCGCGCGTTCCTCTATGGCGAAACCGGCCTCCCAAAGTGATCTGTGATGCCCGATCCCTCTGACTCGCTCGACACGCCGCTCACGGCAGGTTGATGGTTCCAAGGCAAAAGAAGCTTCTCGGTCTGGTATCGAACGCTTGGAGAGGCGGACACGCTACACTACGAAGCTGATGTCGGACAATTTTAGCGATATAACGTCGGACAACCACGGGCTAGCGGGAACTTGCATTTTTCCAAGCAATGCACCTGAACACGTATATCACTATATCACTACACAACAGCAGAAGGGCTGAAGGGCATATTAAGTAGCGGCAAGCTCTGGGCAACCGATATGGCGTACTTAAACGACGCCTCTGAATACGTCTATGCCGATGACGTGTTTAAAGGCTGCGTTGTCGGCATAAATCTTGAGGACCCCTACGCCGAATCCATCGCAAAGAATGTTCTGTTATTTCCGGGATTGCCATTCCTGGAGCGATATACCTCCTGCTTCTGTGAAAGAGGCGACCTCTTAAGTCAATGGCGAGCCTACGCCTGTGCCGGTGCAGGATACGCGATTCGCTTTGATTGGGCGCACCTCAATAGTAAATGTATCGCGACCGGCTCAGCGATGTTGGGCCAGATCAGCTACCAGAAGAAGGAACAAGAGAATCTCATCCGGGAACTAGTGTCCCGGCACTTTAAAGCCCCTGAGGAACGCAATCCTGAAAATCTAGCGGCCGTTTTACCGCCCGATACATTAGACGCGGACGAATCGCCGGACGCATTTGGAGACCCATCGGAGGAGCTCACTGACCCGGTTCCCGATGTTTACGAACATTTGATGATTTCTCAGCACGTCGGGGCGTTGAAAGACTCGGTCGTGGTGAAGGCCTTCCTCAAGGCTGACGCATTTGCTGAAGAGAGGGTATAAATTGAACTGTGTAAACGGCCATCGGAAAGGATCACACTGAGGAGACCCGATGGCTATTGATCTTAAACTCATCGACAAGTTATTAG
>Ga0208480_1000822_pt1 | contig 11612 bp, 8 predicted proteins | sample NGESurshal092012_4_FD_184485 | JGI IMG/M metagenome (GOLD analysis project Ga0208480, IMG submission 184485) | Arctic peat soil microbial communities from Barrow, Alaska - NGEE Surface sample F53-1 shallow-092012 (SPAdes) | ecosystem: Environmental > Terrestrial > Soil > Wetlands > Peat ... | reverse complement strand
TGCTCTCGGAGATGGACGGTTTCGACACCTCCGAGGGTGTCGTCATGATCGCGGCGACCAACCGCCCCGACATCCTGGACCCCGCCCTGCTCCGGCCCGGGCGGTTCGACCGCCAGATCGTGGTGCCGCTGCCCGACCTCGAAGAGCGACTACCGATTCTGCAGGTCCACTGCAAGGGAAAGCGGATGGACGACAGCGTGGACCTCACCGTGGTGGCTCGCGGCACGCCGGGCATGAGCGGCGCCGATCTGGCCAACCTGGTCAATGAAGCCGCCCTGCACGCGGTGCGGAGGGACAGTCTGGACATCGCCATGGAGGACTTCGAATCCGCCCGCGACCGGGTGCTGCTGGGACAACGACGGGAGAGCATGGTGCTCTCCGACGGTGAGAAGGAGCGGATCGCCTACCACGAGGGTGGGCACGCCGTCCTGGCCTATGTCCTCGAGCACGCAGACCCCGTGCACAAGGTCACGATTCTGCCGACGGGCATGGCTTTGGGCGTGACCCATCAGCTCCCCATGGAGGAGCGTCACATCCACCCCCGCCAGTACATCGAAGACTCGCTCTGTGTCCGCATGGGTGGCCGGGTGGCCGAGCTGCTGGTCTACGGCGACCTGTCGACCGGAGCCGCCAACGACCTGGTCGGCAACACCGAGTTGGCCCGCAAGATGGTGCGCGAATGGGGCATGAGTGAGGCCATCGGCCCGATGGCCTGGGGTTCGCAAGGGCAGGTGTTCCTCGGCGAGGACCTCATGCACACGCGCGACTACTCCGAAGACACCTCGAAGATCATTGACGATGAGGTGGAGCGGATCCTCCGGGCCGAGGAAGATCGGGCCATGCAGGTCCTGAGCCAGCACCGCAGCGGCCTCAACGCCATCGCCCGGGCCCTCCTCGACAATGAGATCATCGATGGCCGGGAGGTCTCGCGCCTGGTCGACGAGGCCCACGGCGCACCGGTCCACACCGAAGGTGCCAAGGCGGTGCCCCAGTTCAACGGCGCGCCGACCAATGGAAACGGCACGGGCAGCCACCCTGGGGATCCCGAACCGGCCGTGGTGCCGGCCGCCTCTCCGCCAGCCGGTGCCGAGGGGACCTGGGCGCCGCCCCCCTGGCCCCCGCCCGAATCACCCTCGGCCGCTCAACCCCCCGAAGGTCCGACGACCCCTTCGCCCTGAGCCCCCACCGCGGCGCGAACCGAACTGCGTTGCGCTGCGTCATAAGGGGGGATGGTGGAACAGGACCTCGAGGCGTGGTTGGAACAGGGCTATGTCCCCTCGTTCCGGACCGCCTGCCTGATTCTCGGCAACCGGGCCGACGCCGAAGAGGCGGTGCAGGAGGCCTTCCTGCGCGCCTGGCGCTTCCGGGCCTCCCTGGCGTCGGTATCGAGCATCCAGCCGTGGCTCTATCGAGTGGTGGTCAATGCGTGCTACTCCAAGCTGCGACAGGAGATCCCGCACCGTGACCACCGGGCCGACGATGGCCCACTGGCCCACATCGCTGGGAGGGGGAGCGACCCTGACGCCATGGCGCAACACGGCCAGGTGGCCGAGACGGTGCTCCACGCACTCCAGCAACTCCCCGTCTCCCTCCGTGTCCCGGTTGTCCTGCGTTACTACGCCGACCTGAGCGAGCGAGACATCGCCCTGGCCATCGGCCGGCGCCCTGGCACCGTCAAGTCGCGACTGCATGAGGCGCGGCGGCGACTGGGTGAGGACCCCAGCATCGCGGCACTGGCCGACGAGGCCACCCTCGACCAGACCGAGGAGGCCTGAACATGCCCGCACTGACCGACGACTTCCTGGGGACCCTGTTCGTCGAAGCCGGCGCCGCCTTCGAGGTCCCGGCGTCTGGTGCCAGCGACATCGTCGGCCGGGCTCTCGGCACCGACGATGGCACCCTCGATGACACCGACGATGGCAGCCTCGATGAGGGTCGGGTCACCCCGGCCGCCGAAACCGGTGAGCCGCCGCCCGGTCGCCGAACGGGACCAGGGACCCTCCGCTCCAATCGGCTGCTGGCGGTCGCCGCCGGTCTGATCGTGTTGGCCGGGATCGTCGGCGTGGGGCTGGCCCTTCGGCCCGGGACGACCGGATCACACCCCACCACCTCGGTGGCGGCTGGGCCGCAACGATCCACGGCGACGCCGAAAGCCGGTGGGCCGTCGCGGTCGTTCAGCCCAGTCCAGGGAACAGTACAGCCGAACAAGAGCCTTTCGGCGCCGACCGGCGCGGCCCCCCAGTCGACCTCGCCGGCCGGCCAGTCGACCAAGATCGCGCAGACGGGCTCACTCGACCTGCAGGTCCCCAAGGGTGCCCTGACGTCCACCGTCACCGCCTTGACCACGCTGGCCACCAGGGCACAGGGCTTTGTGGCCAACACCCAAACCAGGGCCCACGCGGGGGCGCGGGGCACGTCACCCGAGGGGAGCGTCACGTTGGAGGTCCCCGAGTCCAGCTTCGGGGCGGTGCTGCACAACGCGCAGGTCCTCGGGAAGAGCCTCAACCTCACCACCAAGGCCACGGACGTAACCGGAAGGTACGTCGACCTGCAGTCCCGGATCACCAGCCTGCAAGCCAGCCGCCAGCAGTACCTGGCCATCTTGGCCAAGGCCACATCCATCAGTGACATTCTGGCCGTGCAGGCCCAACTGGACACCCTGCAATCCCAGATAGAGCAGCTGCAGGGGCAGCTAGCGGTCTTGGCCAATGAGACGACCTACTCGACCTTGACCGTCACGGTGCACGAGCCGCCTCCGGCGCACCGACCGGCCCCTCACGCGCCGAGCGGGATCGACCGGGCCTGGCATGACAGCGTGCGCGGGTTCTTCGACGGGGTCGACGGCGTGGTCGGCGCGGCCGGGCCGGCTCTGTTCGTGGTCCTCAGTCTCGGGGTGGTCGCGCTGGTCGGTCGCCTGCTGTGGCGCCGGTGGCAACGTCACAATCTGTAACGTGCAGTTGTAGCGTTCAGCCTCCGGAGGCTCCGGAGAGCGGGATCCCGGGCATGGTCACCACGCCGTAGGCGCCCGTCGGGCCGACGTTCGCGCCGATGGCCACGGAGCCGCTGGAGCTGACGAGCAGCGGATTGAGCCCCGCCGCCGTCAGGGCCGGCCCGCTCAGCGAGATGAAGGTCGACGGAGGCAATCGTCCTTTGGTCAGGAGCCGGTTCCCCTTCGGCGTCATCACCGAGACCGAGTACGTCTCGGTGGTGCCGGTCGGATTGGAAAGGGCGATCTCGCTCGGCGCCGCTCCCGCTTGCACCGGCGCCGACGCACTGCCCGGGGAGGGCACCACCCACTGGTGTGAGGGCGAGGTGGCGCTCGAGGTGTCCACCGCGTTGGACAGCCCGGCCAGCGGGGTGGGCGACCCGCTCGGCGCCACCACCGAGCGACCGACGACCACGCCGTCCCCCCCGGAGGCCTGCACGATGGTGGAGTAGCTGCCGGCGGTGCTGGCGCCACCCTTGGGAATCCGCGTCTGGGCGCTGGTGGCCAGCGTCCAGGTGGACTCGGGGAGGACCTGGGCGTGGAACGCCGGCAGGGGGCCCGACGCCAGCCGTGTGCTCACGGTGACGGCCTCGGTGGTCGAGCCTGGATTGAAGATGTCAAGAGAGGTCGACCCCATGGAGACCTCCCGGCTTTGCGGGATGGACCACCGAGACTCGGGATGGGGAGACCCCGGCACGATGGCCAAGCCGGCCCCGGTTCCCGAGAAGACCTGTGTCTCGCTCGCCACCACGCGCCCCGTCCTCGTCGTCACCGTGGTGGCGACCGCTTGCTGGTTCTGCACGTACGAGCCCACGTTCTCGACCTGGGTCTGCCCCGGTTGGAGCACGATGCCCTGGAAACTGATGGGGTGCACCACCTCCGAGGGGGTGACGAAGGTCAAGTCCACCACGTCCGGGGTCGAGGTGGGGTTGAACAGGGCCGTGTACACATTGTTCGATCCCGCCGTCGTTCCGCTGGGGAAGTACCACTGCTGGGAGGTGCCGCTCTGGCACGGCGACTGCGCCCAACCGGACGGCCCGTGGATCAGCTGGGACACCGCTACCCCACCGCCCGAGAGGACAACCGACTGCGAGACCCACGATCCCGCCGAGGCCGGGGTGGCGGCCACCAGCTGGCCCCCGGCCGGTACCGACACCGGGGCGGCCACCGAGGCCCCGGTGTCCGAGGTCGATGTGATGGAGCCGGCCACGGCCCGTGAGCCGGTGTTGGTGAGCTCCACCGATCCGACGGCCAGTTGCCCCGAGGCGGTCGACTGCCCCGCGCAATACCAGGCCGACGATTCAGCCTGCGGCTCGCTCACGATGGCCCCGGGAACGGGCAACGAGGCGGCGGGGGGAGCTGAGGCGGTCGAACGGGACAGGACCGCCACGCCGACGATCACCACCAGGACCACCACCAGGACGACCCATCGCCTCGGCTCGCTGTGGGCGGCCGGGCTCACGGTTCCTCCCGCGTCGGTTGCACCGGGCGCCCCCGGCTCCGCCACCCCAGCAGCGCCGCGGCCAGCACCACCCAGCCCGCCAACTCCACCAACACGACCAGGGGCACGAAGGGAAAATTGTGAAAGGACAGCGAGGCCGGTCCCGCGGTGGCTGCGGGGTATTGGCCGGCCCAGCCGAACGCCGGCCGGCGGGTGGCGGCGTGGCCACCGACGTCCAGGGTGAAATCTCCGGCCGGGGCGTACCCCGCGTACACCGGGCCCGAGGCGATGGTTCCGGTCGCGCCATTGCGGTGGGCCAGGGGCGTGAGGACGGGCCGCCATCCCTGGACGTCGGCCGCCGTCGGGAAGGACCAGATGGGGCCCGTCGGCAGGGGCGGACGGGCGCGCTGGGCGGTCACCGGGAGGTTCTCGGCGTTCTGGTAGACCTGCACGCCGACCTGCCCGGGCACGGCCTGCAGGTCATCCTGGTCCAGCAGAGAACGCTGCAGGCCGACCGGCGGAGGAGCGTTGACCGAGGCCACCTCCGAGCCGACCGGATTGATGCCGTCAACGACCACGACGTACCGCACCCCGAGCGGTGCCAGGAGACGGCCGAGGTGCACCGTATTGCCATCCAAGGCCAACTGCAGCCCCGCCGCGGCCGTGGCGGCGGGGCCCGGACCGGCGGGCGTCCACACGAGCGTGGCGTCGGGCAGGCTCTGGCCGGTCAGCGCATAGGACAGCCCGGCGTCGACGGGCCAGCCCCCCACCGGGAGGGCACGCGGGTCTCCGAGCCAGAGGACTCGATACGCCGCGGCGGCATTCGGTTGGTTCAAAAAGGCCAGCGGTTGCTCGACGCCGTTGGCCGGCAGCCCCCATCGACCGTCGAGCGCGCCCACCGCCACCGGCAACATCCCGAGACTGACGGCGATCATCGCCACCCCGCTGACGACCTGGCGCCAGCTGAAGGCGACCCTGGCCACGTCGGTCTCGAAGGAGGCGATACCGAGGCCGACGCCCGCCGCCACCGCGATGGCGGCCGGCACCAGGACAACCGTCTCCGAGGGAGTGAAGGCACCGGTCCATCCGCGCGTGGAGGCGAGGGCCAGGATCCATGACAGGCAGGCCAGGGCCCAGAAGCGGCCCGCCCAGATCAAGCGCTGGCCCCGGCCGATCAGCAGCGGGAGGGCCGAGGCCGCGACGAGCAGCCACACGATGGGTGACCGGGCGGTCGGGCCCACCGCGAAGCGGATGACGTCACCCCAATTCGGCGCGTTGGCGGCCGAGATCGGCAGGCCAAAAATACCGACGGCATGGGATCCCGCCGTCAAGGTCCCCACGGCCCACGGTGCGATGAGCAGGACCGCCATGCCCACGGCCTTGGCCGCCACCCAGAGGACGCGGCCGCCCAGGTCTGTGGACCCCGTCACGATCGACCCCCCCACGAAGGCCACCGCGCAGACCAGCGTCATGGGCAGCACGGCCGGGGCGAACGACGTGGCGACGGCGATGATGGCCCCCAGCACGGCGATCTGGCCCAACGCGGTCGAGCGCCAACCCCCTCCGGTCACCTGGTCGAAGGGAGCCACCTCCGCCGCACGAGCGAGGCGGGCCACGATGAAGGGAAGGGTGGCGTACGCCACCAAACCGTCCCAACGTCCGCTGCCCAAGGCGGCGTAGGGCAGGGGAAGCCCCAGGTAGCAGATGGTGGCGACGACTCGAGCCCGAGCCGAGACGAGGGGGCGCATCAGCTGGGAAAAGCCGATGGCCCCGAGCGGGATACAGCCGAGGATCAGGATCCGCTGCGCCAGGCCCATTGACCCGAGGAGCACCGTGCCCACCAGGCCGACCAGGCCAAAGGCCGGGGTGGCGGGAGCGGTCGTTCCCACGCCCGCCGGTTGCCATCCCGAAAAGAAGTGGTGCCAACTGCCGGCCCACCCCGGGAGCGGCGCCAGCTGTCCGACCAGCGGCAACGTGCCGAAGAGAAGCTCCCGCGTGCCCAGGAGGACCACGATCGCCGCCACCACGATGGCGACGGTGTGGGACCGGCCCGACGTCAGCGGATCACGCCGCACCTTGCGGCCGAACCGGTCGCGCCCCGAACGGTGGCCGAGATCGTCCAGGTCGTCGAAATCGGCGTCCTCACTGAAGGCCAGCCCGACGCTGCCCGTGAGGACGGCCACCTCGGGCTCTGGTTGAGGCGCGCTCGCCCCCTGGCGCGACGACACCACCGCGTTGGCCGCCGCCAGCCCCTGGTGACTCAGGCGCGAGAAGTAGCGGCTCAGTCGAGCACTGCCGCGCAACTGCAGACGCCGGACCTCGGAATCGGGAAACAGGCGACGGGCCTTGAGCTCGGCGCGGAGCGCCCGGACCTCGCCCCAGTGCTTGGCGTTCCAGGTCCAGGCCCCGGCCACCGCCCGGGCCCGCCGTCCGTCACGGGCCAAGAGGGCCACCACGACTTCGCAAAAGGCCAGAAGTCCCGCTTGGGGCAGGACCCGGAACAGGTGGAACCGGCCGTAGCACTTCAGCACCGCTCGCAGTTCGTGCCGCCGCTGCAGGGCCTGCAAGGTCACCGGGTGGTCTCCCTCCACCACAGACGCGGCCAGCGGTTCGGACCCGCTGGCCACGACCTCCCGGTGCCGCACGCGTGCGTCCGGGGCGACGACGACGCGTGATCCGGCGACCTGACTTCTCCACGAGAGGTCGAGATCCTCCCCCATGGCGACGATCCCGGCGTCAAAGCCGCCCAACTCTCGCCACAGGTCGGCCCGAATGAGCATGCAGGCACCCGGCGCCACGAAGACGTCGCGCACGGCGTCGTGTTGCCCGTGGTCGACCTCGCCGTCCTGGATCCGGTCGACCACCGCTCCGGTCTTGTCGCAGCTCATCCCGACGTGGAGCAGGATGGAAGGGTCGTCCCAGTTCACGAACTTCGGCGAGACGACGCCGGCATTGGAACGGAACGATTCCTCCACCATGTTGTGCACCACGTCGTCGTCGAGGGCACAGTCGTGATGGCACAGCAGGAAGAAGGCCGCCCCCTCGACCATGTCCAGCGCGGTGTTCGCGGCGGCGCCGTACCCGAGGTCGCCGGGGAGTTGGCGGACGAAGGCGTTGGGCAGGATCCGGCCGACCCGTTCGGAGGGGTCCTCGCCGCCTCCGGTGGCCAGGACGAGCACCGAAAGCTCCTCGTAGTCCTGCCTGGCCAGGGAGGTCAGCGTCTCCTCAAACCAAGGCCCGGGATCGGTGGTGACCACTACGGCAACCACTGCCGGTGCTTGGACGTCCATCAGGGGCATGAGGCTATACGTTCCCTATCCACGCCTGAGGGTCGCTAATCCGGCCTAAAACGCTTGCAACTGTTTAACAAATGCTATACTCTTGTAGGCGAACGCACCGAGCCTGAAGGGTCGAAGTCACGGCCCGATGGGGTCTCCGGACCGCGTGCCCGCTGTCAATACCAACCGAGAAACCAGGAGGAACACATGCCTGAACTGACCAACATCAACAACCTCTCCAAGGGCGTCGGAAATCTGGCCCGCGACGCGGCCTACGTGGCCGTCGGCCTCGGCGTGCTGGGCTACCAGCGGGCCCAGGTCCAGCGGGTTGAGCTCAAGAACAAACTGGCGAAGGACTTCTCGCTGGACGAGCGCCTGACCGACGCTCGCCATGAGGTGACCAAGGGCGTCAAGCACCTGGACGACCTCGTCGAGAGTGCCGCGCAGTTCCTCGAGACCAGCTTTCAGCCGGTGGAAGAGCAGCTGCCCCCGACCGTCACCAAGGTGACCAGCAAGGCCTTCGACCAGGCCCGTGAGGTGCGGAACCAGATCCGTCAGCGGGTCGTCCCCGCCTGACCCAGGCTGTCCTCAGGCTGTCATCTCGCTGACAACGCTCGCCGCTAGTCGGTCTCCCAGGAGGCCAGGACATCGGCGAGCGTTGTCGCGAGTGGGATGGAGGGGACCCACCCCGTAGCCGCCCGCAAGAGGCCGGCGTCGCCCTGCAGGACAGGCACATCAACCGGCCGAACCAGGTCGGGGTCGGTCACGAGTTCGAGGTCGGCCCGGGCCAGGGACAAGAGATCGTCAGCGACCTCTGAAATCGCCACATCCTTTCCGGAACAGACGTTGTAGGTCGACCCGGGCACCCCGTGCTCGATCAGCAGCCGGTACGCCACGACGACATCGCGCACATCGGTGAAGTCACGCCGCGTCGTCAGGGTGCCCACCCGCAGCGAGGTGGCGCCCGACCTGCGAGCCTCGACGATGCGCTTGGCCAGTGCCGGTACGGCGAAGTTGGGCGATTGCCCCGGTCCGATGTGATTGAAGGGCCGCACCACGATGACCGGTTGGCCGTAGCCGCGCCAGGCCTGGAGCGCGACGGCCTCGGCGGCCAGCTTGCTGGCGGCGTAGGGGGTGGCCGGGGCCGTCGGCGTGGCCTCGTCCAGCGGGAGCTGTTCGCGCGTGACGACGCCGTACACCTCGGCCGAGCTCACCACCAGAACCGTGGGGGGCCGGGCCAGCGAGCGAGCGGCGGCGAGCAATTCCGCCGTGCCGATCACATTCACCCGGAGGACCTGGCTCGGGTTGTCCCAACTCTCGCCGACGTGGGTCAGAGCGGCCAGGTGGTAGATGGCTTCCGGCGCCGCATCGGTGACCACTTTTCTCAGCGCCACCCCATCGGCCACGTCGGTTTCGACGTCGACGACCACCACTTCGTCGCCACAGTCCTTGAGATGGGCGGCGAGCCATTGGCCCACGAAACCCTTGCCGCCGGTGATCAGTGCGCGCATGCTGGAACCCTAGTTCGGGCCGGTCAGGGCCACCCGGTACGCCTCGAGGTGCCGGGCGGCGCTGGCCTCCCATGTCCGTTCAGCGGCCACCGCCAGACCGCGAGCCCGGCGCCCCTCGACCGCGGTGCCTTCCCGTCCCTGCTCAAGCGCCGCCGTCAGGGCCCCGACCAACATGGCGTGGTCGCCCGGGGTGACCAGATCGGCCGCATCGCCGGCCATCTCCGCCATCGCCGTCCCCGCGGTCGTGATCAATGGCGCACCGCAGGCCAGTGCCTCGAGAGCCGGCAGGCCGTACCCCTCTTCGACGGCCGGGTAGACGACGGCGGTGGATTGGCGCATGAGCGCCGGCACCGCGGCATCGGACAGATAGCCGGTCCGAAGGATCCGGTCTCCGTGGCGGGCCTTCGCCAGCGCCCGCTCGATCGTGTCCACACCCCAGCCAGTCCCTCCACCCAGCACGAGGACGGCATCGCCGTCGCCGTCCGCCACTTCATCGAAGGCGGTCACCAGAGGCGCCACCCCCTTGCGCGGTTCCAGTGTCCCGACGAAGACCACCAAGGGGCGATCGGTCGGGACCCCCAACTGGGCCAAGAGGTGGTGATCCGCCCCGGGGGCCGGTTCGTGCGGCGTGAAGCGACCGAGATCGACGCCGTAGGGCGCCACCACGATGGGGACCCGCACGTCGCACGAGGCCCGCAGCCGGGCCGCCGTGAACTCGCTGCCGGTGACGAGCACGGCGGCGTGGCGCGCCGCCCGACGGATGGCCCGGCGAAAGAACACCGCCTTGGAGCGGAGATGCCACTCCGGGTGATCGAAGAAGATGCAGTCATGGATGGTGACCGCGCATGGCACCCGGGCCCGTTCGGGCATGGTGTAGTGCGGTGCGTGATGCAGCTCGACGCCGAGCGATCGGATGAGGCGGGGCAGCCGGACCTGCTCGAAGACGAGTCGGACCGGGCGTGAGCGGGGCACGGCGCCCACGACCGTGTGTCCGGCGCCGGCCAGCGCGCGCCAACGATCCTGATCGTCGACCCGCGACACCATGGTCAGCCGGATGTCATCACGGGCGCACAGCGCACGAGCAAGCTCCATCGTGTAATAACCCGCCCCTCCCGGCCGGGTGGGGACCGCAGACACGTCGAGGGACAGCGCCAGGGGGGACGACGTCACGCCAGTGAACCCCACAGGTCGATGTGGGCCTGCGCCGCCGCGCGCCACGTGCGCGCCCGGGCGTAGGACCCCCCGCGAGCGGAGAGATCGGCCCGGATGACGTCATCGGTCGCCACGGCGACCAACCCGGCCGCGATGTCCTCCACGTTCAAGGGATCGACGATGCAGGCTGGTGGCACCCCGGACTGAGCCAGGTCATGGACGCTGGGGACTTCGGCGCTGACCACCGTGGGCGTCCCGAAACGCATGGCTTCGAGCGGGGGCAGACCGTACCCCTCGGTCAAGGGGACGTAGGCGAAGGCCCGCGCCCGCCGGTAGAGGCCGGACAGGACGGGATCGGCCACCTCCCCGGCGAAGATCACCCCGGCCTGGCTCCCCCGGTCACGGAGCGCCGGCCCCCAGCCATCCGGACCGACAATGACCATCGGCCAGGGCTCGGGCAGAGTGGGGCGCGCCAGCCCGTAGGCCGATATCAGCCGTCCGATGTTCTTGCGGGGCTCGAGCGTCCCCACGGTGAGAAGGAAATCACCGTGTACTCCGAGTTGGTCGAGCACGGTGTCGGTCCGGGCCATGTCCGCCGCCACGAGGTGATCGCTCCCTCCTTGGACGATGGTGATGCGGTCGGCCGCCACACCCTCGGCCTTGAGATCGACCGCGACCAAATTCGAGGTCACCACCAGGGCGGCCGCAGAGTCCCGGGCCCGGGCCAGGGCGGCCTCGTGCCACCTGCGGCCCCTCGGCGTGGAGCCTTCGGGGTAGCGGCGCCAGGACAGGTCGTGCACGGTCACTACCGTGCGCTCCCCCCGGCTGGCCCGGGCCGGGGGCGCGGCCAGCGACACCGAGTGGATGATGTCGAATCCCGGCACGGGGCCCAGCCACCCGTGGTCCCACGCCCGAGTCATGACGGGACCGGGCAGGCGCGACCCTACGACGGGGTGACCGAATCGCGACAGCGGGTCGGCTCCTCCCCCCGCGCGGCCTCGACGCGGCCGACTGGCGTAGAGGGTGATGTCGGTGGTCTCGCCCGCCTCGGTCGCCTGGGCCAGCCCGGTCAGGAGCCCCCGGGCGTAGGCCCCGATCCCGCCAGGCACCGCGCGCCGGAGTTGTTGCACGGCCATCAGGATCCGGGGGCTCCGCACCTCACCCACGGCGTTCGGCGTCCACGCGCCCGTACAGCTGGGCCAGGCCGGTGCCGCAACGGTCCCAGCTGTAGAACGCGGCCCGGG
>Ga0208480_1000819_pt1 | contig 11650 bp, 10 predicted proteins | sample NGESurshal092012_4_FD_184485 | JGI IMG/M metagenome (GOLD analysis project Ga0208480, IMG submission 184485) | Arctic peat soil microbial communities from Barrow, Alaska - NGEE Surface sample F53-1 shallow-092012 (SPAdes) | ecosystem: Environmental > Terrestrial > Soil > Wetlands > Peat ... | reverse complement strand
TTCGCGTGGCCGCCCCGGCCAAAGGCACGGGCTGGGAACGAGCTACCCGGTGCCGTTTGCACGACAAATAGTGCTGCAAATTGCAGTGAGAGACATCGGTCAGCTGACGGATATTTGAAGTCGGCGCCTCACCGCAGCAGCCTGCGGTGGACCGCCGTGGACCGGAACGGGCCGCCGGCGTATCTCGACTCGGCGCTGACCGGGACGTCGGCACCAGTTCCAGCCCGGGTGAGCTGGCCGCGGAAGAAATAGTCGGGATGGATACCGTCAGCCGCGTCCGCCACCTCCGCGTGCAGCGACAGGACGTCGCCGGCGCCGACGCCGATCGGCTCCTCCCCGGTGAACGGGACATAGACCGGCAGCCAGTTGGTGTCCTCCGCGAGGCTGTCCAGGGACGCGGGTCCGGGTGCGACCGCCAGCTCGATCCAGGCCAGCAGGCCGTCGAGATGCCCCGGTGTGGTGATCTCCAGCCGAAGGTCGCCGCCGCCCGCCCGCCGGCGTCGAGCTGGACGGCCTTGGGGCTCTCCTGGTTGGTGAAGAACCGCAGCCCGTCGGCGCCGAGCCCCCGCAGCAGGACGTACCGGGCGTGGGGCTGGCCGGCGGTGTCGACGCTCGCCAGGAGCATCGCGTTCGGGCTCGGCGCCCCGCCCGCGACGGCCTCCTCCAGCCAGCGTCCGAGCGCCGCGATCGGATCCGGCCCGAGCTCGTCGGGATCGAGCCTGGCCGCCGGCTCGTACGGCTTTCCGACCCGGCTGACGTCGATCGCCGGCCGCGGATTCCTCGCGATCACGAGCGCCACGCCCCGCTCGCCGCCTGGCTCCCCCAGGTCACCGGCGACCCACGTCAGCTCGTCGATCCGCCATGCGCCCGTCGCCCGCTCGACCTCCCAGCCGGCGAGCAGCTCGTCGAGCCCGGACGAGTCGTAGACCCGCTCGAAGTCGTCGACGCCGGCCTGGCCGAACGGGGTCGTGAGAACTAGCAGGCCACCCGGCCGCACCCGCCGAGCGAGCTCCGAAAGAGCAGCGATGTCCAACCGGTCGGCCTCGCCCGAGCCGGCGTAGTGGCCGAGTCCGAAATGCTCGACCGCCGAGAGCACGACAGCCGCGTCGAAGCCGGTCTGATCGGCGCCGAGCTCGTCCAGGCGACACGCGGCCACCCGCAGGCCCGGGTGGGCCAGGCGGTAGCCGCGGGGGTCAACGACGGTCACCTCGTAGCCGAGCGACGCCAGGCTCAGGCCGACCGTGCTCTCGCTCCCGCCGACGTCGAGCACCCGGGCACCGGGTTGGAGGCCGGCCAGCGCGCCGAAGACGAACGGCTGCTCGACGACCCGCTCGTTGACGTGGCGGACGGCAACCCCCGCCGGCCGGTGGTCGAGCGCGACCGGCGGGTTGAACCAGAGCTCGGACTGGGCGGCGTAGCCCTCGTGGCCTTCGGCCCAGTTGAGGAACCGGCCGAGCTCGTCGGTGATCTCCTCGACCCGCCCGTGACCCCGCTCGACGAGCTCCTCCACCCGCAGCACGGCCAGCTGACCGCGCAGCCGCTCCTCGAGCTGCTCGATGTGCACGTGCAGTCCCGCGACCCGCTCGGTCAGGTGCCCGTCGACGAGGTCGGCCGTCCATCGGACGCGCGGGTCGAGCAGCCGGCGTGCCGGCCAGCCGAGGAGCCGGGCGAGCGCCGTGCGCGGAGCCGGAGGATCGTCATCCGCCACGCCGGCCAAACTACCAGCCGACTAAAGTGTCACGCATGACCGAGACGTGTTATTGCGGCTGCGATCGGGAGGTCACCGGTGACGATCTCGCCCTCTCGGAGTCCGGCCAGAACATCCGGGAGATCCTCGACGTCCTGAAGAACCTCTCGCTCCCTCTCAGCCAGGAGATTCCCGAGGCCAAGGAGAAGATCACCGGCCTGATCGCCCACGGCGAGCGCTTCGACGAGCTGGTCGCCGGCCTGATCCACGGGACGGTCGAGACTCCCGGGCCGGAGGTCTCCCGCCAGATGAGCGCCTGGCTCCAGACTGCCGGCTCCGTCGCCGACACCCACATGAAGCTGCTCGGCCGGTCGCGCAAGGGCGGCAAGGACAAGCACGGGACGAACGGCAAGAGCTGACCGCCGACCCCGCACGCTGCGCGGAGATTTCCCGCTGACTGGGACGATCAACCCGCCGGCGGGTCGTACACCGCCGATCGTTGCCCTACCCTCGAACGACGATGAAAACCGAGCGCTGCAGCTTCGACCTCTGCGACGGGAGCGGCTTCCTCGTCGACGAGGACACCCGCACGTCGAGCCCGTGTCGCTGCCGGCCGCTCCGCCTCGCGAAGACCCGGGCCCGCCGCCTCGAGGGCCAGATCCCCAGGCTCTACCGGGAGATCTCCTTCGAGCACTCCGACGTGATCGACATCGAGCGCAACTGCCCGGCCCAGGTCCGCGAGGTCCGCGCGTACGTGCGCGGGCTGGACGCGAACATCGACCACGGCCGCGGCCTCTGGCTGACCGGGAAGTACGGGACCGGCAAGACGGCGCTGGCGATGATCGTCTCAAAGGCGGCGATCGACGCCGGCCACACGGTGGCGATCTACTCGTGTCCCCGCCTGCTCAGCGTGATCCGCGAGTCGATCGACGGCGGCGGGATGCTCGACTTCCTCGACCGGCTCGCCCAGGTCGACCTCCTCCACATCGATGACCTCGGGGCCGAACGGCGGACCGAGTGGGTGCTCGAGCAGCTCTACTCGATCGTCAACTCCCGCTACGAGGACCAGCGTGCGACCCTGGTCACGACGAACCTCGATCTCGACGCTCTCACCGCCCAGGTCGGCGAGCGGATCGTCTCCCGGCTGGAGGGAATGTGCGGCGAGCCGCTCCCCTTCTACGGAACCGACCATCGCCGCGAGACCTATCCGGTCAAGACCGCCTCCGCCTGACCCACGTAAACTTTGCCGGGTATGCCCGGAATCGTGATCGTCGGCGCCCAGTGGGGCGATGAAGGCAAGGGGAAGATCACCGATCTCCTCGCCGAGCAGGTCGACGCGGTCGTCCGCTTCCAGGGCGGCAACAACGCCGGCCACACGATCGTCCGCGGCGACGTCGAGTGGAAGTTCCACCTGATCCCGTCGGGCATCCTCTACCCCGGCAAGCGGTGCATCATCGGCAACGGCGTGGTCGTCGACCCCGGTGTCCTGATCGACGAGATCTCCGGCCTGCGGGCCCGCCGGATCGACGTCTCCGGACTGCGGGTCTCGGCCAACGCCCACCTGATCATGCCCTACCACCTGTTCCTCGACACGGCCGGCGAGGCCCGCCTCGGCAAGCTCCAGATCGGGACGACCAAGCGGGGGATCGGCCCGTGCTACGCCGACAAGGCAGCCCGCCTGGGGATCCGCGTGCAGGACCTGCTCGACGAGAAGATCCTCAAGAAGAAGATCTCGGCCGCGCTCGAGCCCAAGCGCCTCTCGCTGCGCCCGTGGGCCAAGGATCCCGCGCTCGACCTCCATACGATGACCGAGCAGTACCTGACCTACGGCCACCAGCTCGAGCGCCACATCGCCGACACGACGCGCGTCACGTGGGACCTGCTCGGCGCCGGGCGCAACGTCCTCTTCGAGGGCGCACAGGGCGCGATGCTCGACATCGACCACGGGACCTATCCCTTCGTCACCTCGTCGAACCCGATCGCCGGCGCCGCCTGCACGGGATCGGGCGTCGGGCCCAAGGACATCGACGAGATCTGGGGGATCTGCAAGGCCTACACGACCCGGGTCGGGTCCGGCCCGTTCCCGACCGAGCTCGACGACGACGTCGGCGAGGAGCTCCGGGCCAGGGGCCACGAGTTCGGGACGACGACCGGCCGGCCACGGCGCTGCGGCTGGCTCGACCTCGTCGCCCTGCGCTACGCGACCCGCCTGAACACGCTGACCGCGCTGACGATCACCAAGCTCGACGTCCTCTCAGGATTCGACCAGGTCATGGTCTGCACCCGCTACCGCGGCCTCGAGGGCGCCGAGTTCGACCACTTCCCCTATCACCAGTCGGTCCTCCACCACGCGACCGGCGAGTACCAGGCACTCGAGGGCTGGACCGAGGACATCGGCGACTGCCGGACCGAGGCCGACCTCCCCCAGGCGGCGCGGGACTACCTCGCCTTCATCGAAGATTTCATCGGCGTCCCGATCGTGCTGGTCGGCGTCGGGCCCGGACGCGACCAGAACGTCTGGATGAAGGCCGCCGGCGAGACCGTGATGGCCGAGTCGGCTTCGACGCCGGCCTGACCACGGCCACGCCGACCTGGCGGTCGTGGTCGGTCTGGCTCCGCCGCCGACGCGGGCTCGAGAGATCAACCGGCTCTTGAAGTCCCGCGGTGGAGGAGACACCGAGAAAAGCCGTTTGACTGAGTCAAGCTCGGGTTTCGCACTTTTCGCTCTTTCGCTCGACCGACTGCACGTCGGGTCGCCGGCGGGTGCGGGTCGGGTGCGCGTGCGGGTCGGGTGCGCGTGCGGGTCGGGTGCGGGGGTATGGGATGTGGTCGACCGGGCTCCTCCCGGGCGGTGGAGGTGGATGCGAGACCTTCGTCGCGAAAGTAGCTGACTGAGTCAGTGAGTCAGTCAACTACTTTCCTTGGAGAGTCCACTTCTCCACGACCCGGTCCCCCGCAGAGCGCTCGCCCGCCTCTGACAGCATCTCCTTCGTGGACCGAGCCCCGATCACCCGCATACGACCCGACTCGACCCGGCCGGACCCCCGACCCCCGACCCCCGACTTCCGACGCGACCCACACACACCCGCCGGTCGATCGGATCGGACGGACGTCTCTAGGCCGCCAGCAGGTCGAGCGCGGCGACGACCCGCTGACCGGCGTGACCGTCCCCGTAGAGCTCGGGCCGGTGCGCCGGCGGGCGGCGCGCGAGTGCGGCGCGGGCGGCGTCGGGGTCGAGCCCGACCAGGGTGTTCCATCCGGCGTCGACCGTCTCGACCCACTCGGTCTGCTCGCGCAGCGTGACGCACGGGACGCCGGCGAGATAGGCCTCCTTCTGGACGCCTCCCGAGTCGGTGAGGACGGCTCGGGCGCTACAGAGCAGCGCGGTGAAGTCGAGGTAGCCGAGCGGCGGGCAGACGCGAGCCGCCCGTTCGACGCGCCCGGTCAGGCCGGCGGCCTCCAGCCGGGCGCGAGTCCGCGGATGGAGCGGAAGGACGATCGCCGGGACGTGGTCGCCGACGGCTTCGAGCAGCTCGACGAGCCGGTGCAGCCGGGCCGGGTCGTCGACGTTGCCGGCCCGGTGGGCCGTCGCCAGGATGTAGGCGCCCGCGGCCAGCCCGAGCTCGTCGAGTGTCCGCAGGCGACGCCGGGCGCGGGGCTGGACTTCGAGCGCGACGTCGACCATCACGTCGCCGACGACCACCGCCCGGCCGGGAGCACGCTCGCGGCGGAGGTTCTCGACGGCGAGCTCGGATGAGCAGAGCAGGAGGGCCGACAGCTGGTCGGTCAGGACCCGGTTGCGCTCCTCGGGCATCGCCCGGTCGAATGAGCGCATCCCGGCCTCGACGTGGACGACCGGGATCGCCGTGTCGGCTCCGGCGAGGGCGCCGGCCAGGGTTGAGTTGGTGTCGCCGTAGACGAGCACCGCGTCGGGTCCGATCTCCTCGACGAGCGGCGCCAGGCCGGCGAGCATCCGCCCGAGCTGGGATGTGTTGGCCCCACCGTGGACGCCGAGCCAGTGATCGGGCGGGGGGACGTCGAGCTCTTCGAAGAAGACCGCCGAGAGCTCGTCGTCGTGATGCTGTCCGGTGTGGACGAGCCGCTCGTCGTGGGCTTCGCGCAGGCGGCGGGAGACGGCGGCGGCCTTGACGAATTGGGGGCGGTTACCAACCACCGTGAGGACGACCATCAGGCGCCCGGGGGTACGAGCGCGGGCATCAGCCGGCCGGGAGCGCGAGGACGCGCATCAGCCGAGCTCGGCGCGGATCCGCGCCGCCACCTCCTGGGCCGTGGCGCGAGTCACGGGCCCGTCGGCCGGGAGCTCGACCGTGTCGATCCGGTGGACCGGGGTCACCTCGCGAAGGCTCGAGACGAGGAACGCCTCGTCGGCCCGGTCGAGGTCGTCGCGAGTGGTGATCGCCTCGCGGCCGCCGACGACGTCGAGGATCAGGCGGCGGGTGATCGAGTCGAGCACGCGGTCCTCGAGCGGCGGGGTCAGGAGCTCTGCGTCCTTGACCCAGAAGAACGACGACGTCGGGGCTTCTAGGACGCGGCCGTGGGGCGTGACGAGCAGGGCGTCGTCGAAGCCCTGCTCGCGGGCGAGGCGTCCGGCGAGGACGTTGGCCGCGTAGGAGAGCGACTTGACCCCGTCGAGCAGGCGGACGGGCGAGTACGTAACGCAGGCGAGCGTCATCGACGTGGGGAAGCTGGGGAGCTTCTCGATGATCAGGATCCGCCGGCCGCCGCGGGTGACCATCAGGCGCAGGGCCGCGTCCTCGGCCGGTGCACCGGCGGCGAGCAGGCGGTCGACGTCCCGCGCGAGCCCGCCGACGTCGATCGGCAGCTGGATCGACTCGGCCGATCTCGCCATCCGGGCGAGGTGGCGGTCGGTCGCATACGGACGGCCAGCGTAGAGGCGGATCATCTCGAAGACGCCGTCCCCGCGCTGGAGTCCCTCGTCGGTCACGGGGATGCGGGCTTCGGCGGTCGCCATCAGCTCGCCGTCGATGCTGGCGGTCGGAGTCTCCACGGAGCCGAACGCTAGCCGATCGGCCGGCTCCCGCCTGAGACGATCGGGCGAGGGGACCCGAAGCTCGATCCGTGCGGGGAGGGTCGGCGCCGGCGAGCGCCGACGGATCCGTGGGGAGGACGGGCGAAAGGAAGGGAAGGTGTGTGTGGCTTCGTTTGCAAAATAGTTGCCTGACTCAGGCAGCTTGTTTCCGCGGGACCTCCACCGACTCCCATCGTCCGCGAGCTGCGCCGAGCGGACGGCTCCCGAGTCGAGGTTCGGCCGCGCCGCCAACGCCGACCTCCGATCGCCGACGCGACGCGACGCGACGCGCCGGTGGGTCGGTCGGCCGGTCCGGTTGAGGCACGAGCCCAGGCTCAGGGAGTCCCGCCCGGCAGCCCGGCGTGGCGCATGGCGATCGCGAAGCGGGCGAAGTCGGCCTGGAAGTCGTTGAGGACGAGGGGGTGGCCGGCCCCGTCGGGCGCGGCGGACGGCGTGGCCGGCTGGGCGCGGCGCTGGGCGCGGGCCTGGGCTCGCCAGTCGTCGAGCAGGCCGTGGAGGTCGCCGCGATCGGGGGTCGGCGTGCGGGGGTCGTCCTCGAGAAGCACGCCGAGGTGGGCCGAGTTCTCGACGCGGGCGCCCATCCGGCGGATCGAGTCGAGCGGGTGGGAGGCGAACCGGGTGAGGATCGTCTTGATCAGGGCGGTGTGGTCGAAGAGCTGGTGGCTGACGCCCTGCGTGACGCGGGGGCCGACGACGAGGGCGGGGACGCGGACGCCGTAGGTCGGGAAGCCGGAGCCGTCGTCGACCGGAGGCGGGGCGACGTGGTCGTAGAACCCGCCGTGCTCGTCGTAGACGATCACGAGGATGGTGTCCGGCCAGGCCGGGCTGTTGACGAGCGCCTCGTAGACGTCGAGCACGAGGGCCTGGCCGGCGAGCACGTCGCCGGGTGGGTGATCGTCGTTGGAGCCGGGGTCGAGGATGTGGAGGTCGATGAAGTTCGGGTCGATCCACGAGACGTCGCGGAGCTGGCCCTTGGCGGCGTCGTCGAGGAAGCTGTCGTGGCCGACGAAGGGGAGCTCGGCGATCTCGGTCAGCGGGCTGATCGCCTTGCGGTCGAAGTAGCCGAAGTTGGCGTGCTGGGGGCCGGCGAAGTTGCGGTAGTGGGAGTCGGCGCAGCGCAGGGTGGCCGGGTCGTGCGAGTACCAGCGCCATTGGGCGTCGGCGAGCTGGCGGGTGAAGGCGGGGACGTCGTAGATCGGGGCGTTGGCGATCGTGTTCCAGGCCGACGAGCCGACGAGGTGTTTGAGCAGGCTCAGCTTCTTGGCCTCGACCTTCTCACCCTGGCGGCCGGCGAGCGAGTAGAGCCGGTTGGGCCACGTGTCGCCGGGAATCGAGCTGTGCCAGGCATCGCAGACGCAGTAGTTGCGGGCGAGGTGGTCGTAGACGGGGAGGTGGTCGGCGGTGTAGTGGCCCATCGGGAGACCGTGCCACTCGGGCGGGGGCTTCTTCTGGGCGATGAAGTTCCGCACGAAGCCGCCGTTGGCATCCGAGAGCTGCTCGCGGACGCAGTCGGAGCCGTGACAGGGATCGAGGCTCTGGTCATACGGCTGGCCTGGCTTGTGGAAGGCGGTCTCGCCGGTCGGGAACTCGAAAACCGGGTAGGCGTTGCCGTGTGCGTCGAGGTTGACCTCCGCGCCGGTCAGGCCGTTGACGTCGGGCATGCCGTCGCGGGTGAGGTAGCCGAGCATGTGGTCGAAGGACCGGTTCTCCATCATCAGCACGACGATGTGCTTGACGGCGGCCAGCCGCTGAAGGTCGACATCGGTCATCTGAGCCCCCTGTTTGGCGTCGTGCGAGACTACGCGGCCGGACCGTCGGGGGTCAAGGCCGGCCTGAGGGATTGATCGACTACCGTGCGCAGGATGTCCACGCCGGCCGGCAGATGACCGACGAGCTCGAGCGGCTCGACCGCCTCCTGGCGCTGCTGGGGCGGGTGCTCGACGGGCCGGCGGACCACGGGGAGAGCTCGGCCGAGTGGACGTGGCAGAAGCTCGACCTGCTCGAAGCATCGATGGGGCCGGACGCGCTGCGGGCGCTCCTGCGCCGTCAGGGAATGGGCGGGAAGACGTGCGACGAGGCGCTCGCCGTGCTCGCCCGTCGGCGGGGCGCCGTGTCCTGAGCTCAGCCGGGGTCTCCGGGAAGGCGCTGGGGACCGAGCGGCTCGGCCGGGGGGGCGGCGGGGTGCGCGTCGCGGAGTGACAGCCGCCACCAGGAGACGTCGCGCCAGGCGCCGGCCTTCCAGCCGATGTCGCGATAGACGCCGACCTCTTCGAAGCCGAACGCCCGGTGGAGGCCGACGCTGGCGTCGTTGGGGAGCGTGATCGCGGCGACCGCGACCCAGAGCCCCTGGCGACGGAGCAGGTCGAGCAGCGCGCCGTAGAGCTGGCGCCCGGCGCCGGCGCCGTGGTGGGCCGGGTCGACGTAGACGCCGACGGTCGCCGCCCAGCGGTAGGCGGCCCTTTCATGGTGGGGCGAGGCAAAGGCGAAGCCGACGACGCGGTCGTCTTTCTGGAGCACGAGCCACGGGTGGTGCCGGCTGGTCTCGGCGATCCGCCTGGAGAACTCGGCCGGGCTGGGCGCGACCTCTTCGAAGGAGGCGGCGCAGTCCACGACGAAGGGCTCGTAGATCGCGGCGCAGGCGGCGGCGTCGCGGTCGGGATCGGCGTGTCTGAGGGTGCCCGGCATGCGCGGCTCGATTGGTGTCGGGGGACGTCAGGAGGGCGCGACGATACCCGGCCGTGCGCGGCGGGCATCAGCTGCTCGAGATCTGCCGGGGACGCCGGGACGAGCGACGGCGCGCGGGCCGAGAGGGCGGGTGGCGGCGTCTATGCTGGGTCACTTGCGCTTTGTCTCATCCCCGGCGGACCGGCCGCCGGCCAGCGGGCTGGTGGCGGCGATGATCGACGAGCTGGTCCCGCTCTACGGACGGATCGACATCCCGCAGGCGCCGAGCGCGACGCCGGCCGAGATGGGGCCCCCCGGGGGAGCGTTCCTGGTCGGCTGGGAGGACGAGCTGGCGGTCTGCTGCGGCGGGCTGAAGCGGCTGAGCGACGAGGCCTGCGAGATCAAGCGGATGTTCGTCGTGCCGCAGGCCAGGGGGCGGGGCATCGCCCAGCTTCTGCTCGACGCGCTGGAGGATGCGGCCGGAGGTCTGGGGTACTCGGTCGCCCGGCTCGACACGGGGGCCAAGCAGCCTCACGCGCAGCGCCTCTACGAGCGGGCCGGCTACCGGTCGGTCGCCGACTTCAACGCCAACCCGTTCGCGTCGTTCTGGGGTGAGAAGCAGCTCGCCGGGTCGGTCGGGGACTCGTGAGCACCAAATCGATCGGTCGCCGGGTGGCGGAGCCGGGAACCGAGCGCTTGACAGGGCTCCGGGAGGGCCTAGCTTTCGCTACGTGATGACCGAGGCCAAGGCGACTGACCGGATCGAGCCGTGGGTCTGGCGGATCTCGGCGATCGTGATCGTCGGGTCGATCATGTCGATCCTCGACACGACGATCGTCAACGTCGCGTTGAGCACGCTCGGCCGGGAGCTGCACAGCTCGCTCGGCCAGATCCAGTGGGTCGTGACGGGCTACCTGCTGTCGCTCGCCGCGGTCATCCCGGTGGCCGGCTGGGCGGCGCGGCGGTTCGGGGCCAAGTGGGTCTACGTGACCTCGCTGGTCCTCTTCACGGCCGGATCGGCGCTCTGCGGGCTGGCGAGTACGGCTACCGAGTTGATCGTCTTCAGGGTCCTGCAGGGGATCGGCGGCGGGTTGATCCTGCCGCTCGGCCAGTTGATCATGGCCGGAGCGGCCGGCCCGAAGCGGATGGGCCGGGTGATGAGCGTGATCGCCGTACCGGCGATGCTCGCGCCGATCTTCGGGCCTGCGGTCGGCGGCGTGATCCTCGACAACACGAGCTGGCGGTGGATCTTCTTCGTGAACCTGCCGATCGCCGTCGTGGCGATCGTCGCCGCGGTGCGCGGGCTGCCGAACCCGGACCGGGCGCCGGCCGGGCGGCTGGACTTCGTCGGCCTGGGCCTGCTGGTGGCGGGGATGCCGCTGGTGACCTACGGCCTGGCCGAGGTCGGCGAGACGGGTGGCTTCTCCTCGGCGAAGGTGATCGGGCCGATCGTCGGGGGGATCGGCCTGGTCGTGTGGTTCGTCTTCCACGCACTGCGTGTCGAGCGACCGCTGCTCGACGTTCGCCTGTACGCCCGACGGACGTTCGCGTCGGCGTCGCTCGCGACCTTCTGCCTTGCGGCAGCGCTGTTCGGGGCGATGATCCTGATGCCGCTGTACTACCAGCAGGTCAGGGGCGAGAGCGTCCTTGCGACGGGGTTGCTGGTCGGCCCGCAGGGCCTCGGCGCGGCCCTCGTGATGCCGCTGTCGGGCAGGCTGACCGACCGGGTCGGGGGCGGACCGTTGGCGCTGTTGGGGGTGGTGATCACCTGCCTGGCGACGATCCCGTTCGGCCTGATCGGGGCACACACGTCGATCTTCGACCTGTCGGCAGCGCTGTTTGTCCGGGGGATCGGGATCGGCTTGGCTTTCGTCCCGGCGATGGCGGCCGCGTTCGCGGCGCTGCGCCCGGACGAGCTGTCGGACGCGACGCCGCAGATGAACGTCCTCCAGCGGGTCGGCGGGTCGATCGGGACCGCCGTGCTGGCGGTCGTCCTCCAGCGGGCGATCGGCTCGGCCGGGCGGGCGCCGACGCCGGCGGGGATCGCGGGCGCGTACGGGACGGCGTTCTGGTGGTCGCTGGGAATCGTCGCCGCGGCGATCGTCCCGTGCATCGTGCTGATCCGCGCCGAGCGGAGCGTCGCGTCGCGAGGGCCCGAGACCGCGGCGGGCGAGGAGGCGGCCGTGCTCGAGACGGTGGCGCTCTGAACGACGCGTGCGGCGAGCGAC
>Ga0208480_1000817_pt1 | contig 11657 bp, 9 predicted proteins | sample NGESurshal092012_4_FD_184485 | JGI IMG/M metagenome (GOLD analysis project Ga0208480, IMG submission 184485) | Arctic peat soil microbial communities from Barrow, Alaska - NGEE Surface sample F53-1 shallow-092012 (SPAdes) | ecosystem: Environmental > Terrestrial > Soil > Wetlands > Peat ... | reverse complement strand
GCAGGCCCGCGCTCGCCTCGTTCGGCAGCGTCATGCCCGCGACCGCCATCCGGTAGCCGCGCGCCGCGAGCCTCTCCAACAGCGCCTCGTACAGCGCGCGACCCGAGCCGGTGCGTTGCCGGCCCTGCTCAACGTAGACGCTGACATCGCACGAGAAGCGGTAGGCCTCTCTCTCCTGGTGCGGTACTCCGTACGCGTAGCCGACGATGCGGCCGTCGTCTTCGAGCACGATCCATGCGTGCGTGCGTGTCGCTGCCGCGATGCGTTCGGCCATCTGCGCGGGCGTCGGTGGCTCGCTCTCGAAGCTGACGGCCGTCTCGCGCACGTACGGCGCGTAGATCGCCGCGCACGCTGGCGCGTCGTCCTCGTTTGCATCTCTCACCCTCGCACCGGACACGTTCGGCCCTAGCATACGCGGGCGCGTGCGAGGCGTTCGGCTCTGAGCAGTCTGACAGCCATACTGGATCGCCGATCAGATCGGCCACACCTCGGCGGCATTCACGTTGCAGGTCTACCAGCAGACCCGCAACCGCCTCACCGACTGCGAGCGCCAGGCGATCTGGGAGCTGATGCGCTTCGCCGACGAGTCCGCCGAGTCCCCGTTCACGCGTCAGGTCACCTGCACCGACGACCCGAGGTTTAGGCCAGTGAATGGGCCTAGCGGGCAGCTTCAGGCGATTGGGCGAGCCGGACGGTCTTGCTGAGAATGAGTAAAAGGCCTGTTTCAGGCTGTTTCGTGATGGGCGCGGGTGGTGTCGAACCACCGACCTCTCGCGTGTGAAGCGAGCGCTCTCCCACTGAGCTACGCGTCCCGGACCCCTGAGTCTATTGGGCCGGCCGGCTCACTGGCCCATCGGGGCAATCCTGCTTCACGGGCGTCGGCGCTTGATCCGGCTGCGCATGAATCCCGGCCATGCCTTGGGCCGGCGCGTCAAGCTCAGCACCAGCGGCAGCGAGTCGAAGTAGGTGAACCGTTCGCTCGCGAGTCCCTGGTGGTCGAGCACGAAGCGGTCGACCGACTCCCAAGAGATGGGGGACCCGCCAGCGGTGCCGCGCACCGTGAACTCGATCAACACTCCGTCCGCGCTGGCCCCCCAGCGGTGCACTTCGACGGTCATGTCTGGGATCAGCTCGAAGAGATCCTCAAAAGCGCGTCTGCCGGCGTCGATGCCGGTTGTGGTCGGGATCATCGGCGCGGAGAGGCGGGCGTCGGGCGCCAGCAGTGTGTCGAGGCGCTCGGGCACTGGGGCGCGCCAGAACTCCGTGAAGCGCGCGACGAAGTCTGCCGCCATGTCGTGGCTCATTCCCGCACCTTATATCTCGGGTTCGTTTGTTCCCCTACAGGACAAGGTAAGCCTGCCGGGATCCGGGGAGAGGCCCGGCAGGCGTGCTTGGCTTCGAAGCGTCAGCCGCTGGCGCTAGATCTCGACGCCGCTCATGTAGCAGTGTGCTGTTGTGCCTGGCTGGTAGGTCGCACCGACGACGCCGTAGAAGAGCTCGAGCCACGTTGTGACTCCATTCGAGCTGATCACCAGGTCACCGGCGGTGTCCGTCCTGTTTTTCGATTCGAAGTTTGAGCTGCCGGTCGTGGGCGGCGTCACCGGCGTTTCGATGTCGAAGTCGAACGCTTTGGCTGTGCCATTTTCGGTGTTGAACCCGAACTCGGTCGCCACGAGTGGGTTGGGGATCGACTCCGAGATAGTGAACTTGACGTCGCCGGCGGCTGTCCCGGGTTGACAGCCCATGCCAATCTGTATCGGCCCGACTGTGAGCAGCGGGTGGACCGGGTCGTTGCTTGTCGGCGCCTCGGAGAGGAAGAACTTTGTCGCGCCTGGCCCCGCGGGTCCCGGCATGCCCTGCGGGCCGGGAATGCCCTGCGGGCCGGCAACGCCTTGAGGGCCGGCAACGCCTTGAGGACCCTGTGCTCCGGGGAGCCCTCGCGGACCTCGCGGACCCTGCTTGGTGCTCGGCTTGTGCTTGCTGCTGTGCTTGGCCGGTTTGGCGCGAGCTCCGGCAACGGTCTGTCCGAAGCCGGGGAGCGGGACGGGAAGCCTGGCCTGTGCGGCGGCCCCACTCGCCAGCAGCGCCGCGCAGGCGATGCTCGAACCGATGCCGTGTCGAATGATCCTTGATCGCATTTATTCTCTCCAGCGCTGTTGTCGGGGCAGCGGCGCCAAAGCCGCTAGCCGAACCTGGTGCTCGGCGAGCCGAGCCTATCGTCCGCTCGCCCGGCCTGCGAGCAATCCACGTTTGAGGCTGCGGATTGAGTAGGTAGATCCAGGAATGAGCTGAGTGCCTACTCGAGGGCGGTCTCTGCCCTGGCCTCGAGCTCAAACTTCGGGCCGGATCTGAGGTTGTGTAGGTTTGCGGCTCGGTTGGTGGCGCCCCACCGGGCTAACCGTCCTTCGCGGCCCCAGACGGGTGGGGTTCGAGTCGTACCGCCGCGATCGAATAGAAGTCGGCCAGCGCGTTGACCTGAGCTTGCGTCAATGCTGCGCCGAATGCTTGGGCGCCACCGAGCTTTTTGTAGCCGCTCGCCAAGCTCTTGCCGAGCAGCGACAGGTCGAAGTGGCCGTCGTAGATGATGTCGATGTAGAGCGGCGAGTTGGCTCGCTCGAAGCTTGCCTGCGCGGCGGCGCCTGGGCTCGCGCTCGTGCCGTTCGCGGCCGGCTGTTCGGCGCTCGCGATCGTCTGGACGGCGGCTTCGGTCATGGTCCAGCCGCGGCGGGAGAGCTGTTCGTAGTTCTCATAGATTCCGGCGATGCCGGAGGCGGGACCCGTGAGTCTGCTCGCGTTGGCCAGGAACAAAGGTTCGGCAAGTGCGGTGGCGCCGGCGTTTGCGGCCTTCACGGTTGCGCGCAACCGCTTCCCCGGCGCTTGGGGCAAGCCGCCTGCGATCGCCGGCCACGCCACGCGCGAGGCGGCAACCTCGCGCTTCACCGCTTGCTCCAGCGCGCTCAACTGTTTGGAGACCTGCTCGAGCTGTGCGCGCTCGAGCGTGAGTTCGCGGCTGCTCTGCGCTGGCGAGGAGGGGCTCGAGCCGCAGCCGGCGATCGGCACGGCCGCGCCGATCAAGACCGCGATGCAAAGGCTAAAGGCAGAGAGACGCGCAGGGTGAGCGCACAGTGTGCGCATGCTCGTGAGCGTGAATCGCGCTCCTGCGCCGCGTGTGCCTGCGGCGCGAGGAGCGTTGCTGGGCAAAAGGCTTTTGCTTGGCGCTATGGGCTTTGCGAAAGCGCTAGACGCCGAGCAGGTCGACCACGAACACGAGCGCCGAGTTCGGCGGGATCGTCGGTGGCGAGCCGTTCTTGCCGTAGGCGAGTTCGGCGGGAATGATCAGCTCGCGCCGGCCCCCGACCTTCATGCCCGCCACTCCCTGATCCCAGCCCGGGATTACCTGGCCCTTGCCGAGCGTGAACGTGAACGGTTCGTTGCGCTTCCACGAGGAGTCGAATTCCTTGCCGCCCTTGTAGAGCACGCCAACGTAGTTGACCGTCACCGAGTCCCCGGCCTTCGCTTCCGGCCCGGCGCCGACGATGATTTCCTTGGTCACGAGCTTCGTGGGCGCGCCGCCGCTTGGCACCGTCACTGCCGGCTTGCTCGCCAGCGGCCCGCTGGTCGGCGTCTTGGCCGTGGAGGTAGGTGTCGTGGGCGTGGTGCTGGTCGTCGTTTTTTCGCCTGCGACGTGCGGGACAGAGTTGGTATCGGACTCGTTGCCGACGGTGATCGAACTCGATCCGCCGGAGCTGCCGCAGCCGGCGATCAGGGCGGCTGTGCCGAGCGTCGCCAGTGTGAGGCCGAGGCGCGCGCGCCCGGGAAGCTTGGGGGAGTGGAGGAAGTTGAAGTTCATAACGGTTCGGCAGCGTAACGTATCGGGGCGAGCGGCGTTGCAACCGCTCGTGCTCGCCCGACGTGCGGCCGCACGTCGGAGATCGCGCGCTGCGCGTTCGCGGGGGCCGGCGGCGCTCTGCCGCGCCCCGCCTTCGCGCTAGGATCGCCGTGGACCGTGCTAGGCGGGGATGTAGCGGCGCCCTGAATCCGCAATCCGCTCTAGCGGGGCTGAACTCCCCTTCGAGGGGTTTCGCTCCGGTCGCTCCGCCGCTTTGGAGCGTCGATGGCTCGGGTCCCGCGCGGTGTCGGCTCGTGAACCAGGTCAGGTCCGGAAGGAAGCAGCCTTAAGCGAACCCCGGCAGGCGCAGCGGGAGCACCCGATCCGGAGTCCCGGGCGGCGGCAGGCGAGCGGAGGCGGAAGCTTCGACGAGGGGTGCACGGTCCATTTTTTTTTGGATATGGGGTCGTTCCCTCAGTGACAGTGCGCGAATACCAGCCACGAGCTGTTCGAGCGTGTCTCGAGGAAGCCGGGCGGGATCGACACCGGCAGGTGGGGATCTTTGACGTCGAGGATGTATTCCTTTTCGATTTGGAGGCTGGCGGGATCGGCGTAGCTGCCGTATTCCTGCTGCTTTGCTTCCGAGCGGCTGGCTTCGGCGCTCACGATCAGGCCGGGGCGCGCTTTCAGGTAGAGCGCGAGCAGTGGAATCGGCGCATGGTTGGGTACTCCCACGGGACCGCACTTCAAAGCGATTGCTTTGTTGTGCACCATCGCCAGCAGTTCGTCTTGGATGTGTTCCTGCTGGGCGAGGTTGCGTAGTTGGTGGTGGGCTGAGCGCACCTGGCCGGGAAGCGTCGCGAGCAGCGCCAAGAGCACGAGCCCGCCGGCCGCCATCCAGGGCAGGCGGCGCTTGTCGCCTTTGGGCAGGACGCTCCAGCCGAACACGCCAGCGCCGCAGAACAGGCACAGGATCGCCGAGGACAGGAACGCGTAGCGTTCGTCGATCGGCAGCCCAGCGCTCGCCATCGCCGCGAACACGAGCACCGCGACTACGCCGGCGGCGGCGCCCAAACGGGCTCGCTTGCGTAGCCACAGCAGCGAGAGCACGCCGCCGAGCGCCGCGCCCACAAGCACTGCGGGCCTCAGGACCGCGCCGATGCGCCGCGGGACGTACTCCGGCACCTTGGCGATGCCGGTCTCGCGCCCGAGGATCTCCGCGGTGTGTTTGGTGTTGGTCTCCGACCAGATCGCGTTGCCGGTGACGAGCAGGTCGCTCAGCACCCAGATCAGGGGTGCGGCCATGGCAAGCAGCGCGAGTTTGGCGAGTTGCGAGCGCGTGCGCCGTGGCGTGGACGGGGCCGGGTAGACCACCAGCACGACCCAATAAATCCCAGAAAAAGCCCAGGCCTCCGGGCGCAGCAAACCTGCCAGCCCAAGCAGCACGAGCACGGACGCTCCCGCGCGGGGCTTGCGGGTCTCCACGAGCAGTGCCGAGAGCACGAGCAGCATGTAGGGAACGTCCACGTAGGCGCGCACCCCGTAGGAGAGCACTGGCACGCGCGTCAGCAGGATCAGCGCCGCCAGGGCTCCCGCTGCGCGCCCGAACCACTCGCTGCCAAGCCGGTAGACGATCCAGCCGCACGCCGACAGCGCGAGAAAGGCCAGCGCGACCGTGATCGCTGTTGCGGTGCTTGCGCCCAGGGGGGACAGCGGGATGCCGAGCAGCTCCACCAGGGGGTGCGGCGTCGGCGCGATCGGCAGGCCGTATTCGGGGGTTTCCCCGTGCGAGAGCTGCTGTCCCCAGACGAGCCCGTAGAGCGTGTCGTAGTTGACGAAGCCGACTCCAGCGATCAGCCAAAGGGCAAGCGCCCCGGCAAGGATCGCAAGCGTCGCCGGTGCCCAGCCCGGAAGGCGCCGCCGGATGTCTGCCGGAGTGCGATGCCCCCCCCGCGCGCGGGGGGCATCGTGTGTTTTGACGTTGCCGACCACAGCGGCGCACGCTATCTGAGCGGGCCGCGGGCGGGGGTAGACTGGCCTCGATGGCTGCCGCAGCTCAATCCCTGTATCGCAAACACCGCCCGCGCTCATTTGCCGACGTCGTCGGCCAGGAGCCGGTCGTGCGCACTCTGCGCCACGCGGTCGAACGCGACAACGTCCATCACGCCTATCTGTTCGTGGGCTCGCGGGGCACCGGCAAGACCTCGATGGCCAAGATCCTGGCCTCCTGCCTGAACTGCGAGCGCGGTCCGACGGTCGAGCCATGCGGGCAGTGCGACTCGTGCCGCTCGATCGCCTCGGCAACCTCGCTCGACGTGATCGAGATGGACGCCGCCTCCAACAACTCGGTCGACGACATCCGCGAACTGCGCGAGTCGGTCGTGTTCGCACCGGTGTCCGGGCGCTCGAAGGTCTACATCCTGGATGAGGCGCACATGCTCTCCCAGGCTGCTTGGAACGCTTTCTTGAAGACGCTGGAGGAGCCGCCGCCGCACACGGTCTTCGTGCTGGCAACGACCGAGGCGGCCAAGGTGCCGGCCACCGTCGTCGATCGTTGCCACCGCTTCGACTTTCATCGCCCGACGGTCGAGCAGATCGCAAGCGTGCTGTCCCGCGCCGCCGTCTCGGAGTCGATCGAGATTCCCCCGGAGGCGGTCGCGGCGATCGCGCGCTCGGCGACCGGCAGTTTCCGCGACGCGCTCGGCACGCTCGAGCAGCTGGTCACCTACAGCGGCACGCGAGTCGAGCTGCAGGACGTGTTGGCAGTGCTGGGAGTGGCCGACGAGCAGCTGCTCGCAGGCGCCTTCGATGCGGTCAGCTCCGGCGACGCGCGTGCGGCGCTGTATGCGGTGGCACGCTGCGCCGAGGCAGGTCGCGATGCGGCGTCCTTCACACGCGACCTCGAGGCGCGCGCGCGCGACTTGCTGGTCGTGCAGACGCTCGGCGAGGTGCCCTCGGAGCTGTCGCTCACACCCGAGATCGACGAGCGTCTGCACGACCAGGCGCAGCGCATCGGGCCTGGCGAGGTGGTGCGCGTGCTCGACCTGCTGGGCGGGGCGCTCGAGGCCACGCGCGCCGGCGCCGATCCGCGCACGCAGCTGGAGCTGGCTCTGGTCAAGGCCGCGACTCCCCAGGTGGACGGGTCCGCGCGCGCGCTGCTGGCGCGCATCGAGCGCCTCGAACAGGGCCTGTCGGGAACCTCGTCGGGCCAGGCGCCGGTTGTGCCAGTGGCGTCCGCATCGGTGCCGCCGGTTGCGCAAGTGGAGTCGGCGCCGTTGAGCGCGCCCGCGCCGTCCACCGCTCCCGCGCAGGCCGCGCCGGTGCCGTCGAATGTCGCTCCGCCGTCGCCTACGCCCGCACAGGCGGCGCCGGCGCCGTCGAGTGTGGCTACCTCCGCGAGTCGGCCCGAGACGGAGCCCGCACCCGCCCCGGTGCCAATCTCGCCGATTTCGCCCGCAGCCGTGCCATCTGTCTCTGCGTCCTTCGAGCAGGCGCCTGACGGCGGGCAGTCCGGAGCAGCGCCGGCAGCCGTTGCCACGCTCCCGCCGAGCGATCTCGACTCGCTGTGGACCGCCGCGCACGAGTCAGTTCGCGCTGAGCACGGCCTGCTCGGCGCCGTCCTCAGCGAGGCCACGCCTGTGATCCTGACCGAGCAGGAGCTCACGCTCGCCTTCCCGACCACTGCGGCATTTCACAAGCGCAAGGCCGAGGACTCCGCCAATCGCTCGATCCTGATCGAGGCGTTGCGCCGGCTGACCGGCCGTCACTACCGTCTCGAGTTCGAGCTGCGCGAGGATCTCCCGGCGGAGGCAGGCGGCAATGGCGCTCCCCCCAGCGAGGAGGAGGTCATGTCGCGCCTGATGGCAGAGCTCGACGCCGAGGAGCTCCCAGAAGACTGGCTTCAACAGCAGAAAGGCGACTAACGGTGCCCCCAAAGCAGCAGCGTCCGAACATGCAGCAGATGCTCAAGCAGGTGCAGAAGATGCAGCAAGACATGGAGCTGGCCCAGAAGGAGCTGGTGAACGAGACGGTCGAGGCCTCCGCCGGCGGCGGGATGGTGACGGTCGTCGTCTCCGGCGAGCTGGAGCTGCGCTCGGTGAAGATCGATCCAGCGGCCGTGGACCCCGAGGACGTGGACATGCTCTGCGACCTCGTGCTCGCCGCGACAAACGAGGCGTTGCGCTCGGCCCAGGAGCTGGCGGCGAGCAAGATGGGCGCGGTCACCGGGGGGCTCGATCCCGGCGCGCTCGGCGGGCTCGGCCTACCGGGGCTCTAGTCGGAGACCACAAGCCAGGAAGACCAGAGGACCAGAGGACCAGACAGCCATGGAGACCCATGGAGATGGGGGCCGAGGGGGAGCATGTCTGTATGTAAATTTTTGAAAAGTACGATTGTGGATACGAATCGTAAATACTATAGTAAAGTCTCTGAAAAGTCATATGCCTACGCCCGACCCCGGCCCTCCAGTTGAACTCATTCGCGCCCCCAATCCAGCGCCTCGTCACCGAGCTCTCAAAGCTCCCAGGCATCGGCAATCGCACAGCCCAGCGGCTGGCCTTCCACATTTTGCGCGCCTCCGAGCAGGACGCGCTCGGCCTTGCCGAGGCGATCCGGGAAGTCAAGGAAAAGGTGGGCCTGTGCGAGGTCTGCTTCAACCTCGCCGACGAGGCGCGCTGTCGCATCTGCCAGGACACCCGCCGCGACGCGGCCATCATCTGTGTCGTGGAGGAGCCAAGCGACGTGATCCCGATGGAGCGGACCCACGAATTCCAGGGTCTCTACCACGTCCTCGGAGGAGCTTTGTCTCCGATTGACGGCGTCGAGCCAGAGGACCTGAAGATCGACGAGCTCTACGCGCGTGTCCTGGATGGCGAGCCGGCCGTGCGCGAGGTTGTGCTCGCGACAAACCCGACGACCACAGGTGAGGCGACGGCGCTTCACATAGCCGAGGAGCTTCGTCACCGCGCGGCGCGGTTGACGATCACACGGCTTGCCTCCGGCCTGCCTGTCGGCTCGGACTTGGAGTACGCCGACGAGGTCACGCTCGGCAAGGCCCTATCCGGTCGACGGTCTTTGTAGTTCGCCGCCGCGCATGCGCGGCGGCGCGACGCGTCGCATGCGACGCGTCCACCGTTGGCGCATGCGCCAACGGCCGGGACGTGCATGCACGTCCCGGGCCAGGGCCGCATGCGGCCCTGGCCTCCAATCCCTCTATCCTGCGAGCGTGTCAGAGATCGTGGTGATGAAGTTCGGCGGCACCTCAGTCGCCGACGCCGACCGCATAAAGCGTGCCGCCAGGCGGATCGTCGAGAAGCGTGAGGCCGGCTACTCCGTGGTCGTGGTGCTCTCCGCGCGAGGCAAGACGACCGACGAGCTGATCTCGATGGCCGAGGAGGTCTCCGCCGCTCCCGACCCCCGCGAGATGGACATGCTGCTCTCCACGGGAGAGCGCATCTCCTGCGCGCTGTGCGCGATGGCAATCCACGATCTCGGCCACCGCGCGATCTCCTTGACCGGCTCCCAGGCGGGAATCGTGACCGACGCCTCGCACACCAAGGCACGCATCATCGACGTGCGCGCCGATCGCATCCTCTCCGCCCTGAAGGACGATGCGATCGTGCTCGTCGCCGGTTTTCAGGGTGTCTCGACTACCTCGAGCGATGTCACCACGCTCGGTCGCGGTGGCTCTGACACGACCGCGGTGGCGCTCGCGGCTGCCGTCGGCGCCGAGGTGTGCGAAATCTACACTGACGTTCCCGGAGTGTTCAGCGCCGACCCGCGCATAGTCTCCGACGCGCGCAAGCTGACGAGCGTCTCGTTCGAGGAGATGCTCGAGATGGCAGCCTCCGGCGCCGGGGTCCTGCAGCTGCGCTCGGTCGAGTACGCGCGCAACGAGAATGTCCGCATCCACTGTCGCTCGTCGTTTGACGACTGTCCCGGTACCTTCGTGGTGTCGGAAGGAGAGAACATGGAGAAGCCCATCATCACCGCTGTCACGCATTCCACGTCGGAATCGATGATCACATTGATCGGCGTTCCCCACCAGCCGGGCATCGCCGCACGTATCTTCGAGGCCCTCGCGCAGGCAAATGTCAACGTGGACATGATCGACCAGAACGTGCCCACCTCGGCAGGAGGCAGGGCCGAGATCTCCTTCACCGTTCCGCACGAAGACCTGAGGCTCGCCACCGATGCACTGGAGGCAATGGGAGAGAGCGTGTGCGAGCGCATCGCGACCCAGCGGGAGATGGGCAAGGTCTCGATCGTCGGCGCCGGCATGCGCTCACACCCCGGCGTCGCCGCCAAGGTCTTCAGCGTGCTCGCTCGAGAGGGCATCAACATCGAGATGATCTCGACCTCCCCGATCAAGATCTCCTGCGTGATCGCTCGCGAGCACGTCGAGCAGGCCGTGCGGTCATTGCACAGTGCGTTTGAGCTCTCCGGGGAGGGCACGATCGGCCAAGAGGAGCCTTTCAAGGCGCCCACTGTCTGAGGGGCTCGAGCGACTTCAAACCCGCTCATTCGGATACAAGCCTTTTCATCCGAAATAGTTAAAAGGCCACGTCCCACCGGGCTTGGACAAATGTCCGGGTGGGAAGTTTTAACCCCACTCATCCGAATACAAACCTCCTCATCCAAATAGTGAAAGTGGCCCTTGACATTCATGCTGGGCACGACTAGCGTGCGCCCCGTCAAGGATAAAGACGGAATTTGGGAAACTGCGACGAGCATGATGTAGGAGGCGTCGACGCAAGTACGTGACGTAGAGGATGACGGTCACGGTGTGTCGACTCATATTTTCAACACGCGTCAAGGGAGACAACGTTGGAGTCGGTCAGCAGCCAGATGGAGCGCTCGCCCGCCGTCCCGAAGGCGGATCTGGGCGCGTCGCTGTCGGTAAGCCCGCCGCGGCCGTGGGGGATCGGTCGGCGCGTTGGTGGGATACCGATCCTGGAGACGCGCGGCCCCGCGGCGAGCACGCTGCGCGACTCGCTTTTTCGCAGACTGCTGTTCACGGGAGACGTGCTGGCGATCCTCGCGGCGTTTGCCTTGGCGATAGAGCTCTCCGGCGGACGGCTTCACCTCGTGCGGGTGGGTTTGGCCGGCCTACCGCTGATCGTGCTCGGCGCGAAGCTCTTCGGCCTGTACGACCGTGACGATGCGGTCATTCGCAAGACCACGCTCGACGAGGTTCCAAAGCTCTTTCAGCTGGCGACGCTGTGCGCGCTCGTCGCCTGGCTGGCCGGGAGCCGGCTGGGCTACGGCTTGCTCACGCGCGACGACGTGCTCTTCCTATGGGTGGCGCTTGCCGTGCTGCTGGTGGTCGCTCGCTGTGGCGCGCGAGCGCTGGCCTTGCGCGTCGCGCCAGTCGAGCGCTGCCTTTTCATCGGCAGCGCCGCGTCAGAAGCGACGATTCGCTCGCGCATGGCAAACCACGGCGGTGTCCGGGCCGAGGTCGTGGCCCACGTCGACCTGCACGAGATAGCTCCGTGGTCTGCCGAGGCATTCTCGCACGAGAAGCTCGAGCAGATACGCGACCTGGCCAAGAGTCTCGACGTGCACCGTGCGATCATCGCGCCCTCCAGCGGCGAAGCCGGTGAGATGCTCGATCTCGTCAGAACGCTGAAAGCGGTCGGCATCCGGGTCAGCGTGGTGCCGATGCTGCTGCAGGTGATCGGCTCGTCTGTCGAGTTCGACGACCTCCACGGGGTGACGTTGATGGGCGTGCGTCGTTTTGACTTGACGCGCTCCTCGGCGATGGTCAAGCGGGCCTTCGATCTCCTCGGCGCCGGCTTGGGCCTGCTGGCGGTCTCGCCCCTGATGATCG
>Ga0208480_1000816_pt1 | contig 11660 bp, 12 predicted proteins | sample NGESurshal092012_4_FD_184485 | JGI IMG/M metagenome (GOLD analysis project Ga0208480, IMG submission 184485) | Arctic peat soil microbial communities from Barrow, Alaska - NGEE Surface sample F53-1 shallow-092012 (SPAdes) | ecosystem: Environmental > Terrestrial > Soil > Wetlands > Peat ... | reverse complement strand
TATTGGAATTTCCCTCCCTTTCGCTCGAACCCTCCGATTCGGGCATCACATTTACGTCGCGCCGACTTCGTCATCCCTGTGTTCGTCGCAAGCAGGCACATCACGACGAGCGGCGTCCCGACAGGGACGAAGGTCCCCTTCTGGGACCCGAGCCCCCCGGTCGAGGTCAGACCCGAGGACGATCGTGACGGTCCGCGGACGGTGGGCCTGCTCGTCTGGACTACCGCACCCGCGACCCCGCGCTGATCGAGACCAGATCGTCGAGGCAAGCCAGCGGGTGGCCGATCCTGAAGGTTCGAGAAGACCGAGGTCCTCGAGGGGTATCCACGCGGCGGCGGCGTGTTCGGCAGATGGGAACGTGATCAAGGACCCCGACCACGACTCCGTGAGGAAGCAATCGATGACATACGTACTGCCGGTGGCGCTGATCGATTCGCGTTGACCGACGTACTGCAAGTCCCTCACGGTCAGCCCGGTTTCCTCCTTGGCTTCTCGTGCCGCCGCTTCTCGGGTCGTCTCTCCGGTCCTGACCTGCCCGCCGGGAAAACACCATTGTGAGGGATATCCATGATCGGTATCGAAGCGCCGAAGGACAAGCGCGCACCCCTCTGCCGCGTCGACGATGCCTACTATCCCTGACGCAACTCCATTTTCCAGCGCTGCCGGCTTCACGGTGCCGCCCGAATTATCGGTCGGCGCATCATTCCTCATGAGTCCAAGATCGACGATCGGGCGTATCTCCACCAGGGTCCGAAGTCCCTTTTCCGTGATTGGCCGACTCACCGTTGCATTTGCTGATCGATACAACCCGACGGGCTCGGATCGCGGTGACGTAGGGACCTTCGGCTCTATGGGAGGGGCGCGAGAGATCGCACCATGGAAGGGGGTGACGACCCAATGTTCGTGGCAGTCGAGAGGAGTTGACGTGGTCGATGGAGTCGTCCGTGCGAGCGCATGGTGGGACGGCGCCCAGTGGTGCGAAACTGAAGCTGCGTGGAAACGGGACGTAGCACTTGAGATGTGGGTCGACGTCGAACGGGTTCCAATTCTCATCCGGCTGGAGGGGACGCTCGAAAGAGGAACGGCAGGCAGCCTCGTCTCTGTGGTCCAAGACCAGATCCTCGTCGGAGGTCGCGAATTCGAGTTGGACACGTCCGCCCTGCACGTGTCCGATGCAGCTGGCTTCAGTGCTCTGAAGGCCCTTGCACGGTTGGTGAGCGAGTCCGGAGGTCGGCTCAGGTGGGATGGATCGATGACCGTTGAACAACCGGCGCGTGGGGGCAACCTCGGGCGCTGATGTGACGAGATTTCAAGCGTACGGGTTGGAGCTGAGCTCGCCCGTGGGCGACTCGAAGGCGCTCCCCGCGTCGTTGAGAGGCATGTCTGGCTGCTCTTCTTCACAGCCGACCGCGTCTACGAGCTACGGAAGCCGGTGGTAACCCTCAGTGACACATCGCCATCGGATCGGAAGCGTGCGCTCAAGCGCAGTCGCTCCTGGTCAAGTGATGTTGGAGCCGACATCCGTTACTAACTGAGGATTCGGAGGATGGCGCTCCCTTTCCCTCCTCGGTCTACTGTCGTTCTTCGTGAGGACCTACGATCACGATGGGGCAATGGGCGTGCTGCGAGCACTGCTGGCTGACCGAGCCGAGGAGCAAGCCCTTGAACCCGCCGATACCCCTGGAACCCACGACGAGAAGGTCCGCGTCCCGGCTTGCTTCGATGAGGATCTCTGCGGGTGACCCCTCATGGGTCACCCCTATGACCTCGACCCCAGGTGCCACTTCGGCGGCGCGGTTCGTCGCCTCAAGTACCACATTCTGCATGGTCACCTGCACCTCGGCGGGAGTGATGAACTCGTACCCAGGGCTGTAGGCAGTGTTGATCTCAAGGACCGCATTGGCGCGGTCGGCTTCTGCCGCGGCCCACTCAAGCGCCCGGGTGGCACCCTCCGAACCGTCAACGCCGACCACCACCCGGTGGAGCGAGACCGAGCGGCCCGATTCTGCGGATGTGGTAGTCATCAACTTCCTCCTTGTGTTGTGATGAGGTTCGGAAATGCCCGTTCGCCATGGTGGCCTTGGTGGTGTGGAGCCGGTTTTCGCCCTGGTCCAAGATGACGGAGGCGGGGTGACTCAAAGACCCCTCCGGTGACATGTAGGGGAGCGGGTCGACGACATCGAGTGACCGCTCGGTTCGATAGTGCGGATCTCATCGCCGGGAACGATGCGTGTGCGGGCCCATCACAGGGTGGTGGCCGGTGCCACGCGCCCGGGAATGGATATTGCCTGAGGGTCACTTCCATCGACAATGATGCCGTCGCGCATCTCGATAATGCGGTCGGCATGCATGGCCACGTCGGGAGCATGCGTCACCATGACGATGGTCATTCCAGAAGCACCGAGACGATCGAGCAGTTCCAAAAAGCGCGTCGTCGAAACCGAGTCGAGGCTGCCTGTCGGTTCGTCTGCCAGGAGAATGTTTGGCTCGTTCGCCAGGGCGCGTGCGATCGCCACCCTCTGCCGTTCGCCGCCCGAGAGTTCCGTCGGGAGCCGGTCTTCGCAGTCACTGAGATCGACCTCGGCCAGCAGTTCACGGGCTCGGGACTTACGCTGGTGCGCGGACAGACGAGTTCCGAACATCGGGAGCTCGACATTGGCGAGCGCTGATAGTTGCGGTAACAAGTTGTGGAATTGGAAGACGAGGCCAACTTCGTTCCGGCGATAATCGCTCGGATCGCGCAGGTGAGCAAGGTCATGGCCCGCTACTGTCACTGTCCCCGAGGTAGGGGAATCGATCGCTGCCAGCAGATGCAGCAGTGTCGACTTGCCGCAACCGGATGGGCCGCTGATGGACACCGTTTCCCCGAAGCGTACGGTGAGATCTATGCCGGCAAGTGCATTGACGTGGCCGGGATACACGCGGGTCACCCCTCTCACATCCACCGCGAGCTGCTCGTCAGTGTGGTCACTCATAGCTGAGAGCCTTCAGCGGTGAGAGGAGCGCGGCGCGGGTCGTCGGGTACAGCGCGCCAATGAATGTCATGACGAGTGCTGTGAATAATGCCCTCCAAAACGCACCTTGGGTGAAGTTGGGATGCAGGATGCCCTTGAGCGCTGGGAGTTGCGCCAGGGCGGCGGACACCCCGAAGGACAGGGCCACGCCGATGGCGGCTCCCAGAACAGCGAGCAGCAGGCTCTCACCGAGAAGAAGGCTGACCGTCCGTCGGCGGGTCCAGCCGATCGCCCGCAGCAGCCCGAACTCACGCGTCCGCTCGAACAGCGACAGGAGCATCGTATTGCCCACGATGACCGCCCCGATCAGGATGGCCAGCACGGTGCTGCCGTTCACCGCCGCCTGAAGGTACACCAGAGTCTGATCAGCCCTACCGAATTGCGAGGCGGTGCGGATCGTCGTCAACTCCGGCTGTGCATAGTCGATACGTGCGGCGACCGCGGCAGCTGAGGCACCCGGATTGTCCTTGACGAAGACCAGGGTCACGATACCGGGAACTCGGTTGTAGCCCTGGATGGCTGGAAGTGGGAACATAGCGCCAGCGTCCCCGAAGGCGTTCCCAGTCGAGTAGATGCCCACGACTGTATTCCATGTCCCATTTGCGTTGAAACGGTCACCAATATGGAGTCCAAAATTGGCCGCCGCCCTCCATCCCAGCATGACCTCGTGCGCTGCTGTTGGCGAGTAGGGCTGTCCACCCAGGACTTTTACTCCGAATGGAGCGAGATTATGGGGACTAATCCCGATCTCTATGAAGACCGGGTTGTCAGCATTGATGTGCTCCGTCTCGACCAGCACACCGACCGCACTTGCCACTCCAGGTGTATGCCCGATACGAACCAGCTCGTTTTGGTCGATCGTGCTCGACAAGGTGTCCGAAGCCCCCTTTTGCGCGACCGTGAAGTCGGCTTTGCCGATCGAGATGATGGACGCAGCCGACTGCTCGAGGCCACTACTGGTCACATCAAGTGTGACGACTGCCATCACCGCAATGGCGACAGCGAAGGCTAGTCCGATCGATCGTGCCTTCTTCTTCCACAGATTGCGGAGGATCAGATCGAAGAATGTCATCGGGCCGGACCCGAAGGGGAATGCAGCGCGGTCACGGCTCCCCGCCTCGTCTCATGACGGCGCGACCGGATCCCGGAAGGCGGGTCGACCATCAAATGGACAACTGACTCGATCATGTTCTTTCGCGTAACCTTCCATTAGGGACTGCTCAGTAGGGCATCGGGCTCCATTGTGTGTCAGATCTTCGTGAAGTTCCAGGGACCTTGGACCCCATATTCCAACGCGGAGAGGACAGCGGTGCTTCCTCACAGGGGTTCTTACCGTCTCAGAACAAAATGCCGGCGTTCTCCCGGCTTGAGCTCGATCACGTCATTGTCCAGACCGACCCGTACGGTTCCTTCGCCCCAGTCCTCGATCTCCACTGTGAACTGACCATCAGCGACCGTGAGGTTCAGCCATTGACCGCGATACCGAATATCAAGCGCGAGGCTGCGAACTTGAGCAGGAAGGAGTGGGTCGAACCAGATCACGTCGTCGCGCGCCTCTATGCCGAGGTAGCACCGCTGCAAGAGGTCTACCGTGCCGGCCATGGCGCCCAGATGGACTCCTTCGGCCGTAGTACCGCCCTGAGTGTCGTCGAGGTCGCTGTGCAGGGCATCTTCGAAGAACTCCCACGAACGTTCACGATCCGAACGGGCCAAAACCCAGCTGTGCACAACTCGGCTGAGGGTTGATCCGTGCGAGGTCCGCTCCAGGTAGTAGTCGACGGTCCGTGGGATGGTGGTGGCGTCGAAGCCGTAGCCCAGCCGTTCGAGGAGTACACGGAGATCGTTGGCCGAAAGGAGGTAGAAGAGCATAAGCACATCTGCCTGCTTGGACACCTTGTACGCGTTGGGTGTGTCGTTCTCGCCCTCGAGGATGCGGTCGAGGCGGGAGACGTCGCGGTATCGTGCCCGGTAGCCCTCCCAGTCCAACTCGACGAGGTCCTCATAGCCCTCGAACTGGCTGATCACACCGTCACCGTGGAACACGAGGCGCATCTTGCGACTGACATCTTCCCAACGGGTGAGCTCGGCGTCGTCCAGACCGAGGCGCTCCCGTAGTTCGCTGAGTCGGGGTTCCGGCAAGAGGTCGGCCAGTTCAAGAGCCCGGCAGAGCACCCAGACGGCCATCAGGTTGGTGTAGGCGTTGTTCCTCAAACCTGGGGCTGCTGCGCCGATGTACCCGTCGTGGTACTCGTCAGGGCCCATCACTCCTGCGATCTCGTAGCGATCGATTTCTGCATTGTGCTGGGCGATGCTGGCCCAGAAGCGACTGATCTCGAAGATCAATTCTGCTCCGTAGTTGACCATGAATTCGATGTCCCCTGTCGTCTGGTAGTACTGCCACACGTTGTAGGCGATCGCTGCGTTGATGTGACGTTGGAGGTGCGATGCGTCGGGCAACCATCGACCCGAAAGTGGATTGAGGTGGACGACCTGGGACTCTTCCCGTCCATTGCTTCCGCTCTGCCACGGGAACATTGCCCCGTGGAGATCGAGCTGTTGGGCGGCCCAACGGGCTTCGGGCAAACGCCGGTAGCGATACAAGAGCAGGGATCGCACCAGCTCAGGGAGGTGCCGGTTCAGGTACGGAAAGATGAAGAGCTCATCCCAGAAGACGTGGCCACGATAGGCCTCGCCGTGAAGGCCGCGGGCAGGAACGCCAACGTCGAGATCGAGAGTATTGCGACAGACGGTCTGGAGCAGATGGAAGATGTGGAGGTGCAGGGCCAGCCGCGCTTCGCCGTCATCGGCCTCGATCTCGACGGAAAACCGCTCCCACAGGTCGCCCCACTCGCGGACGTGGTTATGGAGGAGCGCGTTGAAGCTGCCGGCGCGAGCATTCCGGGAGCATGCTTCAGTCAGGGGTTCGCTGATCGAGCGGTCCCTTGAGGTGAACAGGGTGACGACCTTCTCGACCGTGATCGACTCGGATGCTTCGATGTCGACGGAGAATTCATGAGCAATGAATCCGGGCTCTTCCCACACCAGGCGATCGGGGCTCAATGGCATACCCGCACGGGTGATCCGAGTTCTCACCGCTTCGGCAATGCCGACGCCCGACTGGCTGGTGCGAGCCGCCAGAGCAATCGTCTCGTGGTCGACCGCCTCGGTCCTCACATCGATGAGATGGTGTTCGTCGAATTGGTTGTAACGGGCTACGCCGGCGTTGATGATTCTGCCGTCGAGGCCAGCCCGGACGGTCAGGTATCCCGACCAGTTCTCGGCCCACAGAACCGTTTCGAGGCCTGCGGCGTGCGGATCAGCCATGCTCACAAGACGACGTTGTCCCACCCGTGTGACCCGCCCAGCAGCGTCTCGCACTCGCAGCGTCCGGCTCAGTGTCGCTTGACGAAGGTTGAGGTCCAGTTCAAAGTCGAGGATCTCGAAGTCATTGAGGTCGAACCAGGGGTCACCATCGATGCGGAAGGTGAGCGGGAGCCAATTGGGCACATTGACAATGCTTTCGTTCTCGACTGAGCGCCCGGACAGCCATGTGACGCGCCGGTCGTACACCCCGGCAACGTAGGTTCCGGGATAGTGGACCCCGTCGGCCACCGACTCAGGTGCGGCGCCCCGAGTGGCGAAGTAGCCGTTCCCCAGCGTGCAGAGCGCCTCCCGCAGACCCTCCTGGGCAGGATCGAATTGGTCATATCTCAGTGACCATTCGCCTGCTCGGTCCGGATCCGCTGATTCTGGATCTCCCCGACCCGGATCTGCGCTCGGCGTCTCTGCCCGACCTCGACTCACGGCATCCCGCTCTGGACGGCTGGGAGCAAGGTGAGACCGGACAAGTCAGTGACCACCACGTCCGCGCCATGCGCGAGAAGCGCGTCGGCGTGCGAGTTTCGATCGATTCCGATGACGAAGCAGAAACCACCACGGCGACCAGCCTCTACTCCGGCGAGAGCGTCCTCGACTACCGCGGCACGAGAGGGTGAAATGCCGAGTCGCCGAGCCGCCGTGAGGAAGATGGCAGGGTCAGGCTTGCCGGGCAGGTTCAGGGCTTCCGCTTCGACGCCGTCCACAATCGCGTCAAAGAGCTGCGTGATTCCCGTTGCGGCCAGGATCGTTTTCGCGTGGCGGCTCGATGAGATGAGAGCGGTGTTGATTCCATGGCGACGCAACGTGCGAATGAAGTCACCGGTCGACTCGAAGAGAGTCACTCCTTCCCTCCTCACCAATTGCTCGAATGTGTGATCTTTGAGGTTCCCGAGGGCGCAGATCGTGTCGTACCCCGGTAGATCCGAGGGCGCACCGTGAGCTAGGACAATGTGACGCGAGGAAAGAAAGCTTTCGACGCCCTCATAGCGGGGTTTGCCGTCGACATACTTGAGGTAGTCTTCCTCATCGAAGAGCCTGAGGACATCACCAGTGTGCTCTGAGCGGGCGCGTAGATAGTCGTCAAAGGCTCGTTTCCAGCAGCGAGCGTGGACCTTGGCGGTGTCGGTGACGACTCCGTCCATATCGAAGATGACCGCATCGAATCGGTCCATGGAAACGGGAATCTTCGGGCTTGTCCCATGACGGCCGCGCTGGTTCGTCGGATTCACGGGCGTTCGGTGATCATCGGTACCCAATCCGGCGGGTATGGTCCAAATGAAACCACAAGTGAGCTATGGGAGCACCGACCGCCAGCTCGGGCGTCGACTGGGTCCAAGTCCCCAGACAGAGGGACTTGCCACGTCGTCATGTCGCCATCATCCTCTCCGCGGAGGTGCAAGAACAGGGCCGTTGGTCATCATAAGGTCCCATTTCAGGACGGAACGAAATCATGGGGGCCAGCGAACCAGTCTTGAGCTGGCACGCAGGGTGATGAGATTTCGCGGTCCGACGGCGTGGAGAGGAAAGGTCATGGGCTCCCTCGGGGTCGTATTCTCTCGAGAAGGACTTTAGGGGGTTGCGTGTGCAGTTGGCCCAATGTTGCGTTGTGAGGAGCCGAGAGGCTCTGGTCGTCGGAAAGGCTCGTCGATCGCTGGGCCGTCGTCGGGAGAGCCTCGTACGGCCCGCGACTTACTCAAAGGCTGCCATGTCGCACCTGACTTGGTTTGGTCTCGAGGCGATCCAGTGACCCCTACCCACCCCGTCGAGCGCGAGGTGAAGCTCGAAGCTGACCTGGCATTTGTGGTTCCCAATTTGGGTTCGGCCGTCGGAAGTATCGAGCAGCAGTCCGAGCGGTGCATGCGTACCGCGTACTTTGACACCCCAGAGTTCAGATTGTGGCGCCGCGGTATTACGCTCCGACACCGCACGGGCGAAGGGTTGGGAGCGGGGACCTGGACCATAAAGCTTCCCGAACGGGGTGACGGGCCAACACTCGATCGGACCGAATTGTCCTGGGGAGGTCACCGGGGGACGTATCCCACCGAGGCAACTCGTCTGCTCCGCGGCATCGTTCGCAGCTCGGCACTTCATCAAATTGTCGAGTTGATCACGACGAGGCGGCGGCTCATCCTTCATGACACTGCGTTGACGTCGCGCGCGGAGCTCGATGACGACACCGTCACGGTGAAAGGCGGCACTCGAGACGGTTTCCGCTTTCGCCAGATCGAGCTGGAGCTCGGTCCGGGTGGGGACGCGCTGGTCGACCCGGTGCTGAAGCACCTGACGTGCGCAGGTGCCCGTCCCGGCGGAGAGCAGAAGCTGGCCAAGGCGGTCGGCCTTCCGGTTCAGTCGTCAGAGGACCCGGGACTTCGTTTACACAGGGGTTCGTCGATGGCGGATCTGGCCAGGAGTAGTATCGCTACTGGACTCGATCGGTTGCTCGACAATGACTATCGTCTGCGGCTCGATCCTTCGGAACCACGAGTGGAGGGAATCCATCAGGCCCGCGTCGCAACCCGACGCCTCCGCTCGCATTTGAAGTTGTTCGGCCCGGTTCTCGATCCCGCGTGGGTCGTACATGTACGCCGTGAACTCAAGTGGCTGGGCGAAGTACTCGGGAGGATCCGGGACGCTGACGTGCTGACCGGCCTGTTCGACCGTGATGACGACGGCTCGTCGTTTGACGCCGACGGTCGGCGTGAACTCCGCTCAATCCTCAGTGTGCAACGGCGAACTGACAGTAGTGAACTGGCCGGCATCCTGAATGGCGGTCGTTATGTGATCCTGCTTGAACAGCTCGACGCAGCCACCCAGCGTCTCCCGATCGACGAACGTGCGTCGGTCGATCCGGCAACTACTCGATCTGAGCACGCCGATCAGCCGGCGAAGATGGTCCTGCCCACGCAGATCGGACGCCGTTGGCGCTCTCTCCGACGAGAAGTGCGGAAGGCAGGCCGTCACCCAGATGACCGCGCATTGCACGCTATGCGAATCCGGTCGAAGGAGCTTCGGTATGCGACAGAGTTGGCGGAGCCGGTTATTGGCAAGCCAGCTCGTCGCACCGCTGTGGCCGCTGAGGAGGCCCAGAATGTCCTCGGGGAACACCACGACGCGGTATGCGCCGAGGTCTGGCTCAGGAGCCAGGCAATGAAGGGCACGTTGGCAACGAGCTATTCCGCCGGGCGCCTTGCGGCCGAGGAGACGCAACTAAAGCGGACGTTGCGGCTTCGGTGGCCATCGGTCTTTCACGAACTAGACCAGAAATGCCTTCGTTACTGGTCCTGAATCAGCCGCTTGCACGGTCGAACCGACCATAACCTTCTCGCACGACCTTCGTGGCAACGACGCTCGGTCTCTCAGGTTGCGACATGGAAAAAGTACGTTTCGTGGCCGCTGTCCTCCCACCGCACGACGTACGGCGGCGCTCCGTCGGTGCCTCGCACCTCGAGCACTTCTCCATCGCGGTCCGGCTGGCCCGATTGGTGCCGATGGATGATGACCCGATCACCTATGTTGGCTTGCATAGCGCCCTCCCGATTCCCACGCCTCATATTCATGATCTACCTCGTCTCTTGCCGGTTCGACAGAGTCAAAGGTCCTACGTAGGGGTCGGTGCCCGGGTCACCGGTTGGCAGAGGGTAGGTGCGAGAAGGTTGGAGCTGCCCGATAGCGCGACGCGAGTTGTTGCTCGGGAACCTCCCTGGTTGGGACCTTTGGCCCTGCCCTCTGCGTTTGCCGTCGTCGTACTGTCGTTAAGGAGGAGGTCTGTATGGACGTGGATGCTACGCTTACCGAGTCGGAATTGCCCCGCCCAAACAGAATTGTCCCCACGATTGTGCGTGGCGGAGAGCGCTGTCGTGGGGGCCCTGACGGATCTCGGTGATAGTGCATGGATAGCCGAGTCGTACAAGGAGGCGAGATCTTTCGTCTGAAGCAGAGCGAATCACCCGCCATTTCGATCGGCGTAGGGAATTTTCACCGAGCGTGTCGATCGTTCCGTGATGGCCCATTCAAGTGATGGACAGAAAGAGGGTTTGGAATGGCAGTCGACAATGAAACACTGTTGAAGCGGATCGATGAGCTCGAACGGCGCCTGGAATCCCTGGAGCACAGTTTGATCACTCGTGACGTGCTCGATGACGAGATCCGCAGTCTTGAGCGCCGCCTACGCGAGATCCGAGAGTCAGCGGAGGGGTAGATCCGGATCCCTCCAGTCCCATCTCGTGGGCAGCTACTCCCTGCATCTCACTGCGCCGAGTCGGCTGGAGATGCGTGGCTCTCGGAAAGATGGAGCAGCCGTTCACCGTGTCGAAAGATCCCAATCTGCTCGCCTGAAAGGCATCTCGGTTGGTGTCACAGCTTTCACGCTTTCCCTGAGGTTCTCCAGCAATGAAGTGGGGAGACAAATTCCGAGAGAGATCGGAGGCAGGGCGAACTCAACGAAGTTCAATCAGAATCGCGGCGCAAGCCGAGTTGCCCTGCGGCTTCGACAAGCTTCTGACGGGCCCGTGGATCTGCAACCTGCTCGATGATGAGCCGAGCTTGTGCATGTTGGGAGCGCCCAAAGACGTCGGCGCATCCGTGCTCGCTGACGATCGCCGAGTGCTGGAATGAAGTGACCGGATTCGTCAGGATCGGCAATACCGTCGAGGCGTCAGACTTGTCGTGCCATGCACGCAGCGCGACAACTGCGTGACCATCGGAAGAGTGGAGTGCGCCGGTGACAAAATCGGGCTGCCCGCCGAAGCCCGAGTAGATCAGGCCGTCAACGAAGCTGGCGTTGGCCTGGGCGAACAAGTCGATCTGCATGGTCGCGTTCACAGACAGCATGGCAGGGTGCGCTGAGATCCGCGAAGGATCGTTGATCGTCTCGGTCCGGGACATGCGGAGCCTCGGATTGTTGTCAGCCCATTCATAGAGCTCGGGCGAACCCATCAGGAACGACGTGTTGATCAGTCCGTCGGCGTCAAGGGAACCTGATCGGTCGAGGAGAAGCACGCCATCGCTGAGCATCTCGGACCACACGCGCAGCTGTCGGAGGTGACACATCCTTTCGGCCGCCACCGTGGGGATCTGCCCGATGCCGAGTTGTAATGTCGTTCCGTCATTGGCAAAACGTGCGATCCTCTCGCCGATTTGAAGTTCTGCGTCGTCGGGCAACTGGAGTTCCGAGGAGGTCAGCTGCTCGTCCACCTCTACGGCAAGGTCGTTACGGTCCTTCGACGCCTGTAGCGATCACTCCGAGGAGCACCGCACGGGCCTTTTCCA
>Ga0208480_1000815_pt1 | contig 11682 bp, 10 predicted proteins | sample NGESurshal092012_4_FD_184485 | JGI IMG/M metagenome (GOLD analysis project Ga0208480, IMG submission 184485) | Arctic peat soil microbial communities from Barrow, Alaska - NGEE Surface sample F53-1 shallow-092012 (SPAdes) | ecosystem: Environmental > Terrestrial > Soil > Wetlands > Peat ... | reverse complement strand
CCTCCCGGGCCGCCGATTCCGCCTCCGGGCCCACCGCTACCACCTCCTGGCGAGCCGCCGGCGCCGCCGACACCCACGCCGCAACCACCGCCCCCTCAGCCGATCGACAGGGCTGAGCTCGTGCGCTTCAAGGAAAAGCTGCAGCGCACGCTCGAGGAATTGGTCGACGAGTACGGCAAGCTGCTGTTGCCCAAGCCGCCCACATAGGATGCCGTCTGTGATCTCCTTCGCCCGGGGCGCGCCGTCGCTCGACATCGTTGACGTGCAGGGCCTCAAGGACGCTGCGGCACGGGCGTTCGAGAGCGATCCTGCCGGGACGACCGCCTATGGCACCTCGATCGGCTATCCGCGCCTTAGGGCTTGGATAGCCGACAGGCACGGCGTCGAGCCCGAGCGAGTGCTGGTCACGAACGGGTCGATGCAGGCCGATGCGTTTCTGTTCGAGCAGCTCGTCAAGAGCGGCGACGAGGTGATCGTCGAGCGCCCGACCTACGATCGCACGCTGCTGTCCCTCAGCGAGCGCGGCGCGCGGCTACACCCGGTCGAGCTGCAGCCCGACGGTATCGACACCGACGCACTGCGCGGGCTGCTCGACGGCGGCGTGGACGGCGCGGTCAAACCCAGGTTGGCGCACATCATCCCGAATTTCCAGAACCCGGCCGGCTACACGCTGTCGCTTGCCAAGCGCGAAGCTCTGCTCGATCTGGCCCGCAAGCACGACTTCCTCGTGTTCGAGGACGATCCCTACGTCGACCTTCGCTTCAGCGGGGAGAAGCTGCCAACAATGCTCTCACTCGATCCCGAGCGCGTCGTGTACGCATCTTCGTTCTCGAAGACCGTGTGCCCTGGCATCAGGGTCGGCTACCTCGTGGGTCCGACAGGACTGATCGCACAGATCGCCAAATTGGCTACGAACACTTACATCTCACCAAGCATGGTTTCTCAGTCGATCGTCTATGAGTTCTGTGCTTCAGGCGCGATCGAGCGCTCGATCGAGACCGTGCGAACAGCACTTGCCAAGCGAGCGCGGACACTCGCCGCGGCGCTCGAGCGGGAGCTTCCCGAGGCCGAGTACGTGGCGCCGGAGGGTGGCTACTTCATGTGGGTGACACTGCCCGAGGGCACCGACGTCGGCGCACTGTTCAGCCTTGCCGGCGAGCTGGGCGTTGCCTTTGTGAAGGGGACGGACTTCCTGCTCGAGGGCGGCGAGAACACGCTCCGCTTGGCGTACTCCGGAGTGACGCCCGAGCAGATCGACGACGGCGTGAAGCTGCTCGCCGAAGCGTACCGCTCACTCTGACGCGCTGGATCGTGGATCGGATCGGGTCAGATCCGAGATCGGTCCTCGGTCGCTCTTGTGCGAAGCGCACTTCGCGATCTGCCTGCCTGTGCCCAGAATGGGTACGCCGCGTGGGGTTACACGTCTTGTCTGGATTGGCTACGAGCGCCTCAGCGGCCGTAGCGCTGCCCAAGCACCAATTGCTCGGGTAGCGCCGTACGCGGCGGCGGCGATGGGTCGGCCGTAACCGAGACCGTCTCCGCGACGGAGGGCGTGAGCATGCACTGCTGACCGTCCCCGGTCTCGACGATCACCTGCTCATCGCCGTGGCTTACGAGCGTGCCTTCGAGGCCTGGCTCGATGCCGGAGGCCTTCAGGTAGCGCAGCAGGTCCTCGGCCTCGTTCTCGAATCGTAGGATGCGTACCTTGGCGCCGATCTCGACGTCCGCCAGCGGCACGCCGGCAAGCCGCGCGCCGGCGATGATCGGATGGCCGTGCGGGCAGGTCTTGGCATCGCCGATCGCGGCCAGCATGCGCGCTTCGAGAGTCGGCGACATCGCGTGCTCGAGGCGCTCGGCCTCCTCGTGCACCTCATCCCAGGGCACGCCGAGCACGTCGGTGAGGAAGCGCTCGATCAGGCGGTGGCGTCGCACGATGCCCTCAGCGTGCTCAGCTCCTGTCGGGGTAAAGGAGATCGTGCGCGATGAGTCGCGCGTGATGTAGCCGTCGCGCTCCAGGCGGCCGACCATCTCGTGCACGGTCGGGGCTGAGAGCTGCATGGCCCTCGCCACGTTGGCGCCGGTCATCGGCAGGCCGGCCTCGTGCAGCCAGAAGAGGATCTGCAGGTACTCCTCCTCGGCCACCGTGGCTGTTGCGGTTGCCTCCTGGCTCATCCGTCCAGCGTATCTGGTCCGCCGAGGCCAGCCGGTGCCGCACACCGAGCTCTCTATTCCAAGCGCGTTAGCGATCCCTGCGACTACGCCTCAACTGGCAAGCTGATCGATCGTGCACTCGCGCGGCGGCTTGTCCTCGCGCCAGCGTTTGAGCTTTGCCCCATGACGGATGCGCCCAGCCGATACGTGATCGAAGTCGATCTCGACGACCAGCTCAGGGCGCAGTGCGACCCACTCCAGGTTGCGATCCGCGCTCCAACGGCTCGGGTCTGAGGAGCCGCGATCGCCCGTCTCATACGGCGCGAAGAAATCGACCAGATCTCGCTTGACCTTTGCCGCGAGACCCGAGCAGTGCCCGACGACGCGCAGCTCCTCGCCGTCATAGAGGGCCAGGATCAGCGCTCCGACGGTGCGCTCCTCCTTGCCTGGGCGCCAGCCGGTGACCACGGCATCGATCGTGCGTGTGCGCTTGACCTTGACCATGCCCTTGCGCTCGCCCGGCAGATATGGGGCCGAGCGCTGCTTGGCGATCACGCCCTCGGCGTCCGCCAGCCACGGCTCGGCCGCCTCTGGCGTGTCAACCGAGACCATCAGCTCGACCGGGGTGCTCTCAAACAGTCCCGCCTCGAACATTCGCTCCAGGCCTGTGCGGCGCTTGACGAAAGGCTGCTCCAGCCACGAAGCCTGCTCGTAGGCGAGCAGGTCGAAAGCCATGAACACAGCTGGGGTCTCCAGCGACAGGCGCTGCACCCGCGACTCCGCTGGGTGCACCCGCTGGCCGAGCGCGTCGAAGTCCTCGTGTCCTGAGGCGTCGCGCACGACGATCTCCCCGTCGAGCACATATTCACCTGGGGGAAACTCCAGCTCGGGAAAGTAGCGACCGAGGGGTCTGCCGTTGCGCGACTGCAGGAAGACGTCGTCCCCATCGACGAAGGCGATGCAGCGAAAGCCGTCGAGCTTGACCTCGTATACCCACTCCTCACCCGTGGGCAGCTCCTTGCGCGAGAGCGCAAGCTCGGGCTTCAGCGGTGGGCTCAGCGGCAGACTCATCGCCGTTTGGCCTTGCTCGGCTGGACACGGCTCGGCTCGCCCTCCTGCTTGCGGAAATGAGGTGGCCATGGGGCATCGCCCAGGCCCTCGCGCTCGTCGCGTGCCGCGAGCTCCAGCAAAGGCGCCAGCGAACCTGGGTGCTCGTCGATCGTGGCAGAGGGGTCACCGCGCTCTTTGAGCCTTGCCGGAACGGTGTCGATGCGCAGCTCGGAGGGCTCGACGTCGGCGACCTCGTCCCACTCCAGCGGACAGGAGACGCGCGCGTCTGGCACGGCGCGCACCGAGTATGCCGAGGCGACGGTGCGGTCGCGGGCGTTTTGGTTGTAGTCGATGAAGACCCCGATGCGTTCCTCCTTCCACCATTTCGAGGTCGCTTCGCCGGGCATGCGCCGCTCGACCTCGCGCGCCAGCGCCAGCGCGGCGCGGCGCAGTTCGTCGAAGCCATGCTCTGGAGCCACGCGCACGAACACGTGGATGCCGCGCGAACCCGAAGTCTTGGGGAAGCCGAGCAGCTCGTGCTCCTCGAGCACCTCGCGCACCGTGAGCGCGACGCGGCGCACCGTCGCGAAGTCGACGCCCGGTCCCGGGTCGAGGTCGATGCGCAGCTCGTCGGGGTGGTCCAGGTCCGAGCGGCGCACCGGCCATGGGTTCCAGTCGATCACGCCGAGGTTGGCTCCCCAGACGAGGTGGGCGGCGTCGTTGGGTACCAGCTCGCGCGCGTGGCGGCCGCTGGGGAAGGTGACGGTCGCCGTCTCGATCCACTCAGGGGCACCGTTTGGCACGCGCTTTTGAAAGAACGGCTTGCCCTGTACGCCGTCGACCCAGCGCTTCATCACCGTGGGGCGCTCGCGCAGGTGGCGTACAACGGCCTGCTCGCACTCGACGTAGTAGGCGATGAGATCGAGCTTGGTGATGCCGGGCTCGGGAAAAAAGAGCTTTCCCGGTTTGGAGACGCGTAGCTCGCGCCCGCAGACCTCGAGCATGACGTGCTCGTCATCGACCATTGCCTGAAAGGATGCCAGGCGTGATCTCCAAAGTCGTACTCGTACTTGCGGAGGGGTTTGGAGAGGAGATGCGTGCCGAGCGTGTTGCGGACGCGATCTCGCACGGACTGACGGCCGCGGGGCACCTCGCCTGCGATGCGTGCCCGTTGGCTGAGAACATCGCCACGCCGACAGCCGATGTGTCGAGGCCGCTCGATGAAGTGGACTTCGACCGGCGCATGCGCGCCGCCAGAGCAGTTGTGATCGCGTGCGCGCGACTGGATGACCGCAAGCTTGCTGGAAGCATCGTGTTCGAGGCGGCCACTCGCGCACGTCAGTCTGGGGTTCCGGCTCATGCCGTGACCGCCAAGAACGCGCTCGATCCCTTCGAGGCGCGCATCGTCGATCTACAGGTGATTCTCCAGGCGAGCACGACACGCGCTCTCGGCGCTGCCGGGCGCAAGCTTGCGGCGTTGGTTTAGTCATCGCCGCTACACCCGCGTGCAGCGAGAGGACAGTTTCACGTCCCCGGCTTTGTGCTCTCAGAGGAAGCACTTGCCCTCGCCACGGTAGGTCGAGACCTCCTCGACGATGCGCTCGCCCTCGATCAGGTGCAGTCGCTCGAAGCGCTCGCACAGCTCGCCGGCCTTGGCGTGGCGGAACCACACGCGGTCTCCCACCTGCAACGCCTGCGCGGGGGCGCCGATCAATGGTGTCTGCACCTCCCCGGCGCCCTCCTGCTTGTCGAGGGACAGGCCCGCCGGCAAGTAGGGCGTAGGCAGACGTGCCGCGTCGGCGGGGCCGGAGGCGAGGTAGCCGCCGCCGAGCACCGTCGCCACTGCCGCGCTCGGCTTGCGCACCACCGGCAGCGCGAACAGGGCGGCCGGTTGCGGCTGGAAGGCGCGGTAGGCGTCGAACAGCGTTGGGCCGTAGAGCCCTGAGCCGGCGGCGATCTCGCTGACGGCTGGCTCGACCGTTGTCGAATGGAGGCTGCCGGTGCCGCCGCCGTTGACGAAGCGCAGCGGCTTGGCGTTGGCGGCGTGCAGTACCTCTTGCACTGCGGCCACAGCGGCCGCTCGTCGTACAGAAAGCTCGCGTGCCGAGCGGCTCTGCAGCGCGCGGATCGTGGCACCGCGCAGGCGCCTGCCCGACGGCGCGTCGCCCAGGCCCGCGATCTGCGACTCGTAGGCCATGATCCCGACGAGCCGCAGTCGCTTGCGCGCCACGATCTCTCGCGCGAGCGTGGCCGCCTGCTCTGGGGTGTGCACCGGCGAGCGCTTTGCACCGATGCGGATGCGCCCGTCGAGCAGCCATAGGCCGGCGTCGATGTCGATGCAGACCTCGATCGGGACGAGGCCGTCTTGCGTGGCCGGCTCGCCGCCGCCAAGGTCTCCCGGCTCCCCGAGACCACTTGTACCGCGATCGCCATGCGTGGCGATCGCGGACTCGATCAGCTCTACTTGGGCGACACTGTCCACCATCACCGCGACGCGCACGTCCGGCTTTTGCGCGGTCCGCCGCGCGAGTGTGCGCAGTGCCTCGCGATCTGCGGTCGGATAGGCCACGACGACATCGCGGAAGCCCTGCTCCGCTAGCCACAGCGCCTCTGGCAACGTGAACGCGAGAGTGCCGTTGAAACCGGGGCGCGCGAGCACGCGTTCTTGCAGGGCACGGCAGCGCACGGACTTGCTCGCCAGCCGGATCGGCTTGCCGGCGGCGCGGCGTTCCATGTCCGCGGCGTTGCGCCAGAAAAGTCCGAGATCGACGAGCGCAAACGGCGGCTCTATTCCAGCCGTGACACGTTCCAAGCGCCGCAGATGCGCTTCACTCGTCTCGAGCCCGGTGCCCGCGCCAGTGCTTTTCGCGTCTCGCTCTATCCGCGCCATGGCCACCTCAAAGCCCGTGGGACGCGGGCGCCCCTGCGACCGGCCCGAGCACGCGGTCGGTCCATGCGTTGGCGAACAGGCCGTGCGGATCGAGCCGTGCGCGAATCGCTTGAAAAGCATCCCAGTCGGGATAGCGGGGGCGCAGCGTCTGCGCCGTCTGGAAGTGGCGCTTGCCCCAGTGGGGCCGCCCTTCGAGGCCGTCCATGATCTGCTCGACCGCTTCAAAGTAAGGGCGCCACTGCATGCCCTGATACATGTGCACCGCCACATAGCCGCTCTCGCGCCCGGCGGCGGTGCTGAGCATGGCGTCGTCTGGCGCGACCGCGCGTACCTCGATCGGGAAAGGCACCGCGAAACCTTCGCGCTCGACCATGTCCATGACGGCGCGTACGGCCTTCGTGGTTTGCTCACGCGGCAGCGCGTACTCCATCTCGGTGAAGCGCACCAGACGCGGGCTGGTAAAGATGCGCTCGGAGCGGTCGATCCGCTTGGAGCTGCCTGCCAGGCGTGTCGCAAGGCGGTTGATCTCCGGGATGCGACTGGGCATGCGCCTGCCCACACGGCACAGCAGGTCGAATGCGTGGTTCGTCAACAGCACATCGTTTGCGTACTCGAACACGCGCCCGCGCGGACGCGCTGGCCCCTCGACGCGATTGTTGGTGCGCGTCAGCGCAATGTCGCAGTGGGGAAAGACGTAGAACTCGAAGTGATCGTTGGCGAGCGTCTGCTCCTCGAAGCTGGCGAGCGTCTCCGCCAGTGGCGCCTGGCCGTCGATCCCACATAGCGTGAAGGCGGGGACGCAGCGCAACGTCACCTCGGCCACCACACCGAGCGCGCCGAGACCGACTCTGGCAGCACGGAACAGCTCCGGGTGGTGCTCGGGTGAGCATTCGAGTGTCGAGCCGTCGGCTAGCACGAGCGTCATCGACGCTAGCTGCGAGGGGATGTTGCGCAGGCGTGCGCCGGTCCCATGCGTGGCCGTCGAGATCGCCCCGGCGATGCTTTGCACGTCGATGTCGCCCAGGTTCTCGAGCGCGAGGCCGTGGCCGGCGAGCTGCTCGTTCAGGCGCGCGATCGTAATGCCCGCCTGCACTCGCACCAAGCCCGATTGACGGTCCACGTCGAGCACACCATGCATGCGGTCGAGCACGATCAGCAGGCCCTCGCTGCAGGCGATGTCGCTGAAGGAGTGGCCAGCGCCGGCCACCCGCACACTCGAGCCTTCGCGTCTCGCGCGCTCGACAGCTGCCGAGATCTCGGCGAGCGAGTGTGGATGCACGATCGCCGCCGGGCGGCAAGCCTCATCGCCGGTCCAGTTGCGCCACTCCTCGTCGCTTCTCATTGGGGCAGTAGGCTCGCGCATGATGACTGAGCCCGAGGCTACTCCGAGCACCACTCCAACGTCAGCGCCGGATGGCTCGACCTTCTCGACTCCGAACACGTCATCGGCACCCATGACGCCCTCCTCGCCGGCACCTGCTGAGACGCCGGTACGGGCCCGCGGCCGCACGCTTGCAAGCCCCGTGGCTCGTCGCGCGAGCGTGATCGGGGCCGGTTCCTTCGGCACAGCGCTGGCTGTGCTGCTGAGCAGGGCCGGCTTGCGCACGACGCTACAGACACGCAGCCCCGAGCAGGCGAAGCTACTCACGGAGGAACGCGAGAACAAGCTGTACTTGCCAGGGGTGGAGCTGCCGAGCCAGCTGCGTGTGGAGCCGGTGTCAGCGGGCGTGGCACGTGCCGACTATGTGTTCCTGGCGGTTCCCTCACGCGGACTGGGGGACGCGATCTCCGCATTGCGAGGCGGCGAGCTCGGCCGGCGAACGGCGATCGTGTCGCTCGCCAAGGGGCTGGTGATGCCGGAGGGGCGCCCACCGACAACGGTGCTGAGCGGCATTTTCGGAGCGCAGCGAGTGGCTTGCGTCGGCGGACCCGCACACGCTCAAGAGATGGTTCGCTTCGGTGCCGGACTGGTCGTGGCGTCGAGCGACGAAGAGCTTGCGCGCACGCTCGCGCATGTGTTCACACGTGCCGGTGTGGTTTGCGAGCAGTCAAACGACCCGGTCGGCGTGGAGCTTGCGGGCGCGGCCAAGAACGCGGCGGCACTGGCGGCGGGCGCTACCGAGGCGCAGGGGGCAAACGCGGCTGGGGCCGCCGCGGGCCACATATTTGCCGAGGTGTGGCGCTATGCGGAGGGACTGGGCGCGCGACCGGAGTCGATGATCGGTCTGGCCGGCGTCGGCGATCTCCTCGCCACTGCGCTGGCGCGCGAGAGCCGCAACCGCCGTGCCGGCGAACTGCTCGCCGAGGGAGTGCCGGCGCTCGAGATCCCGACGCACATCGGCCAGGCGGTGGAGGCACTCGAGTGGGTTCCGCTGCTTGCCCGCACGCTGGAGCAAGCCGGCGTCAAGGCACCTGTCACGAGTGCTCTCGGACGGCTGATCTCCGGTGAGCTGCCGCTGGATGATTGGGTTGCGCTCGTACGCACCACCGTCCCCCCGCCCGCCCGCTGGCGGCGCCGGCCCGAGCCGGGCTTCTGGCGGCGCCTGTGGCGCGGGCTGGCCCGTCGACGCTAGGGACGCGTCCCTAAATCTGGCGACAGGCGCTCCCAGTACGCATTGCGATATCCCGCCGACCGCCTCACGCGAACATACTGCCGAGTAGACCGTCCGAGTAGACCGTGAGTCACCGCCACGGGACATCCCTGTTCGACTGTCTACCATAGTGACTACGGAATGCTATTGTATACATTTCCGTATTCACTATAGGATTTTGCCAAAAAGGAATATACACATGCCCCCCGTAAAGAAGAAAGCTCAAACGAGCCAAGACAAGGCCGCATTCGACACATTCATGAAGGAGGCGGGGAAGAAGTCGGTCGAGCGATTCGAAGCCGAACTGGCAGCCGCCCATGCGCAGGAGGAGCGGCGTCGCAAGATCCCCCAGGAGGCTCTCGCGAAAGGCCGCACAACGCCGATCGCCGTACGCTTCGACGAATTCACGCTCAAGCGGCTGCGCGTGCTCGCGGCACGCCGCAATACCGGCTACCAGACCCTGCTGAAGGAGTTCGTCGTCGAGCGTCTTTATGAGGAGGAGAAGCGCGAGGGCATCATCGAGTGAGGAGCGTGCTCACGACCGCTTCGTAGACGCCCGAGCCGTGACCCGCCTCGGCGACACGCACGTTCTCGAACGTCGCGGCGACCTTACGGATCGAGGGGTCGCGCTCGACGGCGTTGGCGACCAGCCAGAAAGAGCCGACGTGCTCAGCGCAGGCGAGGTCCTCGCGCGAGTCGCCGACGGCGAAGGTCTGCTCGCGGGCATAGCCACGCACCTTACGGTGAAAGGCGACCGCCGCCGCCTTGGAGGCGGCGGCGGGCACGAGGTGATAGCCGCGTACGTGTGGCAGGCCCGCCAGTGCGGGCGACCGCCGGTTGACGACGCCGTTGTCGACCAACCGCAGACCCCCGTGACCGTGCTCAGCCAGCAACGCGTCGACCTCCAGCGCATCGACCAAGCCACGGAAGAGGTGTGACACTTCTCGGTTGACATGCCACGGCTCGTGATACTCGAGCCGTCCCTCGTAGCGCTCGAGCAGTAGCGCTGGGGCACCGCCGCGATCTATCTGATCGGCGATCGAAAGCTCGCCTGGAACCATGTCTCCGGTGAGCCAGTGCTCCTCGCCGCCCGCGGGCGCGATGCCGGGGCGCACCGTCGTCGGAGTGCCGGGAGGGCCGAGTACCCCGGCACCCAACACCACGCAGGCGCCGGCCTCGAAGATGTAGGAATCTCCTCCGAGCAACCGCGCATCCTCAGCCACCTGCTGGCGGCGGCGGCCCGACATCAAGACAATCTCCACGTCAGCACGCAAACACGCCTGCACGGCCCGCATTCCCTCCAAGGAGACATTCCCTTCGCCGTCATGCACCAACGAGGCGCCGCGTCCGAGCAGCGTGCCGTCGAGGTCGACATACAGGCAGCGCACGCTCATTTGCCCCTCACCTGCGACATGTGCTGTCAAAGCCCGAGGGTGCAAGGGTGCTCAGCCCGACGCCCAACGCATAGAAGTACACAGAACGGTGGAGGGTGCGGACTTTCGCGCGCGGCGGGGTGGCGAGACAGAGCATCGGCTCTACTATCGCAAGTGGTGGCCGTGGAACGCATGATCGACCCGTGGAGCGCTGTGCTCGACGAGGCGCGCGAGGATGGACGGCTCGTACGACAGGCACATGAGGGGCCTGGAGAGGCGACGCTTGTCGAGATCCCCGAGGAGTTGCACTCCGACGTGATCTTGGGCCTGCACAGGGTGGGGATAGAGCAGCTCTACTCCCACCAGGCACAGGCGCTCGAGTCCTCTTGGGAGCGAACGACGATCGTCACGACCGGCACGGCCTCGGGCAAGTCTTTGTGCTTCAACCTGCCGACACTCGACGCGCTCTGCCGCGACGCGTTTGCGCGCGCGCTGTACCTGTATCCGACGAAGGCGCTTGCCCAAGATCAGGCGCGAGCGATCAACGCCTTCGGGTTGACCAAGCAGGTCAGACCGCAAATCTACGACGGGGACACGCCGCGCGAAGCGCGCGGCGACATCCGCCGGCGTGCCAACGTGATTCTCACCAACCCCGACATGCTGCACGTGGGCATCCTGCCCCACCACGGCGCGTGGGAGCGGCTGTTCAGCCATTTGCGCATCGTCGTCGTGGACGAGGCGCACGTCTATCGGGGTGTGTTCGGCTCACACGTTGCCAATGTCTTGCGCCGCCTGCTGCGTGTCGCTGCAGCCTACGGCAGTGACGTGCGGGTGCTGCTCGCCTCCGCCACGATCGCCAACCCCGTAGAGCTGGTAGAGCGCCTGACGGGCCTCGAGGACGTCGGCCTGGTCGACGACGACGGCTCGCCCACGCCGCGCCGGCAGATCGCGATGTGGAATCCGCCGCTCACCGACGAGGCGATCGGGGCACGGCGCTCGGCGCTCGGCGAGGCGGCCGAGCTGCTTGCACGGCTCGTGCGCGAAGGGGCGCGTTGCATCTGCTTCATGAAGTCGCGCAAGGGCGTCGAGCTGCTCGCGCGCATGGTCACCGAAGACCTGAAGCGCACAGATGCCGAGCTGGCCGAGCGTGTGGCGCCCTACCGCGCCGGCTACACCGCCCAGCAGCGCCGCGAGCTGGAGGCGCGTTTGACAAGCGGCGAGCTGCGCGCAGTGATCACGACCGATGCGCTGGAACTTGGGATCGACATCGGCGAGCTCGACGCGGCTGTGGTGGTGAGCTTTCCCGGGACCGTGGCCGCGCTACGTCAGATGTGGGGCCGGGCTGGGCGCCGGGGCAAGGGTCTGGCCGTCTACGTGGCCGGCGAGGACGCGCTCGACCAGTTCTTCTGCCGCCACCCCGACGAGTTCCTGGAGCGAGCCGTGGAGGCCGCGATCCTCGACCACGAGAGCGCCCAGATCCACCAGGCGCATCTGCTGTGCGCGGCTTACGAGGGGCCACTCGAGGCGCCCGACGCCGAGTTCTTCGGAGCACGCTGGGAGGCCCACGCCGAGGCGCTCGTCTCGATGGGCCTGCTGCGCAAGCGTGTGGCCGGGCGTGGCGGCGCCG
>Ga0208480_1000813_pt1 | contig 11702 bp, 11 predicted proteins | sample NGESurshal092012_4_FD_184485 | JGI IMG/M metagenome (GOLD analysis project Ga0208480, IMG submission 184485) | Arctic peat soil microbial communities from Barrow, Alaska - NGEE Surface sample F53-1 shallow-092012 (SPAdes) | ecosystem: Environmental > Terrestrial > Soil > Wetlands > Peat ... | reverse complement strand
GGCGAGGCCCGTGCCCCCTCCACCACCCTGCTGCGCAGGGTGGTCCCCCTCCCCCACTTGCGTGAGGGAGGATGAAGATGGCGCCGCGGGGCGAGGGAGGCCCCTTCAGATGACCAAATCAATCCGCCTTGATGCCGGCAAACTTGACGACCTTCGCCCATTTGTCGGTTTCGGCGCGGATGAATTTTTCGAAATCGGCGGGCGAGCCGGTGAACACGTTGCAGCCGAGATCGGTGAATCGCTTGCGCGTCGCGACGTCGGCAAGCGCGGCGTTGACCTGTTTGTTGAGCTTGTCGACGATCGCGGGCGGCGTGCCCTTGGGGGCGACGATGCCGTACCAGCCGGAGGCTTCGTAGCCCGGCAGGAACTCCGACATGGCCGGAACGTTCGGCAACAATTCCTGGCGCTTGTCGCTGGTCACCGCGAGCGCGCGCAGCTTGCCGGCTTTCAGATAACCGAGAGAGGCCGGCATCACGCCGAACATCGCCTGCGTGCGGCCGCCGATCAGGTCCGGCATCGCCGCGCCCTCGCCCTGATAGATGACGTCGACCATTTTGACGTCCGCCATCATCCGGAACAGCGCACCGGCGACGTAAAGCGGCGTGCCGCTGCCGCCCGAAGCGAGATTGATCTTGCCCGGATTGGCTTTGACGTAGCCGATGAACTCAGTAACGGTTTTCGCCGGCACCGCCGGGTTCACATCCAGCACCAGCGGGATGGTCGCGATACTTGCCACCGGCATCGCATCGCGCAGAAAATCGAATTTCAGATGCGAGTAGAGCGCGGGATTGATCGCGTTCGACGACATGGCAAGCAGCAGCGTGCCGCCGTCCGGCGACGCCTTGAGCGCCAGTTCGGTGCCGAGATTGGTGCTGGCGCCGGGCTTGTTCTCGACGAAGAACGATTCACCAAGTTTCTCCGACAGCCATTGCGCGATCAGCCGTCCGATGATGTCGGGCGAGCCGCCGGCCGGCACTGTCACGATCAACTTCACCGGCCGCGTCGGATAATTTTGCGCAAGCGCCGTGCCCGACAATGCGGGCAGCGCGACGGCGCTCGTTGCCAGTTGCAGGAAATGGCGGCGGCGAAGCGTCATGACGAACTCCTTTGTCAGATAGCGGCGGCGCGCTCACTGCGCCTTGATGCCGACGGTCTTGATCACCTTGCCCCATTTTGCGGCTTCGTCGGCAGTGAACTTGCCGAATTCGGCAGGACTGCTCACCATCGCGACGGAGCCGAGATCGGCGAACTTTTTCTGCATAGCGGGATCGCGCAGCACGGCGTTGATCTCGGTATTGAGCTTATTGACGATGTCCGGCGGCGTCTTGGCGGGGGCACTGATGCCGTCCCAGACGATCGCCTTATAGCCCGGCACAAACTCGGCGACGGTGGGAATGTCCGGCAGCACCTTGGAGCGCGCCGAATCGGTCACCGCCAACGGCCGCAGCTTTCCCGCACGGATGAAACTGATCGTTTGCAGGATCGGGGTGAACCCGGATTGCACCTGGCCGCTGAGCAGATCGGGCAGATAGCTGCTGCGATAGGGCACGTTCACCATGTGAACGCCGGCCATCATATTGAACAATTCGCCCGCCACATCGGTCGCGGCGCCGCTGCCGACCGAGGCAAAATTGATCTTGCCGGGATTTTGCTTGGCGTAAGCAATGAACTCCGGGAGTGTCTTGGCCGGCACCGATGGGTTGACCACAAGCACGAGCGGCAGCAGCACCAGACCCGAAACCGGCACAAGTTCGTGCAGGAAATTGAAGTCGAGCTTGTCGTAGAGCGACATGTTGAGCACGTTGGTCATGGTCGCCGTGAGCAGTGTGTAGCCGTCGGGCGCCGCTTTCACGACGATCTGCGTGCCGATATTGGCGGCACCGCCCGGACGATTGTCGACGATGAACTGCTGCTTGAGCCGCTGCGACAACCCTTCGGCCAAAAGGCGCGTGGCAATGTCAGGCGCGATGCCAACGGGATAAGGCACGACAATGCGGACCGGCCGCGTCGGATAGGTTTGCGCCGCCGCCGCTCCGGGCAGGCAGGGCAGCGCGGCCATGGCCGCTCCCAGCCGCAGCATATCTCGACGTGCAAGTTTCATCGTCCCCTCTCTTTTGCGCGGTTGCGGCGAAGCCGAACCGGCTCGTTATCTGTTTGGCTTGGCGCCGGAAGATTGGACCACCTTGGCCCACTTGGCGGTTTCTTCGCCAAGGAATTTGCCGAATTCCGCGGGTGTCATCGACATAATGTCGCCGCCCAGATCCTTGAGCTTGGCCTTGATCTGCGGGTCGGCGAGGCCGGCATTGATCGTCGCGTTGAGCTTGGCGATGACTTCGGGCGGCGTTCCCTTCGGCGCACAAGTCCCGTCCCAGGCGGCCGCCGCGAAGCCCGGCAAAAACTCGCCGATGGCAGGCACGTCGGGCAGGATTGGCGACCGCTTCGCGCCGGTGACCGCCAAAGCGCGCAGCCGGCCATCTCTGACAAAGCCGATGGCCGCCGTGATGGTGATGATGAATGCAGTGATCCGATTAGCGAGCAGATCGGTGAATGCCGGCGCCGGTCCGCGATAAGGCACGCCCACCATTTTCACGTCTGCCATCAGATTGATCAGTTCGCCGGCCACCTGCATCGGCGTGCCGATACCGGGCGACGCCAGGTTGACCTTGCCGGGATTCGCTTTCGCGTAGGCGAGGAATTCCGGAAATGTCCTGGCGGGAAACGACGGATTGACCAGAAACACCATCGGCAACGCGATCAGGCCCGCGACCGGCAACATATCGCGCAGAAAATTGAAATCGAGATTCGGGTAGAGCGAGCCATTGATCGCGTTGGCGGTGAGGCAGGTGAGCAGGGTGTAGCCGTCCGGCGCCGATTTCACGACCGTTTCGGTCGCGATGTTGCCGGCGGCTCCGGTCTTGTTTTCGATGATAAAGGGCTGACCCAATTGCTGCGACAGCCACTGCCCGATCAGACGCGACAGCAGGTCGGGTGTGCCGCCGACGCCAAACCCTTCGACAATGCGCACCGGCCGCAACGGATAATCAAATGCGCGCGCGGCGCGCGGCAACGACGCGGCGGCGACGCCTCCCGCAGCCAGACCCAACAACCTCCGCCGCGGAAGCCGCATGGCGTTCCTCCACAATCGCCCGTCCCGCGCGGCCTTTCTTGGCCGTACAACCTCTTCCGCGCCGACGGGCGGCTCGTATAGCATAGCCGCGCATGACCGGGGTGACGCCATGAAAATTCGACGCAGAGGGCTGCTTCGCCTCGCCGCAGGCGCCATTGCCATGCCAGCCGTTTCACGGCTGGCGCGCGCCGATACCTATCCGTCGCGGCCGGTGCACCTCATCATCGGCTATCCGCCTGGCGGATCGGCCGACCTGACCGCGCGGCTGTTCGGCCAATGGATGTCGCAGCGGCTCAACCAACAATTTGTCGTTGAAAGCCGGCCGGGTGGCGGCACCAACATCGCGACGGAAGCCGCGTTGCGCGCCGCGCCGGACGGCTACACCGTGTTTCTCGCTTCGCCCGCCAACGCCACCAACCCGGCACTGTTTGCCAAGCTCCCCTTCGATTTCATCCATGATAGTGCGCCGGTCGCCGGCCTGATCCGTTTTCCAGATGTCGTCGATGTCAATCTGTCGCTGCCGATCCACTCGATTCCCGAACTCATCGCCTACGCCAAGGTCAATCCGGGCAAGCTGAACTTTGCGTCCTCGGGCATCGGCTCGACGCTGCATGTCGCCGGCGAGTTGTTTAAGATGATGACCGGCGTCGACATCGTGCACGTGCCGTATCGCGGCGGTGCGCCGGCCATGATCGATCTGATCGGCGGACGCGTGCAATTAATGTTTGACAACGTGCCGTCGTCGCTGCCGTTCATCAAAACGAAAAAGCTGCGGCCGTTGGCGGTGACGTCCGCGACGCGGGCGACGGTGCTGCCGGATTTGCCGACGGTCGCTGACTTCGTGCCGGGCTACGAGGCGAGCGCGTGGTACGGAATAGTCGCACCGAAAGGCACGCCGGGCGAGATCGTTGCCAAGCTCAATCGCGAGATCGATGCGATCCTCGCCGACCCCAAGGTCAAGTCGCAGCTCGGCGATCTCGGCGCTTCGCTGCTACCCGGCACGCCTGCCGATTTCGGCGCGCTCATCGCCGCTGAGACGGCGAAGTGGGGCAAAGTGATCAAATTCGCCGGCATCAAGCCTGAGTGATCGATACCGGAAATGAATACCCCCGCCGACATGCTCGCCGAGGTGAAAAGGAGACCCGGTGGCCTAGTCAATATCGTCGTCCATCCGGATCGCTGAGGCAAAGTCTGTGCGGCGGACAAACCGATGCCATCCGCCGCACAGCCGTGAGTCAGATGCCGCGATTCCAAAAGTCGTAATAGCGCTCGATGTTCATCGGCAGGAACATCTTGTAGCTCGGCCACGCCTGATACTTCGGCAGCGAAATGTCCTTGACGGCCTGGTCGTAGGTCTTGCCCTCGTCGACTTCCTTCTTCACCGCTGCCGACAGATCCTGCAGGTAGGAGAGCTGATCACGCGCAGTCTGCTTGGTCCCGGTCTGTTTGCCGCCGGGGCCCGGATGGCCGGGAATGAGTGTCTCCCAATCCATCGCGATCACTTTTTTAAGTCCGCCTTCGATGTCCGGCACGTAGGTATCCGCCATGCCGCGGAATTGGACAGCCTCAACCGGAATCCAATCGACGGTGAAAATGATCTTCTCCTTCGGCAGCCGCATGACCAGTGTGCTGTCCGAATGATTCTTGCCGACATAGAGCAGTTCGAGCGTCGTGCCGCCGAGCTTGATCACTTTCTTGGTGTCGACCACCTCATCGGGAATGACGATATCGGGGCGCTTGAGCGCCACCATGCGGTCCTTGGCATTGCGCTGTGCAATGAAGGTGGCGCCGATATCTTTGAACGCTTGACCTCCGGCGGTGTGGTCGAAATGGCTATGGCTGTAGATGACATATTTGATCGGCGCCTTGGTGACCGCACGGATCGCATCGATGTAGGGCTTTGCCGGCCGCCGCAGGCTGATCGGATCGGTGGCGATAACGCCGGCCGGCGTCACCACGAACATCGACTGGTGCCCGACGTAGCGGAAGATATAGACGTTCTCGGCGACCTTAGTCGTAGCAACCGGCGGCATTGCAGGTGCAGCTGCCGCAGGCGCGGCGGCCGCAGGCGGCGGTGCCTGCTGCTGCGCCTGAGCGGACACGGCCAACACGCCCGCGACCATCGCCGCAACTACGCTTCCGTAATGAACTCGCAACATGTCGCCCTCCTTGATAATGAGCCCTTGAGGCGCGTCGTCGAGCCTGACAGCGCCGTCTTCTTTGAACACCGTTGTCCAGGACCTATTCCCGCAAGCCCTGCACCGGCTTGCTGTGGGAAGGGTTCAACCGGACGCCCGCTATTCCGCCTTGACACCCGCCACACGGATCACTTGCGCCCATTTCTCTGCTTCGTCGGCAACAAGCTTGGTGAATTCAGGCGGCGACAGCGAAAGCGGCGTATCCCCGAGTTCGGCGATACGTTTGGTCATGCCGGGGTCGGCAAGCGCGGCTTTCATCGTGCCGGCGAGCTTATCGACGATGGCGGCGGGCGTGCTCCGCGGTGCGGCGATGCCGACATAAATGCTCGCCTCATAGCCCGGGACGGATTCGGCGATGGCCGGAACGTCGGGCAGCACCGATGCGCGCGTTGCATTGGTCACGCCGAGCGCCCGCAGTGTGCCAGCTCTAACCTGCTGGATGGTCGCGGCGTAGGTGCCGAAATAGACTTGCACCTGGCCGGCGATCAGATCGACCACGGCCGGCCCGCCGCCGCGATATGGCACGTGCACCATGTCGACGCCGGTCTTGCTGCGGAACAACTCCCAGAACATGTGCGGGGCGCTGCCGATCCCGGCCGACGCGACGGTGACCTTGCCCGGGTGCGCCTTGGCGTAGGCGATCAGTTCGGGAACGGATTTTGGCGGGAACCCCGGATTGACCACGAGGATGACGGCGCCGCGCGAAATTGGCGCAACGGGAGCAAAATCGTGAATAATATTGAAGCTGAGATTGCGGTAGAGCGTCGCATTCCAGGCGTCGGCCGATGTGGTGAGCAGGAGCGTGTAACCGTCCGGCGCCGCTTTCGCCACCGCCTCGGCGGCGAGATTGCCGCCGGCGCCTGGCCGATTCTCGACGATGAATTGCTGACCGAGTTGTTGCGACAGCCATTGCGCGATCAGGCGCGCGTAGGTGTCGCTGATGCCGCCCGGCGGAAAGCCGCAAATAATGCGCGCCGGCCGCGCCGGGTAGGATTCCGCCATTGCGCCGCGGCTGAAGAGAGGCAGGCCAGCCATTCCGCCGGCAAGCCGAAGAAATTGTCGCCGTGCCAACATCATGGAAATCCTCCCGCCTTTATCCGCTGCCGCGGAGTGCAGTTCAGCGGGCGCGGTCAACACATGCTCGCGGCGCGCTGCCGGCGGAATTTATCACGTTGGTGCGGTTCGGGCTATCGCTCGACGAGCCAATCAGGCAGCCAACCAATCAGGCCGCCAGCGGCAACGCGCGAAATTCCTTGGCGCTCGCCACATCCCGCTGGCAGCGGGCCTTTCTTGGGCAACCCCCGCATACCGGGGGCGCGCCGCACGGTCTTGCGATCATACCGTGAGGTCTATAGCACCGGGGCAAACAGAGAGTTGCTGCACCGCAAACTGGCGCGGCCAGAAACGCTCTGCCGAACAACAAAAGACCTCTGACTCGGAGCCATCATGAACATTCCGCGCCGCCGCTTCCTGCAACTGTCAACCTTGGCGGCCGCATTACCGGCCACCTCACGCCTCGCGCGTGCCGATGCCTATCCGGCGCATCCGGTCCACATCGTTCTTGGCTTTCCGCCCGGCGGCTCTTCGGACGTGATCGGACGCCTGATGGCGCAATCGCTGGCCGAGAAACTCGGAAAGCCTTTTGTGTTCGACAACAAGCCGGGCGCCGGCGGCAATATCGGCACCGAATGGGTCGCCAAGGCCGCGCCCGACGGCTACACGCTGCTGTGGTCGACATCCGCAAACGCGGTCAACGCCTCGCTCTACCACAAGCTCAACTTTGATTTTCTGAAGGATTTCGAGTCGGTCGCGGGCGTGTTTCAGATTCCGAATGTGATGGAAGTCAATCCCTCGATTCCAGTCAAAAGCGTTCCGGAATTCATCGCCTACGCCAAAGCCAATCCCGGCAAGATCAACTTCGCTTCGGGCGGCTTCGGGACAACCTCGCACATGGCGGGCGAGCTGTTCAAATTCATGACCGGCGTCGACATCCGCCACGTGCCCTATCGCGGCTCGGCGCCGGCGCTGATAGATCTCCTCAGCGGCCAAGTGCAGGCCATGTTCGATCTCATGCCGGCGTCGATCGGATTTATTCGCGCCGGCAAGCTGCGCCCTCTCGCGGTGACCACCGCCGAGAAATCCCCTGCCCTGCCCGACCTGCCCACGGTCGGTCAGTTCGTCCCTGGCTATCAGGTGAGTACGTGGAACGGCGTGAGCATGCCACGGGGCACGCCCTCCGACATCGTCGAGCGGATCAACAAGGAGATCAACGCCGGCCTTGCTGATCCAAAAATCAAGGCGCGGCTCGCCGATCTAGGCGCGACCGGACTGCCCGGCACGCCGGCCGCGTTCGCCACACTCGTAGCGCAAGACACCAAACGTTGGGCCGAGGTCGTCAAGTTCGCGCACATCTCGGCTGATTAATTTTCTTTCGGCTCGGCATCGAGCCGCACCACCCAGCCTTCGAGGCCCGGCTTGGCGGCGGGATAGCGCGCCAGCACCAGCGGATCGTGACCCGGCACGACGTGGCGCGGCGAACTTGCGAGTTTTTTCAGCTTGCGATAGCCCTCTACCACCTCTTCGATATTGTAGGTTGTTGGAAATACACGACCTGAATCCATATGAGCGTACAGGTGCGTCGCGTCGGCGGCGAGCACGACGTATCCGCGCTTGGTTTGCACCCGCACCGACTGTAGTCCCTTCGAATGGCCGCCGATGTGGTGCACCGTCACCCCGGGCACGATCTCGTCCTCGCCGTCGTGAAATGCGGCGCGACCATCAAACACCTTGCGCACCATGGCGACCACGTCGTCGACCTCGAACGGCGTGCGCAGCGCTCGTGACACATGCAGCGGCCGGTGGCGTAAGCCATTTCACGGTCTTGCAGGTGATAACAGGCCTGCGGAAACAGATCGTAATTCTCGCAATGATCGTAATGCAGGTGGCTGATGATGACATCCCTGATCGAGTCGGGTGCGATACCGAGCGCGAGCAATCCGTCCCGCACCGGTCTGATCATTTCGCGGCCGCGCTTTCGCGCTGTCGCTTCGTCGAAGCCGGTATCGACAACAATCGTGCCCGCCGGCCCGACGATGGCCCAAACGAAATAGTCAAGCGGCTGCAGCATGTCGTGCGGGTCGCCATGGATGAAATTCGCCGACGACGGCCGCTTATGGTGGCCATAACGGATGGCATAGACTTCGTGCACATCGTCGCTCATGAGGGCACCTCCCCGGTTTCATTCGCGCGATCATAGCGCAAGCCGCGCCCGGTTGGCGGCGCACTCTAGTGGAGCGGATTTGACATTCGCTCTCCCCAGCCGGAAGCAACGATAGCGAATGTCAAATCCAGAAGCTCCACCTGCACTTATAGTTTCTGGTGGTCCGGGAGACGGCGCAACGTTTGCGCCAGTGCAATGAAGGACTGCGCGCTGCGGAACGATGCGGCCCCAAAGCTGGCTGCGGTCGCGCACCACGCCAGCAGTGCGACCCACATCATGAGGGAAGAGACCGTGCCCAGTACGGGAGTAGCGGCAATGCCGGACAGCCGGAAAGTCGCCACCGAATACATGCCGAGTGGAAACACGATGCTCCACAGCGCCGGCGCATAGTCAATTGGTCTGCGATGGATGCCGTGCTTCCAGACGCCGAGCAGTACGAGCAGTGGAATCCACCACGTCGCCCAGGCCCAGGCGGCAAGTGTCACGCCATCGACGAACGGCTGCAGCGAGCGCAGGAATGGCGTGGCGCCGCCATTGGCGATGAGGATCGTTCCGGCGTTCACGCTGATCGCGGCGGCGCCCATCACGATCCAAAGCGGCGGCGCGACCTCGTCCGGTCGCAGTGCATCGAAGAAGAAGCGGTAGCACAGCAGCACGACGAGGATTCCGTACAGGATCAGCCCGATCGTCCACAGCATCTGCATCAGCACAAAGACTTGCGGCCCAAACGCCGCCGCCGGCACGCCGACTGCATCGCCGATGATGACCAGCGATTGGGTGCCCACGATCGCGTTCAGCCATGCGCCTTCGGCGACGTCGGCGCCTCCCGCATCGTTACGAAACAGCAGCACGCTGAAGCCGAGATAGATCAGGACGATCCACAGCGCGAACGCAAACAGCCACATGCCGAGCGCGACCGTGGCGAAGCCGCGAATGCCGAGCGACATGCCGAGCACGTCAGTGGCGGCGACCGCGGTAAAGAACAAGAACACTCGGCGTGGGTTCAGGAGGTCCGCCCAGATCGCGCCGGAAAATCGCACCGTGCGCAGCACGGTGAGCATCCACAGCCATGGATAAGCGACGAGATTGATCGCCAACAGGGCGTCGGCGAGAAAGCGCGCGCCATGGAGATAAAGCGCATTGGAGACGATCCCCGTCGCCATCACCAGCGCGAAATAACCGGGATCGAGAACGGACGCTTTGTGCGCGACCCAAACCGCGATCAACCGCGCCACGGCGCGGGGGCGGTTCCCGGGCAAATCCAGGCCGCTATCGTGCTGATTCCGCTCATCGGCAAGATTATTCATCGCGTATGCGAGCTTAACACGGACTGCGTCCGTCCGTGACCCTCCTTGCGCGGCCAAGCAACGCATCGCTCGGAGCCGCCTTGTCAGTGGATTTACCGCTGCGCTACGCTGGCTCTAATCGACGCGCAGACGTTGAACCATCCATCGAGGGAGGGAAGCATGAGCGGATCCGCCTCAATAGGCTCGGCACCATGGTACCGCACGCTGAGCTGGGCGCAGTGGAAAGCGTTAATCGCATCGAACCTGGGCTGGACGTTCGACGGATTTGAGGTCTTCGCCCTCATCCTCACGGTCGGCGCGGCGCTGCACCAGTTGCTCGACCCGTCGCAGTACAAATTCATTCCCGCCTATGCGGGCGCGGTGATCGCCATTACGGTGTTCGGCTGGGGCACCGGCGGCCTGCTCGGCGGTATTTTGGCCGATTACATCGGCCGCAAGCGATCGATGGCGTTGACGATTCTGGCCTACTCGCTGCTAACCGGATTAAGCGCGCTGTCGTGGAGCTGGCTGTCGTTCGCCATGTTCCGCTTCCTGGTCGGCCTCGCGATCGGCTCCGAATGGGCGACCGGCGCCTCGATCACAGCCGAGCTGTGGCCGGACAATGCGCGGGGCAAGGGTGGCGCATTTCTGCAAGCCGGCTATCCGATCGGGAGCATCATCGCTTCGACCCTATGGGTTCTCATTGGCACGTCCGGGCCCAACGCTTGGCGCTACATGTATCTGATTGGCGTGCTGCCGGCGCTCATCACCTTCTGGATTCTGCGCAACATTCCCGAATCGCCGCGCTGGGAAGAATCGAACAGACAGCGGCTTGCCGCACATGACCAGCGGCGTCGCGGTGTTACCTTGCAGGGCGAAGATGCCGCGATCGTGCGCTTCACTCTTATCGACATGTTCGTCGAGCCCGCGGTGCGCATGCGTCTCATCTTGACCTTCGTGATGTCGCTTTCGGTCACGATCGGCTACTGGGGAGTTTCCACCTTCGTGCCAAGCTATGTCGGTTCGGTCGCCACGCACCTTGGGCTTGCTGCCCAGCGGTGGGTTGGCTTGGCCGGGCTGGTGCAGAATATCGGCGCGCTACTCGGCTTTTGCTGCTTCGGGTTTCTCGCCGACTCGCTTGGCCGCAAGCCCACGACATTCTTGTACTATCTGCTGTGTCTCATCCTCACCCCGATCGTCTATCTGTGGGTGCATGACATCCGCCTCCTGTTATTGGTCTTCGCGGTCTACGGATTCTTCATCCAGGGGGTCTTCTCATGGACCGCGGTGTGGCTGCCGGAACTATTTCCGACGCGCATGCGGGCGACGGCCGCGGGCTTCATTTTCAATACGCCGCGCCTGATCTCAGCGATCGCGCCGCTGATCGCCGGCAGTCTGATTGTCGGGCTCGGCGGCTACGGCAAGGCTGCAACGATCCTCGGCCTGTTCTATATCCTCGGCCTGGTCACCGTGCCGTTCCTGCCCGAAACCAATGGCAAGCCGCTGGCGGAGGTCGACACGCTGTCGACGCCTGACGCGGCGGCCCAACGGCTTCGACAAACTGCGTGATACGCGATGGGTGTCACTGCGGCGGCTTATAGACCAGAGCCGCCTTGGTATGGGCGCTGACTGAAGGCGGCAGCGCGAACAGCTTGCCGACTAGTTGCTGTAGATCGCCGCCCGACATGGCGGCGACGTCGAGTTTCATGTGCTCGGCATCGATCGCCATCGTATTCTCACGCATTCCCGGGTAGCCGGAGACAATCCGGAAATGCGCACCGAGCGGATTGCTTTCGATCACCGGCAGATCATGCGTTGCACCTTCAGTCGCGCCGGCGATGATCAGCACGTGCCGCGCGAAAGCCGGCATT
>Ga0208480_1000812_pt1 | contig 11703 bp, 10 predicted proteins | sample NGESurshal092012_4_FD_184485 | JGI IMG/M metagenome (GOLD analysis project Ga0208480, IMG submission 184485) | Arctic peat soil microbial communities from Barrow, Alaska - NGEE Surface sample F53-1 shallow-092012 (SPAdes) | ecosystem: Environmental > Terrestrial > Soil > Wetlands > Peat ... | reverse complement strand
ATCCAGACAGAAAACTCATCGGCATTCATCGAATCAAGCTCCTCAAGCCCGCCCCAGCCTAATCCATATCAACAGGTATCACTATAAGCGCCATAATTATGCAAAAAATTATGAGGCCGAGCGCTTCCATTGGAGGCTGGTCCTGCTTTCGCCGATCTCGCAGTCCGCGACGCAGGGTCTCATTGTTTCATGTCGCTCGGCGCCGTACTGGCGGTTCACAACGGCAACTTCGGATCGCAGCAAAGGGGCGATGGCTCACGGTCGTTAGAGCCCTCAAACAATCGACCCGGGCGCCGGAACAAAGGCCAGAAACGCAGCGTTGGGCGGCATGATCCAACGGATTGGGGATCCAACCATAGGAGCTTCCGATGAAATGTTTTTTGATTGCCGCGCTATCCGCGACCGCGCTCTCTGCGCTTGCAGCCGCAACGCCTGCCGCCGCTCAGGCAACAGCCCCCGGCGCGCCGAGAGGCAGCGCTCCGGTCACGGCTGAAGGATATGGCCCTTCGTCAGCCATCGTCTGCGATCAGGCTGGCACGACCTGCTGGCATTCCGTGGATCGATATGACTATCCGGCAAATGCGAACGTTGTGGTTCATCCGTACAACTGGCAGGCGGACAATGGCGCGAAATACGCCTGGAGAGAGCACCCCGGTCGCGGGTATTGGCAGGGCCAACAATGGCAGCAGTTCTGACCCGTCAAGTGCGCATGATAAGCAGGCACAAATGATAAGACAGTCGCATTAATCGCGATATCGACGCCAAAACTGCTCAAGAACAGTCAAATTCGGCGCCACGCGCGGGACCAGCGCGTGGTGATCGCTGCGCCAGGATCGCAGCCGCTATCCTCGACCATCGAGACCATAAGGAGGTTTGATCATGGGTCTTTTTTCCAAAGACATCGCATCGATGGACGACCTGTTCGTCCACCAGTTGCAGGACATCTACTATGCCGAGAAGCGGATCGTTGGCGCATTGCCCGACATGATCGCCAAGGCGAGTTCGCCGGCGCTGAAGTCCGCGTTTGAAGCCCATCTCGGGCAGACCAAGAACCACGTCAAGCGCGTCGAGCAGGTGTTCCAGATGCACGGTGCGCAGCCCAAGCAAGTCGATTGTCCCGCCATCGACGGCATTCTCGAAGAGGCTGATGAAGTCGGCGGCGAAATCGAGGACAAGAACGTCTTGGACGCCGCTCTCATCGCGTCGGCGCAAGCGGTCGAGCATTACGAAATGACCCGCTACGGGACATTGATCGCCTGGGCGAAAACGCTGGGCCGTCAGGATTGCGCGCAAGTCTTGCAGCAAAATCTCGCCGAAGAGAAAGCCGCGGACGAGAAGCTGACCTCGCTTGCGGAGAACGAGGTCAATCGGGCCGCGGCCTGATCGACGCTGTTCAAATCGTATGCCGGCGATGGCCAATCATCGCCGACGCTGGTGCATTGTGCGACGTTCGAGCCAAACGCAACTTTGCGCCCGGGCGTGGCCATGAATGCCGCGTTAAGCGCGGCGCAGGCCGATGCGCTTCAGCGTCGCGCGAATAGCGGTCGGCGCGGCGCAACCCCGCTTCTCCTCCATCGCCGAACAGCGCCGGACGCCGCGACGCGACGTGAGGCGATGAAACGTCAGCCTTGGCGTGTGCGGCGTCGACAGCGCGTTCACATCAGCGAAGATGAGCCGCATCGACGATGGGAAAGATCGAGCGCGGAACGTTCTCCCCATCGCGAATAAAAAGCGGCGCCAAAGTGTTCAAGGAAAAGCGCTTGACCGTTATGTTCACGTGGGGAATGGTCGCGTCGGGAAGCTAGTCACTTCAATCGATTTAACAAGCGCGTGAGCGCGCATTCCGCGCGCCCGCGCCTATGCCCAATGATTGCGACGCGTCTCGCGCGCCGTGGAAGGCCGCGTGCGTTTCGACAATGACGAGTGTTGGTTCCAACAAGGAACCACAACAAGGAGGAAAGCGCCATGAAGCTTTTGAGTACGATCGCTTGCGGAGCCTTGCTATCGATTCCCACGCTCGCAATGGCGACCGATCTCGCCCCGCTCGACGTCCCCGCAAAGGCTTTGCCGGCGCCGACAGCCGACATCAGCCCTGGCATGCAGGCGTTCGAGGGCGCGCCGCTCAATCCGAGCTGGAACAAGCTGTGGAAGACAGGCGAAGAGGCGCGCGCCTTCGCCAACGGTCAGGCGGCGGACACGGTCAAAGGCATCCCTGCGATGCTCGAGCGCCTGCATGTCAAGTCCGAGCCGTCGACCATGGGCGGCGTTCCCGTTTACATTCTGACGCCTGACGACATCCCGCCGGAAAACAAGGACAAGGTCCTGCTTCACCTTCACGGCGGCTGCTATGTGCTGTTCCCGGGGGAATCCGGCACGCCTGAAGGGATCATCATGGCCGGAGACGGACACTACAAGGTGATTTCGGTCGACTATCGGATGCCGCCGGACGCCTATTTTCCAGCGGCCGTCGATGACGGGGTCGCGGTCTACAAGGCGCTGCTCAAGGACATGCCCGCCAAAAATATCGGCGTATTCGGCACCTCAGCGGGCGGCGCCCTTACCCTCGAGCTCGTCCTGCGGGCGCGCGAGCAGGGCCTGCCCCTGCCAGGGGCTCTCGGCTCGGGCACCCCGATGTCGGACGCCACCAAGACCGGCGACAGCTTCTATACGAACGAGAAGGTCGACAACATTCTCGTTTCTCGCGATGGATTCTGCGACGCCGCCACCGTCATTTACGCGCACGGACACGACCTCAAGGATCCGCTCATCTCGCCCGTCTACGGCGACATGCACGGGTTCCCGCCGACCATCCTGACCACCGGCACGCGCGACCTCCTTTTGAGCAACACGGTTCGCGTGCATCGCAAGCTGCGGAGAGCCGGGGTGGAGGCGACGCTTCAGGTCTACGAAGGTATGTCGCACGCGCAATACGAGTTCGACGACACAATGCCCGAGAGCAAGGAAGCGTTCGGCGAGATCGCGTCGTTCTTCGAGACGCATCTCGGAAAGTAGCTGCATGGAACAGAGTCAGACCGCTGGCGCATGGACCCCGTCGCCGCCCCCGTCACGAGGGCCGCCGCCCCTTGGTCTATGGGCCAATGCAACCTCCCTTGTGGGCTCAACCGCTCCTAACCCAGCTGGAGCGGATTGGTCGACTCAAACGGCGTCGGGAAAACGGCCGTTAGTTGTGATAGTCCGCTTGTCCGCCGGACGTTACTTGCGTGGGAAGCGGCCAAAGTGTCCGGACACTTGACCGACCGAACGCACAAAAGCTGACGCACAGTGGACCTGGCCATCTTGGACCGCGGATGTCATCGATCATCAAACCAGCTCTTGATCGATAACGGTGGAGACAAAACACTGCTCCAATCTGTTCAATCCTCTACAAGTTGACCTGATGTCTTATGCCTGATACATCAAGATGAACGGAGGAGACGCCTGGTTGGCCTGGACTGACGGCGGCGCAGCGCGAGAAGGAGCCAAGAGCAGTGAGCCTGTTTGCCTTCAAACCCGGCGTCCGGGCCTATCCCGAAAATAGATACGCCGGATGAGGCTTGTCAGTCAGATGCTTGGTCAAGACATGAGAACCGTCACCTTCATCGAAACGAATAGGTGACAGTCGTGTTCAACCGGGCTTCCCTCAGCGAACAAGTCGAAGCCGCGTTACGACAGGAAATCACGCTCGGGCGTCTGCGGCCGGGCCAGAAAATCAACGCATCCGACTACCTGGCCAATTGGAACGTCAGCGTCACACCATTCCGCGATGCGGTTCGGACTTTACAAAATCAAGGCTTTGTGACGGTCGAGCCTCGCAAGGGGGTCTATGTCGCCCCGCTCAACCTGAAGGCTCTGCAAGAAATCTTCGAGTTGCGGATCGCGCTTGAATGCATGGCGATCGAACTTGCCACTTCGCGAGCCGACGCGGAGGAGGCGAAGCGCGTCCGCGCGGCTTACCTCAAAGCCGGTGTTCGAGTCCGCAAGGGCGATAGCGCGTTGCTGGCCGAGACCGACGAGGCCGTCCACGATTTCGGCCGCAATGCGTGCGGCAACGCACGTCTGCAGCAGCTTCTGTCCTCTCACATGGATCTTATCCAATGGACCCAGAACACCGCCATTCGCAAGTTTCCTGAGTCTCGTGAACTGGCGTTGCCCGAGCATATCGCAATCATGGACGCGGTCTGCGCGGGCGATGCCGCTCGAGCTTCGCACGCCATGCGGACGCACCTCGAGAACGCCTATCTGCGGATGGCGGACCGGTTCGAGGCGCAGGAAGCAAGTTCCGGCCCAGGCGCTCCATGAAAGTCAAATCGGTCAGTTCGCACATCCTTCGCGCGCCCCTCGGCGCACAGAAGTTCTATTCGTCCCAGGCAGCGTTCCCGGAGCGGAACAGTTACCTCGTCCGGATCGAGACGGATTCAGGTCTCGTTGGCTGGGGAGAAGGCGGCCAGTATGGGCCGCCGGAACCGGTCGCGGCTACCGTCGACGCCGTTTTTGCGCCGCGGCTCGTCGGGCGGGATCCGACCGAGCCCGTGAGGATCTGGGAGGAGCATTACGCGTTCTCCCGCGATTTCGGACAGAAGGGAACGTATATCGAGGCGATCTCCGCCATCGATATCGCTCTCTGGGACATCGCCGGGCAGGCTGCGGGCCTGCCCGTCTGGAAGATGCTCGGAGGGCGTTTTCGCGACAGCGTAACCGCCTACGCGACGGGCTGCTACTACCCCGACAATTTCCGCGACATGCCAGCCGTCTTGCGTGCGCTCGAAAAGGAAGCCTCAGGCTACGCGGACGCCGGCTTCCAGTTCCTGAAGATCAAAGTCGGCCTGCTTAGTCTCGCCGACGATATTGAACGCCTCCGCGTCATTCGAACCGCGGTCGGCCCGCGGATCGGCCTGCTTGTCGACGCCAACCATGCCTACAACGCCGCTTCAGCCGTTCGCATGGGCCGGCTCATGGAGCCCCATCAAATAGAATTCTTCGAGGAGCCGGTTACGCCCGAGGATCACGAAGGCTACCGCAAAGTACGGCGTGAAAATCCGATCGCCGTGGCGGGCGGTGAGTGCGAGTTCACACGTTACGGATTCCGCGATCTGATCGGCGGAGGCTGCGTCGACATCGCCCAGCCCGATCTGGCTTGCGCGGGCGGATTTTCGGGCTGGCTCGACATCCTTGCGCTGGCGAAGAGCTATGGCGTGGCGACGATTCCTCATGTCTGGGGGTCCGGCATCGCGGTCGCGGCGGCGCTCCATGCGATCGCGTCCATTCCGCCGTTCCCGCATACCGCCAATCCGCTCCCGTTGCTTAACGAGCCGGTGATTGAATTCGACCGCAAGCACAATCCGCTCCGAGATGAACTCCTCGCCGAACCCTTCACGCTGAAGGACGGGCGCCTCATGGTTCCCGATCGTCCGGGGCTTGGGGTCACGGTGAGGGACGACACGCTCAAGGCCTACAGGCGATGACGGAAGCCTCTCCTTCGATGCGCTTTGCGCAAAAGAACGTGCTGGTCACCGGCGCAGCCGCTGGCCTCGGCCGGCATATTGCTCAGGCCTTCGCCGCCGAAGGCGCGGACATCGCCATTCTCGATTTTCAGGACGCCAGCGCAACGGTGCGAGAGATCGCTGCGCTTAGACGCCGATGCGAATCCTTCCGCGCCGACGTGCGCGACGAGGATGGAGTGAAGACAGCGGTCGATGGAGCGGCCGAGTTCTTCGGCGGGCGCATCGATGTGCTCGTGAACAATGCCGGGTTCAACGGCCACTACAGCCTGATCAAGGATATGCCGCTCGCGCACTGGCGCGAGACGATCGAGATCAATCTCACCGGAACGATGCTGGTCACGCGAACGGTCCTGCCGTTCATGCTCGATCGCAAGTCGGGCGCGATCGTGACCACCGCATCGAACGTGGCCCGTCGAGGTCTGCCCTATCGCGCCGACTATGTCTGCTCGAAATGGGCAATCCTTGGCTTCACACAGACGCTCGCTCTCGAAGTCGCGTCCCAGAACATTCGCGTCAACGCGGTCTGTCCCGGGCCGATCGAGGGCGACCGGATCGAAGATGTCATGGGGCGCCACGCTGAGGTTGAGGGGAAGTCGATCGCCGAGGTGCGTCGCGAGTGGGAGGCGACGCCGATGAACCGGTTCGTGGGGCCGCGGGAGGTCGCGGCGGTGATGCTCTTTCTTTGCAGCTCGGAGGCGAGCGCAATGACCGGTCAGGCCATCAACGTGACTGGCGGATTCATCATGACGTAAGCCCGTCATACGTCCGTCGGTCGCGCGCTTCTCGGGCTGCAAAGGAGGAAGATAACAAAAATCTCACTTGCACTTCTGGACTGCCACACCAACAGTTCATGACCATACAGGAATGGTCGTTGCTTTACTAAACAACGTCATCTTGGAGCGGCCACAACAGCCGCATAGAATCAAGTTGAAAGCCGTCAACGTCAATCACGGCGTTGCGCAATGGGAGGAAGATGATGACCAACTCGAATTGGACTGCTCACCCGAACCGCCGCCGCTTTCTTCACGGCGCTGCGGCGCTTGGGGTCGCTGGCGCCTTGCCCGCGATCCGGACGTCCACTGCTTTCGCCGCCGACGCGGATTTGGTTCCCAAGCAGCACTATCTCATCGCCTTCTCGAACGGCGACATGAACAATTCCTGGCGCGCCGCCTTCGTCAACTCGATGGAGCAGTGGGGGAAGAAGTTCAAATCAGTTGGCCCAGGCGTCGACTATGTATGGACGAACAGCGCCGGCGATTCCGCCAAGCAGCTCCAGGATTGTCAGACCCTGCTGGCGCAGAAGCCGAGCATCCTCATTCTTTCTCCCAATCAGGCGCAGCCCCTGGATCCCGTGATCGATATGGCGACCAAGGCCAACGTTCCCCTCGTGGTCATCGATCGCGCGCTCATTCGGAAACCGCCGACCGGCACCTACGTGCTGAACATCACGCAGAACTACGGCGTGAGCGGCTTGACGATGGCGGCTTACGCGCTCGATCATCTGAAGCGCAAGCACGGCGACTACAAGGGCAACATCGTGGAAATCCAGGGCGAGCTTGGCTCCTCTCCGAACAACGACATGTATGTGGGCATCCGCGAGGCTATCAAGCACTATCCTGACGTTAAGATCCTCTCGACCGAAGAGGGCAAGTGGTCGAACGACGGCGGCCGGCGCGTCATGCAGGGATTCTTGCAGCGCTTCACCGACGACCAGATGGATGTCATCTTCACCTACTCGGACGCCGAGGGTCTCGGCGCGATGCAGGCGATCAAGGCCGCGGGGCGGAATGAACTGCTCGACGGCCGCATCGCGTCGAAGGACGGCGACGTCGCTTTCATCCAGGCTATAGCCGACGGTAAGGCCATGATGTCGACGGAGTGCCCGCCCTACTACGGCGCCTTCGCGATCCCCGAGGCCATCCAATACCTCAATGGAACGCTCGATGAGAAAGGCATCCAGTATCTCAAGCTGCGTGTCTGGCCCAATCCCAACGCGCCGACCATGCTCAGCGTTTCGGATGCCGAGGTGAAGGCGATCCTCGCCAAGCAGATCAAATTCACGCTGGACGCGAAGCTGCCGCTCATTCCGCCGGAAACCGGGGACTATGAGCAGCTCTATTTCGACGCCTCGAAGGTCAAGGGTTACGACGATGTCCAGGCATACCTGAAGACCGGGGAGGTTCCGAAGGATATCGTCGACCTCCAGAACACGAAGTAGCTGACCCAAACGGCGTCTGGCGACGATCGTTGGTCGCCAGACGTCGGCCGTCAAACCCCGCGGGAGACGCGTCGCGCTCCGAGGAGCGGACGTGGCCGCGGCGGTCGCGACGCGAAGTCCGCGCTTTCCACCCAACAGACACCAGGAGACCGATTGCCTGTGGCCTACCGCCTCGAACTCGAGAATGTCTCGAAGCACTACGGAAATACGCGCGCGCTCGAGGCGGTCAGCGTCGCGATTCCGTCAGGCAAAATACGAGGACTTGTGGGTGAGAACGGCGCTGGAAAATCGACGCTCTCGAAGATCATCGCCGGCGACATAAGGCCAACGTCGGGCACGATGAAACTGAACGGGGCCGAGGCCCCCTATCTCACGCCGACATCCGCGCGCCGTGCAGGCATCGCCATCGTTCATCAATGGGGCGACCTGGTGCCCACCATGACAGTCGAGGAGAACATCTTTCTCGGCAACGAAATCCACGGCTCGTTTCGAACCCTGAACAAGAGCGAGATGCGACGCAGGGCTCGCGAGGTTCTGAACGAGTTGGGCGTCGATGTCGATCCAAGCTTGCTGGTGAGCGAGCTCTCTCCTGCTCACAAGCAGATTGTCGCCATATCCAAAGCGCTCGTGCGGCAATGCGATCTTCTGATCGTCGATGAGGGCGGCGTGTCGCTCGACAAGAAAGAGACGGTGCTCCTGCATGCGGTCTTACGCCAACTGCGAGGCCAGGGCGTCACGATCATTTACATATCGCACCTCCTGGACGACGTGGTTGAGCTCAGCGACGAAATTACGGTCTTGAGGAACGGCGCGCTCGTCGAAACGCTCGACGCCGGCTCGACAACGGCCGAGGATCTGGCCATCGTAGTGGTCGGCCACGAGATGCGCAGCCCATCGCGAGCGGAAGCGCCGAGCGACTTCACGCAACGACGCACGCTGCTCGACGTCAAAGGCCTCTCGTGGACTCATGACGCGGCCGAGTTCTCGCTTAAAGTTCGGGAAGGCGAGATTCTGGGCATTACCGGGCCTGAGGGCGCCGGAAAATCGGAGCTCTTGAGAACCATCTTCGGACTGATGGCGCCGACGCGGGGAACGGTCTCGATCGACGGCGAGTCGATCGGCTCGCGAAGCCCGAGAAAGATGCTGAACCGCGGCGTCGCCTTCGTGCCGGAAGATCGTTTTGCCGAAGGTGTCCTTCTCGATCGCAACATCGAGGAGAACATCTCTCTTCCCAAGCTCAGCTTCGAGAAGCGATTCTTTCTTCCGGCGACCGAGCTCAGGGCCGAAGCCATCAAGAAGGCGGCTCAGATCAAGACCAAGATGGCTTCCATCGATTCGCTCGTCAGCGAACTCAGCGGCGGCAATCAGCAGAAAGTGGTCGTGTCGAGGTGGCTCGAGGACAGCTATCGGCTGCTCTTGTTGGATGAGCCCTACAAGGGAATCGACATCGGCGCCAAGGACGACATTAACGAAGCCATTCGCGCGATGGCGGGCGCCGGACGGGGTGTGATCGTTATCAGCACCGAATTCGCGGAGCTCATTGGCCTCGTCAGCACGCTTCTGGTGATCGTCAACCGAAAGATCGTGACCACGCTGACCGGAGCGTCGATCACGCCTCATGAGATCGTTCGCTATTATCAATACGAAGTCGAAACTCCGAGTCCGAGCTTCGAGGGGACTGGCTCGCCGGCTCAGATGAACTAGGCCGCGAAGCCCAGTCGAACCGGACGAGGAAACCAATCTTGCCCCAAAGCTTCAGATCGATTCTCAAGGAGCTCGATGTCGTCGTCATCCTCGGCGCCCTCTTGCTCGTCGCTGCGATATTCAAAGCGAGCACCTTCTACAATCTCTCCAACCTGTTCACGACCCTCGAACTGTCGGCGGTCTTGGGCATCGCGACGCTCGGCGAGGCGATGGTCCTGATCGTGCGGGGCGTCGACGTTTCGGTCGGCGCGGTGATGGGCCTGGCGGGCACGCTGTCCGCGTTCCTGATTCCGGATTTCGGGCTCACCGTCTCAATCCTCGTCCCTCTTGTCGTCTGCGGTCTCGTTGGCCTCGGGAATGGCTTGCTGGTCGAAAAGGGCCGTGTTCCGCCCATCGTCGCCACCATCGCGATGATGTGGGTCGTGAGCGGCCTGGCCGGGGGGATCAGCAACGGGCGCCTCATTCCGATCCTCGATGAATCGTTTCAGCAAATTGCCTTGGGCAGCGCGTTCGAGATTGTGCCGCTGTTCTTCGTCGGCCTGCTCATCATCGGCGCCATCGCCTATTTCGTTCGATCAAACTTCGCCATCGGCCGATACGTCTACGCGATCGGCGGCGATGAGGGCGCCGCTTATTTTTCAGCAATTCCAGTCGCCAAGATTCGGATCGGCGTCTATGGGGTGGCTGGCGTTCTCTACGGCGTCGCCGGATTGCTGATGGCCTCTTACGTGCGCTCGGGCATGCCGACCGTCGGAAAAGGTTATGAGTTCAAGGCGATCACAGCCGCGGTCCTCGGCGGCATCGCGCTCACCGGCGGACGCGGAAACATTTTCAAAGCCATTGTCGGGGCGGTGATCCTGATCGTCCTCTATGGCGTGATCACCGCCTTTGCCGTGTCCCCTTACATCCAGGGAATCATCCAGGGCGCCATTTTGGTTGGAGCGGTTTATTATGCAACTCGCAACGACTAAGGCCAAAGCGAGCCTGCGGCGCTACAATCAGCTGTTCCTGTTGGTTGCGGTCCTCATCATCGCCACCGTCATTTCGCGCGGCGTGTTCATGAGGCCAGCGAATCTGATGGTTGTTACCGCCAGCGCCGCCGCGTTTGGGCTTGTCTCCTTTGGCCAAGCCTTGGTGGTCATTGGCGGCGGCTTCGACCTTGCGGTCGGTTCACTCGTGGCCATGTCGATTTCGGCGATCGTTTTTTTTCGCTCCGACTTCGGCATTGTTGGGGGTACGGTTGCGGCCCTTGCCGCTGTGACGGTCGCGGGCCTCATCAGCGGCATCTTCGTGTCGCGAACGAAAATTCCTCCGTTCATCGTCACGCTCGGCATGCTGTCGGTCGCGGACTCGATGTCATGGATCCTCGCCGCGGGTCAGCCGATCACCGTGCCCGAGTACAATGACGCCATCTCGCCGCTGTTCGAGTTCCTGCCGCTCGGCGAAAACATATTTCCGATCATCGTCCTCATTGTCGGATTTGTCGCCACGAGCCTCCTGCTCCATCGGAGCAAATGGGGACGTTACATCTACGCAATCGGCGACAACGAAGCGGCCGCTCGGATAGCCGGTGTGCCGGTCATGAGGACAAAGCTGCTCTGCTACGGCTTGTCCGGCCTCTTATGCGCGGTCGGGGCGATCATCTATCTCTACCAAAATATCAGCGCGACGCCCGGGGAGGGCGCCGACTATCTGCTCCTGAGTTTCGCTGCGACGATTCTCGGCGGCGTCTATATGTACGGGGGCGAGGGAACCATTCCCGGCGTGCTTGTCGGGGTGGTCTGCCTCGCCAGCATTACAAGCGCGTTGACGATCGCGGGCGTTCCCCCGTCGATCTACCAGGGCGTCCTTGGGCTCATCGTTCTTGCTGTCGTGCTGTTCCAAGCGAGAATACGAGGATGATAGGCGGAGTCGATTCCGGTAATCGACCGCGCTCCTTGAGGGCCCTTTGTCCTGGTCTCGTAACTCTGCGTCCCCGTTCGCGAACGTTCTGATACCCAATCTCTGAAGGGATAACTCGGATGGGGATTCCCGAATCGGCTGGGGTCTGATTCAAGGTGGCGAACAGAGGAGGTTCGCCAAGCCCATTCCGCTCCGGGCTGATTTTGATGCGCAGATGGTGAGGTCGTCGGCGAGGCGATCGAAGGACGGGCCGCAGGCACGGCGGCTTTTGGCGCTGGCGGCGATTTACGACGGCGCGACACGCACCGGGGCGGCGAAGGTTGGCGGGGTGACGCTTCAGATCGTTCGCGACTGGGTGGTCAAATTCAACACCGATGG
>Ga0208480_1000811_pt1 | contig 11708 bp, 12 predicted proteins | sample NGESurshal092012_4_FD_184485 | JGI IMG/M metagenome (GOLD analysis project Ga0208480, IMG submission 184485) | Arctic peat soil microbial communities from Barrow, Alaska - NGEE Surface sample F53-1 shallow-092012 (SPAdes) | ecosystem: Environmental > Terrestrial > Soil > Wetlands > Peat ... | reverse complement strand
ACCTGCCGATTTCGCCGCCCTCGGGTGTCGCGCCGTGGGCGATCTTCACCGATCCCAAATCGTTCATCTTGCCGGTGGGCTGTTTGACGCTGCTCTCGGTCGCGAGCCTGAGTCGCTTCATGCGTGGCACGGTCCTCGAAGTCCTCGTGCAGGACTACGTCCGCACCGCTCGGGCGAAAGGATGCGGTTCGATACGGGTCCTGTGGCGCCACGCGTTTCGCAACGCCCTGGGTCCGATCGTCACCATCTTGGGTCTCGCGATCCCCGGCCTCTTCGGCGGCGCCCTCATCATCGAATACGTCTTCAACTACGCCGGTCTGGGACTGCAGACCTATACCGCCGCGCTCAACGTCGACGTGCCCGTCGTGCTGGGGATCACGATCCTCGTCGCGATCTTCACGCTGATCGGCAACCTGGCGGCCGACGTGGCCCTGGGGATGATCGACCCGCGCATCCGCATTGAGGGCAACGCGAAATGACGGTTGTCGCCGAGCCACCGGAGTTGATAAGCGACAACGAGTCGCCGCCGATTCCGATGTGGCGCCAGCGCCTCAAGATCTTCACGGCCAACAAACTGGCGATCGCGTCGTGCGTCTACGTCATCCTCCTCGCGGCCGCCTGTTATCTCGTCCCCCACATTCACCCCACGAACCAGACCAATCAGGCGATCGCCTTCGGGACACCGGAGAACGCCGCCCCGTCGTTCTCACACCCACTCGGCACGGACAGCAACGGATTCGACGAGATGGGGCGAATCTTCTTCGCCGGCGAGTACTCCTTGACGCTCGGCTTCCTCGCCGGTTTCATCACGATCGTCGTAGGAACGCTCTACGGCATGATCTCCGGATTCCTCGGCGGCGTGGTCGACGCCGTGATGATGCGCGTGATCGACGCGTTCCTCTCCATTCCGTACATTTTCTTGCTCATCTCGCTGATCACGATCTTCGGCCGCTCCACGGTGTTTCTCATCCTGGTCATCGGATTGACCGGATGGTGGGGCAACGCGCGCATCATCCGCGGTGACGCGCTCTTGATCCGGCATCTGGACTACGCGAACGCCTCGACGTCGATGGGGGCCAGTAAGTGGCACGTCATTCGCCGCCACGTCTTTCCCAACTCGATCAGCAACATCGTCACGGTCGCCACCTTCTCGGTCGCCGACGCCATCTTGTTCCTTTCGGCGCTCGGGTTCTTGGGCCTCGGTATCCAGACTCCGCAGACCGACTGGGGAACGATGCTCCAGTCCGGTACCGAGCAACTCCAAAACGGCTTCTGGTGGGAGGTGTTCCCGGTCGCCGTCGTCTTCATCTTGGTGGTCGTGGCGATCAACTACATCGGTGACGCCCTGCGCGACGCCTTCGAAGTCCGACTCCTCGAGCGTTAGCCCCGACATTCCCCTCTAGGGCGTCGTCGCGAAGGAAGTACCGCTTCCTTGTCCTGGTCTACGCGTACGCGGGACTAGTGCGAGATTGAGACGGGCGTTCGCAGCGGAAAGTGACAGGCCGCTTGGTGGTTCTCACCGTAGGACACCATGGGTGGCTCTTCGGCGGCGCACACCTCTTGCGCGCGCGGGCAGCGCGTGCGGAAACGACAGCCCGACGGCGGGTTGATCGGCGAGGGCAGTTCGCCGCGCACGCGGTCCCCACGATTGGTGCGCGCCTCGCGGGGGTTGGGAATGGGCACCGAGTCGAGCAGACCTTGCGTGTACGGGTGCACCGGTGATCGAAAGACGGACTCCGCGTCGCCGATCTCGACGATCTTGCCGAGGTACATAACGCCGATGGTGTCGGCCATGTAATAGACGACGGCCAGGTCGTGGCTGATGAAGACGTACGAGAGCGTGTGCTGATCCTGCAGCCCCTTCATCAGGTTCAAGATCTGCGCCTGCACCGACACGTCGAGGGCCGAAACGGGTTCGTCGGCGACGATGAGGCGCGGATTGAGGGCCAGGGCGCGCGCCAGGCCGATTCGTTGGCGTTGGCCACCCGAGAACTCGTGGGGATAACGCTCCGCCGCCGGACGGCTGAGTCCGACCGTGTCGAGCAGTTCGTAGACGCGGTGCTGTCGATCGAGTTTGGAGCCCTGTCGCTGCACGAGGAGCGGCTCACCGATTATGTCGTTGACGGTCATGCGAGGGTTGAGCGACGAGTAGGGGTCTTGGAACATCATTTGACGGTCCCGGTGGTCCGCACGCGATGTCTTGTGGCCCCGGTCCGAGACCACTTTGTCGTCAAAGAGGATCTTCCCTGACGTCTGGCGTTCGATGCCCACCAGCATGCGCCCGACCGTCGTCTTGCCACAGCCCGACTCACCGACCAAGCCGAAGGTCTCGCCTTCGTTGATCGCGAAACTGACGTTCGACACTGCGTGGACGGCGCCGACCTTGTGTCGAATGATGCCGGCCTTGATCGGGAACTCCTTGACCAGGTCTTCGACGCGAATGATCTCTTTGCCCGATCGCGCCACATCCGCGCGCTCGGCACCGCGAACACGGATCGGCTCGGGACCGTTGACGGGAAAGAAACAGGCGTAGGCGTGAGTGCCCTCGACGGTGAGCGTCGGGTCCTCGACGCGACAGCGGTCTTGTGCGTGGAAGCACCGCGGAGCGAACGGACAGCCGACGATGTTCTTGGTGAGGTCGGGCGGCATTCCGGCGATCGAGGTCAGTTCGTGCTTCGACGTGTTCTCGAGGTTGGGCATCGACGCCAACAGCGCCTGGGTGTAGGGGTGATGCATCGAATCAAAGAGTTCGACGGTGGAGGCCTCTTCGGCCTTCTCGCCGCCGTACATGACCACGACGCGGTCGGTGCGCCCGGCGATGACGCCCATGTCGTGGGTGATGAGGAGTAGACCCATGTTGAGATCAGATCGAAGACGGTCGATGATGTCGAGGATCTGCGCCTGAATCGTCACGTCGAGCGCCGTCGTCGGTTCGTCGGCGATCAGGACCTTGGGTCGACAGACCAGCGCCATGGCGATGATGACGCGCTGACGAAGTCCTCCCGAGAGTTCGAAGGGGTACTGGCTTAGGCGTTCCTTGGGTCTGGGCATCTCCACCATGTCGAGGACCTCGAGGGCCCGCGCGCGTGCCTCCTCGTCGGAGGCGCCTTCGTGGATCCGCAGACCCTCCCCGATCTGGCGTCCGATCTTGGTGGTCGGGTTGAGTGAACTCATAGGGTCTTGGGGAATCAGCGCCACGGACTTGCCCCGATAGTGGCGCATCTCCTTTTCGGACAGAGTCGCTAAGTCCTCGCCGTCGAGCACGACGTTGCCCTCGACGATCTTGCCGTTGCTCGGCAGAAGGCGCATGATCGCGAGGCCCGTCGTGGTCTTGCCGCAGCCCGACTCACCGACCAGGCCCACGCTCTCACCGGCGTCGATGGTCAGAGAAAAATCGTTCACCGCAGTTGCAAAGGTGTCTCTCGTTGAAAACTGAACCTTCAGGTTATTGACCGAGAGCAGCGAAGACATAACTGAGAAAGCCTAGTCTTTTAGACGCTTGAGTTCGCGTCGAGAGGCCCAAGCGGCGCAGAAAGCGACCACGTTCAACTCACTGCCTTTTCCGGCAACGACCACGACTGACGGTGGTGGCTCGAAGGCCCCTCTCGACGGATCGCCTCGAGGTGGAGCGGCGCCCCGTAGCCCTTATTCGAGGCCCATCCATACGCGTCGAGCTCGCCGTCCAAGATGACCATTTCGGCGTCGCGGTGGACCTTGGCCAACACCGACGCCGCGGCGATGGTGGCGCAGCGACGGTCACCCTTGATGACGGTCGTCACGGGAAGCGCACCGTAACGAAGCGGCGGCGGAAACGTTTGGCCGAGCGCCACATCGATCGGCGCCCGCAAGAGGTTGAACGATCCGTCGATGAGGGCGTGTGTCGGCACGAGTGACAGTCCGTTGATGGCGCGTGTCGCGGCGACCGCCAGGGCGAGTCGGAGTCCCCAGGCGTCGATCTCAGCCGCGCTGACCGAACCGAGGGACCACGCCGCCGCCCACGCACGCAAGGGCTCCACCAACGACTCTCGTTGCAGCGCGCTCAGCAGCTTCGAATCGTTGAGACCATCGGGCGGGTCCGTCGCACTGCAGATGGCCACCGCCCCGACGGTCATCGGTCCGGCCAGGGCGCCTCGACCGACCTCGTCGACACCGACCACGATTTCGCCCTGAACGAGGAGTGCCCGTTCGAATTCGAGCAGATCGAGGGTCTCGTCGGTCATCTACCCAAGGGTACCTAGGTCCTCGCCCCATAACATGCACCACTATGAGCGAGGCCGTCGTCATTCCACTCAAGCGCTTCGACGTCGCCAAGTACCGACTGCGTCGAGACGACGAACTCGACGTCACGAGCATCGCGAGGGATCTGGCTCGAGGCGTCATCGAAGCCAGTGCCCCGCGCCCCGTGATAGTGGTGAGTGAAGATCCAACGATTACGGAGTTTGCTGCGTCCCTCGGTGCTGAAATTTGGCACTCCGTGGCGACCGGACTCAATGAAGCGGTCCAAGGGGCCTACCAGGGCCTCGAAGGGCGATTCGAGCGCCTCATCGTCGCCCACGGTGACTTACGACTACCCGACGGTCTAGGCCTCGTTGCGGTCGCTACGGGTCTCACGCTCTACGCCGATCATCACGGCACGGGAACCAACGTCATGGTCATCCCCACGGGGCTGGACTTTCACTTCGCCTACGGCGCGAACTCACTCGCCCGCCACGTCGAAGAGGCCAAACGTCTCGCGCTGCACTACCGCGTCATCACGGACAGTCCGTGGCGCTTTGACGTCGATGAACGTTCGGACTTAGATGGCGCCTAGACAGCACTCGAGGGGGCCACAAGGCCCCCTCGAGAACGCAATCTCCGAAGAGATGTGACTACTTCTTAGCGGCAGCCCTCTTTGCGGGACGCTTCGCGGCCTTCTTTGCAGGACGCTTGGCAGCCTTCTTCGCAGCAGGACGCTTCTTAGCGGCGGCCTTCTTTGCAGGGGCCTTCTTCTTCGCAGCAGGACGCTTGGCGGCCTTCTTCGCTGCTGGGCGCTTCTTAGCGGCAGCCTTCTTTGCAGGGGCCTTCTTCTTTGCAGCAGGACGCTTCGCGGCCTTCTTCGCTGGAGCCTTTTTGGCTACAGCCTTCTTCTTCGCGGCTGGTGCCACTTTCCCTCCTTGGGACTCAACGTTGAATCAATTTGGGACCTCGAGTCCACCACCGTGGTGTTCTCGACATCGGTACCGCATTGATAAACGTGTACTCGCTCATGTGCCGCCCAACTTCGCAGTTGTACGACGACTGATCGCAGTGCACGGTCCATCGCGGAAAAGCGCTTCGTGAAAACGTCACACGGACGTTTCACTCACCGTTCACCTCCTCCGCAGAAGGACATTTAAAAGTTCACTCGCTTTACACACCAATGTCAAGCATTTAGAAGTTTTTCTGCGACAGATGTTTTTCGTGCACAACGACGTCGGCATCTATTTAGGTCGCGGTGCACACGGTGATGCGACGAGTGGTAACGAACGTTCGACACTCGTACTCGGTCCGAGTCGCAGCGGAAAAACGTCGTCGATAGTCGTTCCGAATCTCCTGGTCACCAATCGTTCTTGCGTAGTGACGTCAACGAAGAATGATGTCGTGTCGTTGATGTCACGCAGTGGACGTACTGGTGCAACGTTGCTGTTCGATCCGTCGGGAACAGTGCACACACCACCCGGTGTGCACCGAATTGGCTACTCACCGATTCGACAAAGTTTTTCCTGGGATGGCGCGATTCTCGCTTCGCGGAGCCTTATCGACATCGCACGACGCGGTCGCGGTGATCGCAGCGACGACCACTGGACCGAACGTGCGGGCGCACTCGTGGCGCCGTTGTTGCACGCCACCGCACTTCGTAACGAGTCGATCGGACAACTCGCGTCACGTGTTGACGAGCGGCGGTGCGACGACATCGTGCACGAACTCAGCGAACGACACGGCGAGCATCACCCATCGGTCTCGTTGCTTCGCGGTGTGCTCGCGACCGAAGAACGTGAACGCTCGAGCATTTGGTCGACCACCTCGGGACTGTTCGCCGGCGTTCGCACTGAGGCGGCGAGGGCCGCCTCCCGGGAGGCACCGCTCGACCTCGACGCCTTCTTGAGTGGTCCCCACCAGCTCCACATCGTGGCGCCCAGCCGCCACCAGGCCGTCACGATTCCCTTGGTCGTCGGCCTCATCGAAGAGCTCGTCCACGCCACCTACGACCGCCACGAGGAGGGTGCCCGGCTCCTGTTGGCCCTGGACGAACTGGCCAACGTCGCCCCCCTGCCACGCCTCGCGAGCATCGTCTCTGAGGGCGGTGGCCAGGGCGTCCTCACCATGGCCTGCCTGCAGGACCTCAGTCAGGCCCGGAGTCGCTGGGGCACGTCGGCCGAGGGCTTCCTCTCGCTCTTTCCGACCACCGTGGTCTTGCCCGGTATCGCCGATCGGCCAACCCTCGAGATGCTGCGCAGTCTCGCCGGTCGCACGCTCTATCCCACGCCGACGTTCCAGTTCGGACCCAAGGGCAAGCGCGCCGGTCAATCCACGAGTTGGGTGGAGCGCGATCGGGCAACGATGAGCGACCTCGCCCACGGCCGTCCCGGCTATGCGATGGGTCTGGACGCGAGCAAGCAGATGAAGTGGATTGAACTTACCCCGGCCCATTCACACCCGCGCTTCCGGGGCTACCTCGAACGCTCGGAACGATCGCGCGATTCGTCACGCGAGCGTTGACGCCACCGTTCGAGACTCGGCGTCTCGAGCGGCCTCGCGCCGCGCTCTCGAACCTGCGCGGTCATGCGCGCCTCACGCACGCTGATCGCGGGCTCGCGCACGCCCCTGGCGCCCAACAGATCGGGATAGAGCGAGTCGACGGCGCGCGTCACGGCGTCGGGGCTCTGGCCGAATCGTGCCGCGTTACTCCAGGCGGTGATCACGTGGCGACGAGCGACGTCACTTCGACCTTCGAGCGCTCCGGCGAAGCCGTGCTCGTCGAGCGTTGATCTATGTCGCGAAGGCGGTTCGATCACCCCGAGCGACTCGAAACGACCGCGGTCCGCGCTCCACTGTTCGATCGCGTCACGGCGCCGCCACTGCAACTTCTCGCCGCGCTCGGCGTGATGACCACCCCACAGCGCTCGGTACCCTTCGTCGAGTCCGACGACGTGTTCGACGCCCTGGAAAGAGCGCCACGCCGACCACGGCGTGCGCTCATGGAGTTCGTGACGAAGCGACGTTCGATAGAGCGCGTCGGCCGCGACGAGGTGGGCGAAGAGACCCCGGCTGTCGAGTACTGAACGTGATCCTTCGGGAAGCGCGCCGACGAGCACGTGGTCGTGCAGGTGCGGTTCGCCGTGTCGGTTCACGCCGTGGGTGAACCCGACGACGCCGGTCCAACGACCGCCGTGATCACGGTCCTCGCCCCCACGGCGATCACGTACCACGAGGGCGTGCTCTTCGAGATAGTCGATCGCGGCTCCCACCGAGGCGCGGTGTGCCCCAACGACCCCGGCCGCGTGATCGGCGTCGACGGCGAGCAGGATCGACGTTGGCCGCGGTGCCGCGACCACGATGTCGTAGCCGAGGACCGACGAGCGTTCGGTCGTTCGCAGAACGTCGGCCACCGAACGATCGTCGCGCGCGTCGCCTTCGCCGCGCAGCCACCATCCGGGACCTCCGTCGCGTAGACCCTCGATCTCCAGTGCGCGGTCACTCGTGAAGTAACTGACGTCGTTGGAACGGCGCGACAAGACTCGGATCATTGGACACCCCGGTGCCCAACGGTCGTTACAGCGAGGCGGCGATCCTCTTGGCGAGCTCGTGACCAGCCTTGGCGAACTTCGGCGTGGCGACGACTGCGCCCTCACCGGCACGCAGCATCAGTTGGTCGAGGAACGGCTCATTGCTGACGCGGAACTTGACGGCGTGTCGCCCGTCCTCGAGCGTCAGCCACTGGGCGTTGGGCAGTGGCTCGAAGAGCCACCGGAGCCACGCCTCGATGACGACCACGACTTCGTCGCCCTCTTCGCCGACCTGGGTGAGCCAGTTGACGACGGTGTCGGGTGGGCGCTCCTCGCTGACGTCAGACGTCGCGACGACGGCGTTGATGCGGTCGACGCGGAACGTTCGCCACGATTCTCGGGTGGTGCAGTAGGCCCGCACGTAGGTGTGGCCGTTGAGGACCTTGATCTCGCGCGGTTCGATCGAGCGCGACCGCGCCTCATCGGCCGTCGCGGCGGTGTAGAGGATCTTGATCTGCTGGTGGTCCTCGACCGCCGCCGAGACGGCGTCGAGCATGGTCTCATTGGTCGTCATCTCGACCTGGACGTAGGAACTAGTGGCGCCTTCGATCTTCTCGATCGCCGAAAGGATCGCCGGGTCGTGGTACACGCGCGAGGCTTCGCGAAGCGCGATGTTCAGCTCGAACAGGTCGCGCCACATAAAGGGGGACGGCTCGTCGGCCCCTTCGGGCAGGTCGCTGAAGTCGGCCCGATAGGTCGAGTCGTCGTGGGCCTCGTCGTCCCAGTCATCGCACTCCTTGAGGACGTGCGCCGGGAAGGCGCCGGTTCCGTCCGTCGAGCCGGCCATGGGTTCAAGTGCGACCAGACGGTCCATGATCAGGCGCACGTGATCGTCGTCGAGCGCGAAGCGCTTGGCCAGTTCGCTGATGCGCAGCCCGTCTTCTGAGACGTAGACGGCGTGGAGCAGTTGCAGGGTCTGACCGAGGACGTCGTTGGTCGCCGGGCCGGTGAACGTCATCTCCTCGATCGACGGGGCCTTGCCGCGGTTGACGTTCTTCAACCAGTCCGACAGGTCGGTCTTCAACGACTTGGGCGACTGGAGACGAATCCGGTCGGCGCCTTCGACGACGAACCGGAGCGCCGCACGGGGGCTGTCGAAACTCAGGCCGACTTCGACCTTCCCGTCCTTCTTGCTTGCTGCCAGCGAACCGGAGTACTGGCGCACCAACAAGTCGGCGTAGTTCTCGTTCGTCGTGACGATCACGTCCATCGGCGTCGGAGAGCGCGAGAACTCCGGGCGCCAGGCCCGCGCGACATCGACGGCGCCCTCGTCGTGGTCGAACGTGTCGGGCAAGACGACCGGCATCGAGGTGATCCGACTGAATCGGTAGCCCTTGATCTCTTCGGTGCCCTTCACGCGCGCGATCAGATAGGTCACGCCGTTGAAGACGTCGATGACAAGCGGCTCGACGATGCGCGGTTTGTTCGCGCCGGACTGGTAGTCAAACGCCAAGGCGCGATGGAGATTGAGGGCGCGCATCACGGGCGTGTAGTACATCGAGGACTCCAGTCCCCCGTCACTCGCCGGCACCTCGTTGAAGACGCTGAACGCGCCCGAAGCACCGAATCCGCAGAATCGCAGCGCCAGTCGCACCACGCGCTCTTCATCGGGCGTGAAGTAGATCAGCGGGGCGTAGCCACTCGAGGGATCGATGCGGTAGCCCACGGCGCCGTCGCCCTTGCTATCGGTCTCGATCTCGAATCCCAACTCTCGGATCCGGGCCTTGTCGCGCTCGAACTTCTGACGGACCGCCCCCTCGTTGCCCTCGTACGCGGGAATCTTTCGCGGGCCCTTGGCCGAGACCGGGAACTCGTCGATCTTCAGTTCGCGGACGATCTCTTCTTGGGTGAGCGAGCCGTACTGCCACGCACGTTGCAGCAACAAGACGAGGGCTATCAAGCGTTCGCGAGACTGCTCCACACCACCTCGAATACTGCTCATCGATCTCCCGTCAGGTTTGCACTAACAAAGTACCTGGAATCGAGGTGTCAATGAACTCCGCTGATAGCCAATTCAATCCGACCGAATGTGGCGAGGACATGGCGGACCTTGCGCGATCGGAGGACTCACATCGAACGACGGACGCCGGCCGCAAGCCAAAGACAGATAGGGGAATACAGCCTCTTGTCCAGGCGCATAAAGGCCGGTGAGTCGCTTCCCGGCGAGAGCGTCGACGTTCTTCCAAGAGCGCCCGCCACCCCGCGCGTCATGAGAACGGCGGTAAGCACCCGAAGGGCGATCGTTCGAAGTCGCTTCGGTAACGGAAGAACGCCGAGCACGAGTGTCGCCGCGAGCACGAGCAACGCCGCGACCGCGAGACACGCCAGGCTGGAGGGCACTTCGTCCGTCCCAACCACCGAGTCGGCCAGTTCTTCGCGGCTCTGAAAGGGAAATGACGAGCCCAAGCCCCACGCGACGTGCAGCGCCGCGATGGCGACCAGCACGGTCGCGGTCAAACCACCTGTTAGTCCTCGCGTGGGGGTACTTTCACGAGGCCTGAGCGACGTCACCGGAAGTCCCATCGATGCACGTCCATTGCGAAAAACATGGAGTCAATGTAACGGGGACGGCGCGAAGCCGCCGATTTAGAGTTCGCCGGGCCCCGAAGGAACGTCGACGGCGTGCTCTTTGAGCGCGTCCATCGGAACGATCTCGAGCGCGCGTTCGTGCGTCGAAGCGAGAACCACGAATGCCGCCTTGCCGTCGCGATGCGCTCGCAGCCAATTCACCGCGGTCACGCACCACCGGTCGCCGGGAACGAGCCCCGGGAACCCGTACTGCGGCATCGGCGTCACTAAGTCGTTGCCGATGGACCGCTGGTGCTCGAGGAACTCAGCGGTCACCACCGCACAGATGGTGTGGCTTCCGAGATCCTCAGGGCCTGTCGTGCAACAACCGTCGCGGTAGAAGCCCGTGACGGGATCCATGCCGCACTGTTCCAACGGGCCGCCTAGGACATTTAGGTCGGCCAAGAGTTCACGTCTCGGAGTCTGAGGTACTGACGTCCACCGCGTCTTCACGCCGCCACGTCCCGGATCGTCCCCCGGATTTCTCCCAGATCGCGATCTCTTCGATGGTCATGGTGCGATCGGCCGACTTGCACATGTCATAGACCGTGAGGGCCGCAACCGTCACCGCCATCAGCGCTTCCATTTCGACACCGGTCCGGTCGACGGTGTCAACGCTCGCCTCCACGTCGATATGGGTATCGGCGATGGTGAAATTCACGTGGACGTTGCCCACCAAGACCGCGTGCGACATGGGCAGCATCGACGCCGCGTGCTTGGCCGCTTGGATGCCGGCCACTCGGGCGGTCGCCAGCACGTCGCCCTTGTTCATGGCGTTGGCCGCCACCGCGGCGGTGGTCTTCGCGTCCATGTTGATGCGACACTTCGCCAGCGCACGACGAGCCGAGACTTCAGAGGCGCCGATATCGCGGGGGAACGCTCCCCCACTCGACGGCCGACGTAGTTGGTGGAAGTCGTCCACCGCGCAATGATACCGATGCCCCGAATGGCCCTAGAACGACCGCGAGTAAACTGCAATGGTTCACGGGTGCTACGGGAGACGCAATGCCGACATACGAATACGAGTGTCAGTCCTGCCACCAACGGGTGGAGGCGGTCCAGCGATTCACGGACCCGGCGCTCACGGTCTGTGAGCACTGCGGCGGCGAGCTGCGCAAGGTCTTCTCGGCGGTCGGCGTCGTCTTCAAGGGCAGTGGCTTCTACAAAACCGACAGTCGCGGCACCGAAAAATCGTCCACCCCGTCCACTACGACGACACCCGCGGCGGCCTCGACGACGGAGTCAAGTGCTACACCGGCCGCGACGGCCGCCGCGACGGCCGCCTCGACGTCAACGTCGACGTCAACGTCGACGACTTCGAGCGATTAGCTCCCC
>Ga0208480_1000810_pt1 | contig 11710 bp, 10 predicted proteins | sample NGESurshal092012_4_FD_184485 | JGI IMG/M metagenome (GOLD analysis project Ga0208480, IMG submission 184485) | Arctic peat soil microbial communities from Barrow, Alaska - NGEE Surface sample F53-1 shallow-092012 (SPAdes) | ecosystem: Environmental > Terrestrial > Soil > Wetlands > Peat ... | reverse complement strand
GCCGAGGCCATTTCCCTCAACACCTTATGGGGCGCGGGAGCCCCGGCTGGAGAATATTCATGCCCAAAATCGATGTCAGCGACCGCCCGATGCCGGAAATCGATTTGGCGAAAGTGTGCTTCATCGTTGAAAAGTCGCGCGAATTAGCAGGCGAGGAGGCCGGCGCCGAGGCTGACGACTCGAACCCCGCGGACGACGACGAGCAGGTGATGCTCACCGAAACGGCAGGTCCCTCGATCCGCCGCGAACTGGTCGAGTTCATCAAGGATCTGGACGTCGATGAAGCCGGCGCGGTCGTCGGGCTTGCCTGGATCGGGCGGGGCGATTTCCAGCCGGAGGAATGGAAAATCGCCGTCGCGCAAGCGAAAGACCGGGCCGAGGGCCCGACCTGGAAATACCTGCTCGAGATGGAGCTCTTGCCGGACTATCTCGAGGACGCCCTCTCCGCGTTCGGGCGCTCCTGCGAGGGCCTCGGGTCCGCAGACGAAGGCTGATAGGCCTAAGCAGGGAACGCATGCAATTTCTTCCCAAAAAGGGAAATCGGTGCTACAAATATTCTCTTGCGCTTCGATCCCCTATCCGGCCGGGGCAGCGCACGCGGCGGAAGGCGAGCCAGAAAAAAGCGACCAGCAATTTCGACAGGGCGTGCAGGGAGGATTTTTTACTTGAATCGCGAGTAACCCATTGATAAGTCACGATTCGAAAAAATAAACGCTAGTAAACGCTAGCAAATTAACTAACGTTTACTAGCGTTTATTGGCGTTTATTGGCGTTTATTGGCTCGTATGCGAGCCGCCTGAAGACGGGCGCGCTTCGGTTTGGCATTCGCCTTGCAACTGCGCAGGCGAATGGCCATTCTGTCGATGCGCAATGCGCTGAGATCCCCCGTGCCTGATCCTTTCCCGCCGACCTTCCACCGATCCTTCAGCCAGCGGCTCCGCTCCTGGTTCTTCACCGGCCTCATCGTGTTCGGCCCTATTGCGGTGACCGCCTATATCGCCTGGTGGGTCATCGACACGATCGACAACTGGGTGAGGCCATGGCTGCCCGACAACCTGTCGCCGGATGGCTACCTGCCGTTCCATGTTCCGGGCTTTGGCGTCCTCATTGCGATGGTTGGGCTCACTTTTCTCGGGTTCCTCACCGCCAATTTCATCGGCCGGTCGCTGGTGCGGTTTGGCGAGGCGATGCTTGATCGCACCCCGCTCGTTCGCGGCGTCCACAAGGGCCTGAAGCAGGTGTTCGAAACCATTTTCAGCCAGTCCGGAAGCCAATTCCGCAAGGTCGGCCTGGTCGAGTTTCCGGTGGCGGGGGGGTGGTCGATCGTCTTTATCTCTTCGGCCCCGCCCGACATTATCGCCAGCGCCTTGCCGGAAAAGACGCCGATGATCTCCGCCTTCATGCCCTGCACGCCCAACCCCACCACCGGATACTTCTTCTATATCCCGGCCGACAAGGTCATCGAATTGCCGATTTCCGCCGACGAGGCCGCGAAACTGATCATGTCGGCGGGTCTCATCCAGCCGCAAGGCCAGGCGGCGCTGGCCGCCATGGCGGAAGCGGCGAAGCTCCCAAAGCCGACCTTGGCGACGGAGGCGTCGGGCGCCGGGCCCTAGGCAGGCTGACGACCGGGTAGAATTTCCTATTGGTCATGCCGGCGCGCCGGTGATATCGCCGCCCTTCTTTGGACGCTGTTAGTAAGATAAAGTTATGGTAAGGGGCGGCGGGCGAACACCACCGCAAACTTGCTTTAGGCCGTCTTGTTCGCCCCGCGCGGCGGCCTTCGATCTTGTGTGACGCACATGGCGCAACTGCCTCAATTCGACCTTGCTGAAGTCAAACGCCGCATGCAGGCGGCACACGCATCGCTCAAGCATGAACTGGGCGGCCTGCGCACTGGCCGAGCCAGCGCGAGCTTGCTTGAGCCGGTGCAAGTGGAGGCCTACGGCCAAAGGCAGCCTATCAATCAGGTCGCCTCGATCACTGTTCCTGAGTCGCGCGCGCTCTCGGTCTCGGTCTGGGACAAGAGCATGGTGCAGGCAGTCGACAAGGCGATCCGGGACGCCAACCTCGGTCTCAGTCCGACAATCGAGGGCTCCGTTCTGCGCATCCGCATTCCTGAACTGAACGAGCAGCGGCGCAAAGAGATGGCCAAGATCGCCCACAAGTACAGCGAGGACGCGCGCGTCGCGGTCCGGCATGTGCGCCGGGACGGAATTGATATCCTCAAGAAGCTGTTGAAGGAGCACGCCATTAGCGAGGACGACGAAAAGCGCCACGAGGCCGAAGTGCAGAAGGCGACCGATCAGACCATTGAGGAGATCGACACTTCTCTGGCCTCGAAGGAAAAGGAGATCATGCAGGTCTAGGCGATCGCCGTCTTTGTCCGAGGCCCCCATGCATCATCATCGCTCACCTTCCTGTTCGGCTCGGACGCCAGCCCACGTCGCCATCATCATGGACGGGAACGGCCGCTGGGCTAAGTCGCGCGGTCTGCCTCGCTTCGAGGGTCATCGGCGCGGCGTAGAGGCCGTGCGCCGGGTCGTTCGCTCGGCAATCGAGCGCGGCGTGCAGTTCCTGACAGTCTATAGCTTCTCATCGGAGAACTGGAGCCGCCCTCCCGAGGAGGTGGCGATGCTGATGGGCCTCCTCAAGCGGTTCATTCGCGAGGATCTGGCGGAGCTCAACGCCAACGGGGTTAGAGTCAGGATCATCGGCCAACGTGACAATCTCAAGCCCGACATTGTCGCCCTCATCGTCGAGGCCGAAACGCTCACCGCCAACAATCGCGGGCTCACATTGACGGTGGCTTTCAACTACGGCGGACGGCAGGAAATCTTCGACGCGGCGCGCCGTATGGCGCTCGACATCCGCGATGGGCGGCTCGACGCCCGGTCGATTGGTCCGGACGACTTGGCCGAGCGCCTCGACACGAGTGGCCTACCCGATCCCGATCTCATCATCCGCACCTCAGGCGAGATGCGGCTCTCGAACTTCCTGCTCTGGCAGGCGGCCTATGCTGAACTCGTGTTCCTGCCCGTCCTGTGGCCTGATTTCGACGACGCGGCCTTCCTTTCCGCGCTCGACCAATACGCGGCGCGGGAACGTCGTTTTGGCGCGGTTATCGAACCCGCCGCGGTTCAGTCGGCGTCGTGAGGACGGGCGCGTGACGGGAAGCGGGGGGGATCCGGCGGTTCGACCGGCGCCGCGTGGGCGTTTCGGCTCGGATTTGAAGCCGCGCGTCGCCGCCGCGGCGGTGATGGGAGGCCTGGCGCTCGCGACCGCATGGATCGGCGGCTTCATCTTTGCCGTTTTCTGGTGGCTTGCAGCCGTGGTCGTCCTGTGGGAGTGGCAACGCCTGATCGGCGGCGCGCGGCTCGCCGAGCGGGTGGCGCTGGGCGGCCTTTTCGTTGCGCTGGCGGCGCTGTTCGCCCTGCACAATTCGATTCCGGGCATCATCGCGGGGCTCGTTCTTGGCGCGGCCGCCGTCGGCTGGCTAGCCGGACGGGGGGCGGCGACGTGGGCAGGGGTGGGCGCGCTCTATGCAGGCGCGCTCGTCTCCGGCGTCACCCTCTTAAGACTCAGTCCGAGCTACGGGATAGCCGCAATTCTATGGATCTTCGCAGTCGTTTGGGGAGCGGATGTCGCGGCCTATTTTGCCGGACGGATGATTGGGGGGCCCAAGCTTTGGCCGAGCGTCTCGCCTGGCAAGACCTGGTCCGGGGCGATCGTTGGCGCGTTCGCTGGCGCGATTCTTGGCCTCATGCTGAGCGCGTGGACGAATCGCGTTATGCCGTTGTTCTGGCTGGGACTTGCAACAGCGATCGTGTCGGCGCTTGGCGATCTGTTCGAATCCGCGCTCAAGCGACGTTTCGGCGTCAAAGATGCGAGTGGCCTGATCCCCGGCCATGGAGGGTTGATGGATCGGCTTGACGCGTTTGTCGCGGCGTCCGTTTTCGCCGCAGTCGTCGCGGGTTTCAACTCGCGGAGCTCCTTCATCGCCGGCGGGTTGTTTCAATGGTGAGCGTTACGACCGCGGTTCGGCCTTCGTCATTGCGTTCGCGGGGGGCCGTTGCTCCGCCCAAACGCCTGTCCATTCTGGGCGCCACGGGCTCGATCGGCCGCTCCTGCGCGCAGGTGATCGCCGCTGCGCCGGGCCGGTTCTCCGTTGTTTCGCTGGCGGGGGGCCGCGACGGCGCGGCGCTGGCGAAATGCGCGATCGAACTCGGCGCCGAATTTGTCGCGCTTGCCGATCCGGCCGGCTATCCGGACTTGAAGGGGGGCCTGGCCGGCCACGCGGTCGAAATCGCCGCGGGCCCCGAAGCGGTCGAGGAAGCCGCTCTACGCGAGGCCGATCTGGTGGTTTCGGCGATCGTCGGCGCCGCAGGGCTGCGTCCGACCTTTGCTGCGATTGCCGCCGGACGCACGGTCGCTCTCGCCAACAAGGAGACGTTGGTGTGCGCCGGCGAGGTGGTGATGGAAAGAGCGCGGCGCGAAGGCTCCATGGTGCTGCCGATGGATTCCGAGCACAATGCCCTGTTCCAGGCGATCGGGGCGCGCGATCCGGACACCATCGAGATGATGACCATCACGGCTTCCGGCGGACCGTTCCGCGAATGGAGCGCTGAGCGCATTTCTGCCGCCACGCGTGAGCAGGCGCTCGCCCATCCCAACTGGGTGATGGGGCCGAAGGTGACGATCGATTCGGCCGGTCTGATGAATAAAGGCCTCGAACTGATTGAGGCGCATCATCTATTTGGCCTGCCAGCCGAGCGGCTCGATGTCGTGGTGCACCCGCAATCGATCGTGCACGGGCTCATCGCCTTCGCCGACGGATCCCTGATCGCCGGCATGGCGTCGCCGGACATGCGCACCCCGATTGCGCATTGCCTGGCCTATCCGGATCGGATCGCCTCGGGGGTGCGAGCGCCGGACCTTGCCGCGCTCGGCCGATTGACCTTCGAGCGCGCCGACCTCCAGCGTTTTCCAGCGCTTGGCCTGGCGATCGAGGCGCTGCGTTCCGGGGGAGGCGCGCCCACGGCCCTCAATGCGGCCAATGAAATCGCCGTCGCGGCGTTCCTCGATCAACGAATCGGCTTCTCCGACATCGCGCGGCTCGTCGCAAAAACGCTCGCCGCGATGACCGCGACCGGCGAGTTGAGCGCGCCGGCTGACATTGCGGAAGCCCTCGCAATTCACCATATCGCGACAGATAGGACCGCGAGTCTCTTGGCGTAAGCAGGGACTTGCGGCACACTAACGGTTCAGTAACCATCGTCCGCCGGCCGTTGGCCGTCGCGACAGTCAGTCCTGGAGGCGCCGCAGATGGCGGGAGTACACGCGGTCGCCGACCTCCTGGCCTGGTTCGGATGGTATGTCGTCCCTTTCATTGTCATCCTGAGCCTGATCGTCGCCGTACATGAACTCGGCCACTATTTCGTTGGCCGATGGTGCGGGGTCAAAATCGACGCGTTTTCGCTTGGCTTCGGCCCTGAGCTGTTCGCGCGGGTGGACTCGCGCGGCACGCGGTGGCGGATTGGCGCGCTGCCGCTTGGCGGATATGTCAAGTTTCACGGCGACGCCAACGCCGCGAGCGTCGGTGAGGGCGCTAACGTCAATCCAGCGGCCGACCGCTCATTGACGCTGGCTGGTCAGCCGTTGCGCAATCGCGCCGCGATCGTGCTCGCAGGGCCGGTCGCTAATTTCATTCTCGCCTTCGTCATTTTCACCGGCATGTTCATGGGCTTCGGCCGCGTTGAGCATGTGCCGCGTATAGGCCGGGTTGAGGCTGGCGCCCCCGCTGCGGCGGCCGGGTTTCAAGCAGGCGATTTGGTCAAATCGATCAACGGAAATCCGATCGATAGCTTTGAGGCGCTTCAGGAATCGACGCTCATGAGCACCGGTCTGCCTATGAACTTCGTGGTTGAGCGCCACGGCGCCGCCGTCGACCTCACGGCGACGCCCCGGGTAACCGTCGTCGACCAGGGCGTTTTCGGCAAGCGCCGCATGGGTCATCTTGGGCTTGCCTCGTCGGCCGACAAGAATGACGCGAAAGTCGAACGGTGCGGTCTTGTGACCTGCGCGGCCTGGGGCGCGGCGCAGGAATGGTTCATCGTCAAAGCGACCGGGACCTATATCGTCGGGATTTTTGCTGGCCGAGAATCAACCGACCAGATGTCCGGATTGATCGGCGCCGCTCAAATGGCGGGCGAAATGGCAAAAATCAGCCTGTGGGAATTGTTCAGCCTCGCCGCGTGGTTTTCAGTGTCGGTTGGTCTGATGAATCTGCTTCCGATCCCGATGCTGGATGGCGGCCATCTCGCTTTTTATGCCTTCGAGGCCCTGCGCGGACGCCCGTTAAGCGAACGGGCGCAGGAAATTGGCCTTAGAATCGGCATCGCGCTGGTCGCGCTATTAGTGGTTTTCACCACTTCACACGACCTTTTCCGCTTGGTCAGCAGCGGGAATTAACGAACGGTCGACCATGTTTGCGTGTCCCCGACGCAACGGTGGCCGGAAATGGTGTAGGCTCCGCCAATAACGGTTTGCAGGGGCGAGCAAAGATTGTAAAACGCCGTTAATCTTCCCGACCGTCTCTCGGCGAGCGGGATAGAGCGCCGCGGCGTGTGCGGCGCCCCCCGCGACTGCGCCGTGAGGCGTGCGGGAGGCGCGAGCAGGGATGACACTGACGCGGCGCCGCAGTGGCGGGCCGCGTTGGCGCGAACAGGGGCTTTGGGCCGTATGGATTGGATTCGCGGGTGTGTTGGCGTCTTTCTGGCGGTAGCCCTTAGTCTGTGCGGGTTGTGTTGGGCGGCGCCCGCGAGCGCGCAGCAGATTGTCGTTCAAGGCGCGAACGTCGATCCTTCGACGCTGAAGCCTTATTTCACTGGAACCGATCCAGCCTCAGTTGAGCGGGGCGTCGAGGATTTGAAGGCCACTGGCGTTTATTCGAACGTCAGCGCGAGGGTGGAGAACGGCAAGATTGTCGTCAGCCTCGCCGGCGGCGCGCAAATCATCAATAGAGTTGCGTTCGAAGGCAACAAACAGATTGAGACGAAGCAGCTCGAAGTCGAGGTGCAATCGAAGCCGCATACCGCCTACAACGAGGCGACCGCAGATGCGGACATCGGCAGAATCAAAGATGCCTACAAGAAATACGGCCGCAACGAAGCCGGCGTGACCAAGCGGCTGGTCCAATTGCCGAACGGACGGGTGGATCTCGTCTTCACCATCAATGATGGCGAAAAGACCGGCATCCGCCAGATCAACTTCGTCGGCAATCATGCGGTCTCGAACTATCGGCTGCACAGCCTGATGCAAACCAGCACGATGAATTGGCTATCGTGGTTCAAGAGCACCGACGTCTATGATCCCGACCGGTTAGCCTCCGACGAGGAGGCGATCCGCCGCTATTACATGAAGAACGGCTACGCCGATTTCCAAATCACGAACACCGACGTCAATTACCACACCAATCCACCCGGCTATGTCATTACGATCACGGTAGACGAGGGTCCCCAATATCACGTCTCGTCAGTGGCGGTGGTTTCCAACATTCCGAAAGTGGATGGACCGGCGCTTAATCGATTCGTCGCTTTGAGGCCTGGGGACGTCTATGACGCGGGCAGCGTCGACAAGTCCGTGGAAGCGATCACGCGCGATGTCGCGCGGCAAGGTTACGCTTTCTCGGAGGCTCGGCCCCATGGCGAACGTGACGCCGTCAATCATAAGATCGCGCTCTCGTTCTCAGTCGACAATGGTCCGAAAGTCTACATCGAGCGCATCGACATTGTCGGAAATACCCGCACCCGCGACTTTGTCATTCGCCGCGAATTTGATATAGGCGAAGGCGACCCCTATAATCACGTCCTGATCGAGCGGGCCGAACGGCGTCTGAACAGCCTCGGCTACTTTAAAAAGGTCCACATATCGAACCGCCCTGGGTCTTCTCCGGACCGGGTCATCGTGGTCGTGGATGTGGAGGACCAGCCGACCGGCTCAATCGGCTTGAGCGGCGGCTATTCGACGACCCAAGGCTTTCTGGCTGAGCTTGCGTACACCGAAACGAACTTTCTCGGCCGAGGTCAGTACGTTCGCTTAAGCGTTTCCGATGGCCAATACACGCAAGGGTGGAAGGCCTCGTTCACCGAGCCTTACTTCCTCGGCCAGCGCTTGGCCGCTGGTTTTGATATCTACCATCAGGTCAACAACAACAACCAATTCGCGCTTTACGAGAACTGGACGACCGGCGGGACCCTTCGGCTCGGCATACCGATTACTGATGACCTGACGTTCCAGCCTAACTATTCGCTCTACGAGTCGAAGATCACCATTCCGAACAATTCGAGTCAGCCCTATGACGATTGCTCAGGACCCGATCAGCCCTTCTTTCCCGGCGGAGTCCCCTTTGCGGTTATTCCGAACGAAATTGTCAACTGTTTGAGCAACGGCGAAGCGCCGGTCGAAATCAAGCAGGCGGCCGCGCAAGGCAATATCGTTACCTCCATGGCCGGATTCTCGATCCTGTTCAATAATATTGACGATCGCAAGAACCCCACCACGGGCTACGTCGTGAATTACAAGCAGGATATCGCTGGCCTTGGCGGGCAATCCGAGTTCGTCCGCGAAACGTTCGATGCGCGCTGGTACCATCCGATCACCGAGGACTTCATCGGGTCGATTCACCTGCAAGCCGGTCAGATCAATTCCTTCGGCTCAAGAGACGCGCTCATCATCAACAACTTCATGCAGGGCTCGTCATTGGTGCGCGGCTTCGCTCCGGGAGGCATTGGGCCGCGCGACATTTCGGACCCGTTCAATATCCAGGCCAGCGCTCTTGGCGGTACGAGCTATTATGGCGCGTCGGCCGAGGTTGACTTCCCGATCTTCGGCTTGCCGAAAGAAGTCGGGTTGAAAGGGGCGGTGTTCGCGGATGCCGGCAACTTGATCGGATATTCAGGGCCAACCAGCTTCTCGAATTTCTTGGGCTACACCTATTGTCCGCCTCCGGGGTCAATTGCCAGGGCTTTGCCCATCACACAGTTGAGTTGCGCCGACGTCTGGGACCCGAATCAAATCCGCGCGTCGGTTGGCGCGAGCTTGATTTGGGACTCGCCGATGGGACCGATCCGCTTTGATCTCGCGGTCCCGCTTTCAAAGGGCAAATACGACCAGCTCCAGCTCTTCAACTTCTCGGGCGGCACGACGTTCTAAAATCGATCAGTTGCCTTTCCCAACAAGCGGGCGCGCCAGGGCTGGCGCGCCCGTCGTCGCTTCCGACGGAACTCCTTATTGGCCAGAATTCGCTTCTTTCCTCCGAGTTCAGCGCCTTCATTGGCCGAAGTTGCGGGCTGGTGCGGCGCCACGCTCGGCACGGACACCGATTCCGACCGCGTGATCCGGGACGTCGCCGCTCTCGATGAAGCGGGCCCGGGCGATCTCACTTTTCTCGACAATCCCCGGTATCTCGACGCCCTCAGGCGGACGCGGGCGGCGGCTGCGCTTGTTTCGCCGCGCTATGCCGGCGCATCGCCCGCGACTTGCGCCGTGCTCATCGCAACCGAGCCTTATCGCGCCATGGCTGTGGTGATGACCAAACTTTACCCTTTCGCGGTCAAGCCGGGCTCCGTTTTTGGCGAGACCGGGATTTCGCCCACAGCGTCCGTTCACCCTTCGGCGCGACTGGAGCCAGGCGTGATCGTCGACCCCGGCGCGGTGATAGGCCGCGGCGTCGAGCTTGGCGCCGGCACGATCATCGGGCCCAATGCCGTCATCGGTCCCGGGGTGCGCATCGGTCGCGATGGCTCGGTCGGCGCCTCGACCACGATTTTAGCCGCGCTGATCGGCGACCGGGTGATCATTCATCCCGGCGCGCACATTGGACAGGACGGCTTCGGATTCGCTCTTGGGCCACGGGGGCATCTCAAAGTGCCCCAGATCGGCCGCGTAATCATTCAAAACGACGTTGAGATCGGCGCCGGAGTAACGATTGACCGTGGCGCGAACCGCGACACGGTCATCGGCGAGGGAGCGAAGATCGACAATCTGGTGCAGATCGGCCACAACGTCGTCATCGGCCGCCATGCGGTGCTGGTCTCTCAGTCCGGCGTCTCGGGGTCGAGCGCCATTGGCGATTTTGCCGCCCTCGGCGGTCAGGCGGGCATCGCCGGACATCTGACGATCGGCGCGGGCGCCCAGGTCGCCGCGGCGGCCGGCGTAATGACCGACATCCCCCCCGGCGAGCGGTGGGCCGGCGCGCCAGCCAAGCCCGTGCGGAAGTTTTTTCGCGAGGTCGCCGCCATCAAACGACTGGTCGACGGCGACGCGCATGGCGACGCGGATGCCGAATAACGCCGGCGAACGGACGGGAGAGAAAGGAAATGGAATGAACGAACTGGCCGCCCAGACGTTCGACAGCTACGACATCCAGAAGCTGCTCGAGTTATTGCCGCACCGGTATCCGTTCCTCCTGGTCGACCGAATCGTCGAAGCTCGCGGCGACGAATATGGCGTCGGGATCAAGAACGTGACGGCCAACGAGCCTCACTTTCAGGGCCACTTTCCAGGCCGCCCGGTTATGCCGGGCGTGCTGCTGATCGAAGCGATGGCGCAAACAGCGGGTGCGCTGTGCGTCGCTTCGCAGCTGGACAAGAGCGCGCCGAGCGTCGTTTACATGATGACGGTCGATAAGGCGAAGTTCCGCAAGCCTGTCGTTCCAGGCGATCAGGTGCGGTTTCACATGACCCGCATCGCCAAAAAACGAAACATGTGGTGGTTCCGGGGCGAGGCGAAGGTCGGCGACGTGCTGGTTTGCGAAGCCGAAGTCTCCGCGATGCTGGTGCGTGAATGACGAATACAATCCATCCGAGCGCCGTTATCGAAAACGGGGCTCGGCTCGGGGCGGGCGTCGAGATCGGGCCGTTTTGTCAGGTTGGATCGCAGGTGAAGCTTGGGGACGGCGTACGGCTGATCTCTCATGTGAGTCTCGCTGGCGACACCATCGTTGGCGCGCAGACGATTATTTATCCCTTCGCCTCGATCGGACATCCGCCGCAGGACCTCAAATATCGCGGTGAGGCGGTCCGCCTCACAATCGGCGAGGGCTGCCTCATTCGTGAGGGGGTGACGATGAATCCCGGCACCGCGGGCGGCAGCTCGGAAACGATCATTGGACCGCGGTCGGTGTTCCTGGCCAACGCTCACGTCGCGCATGATTGTCGTGTTGGCGAGGGCGTCATTCTGTCCAACAACGTGATGTTGGCCGGGCACTGCAACATCGGTGATTTCGCCATTTTGAGTGGCGGCGCCGCGGCGCATCAATTCGTTCGGATCGGAGCCCACGCCTTTGTCGGCGGTCTCGCTGGAGTCGAGCACGACTTGATTCCCTTTGGGCTCGCGCTCGGCAACCGTGCGGGGCTCGCTGGCCTCAATGTCGTTGGCCTGAAGCGCCGAGGCTTCTCGCACGAGGCGATCCACGAGCTGAGGCGCGCCTATAAGATGCTGTTCAATGGCGGCGGCACGTTGAAGGAGCGCATCGACGACGTCGCGGACGCGTTCGCCGACCAGGAAGCCGTCCGGCAGATCGTCGCCTTTTTGCGTCAGGGGGGTGATCGGGCGATTTGCGTCCCGCGCGCCGGGCGGGACGAGGAGGGGTGAGCAGGACGGAGGGCGGACCGGGCCCGGGGAGAGGACATCCTCCTCTGGCCATCCT
>Ga0208480_1000808_pt1 | contig 11717 bp, 9 predicted proteins | sample NGESurshal092012_4_FD_184485 | JGI IMG/M metagenome (GOLD analysis project Ga0208480, IMG submission 184485) | Arctic peat soil microbial communities from Barrow, Alaska - NGEE Surface sample F53-1 shallow-092012 (SPAdes) | ecosystem: Environmental > Terrestrial > Soil > Wetlands > Peat ... | reverse complement strand
CTTTCCGCCACCGTCGGCGAGCAGATCGCCGCCCTGAAGCGGGTCGCCGGCGACAAGGTGGCGGCACGGATCAGGCGCGAGCCCGATCCCTTCATCGTCGGCATCGTCGCCGGCTGGCCGCGCAACTTCGAAGCCAAACGCGCGATCAAGCTCGGCTTCACCACCGCCGAAAAGACCTTCGACGATATTATCCGAATCCACATCGAGGACGAACTTGGTGGTAATGTCGTCAACTGAGCCTTGATCGAGCAATCACGGGAGACCCGCCATGACAGCCAGCATCGTCGGATGGGCGCATACGCCGTTCGGAAAGTTCGATACCGAAACCGTCGAGAGCCTGGTGGTCCGGGTTGCGACCGACGCGCTGGCCGATGCCGGCATTTCCGCTGCCGATGTCGACGAGATCGTGCTCGGGCATTTCAACGCCGGCTTTTCGCCGCAGGATTTTACCGCCTCGCTGGTGCTGCAGGCCGACCCGCAATTGCGGTTCAAGCCGGCGACGCGGGTCGAGAACGCCTGCGCCACCGGCTCGGCTGCCGTGCATCAGGGCGTGCGGGCCATTGCGGCGGGTGCGGCCAGGATCGTGCTGGTGGTCGGCGTCGAGCAGATGACGCGGACGCCCGCGCCGGAGATCGGCCGCAACCTGCTGCGGGCATCGTATCTGCCTGAGGATGGCGACACCCCCGGCGGCTTCGCCGGGGTATTCGGCAAGATCGCGCAGGCCTATTTCCAGAAACACGGCGATCAATCCGACGCGCTGGCGATGATCGCCGCCAAGAACCACAAGAACGGCGTCGCCAATCCCTATGCGCAGATGCGCAAGGATTTCGGCTACGAGTTCTGCCGTTCCGAAAGCGAGAAGAATCCGTTTGTGGCAGGACCCCTCAAGCGCACCGACTGTTCGCTGGTATCGGACGGCGCCGCGGCGCTGGTGCTGGCGGACGCCGAAACGGCGAAGTCGATGGCCAAGGCCGTCAACATCCGGGCGACCGCCCATGCCCAGGATTTCCTGCCGATGTCGAAGCGCGACATCCTGCAATTCGAAGGCTGTTCGGTAGCCTGGCAGCAGGCGCTGCAAAAAGCCGGCGTGCAGCTCTCGGATTTGTCCTTTGTCGAAACCCACGACTGTTTCACGGTGGCGGAGCTGATCGAATATGAGGCGATGGGACTGACCCCGAGAGGACAGGGCGCGCGGGCCATCAAGGAAGGCTGGACCCAGAAGGACGGCAAGCTGCCGGTCAATCCCTCCGGCGGGCTGAAGGCCAAGGGTCACCCCATCGGCGCCACCGGCGTTTCCATGCATGTACTCAGCGCGATGCAGCTTGTCGGACAGGCGCCCGAAGGCATGCAGATCAAGAACGCAAAACTCGCGGGCATTTTCAATATGGGCGGTGCGGCGGTCGCGAACTACGTCTCGCTGCTGGAGCCCGCGAAATAGCGGACGGGCTACGCAGGCTCACAGCCGTCATTGCGAGGAGCCCGTAGCCCGGATGAAGCGGAGCGAAATCCGGGGTGGTTCGCCCGCGTCGGGATCCCCGGATTGCGCTGCCGCTCCATCCGGGCTACGGCCCTCATTCTGGAGACGTATCTCACGTCTCCCAGGGAGCGAACAGAACCATGGGACCATTGGAGGGCGTCAGGGTCATCGACATGACGACCGTGCTGATGGGGCCCTATGCCACCCAGATGCTCGGCGACTACGGGGCCGACGTCATCAAGGTCGAGGCGCTCGAAGGCGACGTGACGCGGCTGATCGGTCCGACCCGCCATCCCGGCATGGGTCCGGTATTTCTCAATACCAACCGCAGTAAGCGCAGCATCTGCCTCGACCTGAAGAAGCCGGCCGGGCGCGATGCCGTGCTGCGGCTGATCGCGTCAAGCGATGTGCTGGTCTACAACGTGCGCCCGCAGGCGATGGCGCGGCTGCAGCTTGGCTACGACGTGGTCTCGAAGCTCAATCCGCGCCTGATCTATGCCGGCGTGTTCGGCTTCGGGCAGGACGGGCCTTACGCCGCCAAGCCCGCTTATGACGATTTGATCCAGGGCGCCACCGCATTGCCGGCCTTGATGGCGCAGACCGGTGACGGCGTTCCGCGCTATGTGCCGAACGCGCTGGTCGACCGCATTGTCGGTCTCACCGCGGTGGGCGCGATCTGTGCCAGCCTGGTGCATCGCGACCGCACCGGGCGCGGCCAGCGGCTGGACATCCCGATGTTCGAGACCATGGCGGGTTTTGTCATGGGCGATCATATGGGCGGCCTCACCTACCAGCCGCCGCTCGACAAGGGCGGCTATGCGCGGCATCTGTCGCGCGACCGCAGACCCTACAAGACTTCGGACGGTTATATCTGCGTGATTGTCTACAACGACAAGCAGTGGGAGAATTTCTTCAAGGCCACCGGCCGCGACGATCTGCGCAGCAATCCCAAATTCGCGAGCTTCGCCGGACGCGCCGTCAATATCGACACGGTATATGGCGAACTCGCCGCCATCTTCGAAACCCGCAGCACCGCGGAGTGGACCGAACTGTTGAACAAGGCCGATGTGCCTGTCATGCCGATGCATGACCTCGAGAGCCTGTTGCAGGACCCGCATCTGGTGGCGACCGGATTTTTTCCGACCGTCGAGCACCCGACCGAAGGCGCCATTCGCAACATGAAGGTCTCTGCCACCTGGTCGGAGACGCCGGCGGAGCCGATCCGGCTGGCGCCGCGTTTGAACGAGCACGGCGCTGCGATACTGCAGGAAGCCGGCTTCTCCGCTGACGAGATTGCCGAGCTGGTGCGCGACGGTGTCACCAAGGCAGCGGCCACACCATAGGACGGGCCATAGGACAGGTCAGATGGATTTTGCCCTCACTGCCAACCAGGAATCGATCCGCGATGCGATCGCAAAAATCTGCACGCGTTTTGACGACGCCTATTGGCTGAAGAAGGACAAGGAGGGCGGTTTCCCGACCGACTTTCACAAGGCCCTGGCAGATGCCGGCTGGCTCGGCATCTGCGTTCCCGAACAATATGGCGGCTCCGGCCTCGGCATTACCGATGCCGCGATCATGATGCGGGCGATTTCCGAATCCGGCGCGGGCATGTCCGGCGCCTCCGCGGTGCATATGAACGTGTTCGGGCTCAATCCGGTGGTGGTGTTCGGCACTGCCGAGCAGTGCCGGCGGATGCTGCCGCCGATTGTGGAAGGCAGGCACAGGGCCTGTTTCGCTGTGACCGAGCCGAATACCGGGCTCAACACCACGCAACTGAAGACCCGCGCGGTACGCAACGGCGATCGATATATCGTCAACGGCCAGAAGGTCTGGATCTCCTCGGCGCAGGTTGCGGAAAAGATCCTGCTCCTGGCCCGCACCACGCCGCTCGAGGAAGTGAAACGGCCGACCCACGGTCTCAGCCTGTTCTATACCGATTTCGACCGCCGGCGCGTGACGGTGCATGAGATCGAAAAGATGGGACGCAAGCCCGTCGATTCCAACGAATTGTTCTTCGAGAATTTTGAAATCCCGGTCGAGGATCGGCTCGGCGAGGAAGGACGCGGCTTTGAATACATCCTGCATGGCATGAATCCGGAACGCATCCTGATTGCGGCGGAAGCGGTTGGGCTCGGCCAGGTCGCGCTATCCCGCGCCTCGGCGTATGCCAAGACCCGCAACGTGTTCAACCGCCCGATCGGCATGAATCAGGCGATCCAGCATCCCCTGGCGAAGAACTGGATGGAGCTGGAAGCGGCATGGCTGATGACGCTTTCGGCGGGGTGGCAATACGATCAGGGCATGCCCTGCGGGCCCGCGGCCAATGCCGCGAAATATCTCGCAGCGGAAGCCGGCTTTCAGGCCTGCGAGCAGGCGGTGATGACCCATGGCGGCTTCGGCTATGCCAGGGAATTTCATGTCGAGCGTTATTTGCGGGAATCGCTGATCCCGCGCATCGCCCCGATCAGCCCGCAGCTCATTCTCAGCTTCATCGCCGAGAAGGTGCTGGGCCTGCCGAAATCGTATTAGACTAGAATGAAGATCAGACTTTACCTCGTCATTCCGGGGCGCGAAGCGAAGCGGAGCGAGCCCGGAATCCATACTCCCGATCGTGGTTATGGATTCCGGGCCTGCGCCAAGCGGCGCATCCCGGAATGACGGAGATAGATTGCTTGTCGCGGCCGCGCCGCGCGTCACCGCCAGTAAAACACAAAGCTGGCGATGACGAGCATTGCCGTCACCGCCAGCATTTGCGCGAGCGCCTCCGAGGCCGCTCTCTTGGTGGCTTCCTTCACGCTTGTCTCCCCAGACTTGGACACAACTCATTGTTGCGCGAACAGCGCCAACAAAGTCAGATTTTTGTACTCGGAACACCCCACGACGAGTATTCGCCTCGAACGAGTCCCCACTCGGCGAATATCGACGGTGCCAGCCTCGAATAGCAATGCGGCGGCATTTTGACTCCGCCGTGTTGCTCTTGCGTCGACCTCTGGTACTGTCCGGAACATGCCGTCGCCGCCAAAACCAGCAACAAGCTTCGGGAATCCAAGGTGAATTATGGCCCGCATCGATTACAGCGATCCCGCCAAGGCCAGCGATCGCACCCGGGAAATCCTCGGCAAGAACCGCAACGCCAACATCTTTCGGATGATGGCGCACTCGCCGAGCTATTTCGAACAATACTGCCGGCTGGGCGGCGCGATCCGCAACAAGGGCGAGCTCGATCCGGTGCTGCGCGAATTGGCCATCACCCGCACCGGCATTCTGTGCGAGGCGCCCTATGAAGTGGCCGCGCACAAACGCATCGGCAAGAATGTCGGCGTCACCGACGAGCAGAATGCGGCGCTGGAAAACTGGCAATCGGCGACGTGCTTTGACGAAGTGCAGCGCGCGGCGCTCGCCTTTGCCGACGAGATCGTCAAGCTGCGCCGTCCGACCGATGCGACCTTCAATGCCATTGCGGCGAAGCTGACGCCGGGCGCCTTGGTCGAACTGCAGCTTTCCGTCGGCTTCTACATCATGACGTCGAAATTCCTGGAGACCTTCGGCATCGACATGCAACCGGTGACAGAAGTGGTGTGATGGGCCATGATCGTGATTCGATCGGCCGGAATATAACGTCCGCGGCTGGCTTGCATCCGGAATCGTCACATGCTGCCGGCGAAGGCGCGGAAGGCGGGGTTGCCGCGCAGCACATCGCGGCCTGCGGCGATCACGCTGTCGACCTGCTCGGCGGGCAGCCGGAAGCGGGTGGGGATGGCCACAAGCGCGGCCGAGCGCGCCGGATCGAGCTGGTCGAAGCCGAGACGTCCGACAAAGAATTTGAGGTCGTGGCAGTTCCAGCCGGGGCGCGCGCCAAACCTGGCGCGGTCGGCCGCCGACAGGCCACAGCGCCATCGGATCAGGGAGTTCTGCCAATCGCCCATCGTGCGGTCGAAAGCGGTGAAGCTGGTGCCGACGCTGGCGTCGATCGCGGTGTCCGCCGCCGCCTTGACCAGTTCGACGCCAGTCGGGCCTTCGACCGAATTGATCCAGTTGCCGGAAACGCCGGTCTTGGCGTCGACGACAAGAAACAGTCCGCGCCGCAGCTTGACGGCCTGTTGCGGCGACAGCGGCCCGTAGGGCGTATCTGCCGAAAGCCGTGCGATGGTGAAGCCGGACAGGCCGAAATTGTCGACCAGACCGCCGTCGAGCAGCTTGATGTAGGGAACCTCGCCGTCGTGATAGCGGCTGATCGCCTTGGCAAACGACTGCAGCATCGGCGGCGCATGGCTGTCGTCGCGCGCCCTGATGATCCAGGGAGGCAGCGGATCGTTGCATTGCCGCGGGAAGGTCTGGATCACCACCGGAGCGAATGCGACCGGCACCGCCGCCGATGCCGCAACGGCATTCGCCAGCGGATATTTGGAAAGATCGCTGCACATCGCGGCAAAGGCGGTCTCGCCGAACACGAACGGGGTGCGGTTGTAGATGTCGGAGGCATTGATCCACACCCGCGGGCGTCCAGCCTCGCGCAATTCGCCGAACGTGGCGCCGTTGAACAAATTGGCGTCGAGCCAGCGCGGAAAGCCGGTGGAATCATTGATGCCGCCGGCGAAGGCCCGGCCGATGGTGGCGAGGTTGAGGTCGGTCTGAAGCCCTTCCTCCGCGTTGCGCAGAAGGAACCGTTCGCGAAAATCCGCTAGCGCGGCGCGTTTGCGCAAGCCGTAATAGGCCGCCGTCACCGCGCCGCCCGATACGCCCGAGATGAAGTCAATGCGATCCAGCATCGAGGCGCCGCCACCCCGCACCGGCGTGTGTTCCATTTCGCTCAGTACGCCGAACGAAAATGCCGCCGCGCGCGTTCCCCCGCCGGAGAAGGAAAGGCCGATCAGGTCGTCATCGTCCGGGGCTCGTTCCTGGAAATTGAGATGAACCTTGCCGGCGAGGCCGGCGCTGCTGCCGGGCAGGTTGACCGGCGCATTCTGGATCGACGCGCAGCCGAGCAATGTTACGCAAAGCCCAATGATGAGAACCGCAGGACGCATATGCCAGTGAATACCAATGATCGGGCCGCCGTACTATAGCGCAACACAATGAATCTCGACGGCGCAAAAGAACCCTTTGAAGTGGCACCTGGCTACGGAGGCCGGGATTCGCTCCCGGCGCCGGGGCGTCGGCTGGCCCGCTCTCTAAATTAGTTCGCGGTGAGCAGGCTCATCTTGGTATTGGCGATGACCAGACGATCGGCAAGCAACTGCGCCAGATTGCGCATGATGCGTTCGCCGGTTTGCGGATGCTGCTCGCGGAAACGCTGAAACTCGTCCAGCGGCACTTCGAGCGCGGTTGACGCGACGTCGGCGATCACGTCGGCCGAACGACGGTGTTCCAGCAGCGCCATCTCTCCGAACACCATCCCGGCGGTGATGGTGGCGAGCCGAACGCCATTTGGCAGCATGACGTGAACCACCCCGCTGCGGAGGAAAAACAGCGACGTCGCGGCTTCCGCGGCGCCGATGATCCGTTCGCCCGGTCGGTAGCTCCTGATGGTGCCCAGCGCCGCGAGCCGTTCGAGTTGGTCCGCCGCCAGCCCTGCCAGCAGCGCCTGTTCGAACAGCTCGGTTACTTCGGCGGAATCGATTGCGCCGCCGTGACGGTAGACGATCTGGTCCTCGGCCCATTCGATGGCGGTGTCGAGCAGGTAGAAATCCCGCAGGCTCGAGATGCCCTCGGCCCATTCGCCGATCGCGTTCCAGTGCGCGGAGCCGCGCTCGACGCCGGACAGGATCGCAGTGACGTCGAACGTCGCCAGTTCGCGAAAGCCTTCGACGAGCAGGCGGGAGGCGGCTCGGGTCACCGCCGCGACCCGGCGCAGGTCGAAAATGACGAAATTCGGGCGCGGCCCGGATGCGAGCTGGCGCGAGACGTAGTCGATGTTGGCAAATGTCAGCGTACCCGCCAGTTCAATGACGCGGACATCGTGGTGATGGGCGGCGAGAATCCTCTGCTCATGCGGCCGCCGGCTGCGGCGCGACGCGCTGCTTCCGATGTTGTAGTCGGCGATGATGCTGTTGCGCGCATTGTCGCTGCGGTTGAGCATGTGTAGGTCATAATGCGACGACAACGCCTCGCACACCTTGATGCCGCGCACGCTGTTGCCGTGGCGGTCGAGCCGCGGCGAGTAGCTGCCGAGCCCGAGCCGCGCCGGCAGCGCCGCCAGGATGCCGCCGCCGACGCCGCTCTTGGCGGGAACGCCGACCCGATAGATCCATTCGCCGGCATAGTCATACATGCCGGAGCTGGTCATCACCGAGAGCGTTCGCGAAATGGCGTAGGGCGTCATGACCTGCTCGCCGGTCACCGGATTGATGCCGCGGTTGGCCAGCGTCGCCGCCATGATGGCGATATCGCGCGCCGTCACCTGGATCGAGCATTGCCGGAAATAGACATCGAGCACCTCGCCGACGTTGTCCTTGATGACGTCGGAGTTGCGCAGGAGATAGCCGATCGCGCGATTGCGGTCGCCGGTGGCGCTTTCGGATGCGTACACGGCCTGGTCGAGGCCGAGCTCGCGGCCGGCAAAGCGGCCGAGCGCCTGGCGAATATATTCGAAGGCGCCGGCGCCCTTCGCCTCATGGATCAGGCCCGAGCAGGCGATCGCCCCGGCATTGACCATCGGATTGAAGGGGTGGTTGTCGGCATTGAGACGGATCGAATTGAATGCATCGCCCGACGGTTCGACGCCGATCGCGCTTTCCACGCGCGCCGCGCCGAGCGTGTCCAGCGCCAGCGCAAATACGAACGGCTTGGACATCGACTGGATCGTGAAGGGAATCGCGGTATCGCCGACCTCGTAGACATGTCCATCGATGGTGGCGAGGCTGATTCCGAAATGCGATGGATCGGCCTTGCCGAGTTCAGGAATATAATCGGCGACGGCGCCTCCGGTCTCGGCGGCATAGTTCGCATGACAGGCCTCGAGAAAGCGCAGCAGAGGCGGCTTCGAGGTGGCCCAGCGGCCGGCATTGTGAGAGTTGACAGGTTGCGGAATGTTCATGGCCGGTCTCGCCTTTCGCCGTTGGCAAGACCCAATTTACGTTGGTTTGGCAGATGCGGAAACCGGGACGGCCGCCATTTGCGTCGCCGCAATGACCTGCAACAACGCGTTCAGGTCTCGAGGATGGCGAGAGCCTGTCCTTCGGCCACGACATCATCGAGCCTGACAAGCAGTGATTTCAGTTTGCCGGCGGCCGGCGCGGCGACCGGAATTTCCATCTTCATGGCCTCGACAAAGGCGACGTCGTCGCCATCGCCGACGCTGGCCCCGATCTCGACCGGCAGCGCGCAGACACGCCCCGCCACTTCGGTCACAACCTTGATCTCTGGCATTGCGTTCTCCGGGGCAGCCGCCGCGCATTCGCTTGGGAATGAAGGCATCGGGAAGGGCGGGCGCCCTCGGCTCAGTGTTGTGGAGCCAGATTGCCTGAGGTAGCTTGTTCTGCAAGTGGAATTTTATTCCGCAGGGCGGAATGGGGTGCTGCATGGGAAGACGCTCGGAGCGGCTCAGCAAACAGGGAATTCTCGCAAGCGATCTGGCAGGCGATGGCGACGTCATTCAGGTGGTATCGCGTGCCTTCGACGTCCTGCGTTGCTTCGAGGGCCATGAGGCGCGGCTCGGCAATCTCGAAATCTCCAACCGTTGCGGTCTGCCGCGATCGACGGTATCGCGCCTGACCCACACCCTGACCCGCATGGGCCAGCTCGTCTATCTGCCCCGCGACCAGAAATACCGCATCGGGCCAAGCGCGGTCGCGATGAGCACGTCGATGATGCGCGGGTTGCAGCTGCGCATCCTGATCCGGCAGCGGCTGCAGGATGTCGCCGAGCAATTGCCAGGAACCGTTGGCTTCGTGATCCCCGACCGCTTTCACCTCGTCTATCTCGAGTTTGCGCGGGCCGCCAACGCGCTCGGCTTGCATGAGAGTACCGGCAGCCGCATCGCCATGGCGAGCACCGCCGCCGGCCACGCCTACACCGCCGCACTCGATCCCGATGTCGGCGATGCCCTGCTGGCGGAAATGGAGCGCGAATTGCCGGAGGCCGCCAGACTGCTGCGGCCCCGGATCGAGACCAGCCGTCACTTCCTGCGCCAGCATGGCTATGTCGTTGCCTGCGGCACCTGGAGCCCGCATATCAACGGTCTCGCCGTGCCGCTGTGGTCGCCGCAATATCAAACTTTCGTCGTGGTCACGATCGGTCTTTTGTCTGCGATGTATGACGAGAAACGGCTGCACGAGGAAGTCGCGCCGCGGCTGCTGGAATTGAGCGTGGCGATCGGCAGCATGCTCGAGAGTGCGGACGGCGATATCTTCAGCAACCGCGTGCAAGGCAAGCCGTTTCCGATACCGGTCCATAATAACAAGATCGTCAAGACGGAGGATGCGAATGAACTGGAAGCCGGAACTCGACGACCTCGCCCGGCGCGAAGCGTTCGCGCGCGAGATGGGAGGCGTTGACAAGGTCAAGCGTCAGCGCGACCAGGGCCGGCTTACCGTTCGCGAACGCATCGACGGGCTGCTCGATCGGAACAGTTTTCATGAGGTCGGGGCGATTTCCGGAACCGCGGAATATGATGCGAGCGGCGAACTCGTCAACCTGACGCCGGCCAATTGCGTATTCGGCCGCGGCAAGGTCGACGGCCGTCCTGTGGTCGTGGTCGGCGACGATTTTACCGTGCGCGGCGGCTCCGCGGATGCCTCGATTTCCGCGAAGCCATTGATGGCCGAGGAGATGGCGCACGACTTCCGGCTGCCGATCATCCGCGTCATCGAAGGCTCCGGCGGCGGCGGCTCGGTGAAAACCATCGAGACCAAAGGGGCTGCCAATCTGCCCGGTGGCATCGGCGGCACCCGCTGGTACGCGTACACCACCGCCAACATGGCGCGTGTGCCGGTGGTCGGCCTCGGCCTCGGCTCGGTCGCCGGTCTCGGCGCGGCGAGGCTTGCGGCAAGCCACTATTCCGTCATGACCAGGAATTCGGCGATGTTCGTCGCCGGTCCGCCGGTGGTGAAACGGCTTGGCCAGGACCTCAGCAAGCAGGAACTGGGCGGCGCCGACATCCAGACCCGCGCCGGCGGTGTCGATCATGCCGTCGAGACCGAGCAGGAGGCGTTCGCCTGTGCCAGGCGTTTCCTGTCCTATCTGCCGCCGTCGGTGTTCGACCTGCCGCCAACGCTTGCCTGCGAGGACGACCCGGAGCGCGCCGAAGAATCGCTGATGAAGGCGGTGCCGCGCAGCCGTCGCCAAGTCTACAAGATGCGCCCGATCATCGATGCCGTCGTCGACCGGGGATCGTTCTTCGAGATGAGCGCGAATTTTGGTCGCCCGATCATCACCGGCTTCGCGCGGATCGAGGGCAGGGCCGTGCTGTTGCTCGCCAGTGATCCCCTGCACTATGGCGGTTCCTGGACTGCAGAAGCGTGTCAGAAGGTGGTGCGCTATGTCGACCTGGCCGAGACATTCCACCTGCCGATCGTCTATCTGATGGACTGCCCGGGGTTCATGATCGGGCTTGATGCCGAGAAGGCGGCAACCATCCGTCATGGCGTTCGCGCGATGGCCGCCGTCAATCAGAGCACGGTGCCCTGGTGCACCGTCATCGTGCGCAATTCCTTCGGCGTCGCCGGCGTGGTGCACCAGCCCGCCGACCGGTTTTCGATGCGATATGCATGGCCGTCGGCCTATTGGGGCTCGCTGCCGCTGGAGGGCGGCATCGAGGCAGCCTATCGCGCCGACATCGATGCCGCTGACGATCCGGTAGCCAAGCTCAAGGAGATCGAGGATCGCCTCAACAAGCTGCGCTCGCCGTTTCGCTCGGCCGAACGGTTCTGGGTCGAGGAGATCATCGACCCGCGCAAGACCCGTTCGCTATTGTGTGAATTTGCGCGGCTGGCCGAACCGATCCGCACGCCGGCCTCCGTCGGCCATTGCTGCCCGATCGGCTCCACCGGGTCGAGATACGTGTGGTTCTGGTCCGTGATGTAGACGTACGGTCCGGTGAAGACGTCGTCGCCGATGACCAGCGAGTGGTGCGCGACGATATGACTGCCCCGGCCGATCACGCACCGGTCCCCGATCTGGAGCACCGGCGCGGGCCCGAGATCCTGGCCGGGCACCATCCCGGCCGACAGGGTGACCAGCGCGCCGATGAGAGTGTCCGCTCCGATCGCGATCGAGCGTTCCCCGAATACAGTCCCGG
>Ga0208480_1000807_pt1 | contig 11722 bp, 12 predicted proteins | sample NGESurshal092012_4_FD_184485 | JGI IMG/M metagenome (GOLD analysis project Ga0208480, IMG submission 184485) | Arctic peat soil microbial communities from Barrow, Alaska - NGEE Surface sample F53-1 shallow-092012 (SPAdes) | ecosystem: Environmental > Terrestrial > Soil > Wetlands > Peat ... | reverse complement strand
CCCCGAAGGTCATCTCGTTCTGGCGCACGAGGCCCGACCAGACGGCAGCGAACACGTCGGCTTCGGACAGCGCGCCGTCGGGCAGAGCCTGGGCCGCGTTGCCGCGAAGCAGGAGGTCTGTCAGCCCGGGGCGGCCGAGTAGCCAGCGTGCCCGTCTTTCGCGACCGAGCCGCGCGACGGCTGGGAGGTGGGCGGTGATCTCGTCGATCTCCTCCTCAGTCAGGCGCGGGACCTTGTGCTCGATCGGGGTCCGCACCCCGACATCCGTGATGTTGAGAGCGGCTTGTCGCAAGGCCTCCCCGACGGCCGTGGCTGCGTCGCTGCGGGCGATGGCCACGACCCCGAGGCCAGCGGTCATCGCAGCGGTCGCGAGGTCGGTGAGCAACGCACCGCGTCCCTCCAGAACGGACTCGGCCCCATCGACAACCAGCAGGCGGACTGGCCGGACCTCCTCCCCGGCCAGCAGCTCCGCAAGCGGCACACCGAGCAGCGCCTCAGCCTCGAGCGACGTGTCGGGAAGGTCGCGCAGGCTCACCAGCGTGAGAGCCGCTTCAGCTGCAAGCGCGTCCGCCGCCTTGATCATCAGCGCCGACTTGCCGACGTCCGGCTCGCCGCACACGGCGAGTGGCGGGCCGTGGGCCGACACGACGCGCATGGCTTCGACGACGGCATTGCGGGCCTCGGCGCGCTCAACCTCGACCGAGATCGGCGGCTCCCCCAGCCGGGATCGGGTGCGACTCCGCAGACGCTCGCTCAAGCGGTCCAGCGTGCGGCGGGCCTCCCCGTGACGGGAAGAGCGTGCCAGCGCGACCCGCCCCTGGAGATCGCGACGAAGTGATGTCTCGTTGACCTGGGCGCCGGCTGGGGCGTACTGGGCTGACAGTTCCGCCAGTCTGGCGAACAGAGTGTCTGCGGAGGTTGCAGTCTGGTCCGACGTTGCGTTGCGCAGCCGGGCCACGCACTCGCTGCGATCCGACATATCTGTCCCCTCCAGGCGCAGCTCACGCGTGCTCAGGGCAGTTAGCAGCCGCCAGGTCAGCTCGCTCGCAGCGATCCCGTGCGCGGCTTCGCCCGCGTCTCCCGCGGCCCGCGCCACCAGCAGATCGACGTGCACCAGACGGTCGCGCACCTGCCGGCTCGCACGACCGTTCTCGCCTGCCGCGCGCCGGAAGCTCGCATCGTCGGGAGTGGCGCGGGCGATATCTGCAAGCGCCCGTAGCTGCTGCACGTCACGATTCGGGCTCGCGCTGGCCAGCTGCAGGCGCCATCTGCCGCGCCGCACCTCCTCCCAGTGATCGGCGACGATCCGCACGAAGGTGCTCATCAGCCGTACCGACTCGGCACTGCTCGGCACCAGCGACGGCGCCCGGCGAACGGCGATCGACAGCCGCTCGAGCTCACCGTCGGCGCCACGGCCGCTGAGCACCAAGTCGTCGACCGGGCTGAACACGCTTGCCTGAAAGACCAGCCCGGCGGGTTCCACGTCGTCTCCGAGGCCGGCGACCGGATCGGCGGTGAGCAGGGACGAAAGCAGGACGGCGCCGAACCGATGCTCCAGGACCGTGCCGCCTCCGCCGGTCGAATACGGGCTCGCCGCAGGCGTGGGGGTGGTGCCGTCCACCATCCCAGGGTAAGCGCCGTGCCTGATGCTCCTGCGCAGCCGGCTCAGGACCGGCCACGCGCCGTCGGATCGGCGGCGCACGGGCTAGCGCGCCGTCACTCACCTCCGATGAGCTATGGGTCGCTGCGTTGGCGCTCGGCTCGTGCCGGCAGGCGGTACCCATCGAGGCGGCACTGGCCCCGATCCTCGCCGCGCCGACGGGATAGCCGAGCAACGCTCGCGACGCTCACGGGCGCCTGCGCGGTGACCGGGCTGGGCGCGATCATGATGGGGTGAGCGAGGAACCCCTACAGCGGTCGGCGTCGGCGGGCGACCAGCCGATCGACGATCTCTCACAGGACGAGCTGGGACGCGATCGATTCGTCGAGGCATTGCGTGACGAGGTTCGGGACGCGCCTGTTGATGGCTTCGTGATCGGGGTGACCGGCGACTGGGGCTCTGGCAAGACGTCGGTGATCAACATGGCGCTCAACCCGCTCGCGAGGGAAGGAGGATTTCGGATCGTGCGGTTCAACCCGTGGTTGTTCTCCGGGACGCCGCAGCTCATCGAGCACTTCTTTTCCGAGTTGTCAGGCCAGTTGCGCGACGCGGGCCGACGGATCAAGGGCGATCGGCTCGTGCGTCTCAGTGAGGCGATCTCGGGGTATGCCGACATTCTTGATCCGCTGCACTTTGCCCCGGGCGTGGACGCTGCGGTCAGAGCGGGGCGCGCGTCAGCCGGCCTGCTCGGGCGCTTCGGGCGCAAACCAACAAGCGCCGAGGAGACCAAAGCGGCGCTGGACACGCTGCTTGCTGAGCACGATGAGCGCCTCGTGATCGTCGTCGACGACATCGACCGGCTGACGGATCCTGAGATTCGCGACGTCATGCGGCTCGTTCGTCTCGTCGGCGATTTTCGGAACACAACCTACGTGCTCGCCTACGCATCAGACGCGGTCGCGCAGGCGCTGGCCGGCGACAAGGGGCCGCGGGCAGGGCAGGCGTACCTGGAGAAGATCGTTCAGGTCACCCATGCGGTGCCTGCGATCGATCCCGAACAACTCTCAACGCTGTTGCTAGGGAGGGTCGAAGGAGCGCTGGCTGGCCTGTCCTACGAGCTTGACCGCGCGCACTGGTCCTCGATTTACATGGGCTCGCGGCCGTACTTCCGGACGCTGCGCGATGTCCTGCGCTATGCCAACGCGGTGCGATCGCCCGCCAAGAGCCTGGTCGCCGAGCTTGACATCGCAGACATCCTCGGGCTCGAAGCACTGAGAATCTTCGAGCCCGGCCTGTGGGGGCGCATCGACGAGCTCGCGGAGCCGCTCACTAAGCCCGGCGATCAGTACTTCGTGAGCACCGACCGTGACGCCGCCGACGAACAGATCCGCCGGCTCCCAGCGGACGCGGCTCGCCCCGACCAGGTGCGCGACCTGCTGCGCGTCTTGTTCCCGGCCGCTCAACGGGCGCTGGGTCAGTCCAGCTACGGCTCGGACTTCATGGGCGCATGGCGGAGGCGCGGACGGGTCGCCCACATCGAGAACCTCCGCGTCTATCTCGCCAGACAGGTCGGCGCCACGGGCGCCCCTCGCGCGCTCGTGCTTGAGGCGGTGGCCGCGCTCCGTGACCCGCAGGCGGCACGCCGCTTGTTCGACGAGGTCGATGACGAACGGCTGCCCGCGCTCCTGAGCCGGCTTGGGGACTACGCGGACGATCTGCCGATCCAGGCAGCAGCCTCGATCCCTGTCCTGTTCGAACTACGCCCGCGTCTCCCCGAGCGCGGAGCGGGATTCCTCGACATCGACCCCGAGATCCGCATCGGATCGGTAGTCGTCCGCATCTTCAAGGGATCTTCGCCCGAGGTCGTGGCTGCCATGGTTGACCAAATCCTGCCGGACATACCGCTGCTCAGCGATCGTCTCAGCCTGCTGCGCACCCTAGGCTGGCGCTCGGAGGGCCCGGAGAAGGCCGCCTTCGACGAAGATCTCAAACGGCAGGCTGAGGCTGCCATCGCCGAGGCACTCCAACGCTCAGGCCAACAGCTCGCCAGCGAACGCGAACTCGGGTCGCTCGCGTACTACGTCGGTGAGGCCCGCAGCGCCGAGGCGGTCAGCCAGTGGGCGCGCGAACGCATCGACGATCCGCTGTTCGCGTTGGGTCTGATCGCGAGCAGCCGCGGCGAGGTGCGCAACGCGACCGGCCGCCACGTCCAGCTGCGCTGGGACGCTCTCACGAATCTGCTCGGCGAACAGATCCTGGTCGATCTCGTCACCGGCCTGCCCGCAGACAGCGCGTGGCCGCGTGCGCTGACTCCTGATGAAACTGAGCTGTTGCGGCAGGCGAGGACCTTCGCCGATGACCCCGAGCAGGCGCGCAAGCACATGGACACCTACCGCAGCCAGTACCCCTCCTGACCCCGCTATCTCCCTGTTCCCCGCCGTATGCCAACGTGCAACGCGGCCGGCGAGCTGGCGGATCTCGGTCGCGGAAGACCGTGCGCGGTCGTCGTCGTTCAGGCCCAGTAGCCTCAGCGCCGACATGCCCAGCTCGAGCACGACGCTCGGTCATCATCACAACGCATTCGTGATGGCCGAGGCCAGTGACCAGGTGTCCGCGACCGGTGCCGTGACGCCCCGCTTGCTCATTGAGCTGCGGCTGCGAACGCCACGCGAACGGGTTCAGGCCGAGATCCACTACCTCCGGATGCAGGTGAAGTTCAACGGTGAACTGCTCGGGGAAGGCACCGGAGTCGGCGACTACGTCGACTATCAGGATCGCCGGATGCGCATCGAGGTGCCCGTGACCCGTGTCGCTTTGGCGTTTGTCAACGATCGGCTGGTCGGCGACCGCCTCGATCTCACGTTGGCGTTGCAAGGTTGGATGAAGATTCGATACGAAACAGCTCCCAACGAGCCGGCCTATGATCCGCCGCCCGGGGAGTGGTTCTTCACCACATTCGGCGTGATCGGGATGGCCGAGATCTCGCTGCAACTGCCACGTAGTGAATGGTTCAAGCGGATCCTCGAGCCGATCGGGAGCCACGAATACCTGCTCACCGAGATACCGCTGCTCAAGGGCGGCGCGGATTCGTCGCTGCGGGCGTCCTGCCGGCAGCTCGCGGAAGCCGAACGGCATTTCGCGGAGGGCAACGACGCGAGCGTGTTCTTTCACTGCAAGGGCGCCATCGAGGCGCTCCCCGGCTGGCCGAAAGAGATCTTCGCTGACATCGTGGACCAATCGAAAGCAACGCGTCTGGATGACCTTGTGAAGAGCGCGAAGGACTACTACGACCGCGGCCGTCACATCGCCCAGGTCGGCAGCCAGCAAGGTGACTTTCCGGTCAATCACCGCGAGGCGGGATTCGCTCTGAACATGGCCAAGGTCCTGCTTGCCGAGACGGCCGCCGTCGTGGGCGCCGGCTGAGCAGACGCGTCGCCACCACCCGCTAATCAAAGACCAGCTGATGAGTGGGATGCTCCTTGAACGCGATGCGTGAGCGGTCGTAGAGACGAGTGGTGTCCGCGGACGCGTGGCGGGCGGCATCCTGGACGGCGGGGAGGGAGACGTCGCGATCGAGGAGCATCGTGACGAAGGTGTGCCTCAGGCGATGGGGGTAGAGCCGATCGACCTGGTCCTTGGCGTCGCCCAGCAGTCCCGACTGCTGTCCGAGCTCGACGAGTAGCCGGCTGACAGCCTGCCGGTTGTACGGGAGCCAAGGCGCGGCGGAGTCATGACGCGCCCGCCGGCCGTCCTGGCGGCGCAACAGTGGTCCCGAGCTGCGCGCCGCGGCGACTGCGAGTACGGCGAGCTCGGTGCGGTCGTTGAGCGCGACGCGCGCGTCTTTGCCGCCTTTGCCGCGAATGGTCACCGAGTGGCCGCCGCCTGGCTCGCGCTGGAGATGCTCGACGTTCACGTTGCAGACCTCGGTGACGCGGAGGCCGTTCAGAAGCAGAAGGCACACGATCGCCTCCGCCTGCGCGCTGTGCCCAACTGCGGCGGCCAGCAGCAGGCGCACGTGGTTGTCGCCGATCGCGCGCCCGCGCGGCTCGCGCGTGACTTGTGGACCCTTGACACCCGCGGCCGGCGAGCCGGCGAGGATTCGCCGCTCGGTCAGGTAGGTGTAGAGCGCGCGTACCGCCGAGAGCTTGCGAGCCACGGTAGCCGGCGCGTAGCGCGGCCGGCCGTTGGCGGTCGGCTTGCCGTCGGGACCGATCGGTTCGGCCAGCCAGTTGCGGTAGCGGTCGATGTCGGGCCGGGCCGTCTCAAGTGGATGCTTGCCGCGAGCGGCGAGCCAACCGAGGAAGATCGCTATGTCGGCGGCGTAGCTCGAGCTGGTGCCCGGCGAGCGCTGCGCCGCGAGAAAGTCGTCGACGAGCCGGCGCATGTGGGCGTCTGGCGCCGCGGCGAGGGGGTTCAGAGACACGAATGCCGGTTTCCACGAAGGTGGCGGCACTCCTGCTTATTCTTTACGGAACTCGCATTCTGTCCAGTGGGGAGGGTGCCGGGCTGTGATTCGTGGACGCGTCGTCGCGCGGTACCGAGCGACGTACGGGCGCGTCCCATTCGCCGATCTGCTCGCCGAAAGTCGAGACTTCCCACTGCGCGCCGTTTCTCCGCTCCACAGCGTTCGTCCGGGCGCGCTGACACGATCCTCCTGAAACTTGGAGCCGGTGACATGACACAGGCCAGCACTTCGACGTCAGCCGACCGTCTGCAGCAGGTCTACTGCAGGATCGACGAGCTGACGGGTTCGCTCAAGATGGAGCCCGGGCAACGGACGGCCCGAGATCGGGCTGCGGTGTGTCACTACCTCGCCTCCTCCGGCATCGTTGCGGAGATCGCAGCCGGAACCGAGGACCTACCAACCCTCGATGCGCTCGCCGAGCTTCTCGCGGAGCCCAGAGGTGGCTACGAAGCGGCGGCCGCTCGCACAAGCACCAAGTGGGCTGCCCTGCACGAGGCTCTCAACGAGAGCGTCGGCCCCGACAACGCGTGTGAACTGTTGGTGGATCTCACCTGTGCAAGCGATCTCGCGGTTCCCGCGGACGACACCGATCGCATGCTGTTCATGGAGCGTTTCGGCGATCAGTCGCCGCCAGCGGCAAGCGAACTGCGGAACATCGGGCCGACCTACTGGGCGCGTGCTCACGAGCTAGCCTTTCGAGCCAGACCCCAGGCGACAGCGGCTCAGCCACGGTTGGCTCTGCCGGCTGTGCGCCACCGACTCTGTGCAACCCGGGCACGAGAGCGCCACGTCTCGTCGAATCGCGCGGGCAGTCGCGCTAGCCCAGACGACGACTCAGGCGAGCCTGAGCCGCCCGGTGTAACGGCGGGCGGCTTCGACACGCGGCTCAGTCCGCGCGGTTCCTCGACCTCGGCTGCGGAGCTCTCGCTGAAACTCTTGCTCGGAGCCTGGTGGAACCACAGGCGACGCGACGTGCGGTACCTGCTGCGGGTTCTGGTCGTGGTCATATTCCTCGTTGAGCAGCCTCTGAGCGGCGCTGTCTACTCGACGACTCTAGGAGCTCAGAAGCAGGCAGCCGCGGCGACAGCGCAAGCGTGCGCGACGCAGCTGAACTCGAGAGCGGCGCGAGCCGAGACGATTCTGGCGCTGCGTCGGGCTGCCCACGAGCCGGTAACAGATGCTCTCGTTGGCCGTCTGGAGCGGTGGCAGCTGGCTCCGTGCGGCTCGCCGCCTCCGCGCCTCTGAGCCCAGTCCGCCAGCGCCGGGCCCCGGGGGGGTCGACGCTCGGTCAGGCGACTCCTTGCCTACGACGTCGAGAACGAGCGGCAATGCAAGGGACTAGGCCAGTCGGCAGCACGCCTCCCAGGATAGTCCCGCTTACGGTGATAGTCCTGCTTAGGGGCAAAGCAGGACTATTCCGTCCGACGGCGACGGTAAAGTCCGTGCACAAGCAAAAAGTGCCCCCCGCACCGCGCCAACGGCCGGGGGGCTGACACCGAAGGAGGCCCTTCGATGCGCGCTCACCGTACCTCGCCCACCCCGGTGCCCGCCGACTCACGCCCGATTCACGGGCTGATCCGGACTCGGTGGTGCCTCGCCGTCTGTCTCGTGTGCGGCGAGGAGAACCCCAGGCAGGGATTGCGTGGCCGCCAGACGTGCCCGCAGTGCGGCGCGACAGTCCGCGTCTTCGCGCTTTACCGCGACCTGCGCGCAGAGTCGTGAGGACGCGCGTGGTGTACCTCGCGTGCTTCGCGCCGGGGATCCCGCGCGGAGCTCGGGCCGGGAACGCGCGGCACTATCTCGGATCGTGCGCGGGTGATCCCGCCGAGCGCCTGGCGGAGCACGTCCGCGGCGGCGGAAGCCCGCTCATTCGCGCTGCCGTGGCGGCCGGCTGTGAGGTCGCGCTGGTCGCGACGTGGCCCGGCGGTCGCGACCTCGAGCGCGAGATGAAGCAAGGACACAACCTGCCGCGGTTGTGCCCGAGGTGCCGGCCGTGAGCGCGATCGGCCGCGCCGTCTTGCGCTGGTGCGCCGACGGCCATGACTGGATTGACCAGGGTGACGGCACCGTCTCACCGTCCTGGGGGTACGGCGGCACGTACATGCCGGTCGAGGATCCGCTCCTCTGTCCCGAGCCCGCCGCCGACGCCCAAGACGAGGGCGACGATGAGGCCTACCTCGCGCCGGCGTGCCTACTGCCCGCCGAGGGCGCCCACGCCTGGTGCGAGCGGCACCTGCCGTTTGACGACAGCGCCTGGTGCGCGTGGTGGGTGCGCAAGGACGGGCCGTGGCGCCTGACGTTCCACCAGGGATCGAGCAGCCGCCTGTGGGCTTCCAACTACCGCTGCCTCGACGTTCTCACCGGCGAGCGGTTCGACGTCGACCGCTCCTGGCAGGCTCGCCGCGCGCGCCTGGAGGAATACCCCGCCCATCTGCGCGAGAGGTGGTGGACGGGACCGGGAGGCGGGCTGATCGGCTGCTGGGCAACGCAGGACAAAGGCAAGGCCGGCTGGCTGCTCAGCGACCGCCAGGTCGAGCGGTGGGTCAAGGCCGCCGTGAAGCGCGGAGTTGCCGACGCCGGCATGCAACTCGCCCTCGACATCACCGCATGACTGCGCTCCCGGCCACACCCGCGACGCCGGCGCCCACGTCCAGATCCTCGAGCAACGGAGTAGCCCCATGACGCCTCCCGACGACAACGCCGTCCCGTTTCAGTCCATGCTCACGCTCAACGCCGTCCTGAACGGCGACGACGCGCGGCTCGTGATCGCCCGGCGCCAGACGCTCGGTTCTGAGCCTGCCGCCGTGACGCTCACGCTCGAGGTCGCCGGTGAGCTACTCACCGTTTGGCTCGACGCGCGTGACCTGCGCCAGCTCGAGGACGCGGTCTCGCTCGCCCGCTCTTGGCTCGGATATCACCTGCTGGCCGCGATCGCCGGCGCGCCGGCCATGCCGCGTCTCGCGCGGCCCGCTGAGAACCTGCCCCTCGCGCTAGCGCTGGCGCTCGCGCACACCGGGCACCGGCGAGCCGCCCGGCACGTACGAGCGCTCACGAACATCGGCTTTCGCAGGCTCCACGCCATCTCCAAGGCCGGACCCGCCGAGCACGCGCCCGACGGTGACCATGATGCGTAGAGGCCGCCTCACGCTGCGCACCGCGAGCGTCCGCCTCGGCGACAGCGATGTCCGCCGCCTCGTCGAGCTCAAGACGGCCCTTCAGCACGCCGAGCGCGACTCCGAGGCCGACCGCCAGCTCGCCGACGTACGCGGCCATCACGGCTCCCTTGGGGGCGCCGGTCAGCGATGGGCAGACCATCCGCTGGGCGCTCGCGTTCGCGCTCGAGCGTTTCCCCCTCGACGGCCTCTCAGCGCCCGCCGCGGCGCCGGCGTCGCTCCCCGTATGACGGTCGCGATCGTCACCCCTAGCCAACCGCCAATGCGCTGTCCGCTGCCATCACGCCTTGATACGTTTGATATCATCGAGTTATGCAAGCTGACACGTCGATATCACCGTACGCGTCGCCAGAGACGCCGGAGGACGGGTACGCCGAGGCTCAGGCGGCGGTCGCCCAGCAGCAGCGCCGCGAGCTCGTGGCCAAGGTGCGCGAGCTGCGCCGCCAGAGGGACGCCACCAGGGAACGAGCTCGCAAGGCCCAGCAGCGCTTCGAGCGCGCCGTCGTGCTCCTCGCCTCCGAGAAGCCAGACCGAGAAGACTGGTACGAGTACCCGGGCGCGCTCCCGCGCAAGATCCTCGCCGAGGCCTCCGAGCTCAGCACCGTCGCGCTGCACCGCACGATGGAGCGCCACCGCAAGGCCGGCGCCAAGCACGGACGCAAGGCGACGACCCGGTAACAGCGCGATGACCAGGGAGCACGTCCAGGACGGTCACGAGACATTCGATCGGATCGGGCGCCTGCGACGAGCTTGGCTCGGCCGGCTACCCGGCGCTGCAGGGGGCGATCGCCGGTTACGCGCGCGAGCGTCGCGTCCAAGCGTCGCCCTGGCCCGGCGCGATAGCCCGGTCCCTCATTCACCTCGCCGACGAGCTCGAGCACGTCGTCGCACGGATACCGAGTCGGGGGGGCGCGTGACGGCGATCGGCGTGCCACCCCTGCCTCGCGCGCCCGTTACGCCGGCCGCCAGCCGGATGACGCGGCGCGGGCTCGATCGTGCGCGCGACCTCGGCGCGAGCGACCCGATGGACATCGGCGCCGCGGCGATCCTCGAGCGCAGCGGCGAGCACCGCCGCCTAGGGACCTGGTGCTTCCCGTGACCGCGTCGTCTCCCGCTCAGCGTGGGCCGGCGGCGGCGGATAAGAGGCGTCTCGCTCGGCTGCAGCGGACGATGCTTCCTGGGCGCCAGAGCGACAGCGACCGCCGCCTCTTCGCCGGTGCGCTGCCCGGCGGCGCTGCTGGGCCCGATCACCACGTCCGCCTCGACGAGCTCGGCGAGCGGCTCGAGGACGCGATCCGGAGGGTCGACGCCGCCGACGTCGTGCTGAACCGCCGCTGGTGCCGCCGGGGCCGGTCGGACTGATGGCTGTTCACGGGACAGTCGCTGTGACCTACGCGGAGCTCGCCGAGATGCTCGGTCTGACCCGCGCCGCCGGCCGCCATGTCGACGCGGCCCCCGGGCTCGCCGTTCGCCGCCTCGACGAGCTCGAGCGGCTGCTCGAGGACTTGATGGCCAGGCTCGAGGAGCACCGCTCGTGACGGCGATCGCCGCGGGCTCCGGGTCTGCGCTCGTCCTCGGCGCTGAGCGCCCGCCCTGCGCGCAGTGCGGTGGTCCGGTCGCGCCCGAGAAGCGCCGCGACGCCCGCTACTGTGATGACCGCTGTCGCGATAACGCCTACAAGGACCGACAGCGCCAAGCCAAAGCTCGCGACGGGACGCCGCCGTCGACGGGCCACGCCTCCGAGAGACCCCGCAGCGACACCTCCGCGGCCGCGACGGACGACGGCTCGCCGTTGGGCCCAGACATCGCGTCTCGGTGCTGCCTTTGGTGCGGGCGGCCCATGCAGGCCTCCACGCGCCGCGACGCCGTGTACCACTGCCGGCGGTGCCGCGACGCGTCGCACCGCTTCGGGTGGGGCGCCCCGACGTTCCTCACTCAGGACGAGCCGATGCGCTGGGCTTACGCCGACCCGCCGTATCCCGGCAAGGCCGGCCTGTACCGCGACCACGCCGACTACGGCGGCGAGGTCGACCACGCGCAGCTGCTTGAGCGGCTCGTCGACGAATTCCGCGGCGGATGGGTCCTCTCCACCTCCTCAGAGCGGCTCGCCGGCGTCCTTGCGCTCTGTCCGCCCGGCGTGCGGGTGCACGCGTGGACCAAAGAGGTCCGCCCCGATCGCGGCCTCGCGCTACCCCGCAATGCGTGGGAGCCCGTCCTGTTCTACGGCGGCCGGCTGCGCCCGCACGACGCGCCCCAGGTCGTCAACTACGTCCACTGCGCCCCGCAGCTCCGCGCCTACCCCGGCTCGCTGATCGGCATCAAGCCACCGGCGTTCTGCTGGTGGATGTTCGACTGCATCGGCGCGCAGCCGCACGACGAGCTCGTTGACCTGTTCGTGGGCTCCGGCGCCGTGTCGCGCGCGTGGCGGCGCTGGACCGGCCAGGAGCTCCCCGAAGGCGGCCAGCACGCGACCGGTAGGCCTGG
>Ga0208480_1000806_pt1 | contig 11727 bp, 6 predicted proteins | sample NGESurshal092012_4_FD_184485 | JGI IMG/M metagenome (GOLD analysis project Ga0208480, IMG submission 184485) | Arctic peat soil microbial communities from Barrow, Alaska - NGEE Surface sample F53-1 shallow-092012 (SPAdes) | ecosystem: Environmental > Terrestrial > Soil > Wetlands > Peat ... | reverse complement strand
GAAAGACGTGACCTACGCGACTTCCATTGGCGGGCATAAGCTTGTCACGCTTGCCGATGGATCGAAGATTGAATTGGACACCGACACTGTTTTGCGCACGGCCATCAGTTCCGACCGCAGAATTGCGTGGCTGGACAAAGGTGCTGCGTTTTTCCAGATCGTGCATGATGCGTCGCGGCCATTCATCGTGATTACCGGCGACCAGCGCGTCACGGATCTGGGAACGGCCTTCATGGTTCGCCGCGATACGCAGCGCGTGGAAGTCGCGGTTGTCGATGGGCGCGTCTGGTTCGATGCAGCCAACGGGCACGCAACCGACAACAATCACATGCAACCGGTGCTGCTGGCGCGGGGCGATGAGGCCATCGTCATGCGGGGCGCGCTGTCGCTGGTGAAAAAACCGGCGCCGCAATTGCTGGGTGAACTGGGCTGGCGGCGCGGGGTTCTTGTCTTCAACAACACACCGCTCGCCGCCGCCGCCGCCGAATTCAATCGCTATAATCATGAGCAGCTTGTCGTTGCGGATCGGGCCGCGGGGCGCATGCTGATCGGTGCAACATTCCGGACAAGCGACGTCGATTTGTTCGCGCGCGTCGCGCGTGACGTCCTTGGGTTGCGCGTGGAAAAAAATGGGCAAGAGATCGTGATCTCGCGTTAGGACGCGGGGTTTGAAATCAGGTTTCAGAAGGGGGATGTATGACAAAGATAAAATACGCGGGCGCGGTTTCAGTGTTTTTGGCCTCCGCGCTGTTTGTGGCGGCGGCTTTTGCCGAGAATTTCAACATCCCCGGCGGCGATCTGAAGTCCGCGCTTGACGCCTATGCCAAGCAGGCGGGCATCGAACTCATGTATTCGGCGAGTGCTGTCGGGAGCACGCGAACGAAGGGCATAAAAGGCAATCTGTCGCCCGAAGATGCGCTGTCCAGCCTTCTGAACGGCACCGGCTTCGTGCCGCGTCACGAATCCAACGCCATTGCAATCGTCCGCGGCGCCCGGCAGGCCGAAGACATGATGGAGATTCACATGGCTGCCGCGCCCGCGACGTCCGCTTCCGGCGCGTCGCTGGAAACCGTAACGGTCACGTCGTCGAAAATCGGCGGCGATGTGCAGAACATTCCGATTTCAATCACCGCACTTAGCCAAGAACAGCTTACGGCCACGCAAACGACGGGTGGCCCCGATCTCGTCAAACAGGTGCCGAATCTGACATTCTCGAAAACCAATTTCACCGGTTACAATATCCAAATCAGAGGCATAGGCACGCAAGCTATTTCTGTCACAACCGATCCGGCGGTGGCCGTCGCGCTGAACGACATTCCATTCATCCGCAATCATTTCTTTGAACAGGAATTCTACGATCTCTCTCAGGCCGAAGTGCTGCGCGGCCCGCAAGGCACGCTTTACGGCCGCAATGCGACTGCAGGCGTCGTCAATCTGGTTACAGCCAAGCCGACGGATCAGTTCGAGGCGATGGCCTCGCTCGAAGTCGGCAATTATGGCGAGCGGCGCCCGGAAGGCATGATCAATATTCCGATTGTGGACGACAAACTCGACCTGCGTATCGCGGGCGAATGGACCAAGCGGCAGGGCTATTCGTTCAACGAGATTACAAATCAACGTATCGATGGGCGCGATCTGTGGTCAGGGCGCGTTAGCCTCACATTCAAACCGTCGTCGGACCTGACTTCCACGCTTGTCTGGGAGCATTTCTCTGAAGACGACGACCGCATGCGTACGGCCAAACAGTTGTGCAAAACCGCATATCTTCCGGAAGTACTTGACGGGGTTCAGTTCAATATTTCTCAGAACGGCGGAGAATCCGACTATGCGCGCGCGCTCAGCCAGGGCTGCCTGCCGGTTTCGTTGTATTCGCCACAAGCTTTCGAAGTTCCATATAGCTGGGCGCTTCCGATCTTCTCGGCTGGTGAGATCTCCGAGGTGCTCAATACCACTGGTTTCGCGCCCTATTCCACCACGACCCAATCGCGCAATTTGCGGGTGATCGAATCCAGTCTCAATCCCATCTACAGGGCCAAAAGCGACACCATCGAGCTGAATAGCGATTACATGATCACACCGGCGCTCACCTTCACCTCGCAAACCGGATACAATCACGATTTCCTGTGGTCGACCGAAGATTATAACAGATTCAATAGCCCGCCGGGGGCATTTGACAATACAGGCGCGGCGTCCTTCGCAGGAGTTACTATCCCGGACCCCGCCGCGGGCACGAATGGCATTACACCGTTCTCGGGATTGTTCTGCGATCCGCAGCTTGGCTGCAGCAACCGGGTTGTTACGCAGGATCTGGCGGACGAACATGCCTGGCAATTGAGTCAGGAATTCCGCCTATCCTCGAATTTCCACGGACCTCTCAATTTTAGCGTGGGCGGCAATTATCTGCATTACGAGACCGAGGAAAATTATTATGTCTTCGCCAATACCCTCACAATCTTTGCCCTTCAAGGTATGATCTCAGTTGCCTCCGGATGTTTCTTAACCCCGAGCCCTGCAACTTGCGCTCCTGCGACGTTGGCAGCGGGCGGGCTGCCATACACGCCTGGCGTTTCGGACAATCATCAATGCTTGCCTCAGGGGTTTCAATTTCCGGACCCGACGGCAGCCAATTTTAACAATACAGCAATAGGCTGCCCCTATATCGATCCCAATCCGATCAGCAAGCTCAATAACGAGGGCCACAATTATTTCCTGAGCCAGAATCCCTATACGCTGAATTCGTATGCTGGTTTTGGCGAAGCATATTACGATATCGCCAAGGATCTGAAACTCACTGGTGGTCTGCGGTGGACGAATGACCGCAAGCATTTCGTCGACATTCCCAGTGAGATTGGTGTCACCGGTTATGGCTATCCCGTCACCGGAATTGTTGACCAGCAATGGAACGAATGGACTGGCCGTTCAGCGGTTAACTGGACGCCGAAACTCGAATTCACCGATCAGACGCTTGTCTATGGCTCATTTGCGCATGGCTACAAGGCAGGCGGAGCGAATCCACCGGGTGCGATTTTTATTAGCGCCGAACTGAGCAATGAAGCTCAGGTCGTTAGCGTATCTCACCCGGCCACGTTCAAGCCGGAATTCATCGATGCGTTTGAGCTCGGTTCGAAGAACACGCTGCTCGACGGAGCGCTCACGATCAATGGCGATCTCTTCTATTATAATTACGAGAACTACCAGATTTCAGAGATTATCGACCGCACCGCCATCAATCAGAATTTCGACGCGCATGTAAAAGGTGCGGAGATTGAGTCAACATATGAACCACTTCCCGGCCTGCGCTTCAACTTTGCCGGTGGGTGGGAGGATACCGCTCTCGCCAAAGGAATACAGGCCATCGATCTGATGGATCGCGCGGCAGGCCACGCCGGCTGGATCGTAGCCAAACGGTTTCCTACTCAGGCGTCCAATTGCATCTTGCCAGAGTATGTTTTCCCCGCAGCGGTGGATTATTCGCAGACTTTCCTCGATACAATGTGCGACTATGCGTATGACGCACATGTTGATCCGCTAACCCGGGTTGCATACACGCCTTATCCGGATGTCGGGCCGCCACGGCAGTTTTCCTTTCCTGCTTATCCTGGCTTCGATCCATTGGCTGGCACTCCGGGCGATCCTTACGCGGGCCAGAACATCGACCCAGTGACCGGAATGGATCTCGGTCCGGCTCCCAATAACGGAGAAGGGTTCACCAAGAATCTGAGCGGCAACAAGCTTCCCAACGCGCCGCCGTTCACGGTGTCGGTCGGCGCGCAATACACAATGCCAATCACGGAAGATTGGGCGGGAACACTGCGTGGCGATTACTACTGGCAGGATTATTCCTGGGCGCGCGTGTTCAACGATAACCCTTATGATCGCATTCGCGGATATACAAACGTCAACCTCACGCTGATCTTCACCAACCAGAACGGCTGGCAGGTGATGCTCTATGACAAGAATGTCTTCAACACGACGGCGATCACCGGCGATTTCCTGAACAGCGACGACAGTGGACTGACGACCAACGTGTTCCTGACCGATCCGAAACTGATCGGCGTTCGCGTCACGAAGAACTGGTAGGGGGAAACCATGAGCGAACAAAATAATATGCGGCGTGCAAACATCCGCTGGAAGTTGATGACTACGGCGTCGGCGCTGGCGCTTTGCGTATCCTTCTACGGCGCCGACCGGGCAGTTGCGGATACGGATCGCCCCACGATATGGATCGATCTGGGCGGGCAACTGGAGTGGGAGAAGGTATTAGGCGATCCCAATGCGGTGCCATTTGCATCCGATCTAGTCGCGGATGGGTTCATGTCGCCGCTCAAGGCCGGGCGCGAACTCGGCCAGAGCTTCGGCGGCGAAGGCGCGATTTCATACCAGCCGGAGGATTCGAATTGGATCTTCTCGGCCTCCATGCGTTATGGCCGCGCCAGCGGCGGCACGGCCACGCATCAGCAAACGCCCGACGCCCCAAAGCAACTCTATATCGGCACGTTCCCTCTCACTGCTCTTCTAGCGCCTCCCTTCGCGCGATATTCCGATATGCGGGTCGCAAACAGCGAATCACATGCGATCCTCGATTTCCAAGCCGGACGCGATCTGGGCCTGGGTCTGTTCGGTGACGGCGGACAATCGGAAATTACCGCGGGCGTGCGCATCGCCCAGTTCCATACGAAGCAATCGCTTGGCATGCACGCGGACCCGGATGCCTATTTGGCGACGAACCTCAAATATGGCACCGCCCACCATACCTATTCGGTTAACTCTCTTATCGAGCGCAGCTTTCACGGATTGGGGCCGTCGCTTTCGTGGACAGCATCGGCGCCTGTCGCCGGCTCAGCCGATGAAAACGTCACGCTTGAGTGGGGCATCAATGCGGCCCTCTTGTTCGGCAAACAGAAGGTGCGTGGCCATCACGAGACAAACGGTCAGTTTTATACGTCCCATCGTATCCAGAAATATCGATCCACGAGTCCCATACACCGCAGCGGAAACCCGGACCGTTCGCGCACCGTGACCGTGCCAAACATCGGCGGCTTTGCGGGCGTCTCCTATGTTTTCCCCAACGCCAAGCTCAGCGTCGGTTATCGCGCCGATTTTTTCTTCGGCGCGATGGATGGCGGCATTGATGCGGCGAAGAAAGAAAATGTCGGCTTCTATGGCCCGTTCGCGACTGTGAGCGTGGGATTGGGCGGGTAGATTTCGCAACCGCTTTTTCCACGGGACGCCGCGATATCGGCGAACGCCGGTAAACGCGCCGCGCTTCGGGAAATATTGTTTCGCCCGGCGGTTGCACGTTGGTCATTTTCCCCAAGCGAAAAATTCTCAAAACCACTCCCCCCATTTTCGCAATTGCCCCGTCCTAGGGGTACGGTTTAGGCGCAGCCACTGACACGCGAAGGCTGGCGGGGTGAAGGACGATTCGAACCATGAACGCGGCAGAAATGGCCCGCTTCGCCAGACATTGGTGAGCGCGGCCGATGTCGAAGCATGGTTTCTGCGCGAAGTTTTGCCGTTAGAGGCGTCGCTGATGGGCTATTTCAAACGCAACTGGCGCAACGAAAGCGACGCGCGCGATCTCGTGCAGGAAGTCTATGTGCATGCCTGCGAGGCGGCACAGCAGGATTTGCCGCGAACGGCGCGCCCATTTGTTTTCACCATCGCGCGCAATCTTCTCATCGACAGATTTCGCAATCTTGCGGTCGTGCCGCTGGAAACCGTGGGGGATGTGGAAACTCTCACAACGCCGTCCGATCAGCCGGGGCCGGATCGCAACGTCATCGCGCGCGACGAATTGCGCAGGCTTCAGGCGGCCCTCGACAAACTCGCGCCGCGATGCCGCGAAGCGGTGCTGCTGCGTCAGTTGGAAGGTTTAAGCCGCCGCGAAGTTGCAGCCCGCATGGGCATCAGCGAGGAAACCGTCAAGGAATATCTCGCGACGGGGCTTTTCCTGCTGTCGGACATTTTCTTCGGCCAGTCCGCGGGGGAGGATTGCGCATGAGCAGGCAAGTGTTGAAAGCGGAAAGCGCTGCCGAAATTCAGATGAACGCATCGCGCCGGGTTATCGAGCGGCGCGATGCGGAGAACTGGACGGACGAAGATCAGGAAAAACTGGATGCGTGGCTGAACGAATCTTCCGCGCACGCGATTGCCTATTGGCGCGCCAATCACGCATGGGGCCGGACGTACCGCATCGCCGCATTGAAACGTCCTGCCGCTGAAAATCCGCTGCCCAAACGCGAAGACAGGCGCAGCGCCGCTGCATTCAAGATAGCCTTGGCGGTTTGCGCCTTTGCCGTGGCGGGCTGGACGGCAAGCATGCTGTTCGCCGGTCCCAAATTCACAAACTATACGACGCCCGTGGGCGGCCACCGGGTTCTCGTTCTGTCGAATGGTTCGAAGATCGAGTTGAACACGGATTCCGTTTTGCGCCTCTCCGACGGCGCGGCGGTTCTGGACAGAGGCGAAGCGTATTTTGAAATCAAACACGACCCGGCGCATCCCTTCGTGGTCAGCGCCGGCGGCCGCAAGATCGTCGATATTGGCACGAAATTTCTCGTTCGCAACGGCGCGGATCATCTGGAAGTGGCGCTGTTTGAGGGCAGAGTGCTTCTCGGCGCGCCGGATGGAAGCACAACGGCGCCATCGAAGCTCACGGCGGGCGATGTCGCCATCGCGACCGCGAACTCCACATCCATCGTGAAACTGTCGTTGCGCGCTCTGACCAATGAGGTCAGCTGGCGGCAGGGCGTTCTGATCTTTCACCGCACGTCTCTGGCCGACGCCGCGGCGGAATTCAACCGGTACAACAGCCGCAAGCTGATCGTCGCCGATGCGGATGCGGCCCGCCTGAAGATCGACGGCAAATTCCGCACGAATGACGTCGCGTCGTTCACAGAAGTTGCCGAGGATGTTTTGAGGCTTCGTATCGAAAGACAGGGCAATCAGACGGTGATGTCCCGCTGACGGCTCGCATTCGGATGACATGCTCGGCCCGCAATCGCGCCGAAAAGAGGGGAAATGATTATGATAAAGTCAAAATTTTCTGCAGGGCTAGTTCTGGGTGCGATATTTGCGCTCGCCATGGCACCTGCTTCTTGGGCGCGCAATTTCAATATTCCCGGCGGAGACATGGAGCATGTTCTGGATGTCTACACGACGCAGACGGGAATTTCGCTGATCGTATCCGACGATCAGGTGAAAGGAATTCGCAGCAAAGGCGTCAGCGGCGACATGCCGGACAATGTCGCTCTTCTGAAACTGCTCGAGGGCACGGGCTTTGTGGTTCATCCGCATTCCGGAGGCGCCATCGGAATCGTGCCGGCGCGGCAGACAGGCAATCTGCCGTCGATGAATCTGGCTGCGGCGCCAGCGCCTTCTGTGTCCGGCGCATCACTGGAAACGGTCACTGTCACGTCGTCGAAAATCGGCGGCGATGTTCAGAACATTCCGATTTCGATCACGGCGTTGTCGCAGGAACAATTGACCGCCACGCAAACGGCGGGCGGTCCCGATCTGGTGAAACAGGTGCCCAACCTGACATTCACGAAAACGAACTTCGCGGGCTACTCGATTCAGATTCGCGGTATCGGCACACAGGCGATTTCCGTGACGACCGACCCGGCCGTGGCCGTCGCGTTCAACGATATTCCTTTCATCCGGAACCATTTTTTCGAACAGGAATTCTTCGACGTGAGTCAGGTCGAGGTTCTACGCGGGCCGCAGGGCACGCTTTATGGCCGCAACGCGACCGCGGGCGTCGTCAATATGGTGTCGGCAAAACCCTCCGACCAATATGAAGCGATGGCGTCGGTCGATGTCGGCAATTACAACAATCGCCGTCTCGAAGGCATGCTCAATGTTCCAATCATCGGCGACAAACTCGATGTTCGCATCGCGGGCGAATGGACCAAACGCGATGGCTACACCTATGACGACACGCTGCAGCAATCCGTCGATGGCCGCGATTTGTGGTCAGGCCGTGCGTCTGTCGAGGGCCGGCCCTTTCAGAATCTCGAAGTCACGCTGATCTGGGAGCATTTCAGCGAAGACGACGATCGTCTCAGAAGCGCTAAAACACTTTGCCATACTGACCCCGGCCCTTCTTCCATCAATGGTCCCGCTGGATTGGTGACCAATATCGATATTGCCGGCAGTGCATGGTTGAGTCAGGGATGTTTGTCAGGGTCGCTCTATGACAAAGGCGCGTTCGGAATTCCAAATCCCGGGGCGATTCCTTTTGTGGGCGCTGCTGAATATTATCGTCATGAAATTTTCCCCGGCTTTAATCCCTACGGTACGGACTCGCAGTCGCAGAATCTGCGCGTCATCGGTTCGCCCATGGCGCCCGGCTATCGCGCAAAGAACGACACGCTGGAATTCAATGCCGACTATGCCGTCACACCGTCCCTGACTCTCACGTCGCAAACCGGCTACAACAAGGACTTTCTCTATTCGACCGAAGACTATAATCGCTTCAACACGGTTCCGGGTGCGTTCATTTCCGCAGGGCCGGAAAGCGATTTTTACTTCGACCAGGGCGCGCCAGTCGGCACGGATGGACAATTCTGCGATCCGCAACTTGGTTGCTCAGACAGGCTGGTTGCCGAGGATGTGTCACAAGAGCATGCCGAACAATTCTATCAGGAAGTCCGTCTGGCCTCGAATTTCGATGGCCCGCTAAATTTCAGTGTCGGCGGGTCATATTTTCATTACACGACTCTTGAAGACTATTATGTGTTCGCCAATGCGCTGACTCTTCTGCAGGATTTCGATAATGGTGTGCTCAACTATCCCGAAGCGCCTCATTACCCCTTCGATCCCGTGGCTGCCAATGCGTGCGATCCGCCTCCCGCTGACCCCAATAATACGTCGAGCAGTTTTCTTGGGCTGGGATGCGCTTATATCGACCCGCATCCTCTCAACCAGATCGATGGGCAAGGCCACAACTACTTCAGAAGCGAAAATCCCTATCGCGTGCATTCATGGGCGGGATTCGGCGAGATCTACTACCAGGTAACGCCTGACGTGAAGTTGACGGGCGGATTGCGCTGGACGGACGATCAAAAAAGCTTCACCGAAATTCCCAGCTGGACGCTTGTCGTCGGAAAAGGCTATCCCATTGCTGGCGTTCTCGATCAGGAATGGCGGGAATGGACCGGCCGCTTTGTCGCCAACTGGACGCCGAAGCTCGATTTTACCGATCAGTCGCTGTTTTACGGATCTTATTCGCGCGGCTACAAAGGCGGCGGCGCCAATCCGCCGGGCGTTACGCCGGTCACCGGTTTTCTGGGCCAAACAGCCGATTCACCCAGCAATTTCACGCATCCGCTCACCTTCAAACCGGAATTCGTGGATGCCTTCGAACTGGGCACGAAGAACACGTTGCTCGATGGCGCGATGACGTTGAATGCCGATATGTTTTACTACAAATACCAGAACTATCAGATTTCCGAGATCGTGGATCGCACGGCCGTCAATTTCAATTTCAACGCAACCGTCAAGGGCGCGGAGATGGAAGCGACGTGGGAGCCTCTCGCCGGACTGCGCTTCAATTTCGCGGGCGGCTATGAGAACAGCGCCCTTGCTCACGGCTCGCAAGCCATCGATCTCATGGATCGTACGGCAGGGCACACGGACTGGATGGTCGTCAGGCCGTTTGTCACGGAAACATCGAACTGCATTCTTCCAACCGCCGTCGTCAACCAGCTGATTTCCGGATTCAGGGCGCGTGCAGGCGGCGACAATTCGCATTCCGCCGGCGGAGACCCGTCGGTTAATCCGGTTCATTTTGCAAACAACAACGACGCCAGCGCTCTTGTACTGATAGGATGTCTTGCTGCGTATACTTTGGGGTATGATCCCGGACAGTTTGTCGGAGTGCATACCGGCTTCGATCCGGCAACTGCACCCAATGGTGGCGCCGGATTCACGAAAGATCTGACGGGCAATGAACTTCCCAACGCGCCGCCCTTCACGCTCTCGGCGGGTGCGCAATACACAATGCCGCTGAGCGCGGACTGGGCGGGAACGGCGCGTGTCGATGGCTATTGGCAGGGCAATTCTTTCGCCCGGGTGTTCAACGACAAGCCCTATGACCAGCTCCACGGTTACACCAGCGTGAACCTGTCGCTGATTTTCACCAATCAGGATGGCTGGCAGGCGATGGCGTATATGAAGAACGTCTTCAACACGACGGCGATCACAGGCGCGTTCCTGAACTCCGACGACACGGCGCTGACCACCAACGTGTTCACCACCGATCCGCGCCTGTTCGGCTTGCGCATCACGAAGAACTGGTGAGGGAAAGCGGCGAGCGAATTGACGAACGCGCAGCGCCGGGGAAGAAGTTCCATCCGCGCCTGCCGACAGCGCCCGCACGCGGCCCTCAGCATCGGCTATCGCGCGAACATTTTCTCCGGCGGCATCGACACGGCGGGGAAATCCACGCTCACCTTCCACGTTCGTTCGCGACGGTCAGTATTGGCGTGGGAGGACAGGTTTGAATCTCTCGCTCAGTCCGATGTGCGAACTTCTTCGTTTATCGAACGATGTATTGGAGGCCAAGTTATTGTTTAGTGACAACCGGAAATTTGATTTGAGGCCACACAGCAAATTGCGACAACAGAATTTGCCAAGGCTTTAGAACCCAGCCCGGACGAATCTCTACTCCTCTTGATTTTGCTTCTTCGAAAGCGCTGCGGCGCTCCAGCCAATCAAGGGTAGTCGGTTCTTCCAATTCAATTTCTAAACGACTGCTTCGCCACGCGGCAATGTTAGCTTCCGTTGGTTGTGTTACCTTAGAAATTTCACTTTGCAGTCGGCAAAACTGCTTATAGAGCGAATCATGAGTCCGAGCGCGCGAGCTAAAACCAAGGACCACATCAATTGCGCTCAGAAAGGCTACAACAAACGCAAATAACTGAGCCAAGAATGTTTTTTCACCAACTATGCTAACCAACACCGCTGTACCCGAAAATACGACAAGGCACTTAGTCCAGTTATCGAGCATCTCCCAAAACGAACGCCGATACGCATGGTATCGCATCGATTTCGCTACAGAGAAATCAATGTTCCATTGCTCGTCTAGTAATTGCTCGTTCATGCGTCCTTCTTTGGTCGTGTCGGCGGCGGCTCGGAATCTCTGATACTTGGCGAATCTATTTTTCTTACCCCCCGATCTGACTCACGCAGCGGTTGTTTCGGGCTTGAAGGCGACACATCCGGATGCTTCCGAAGGGGAGCAGGAGCAGGCTTTTTCTTGTCATCGGCCATTCGGTGGTTTCCTTTTCCACGTTGCACTAATCACTTTTGGGTTTGCCCTTACGAGGAGGCGGTTCGGAATCTCGAACTCGACGCTTTCGTCCGCCGGAGGCTGCTTTTTTTGCGGCTTTTTTAGCCTTTCGAATCTTCTTTTTAGCTTTTCTCATTTAGCTCCCCACTGCCCAATCATGATCAAGAATAGTGGTTATCCACACTTAAACTATTCTTCCAGTTGCAAAGAGAAAAATCCAGAAGATTAAATGGTGGGCGCGACAGGGATTGAACCTGTGACCCCTCCCGTGTGAAGGGAGTGCTCTCCCGCTGAGCTACGCGCCCGGTCTTGCCGGTCCCGCTATGTAGCGCCTCCCGCTTTTACGTCAAGCACCGGGAGCGCAATCCCGCGAAGTGTCCATAGCGCCAGCGTATGGACGCGGTTCGTGTCAGATTGCGCGACCATTAAAG
>Ga0208480_1000805_pt1 | contig 11731 bp, 4 predicted proteins | sample NGESurshal092012_4_FD_184485 | JGI IMG/M metagenome (GOLD analysis project Ga0208480, IMG submission 184485) | Arctic peat soil microbial communities from Barrow, Alaska - NGEE Surface sample F53-1 shallow-092012 (SPAdes) | ecosystem: Environmental > Terrestrial > Soil > Wetlands > Peat ... | reverse complement strand
CGCATCCAGTTGTTGCTGGTTTATCCATCCAGCCAAGCAGATTGCGACGAACCGAAACGGATCCAAGCTCATATCTAATGACGCCAGACTACCAACCACCCACCGGCTGAATTTATGTACAGTACGCCCTGCATTTGTGTTGGCCGTGTTTACCTTCGACAATTCCGCTTTTCGAATCCTAACGGCTCGTGTACCGCTGGGGAAGACCATACCGGACGTCGACAGGATAGCCTTAGCGGCTACTGTGACGAACCATCACGAATTCAAGAAGATCCAGTTTTCGCACCATACAAGATCATGTTCTGATCGCGCATCAAATTGACGACGTGCAACACACTATCTGAGGGCACCAATTCGGTCAAGCGGCGCCGGAATTCACCCATGCGAATGCCGCCGACTTGAACCGAGTCAGTTACAGGATTGCCACCCTGTGTGATACAGGGCGCTTCGGCGCCGATGTTGCCCTGAAAGCTGATGTTCAAATTGTAGACGCCGACCAGGAACTGCAACGGGATCAGCACGGCGCGCGTGCCGTCCGCGCTCCATACGGGCAGTAACTGCTGGGGCGGATTGGTTCCACTAGTCAGACTGATCGAGCGCCAGATGCGCTGCCAAGGCAGGGGCTCGGGGCTTTCGAGAAGAATGGCTTGGACCCAGAAGCCGGGAGAATCGGTAAAGAGACTGACCTCGGTGTCGGGAACGCGAATCGGAGTGGCTTTGCTGACCCATTCCGGATGACCGAGTGCTGCGATCAGCCCATCGTAGAGACCATTGAAGGCTTGGACGACGGCAGACCAATCGCTTGCGGTTTGCTGACGCGATTTCACAAGCGCGGCAGCGCCATTTGTAGCCGGTTGTATGCCCGGCTGAAGATCATCCGCGAGCGGATTGAAGTTTGCGACGAGTGTCTGAAGCGCGTTACGGTCCGTAGAGTATTGCGCGATTGCCTTGCCCGCTGCGACGAGCTGAGTGGGCGCGGCGCCCAACCAAGGTATGGGCGATGTTGCTGCGACGTAGCGGCGGATAGGCGTCGCGCCGGACGCCGATGCGAGTTGACTCACGGGATTGGACATCTGGGCGGAGAAAGTAGCGTAGCGCGAGGTGGTGAATTGCACGCGCTTCAGGGTTGTGAGTGAGTCTTCGTATTTGAAATATGCTTCGAGCGCGGCCAGTGCGCTGATGGCATCGGTGGCCTGATAGACAGCTTGCAGCGATGCTTCGGCGCTGCCTACCGAGGCGAAGTCGCCGCGCTCAGAACGGAGCCAGGGGCCGGCAACAACGTCCAGCGTGTAGCGCGTGGAGGGCTGCAACGGCTGGAACCAGATAGCAAGAGCCTGCTGGCGGTCAGACTCCTCGTCAAATTGATGCAACATATCGATGGCGGCGCCAGGTGATATCTGCTGAATCGCGAGAATGCCGGCGCGCTCGCCGAGCCCAGAGAGTGAAAAATTTGTCGAATGCAGTGGCGTGATGTAAGCGGGCGCGGGATCGGGTGAGATGCCAGCCTGTGTGACCGGTGAAGCTCTGGTTTGGAGATCTTTTAGTTGAACCGGAGTGACGTGTATGGGAACTTGTGCAGCCTCGAGTGCTTTGGGCAGAGGGGTGTCGTACTCGGCGGCGACGAGCGCGCTTTGCTGCGGGATGGAAGGAACATGGATGGCGTTCGGAACGAGCAGCGTGTGGAGATTATTGCGATCGACACAGCGGAAGTGCAGCGAGTTGGGAATGGAGCCATTTGAGAACGCGGTGTAGAGAGCGTTTACATAGCTCTCAACGAATTCGACGTTCAAGTCATAGCCGTAGTAGGCCGTAAGCGCACCATCGAGCGGCCAGGACCACTGCGTATAGGTATGGAGATCGAGGGCTGATCCGCCCAGCGGCGAAGCGGCTACGGGCTGCTGCACGGGTTGACAGTTGTTGACTAGCTGCGGGAACGGCGGATCTTCGACCGGCACGGGCGTTGAGAAGTGCGGGACCGGCGGCGGAATGTTGCTTGGAAGCAGCGGCATGGCGGTACCGGGTCCGGCGGCAGTCTGGAAATAGACAAATTCCACAATGGGGTTGCCGTTCGGTACTACTTGATAGCTCGACGCGCCGACGCGGGCGGCTTCGATCTTCGTGACTGTCTCGACTGCATACAATGCAGGTGCTTCCGGCAGGATGGCCATGGGGACCGGCGCTGTGGAATAGCCGATTCCGTAAAGGATCAGCGGAAGGTTGTTCACACCTATGGTGAATTCCTGAATAGCCGGAGCATTCTCGATGAAAGTTTCGGTCCAGGCGCTGGTTTGGGAATCCTGCGAGGAAGATTGCGGTGTGAGGGCCGAACCTCCGGCCGAACAGGCGGGCGCATAGGCGCCGATAATCTCGCCGCCGCCTTCAAAACTAATGCCGATCACGGAATTCAGGACGCTTGCTTGCGGGAAGCGGATTGTGACGCTCGGATTGGCGGCACCGGACTGGAGCGTGAATCTCAGACCGGGGAGCACACCCGCATAGAAAGAGTAAGCGCCGACACTGACATCGACGCCGTTCAGCGTGAATTGCAAACCCTGGTCGGTGAAGGACGCTCTGGTTGCCGGCTGCGATTGTGCGTTCCACTGCGCGCTCCAGGGCTGGCCGGGCAGAAGTCTCCAAGGGACGACTTTCAATTGCGTCATCACCTGCTTCGGGTTGGCTTTGGCCGGGTCACCGGTGAGCCAGACAGTGCTCATGACGGTGGTGTCGACGGGCAGGTCGCTGATATTCGCGGGCGGACCGGGCGGCACGGAGCAGACCATGTTCCAGATGCTCTGATTCGTGTCGAATTCATAGAGGCTCACGGAGGTTAGCGAGTGGCGGATGTCAAACTGCACGGATGGCGGAGTCGGGTTGATGTTCGACATGTCGTCTTTACCCACAATCGAGGGTGGCGTTTCGGTCTCGATATCCGCGTCTTTCGGTATGCCTACGCCAGGGGTGTTCGACCACGGAATGGCGTTGTTTGATACTCCGGTTGCGTCGATCGTTGGGTGCGCGAAGTTCAACGTGAAGTGCGAATCCTGAGGCAACAGCGCGGCGAGTTGGACGGTGCTGTTGTTGTCCGGTACGAGATCGGGCAGAATTGGATTCTGCGCAATGCGCGCCTGCCAAGCGGTGAGCGAAGCACCTTCGAAATCGAGAATGCCGGGCTTGCCTCCATCGTATTGGATGGGCAGATCGGAGCGAATGCCATTGTCGTGATGGGCCAGCAGAACGTAATGATCGCTGGCGTGCTTGCCGGCTGAGTCGGCATGATCGATCAAGCTTGCATCGAGATGGCTCAGCGCGAGAGGCGCGGGAGGAACTGTGCCGTCATCGCCGCCCCAGGATAATGAGATGGTCGCGCCGATGTTGGGCAGCGGCCAGGGGAGATCGAGTTCGACTTGCAGCTCGCCGTGAACCCAAAAGGGATTGGGAGCGCAGCCTTCCAGCAGCGCGTCCGCAGTGAGGCCGAAGCCGATCCCGAAGGCGCTGAGATGAATATTTCCGTAGAGCTCGATCCCTCCGGCAATCTGGAGGGGCGACCACTGGATTGCCGCTAAGGTTGCGAGATACGCGTCGATGCTGGCGGAAAGCGGCCCGAAGCTCCAGGAATTCTTGTAACCGGTCCAAGTTCCGGTAACAAGGCCGGTGTCGCTGATGACGAAATAGGCATCGGTTTCGAAGAGATCGAAGATGCGCGCCTTGACACGCTTTTCGTGAGGCGGTTTGCCGAGCGCGAAGTACCATTCGCCTGCGGTGGCGTCAACGTAGAGTTCGGCGGTTGCTTCGATATCGAGGACGATCGGGATAGAGTAGTGCGCGTCAATGGTGAGGTCGAACGTGCCGGCATTGCCGTCGTAGGTTGCCATAGCTTCGAAGTTGGCGTCCTCGGATGCACCGCCGATGCGCTTGGACAGAATATTTGCTTTCCCGATAAAGGAAATGACTGGTCCGGGCAGCATCAGGATGAACGCAATGGCGGCTGATGCGGTGAAGCCGTCGTCGGCTTCGGTGCCGATGGTTGCGCCTGCGCCAATGGCGAACGCACCGGATTTCGGAACCAGCCACTTGTTCACGTCATTTGCGTCGTAGTCTGGTGGCTGGTTCAGGTCTGGTGGACCGCCGGGACCCGAGGCAGGGTATTTGTACCACTGCCACCACGTATTCCCGCTTGCTTCCGGGTTGGGCTGCAGGCCAGTGGCGATTAACCCTTCCAAGCCATACAGAGCGACATCCAGGAAGATGGGGATGCCTACCGGCAATTCGGCATCGATATAGAGGAAGAAAACCGATTGGCCGCCGAATGTCCCTGTAATGAAGTTGGCATCGACTTCGAGACCGCCGGCGGCTTCGATGACGACCTTCACTCCCCCGGCAAATACATCGACTTTCTTGTTCGTTGGCGACGGGACGGGCGGTGTGACATCCCAGAGGCTACCGTTCAGTCCGGCGTTGACGAAGTCCTGCTTCGAGCCTTCCGCGTGGACGTGGTCAATTTCTCCGTCGATGGTGAGCACGTCGGGAATTTCAAACGAGATGCTGACGCCATCGAGCGAGACGGCGCCGGTGCTCAGGTTGATGCGCAGTCCGCGCACGCTTCCGCCGAGCGAGAGGCCTTCGACCAGATGAATGTCGCCGTTGAAGCCGATCCACTTGCCGGTAGGATCGCTGCCAAAGCCGAGCTTTTGCAGGGCGATGTGGAACCCGTAGAAATCGAGCGACATCTGGCTCGGCAGATCGATCCAGCCTCCATCGAGAGAGATGTGACCTTTGCTGTCGATGCCCAGTTTGCGAAGTTCAATGCTCGGCCAGTTCAGGTCGGCTGTCGTGATGATCAGATTGCCAGAGACGATGACGGTCCAGAGGCCGCTAGCGTTCTTGTCGATTTCGATGGAGGCGACGTCAATTTCGACGGAGCCGATGCCGCCGGGAAGATCGTAGACGAGTTGGACGAGGCCGTCGAGGGTAGTGCCTTGGGTGGACTCGACGGCTGAAAGAGAGATGGACAAGCTGCCGTCGGACTTGGTTCCGATTTCGATGTCGAGTGTTTCGGGGTCGCCGTTCTTGTCTGTGAAGAACGGAATGGTGAGATGGCCTCCGATGTGGCTGGCCGCGAGGCCCCCATTGGCGAAGGTGAGATCGAACGCGGTGAGCGCGACCGTGAAGCCGTCAAAGAGCGTAGCGCTCAGCGGATTCGCGGCCAGGCCGTCGATAAAGATGTGAGCAGAAAGGCCGGCCGAGTTCACCATCACGTTGTCCACGTTGACGGTTTGCCCACCCGAGAGCTTGAGGCCCAAATCCGCCCTGCCGCTATCGGCTGAAAGCGTCAAAACGCCGGAGCCGAGGGCCGCGTCGGCACCCTGCTGGATGAGGCTCAAGCCGAACGATTCAAGCAACGAGACGGGAAGAAGCGACAGCGTGGACATGGGTAAACCTCTAGCTGGTGGGGAAGAGTTTCGCGATTTCGGTTAGTTGGCTGCCTAGTTCGCCGAGTTCGTTGGCAGCTTGCGCAATGGGCACTGCCGACACGAGATTTTGGAGCGTCTGGAATAACTGACTCGCGGAATTCAGCGCGGTACTTGCTCCGCCAGGCGCCAATGTCTGTGCCAGCGACAGGCCTTGCTGCAGCGCCTGCATCACGTTGCCTGCATTGCTGCCGAGCGAATTCAGAACACCCGAGATCTCTGTGATGACGTTGACGACCTCAGTCAGCGCGCCGTTGATGTCTTTGCTGACTGTGGTCAGGTCAGGCGAAACGTGGAAGAGAGTCGCCAAAAGAGGGCCGACGGTTGTGTATAGAGTGGTATCGGTCGGTGTGTACGGCGTGGTGCTTTGAACCGTGACGAGAACATTCAAAGCGGATACGACTGGGGCAATAGGATCTGTCGCCATTGAGTTTCCTTTCTGAAAAGTTGAAATTGGGCTATGAGCCGGCAGCCGTTGCGAGCATCTGGGCGGTGAAGATACTCGAAGCGGCTGAGAAATTACCGAAAATGTCGACTGCGACGATGACGTAGGCGTTAGGCGTGTTCGTGTTGGGTGCGGGCGCGCCGGGGATGGTGTTCGGATCGAACGGTACGTTGGCTGCACTCACGCCGTCGGTGAAGGCAGCGCGCCGGACCGGTGCCTGGCCGAAGACTTTGACCGATCCCTTCCTGGTACCGACAACGACTACGGGTACGCTGCGGCCAAGACCGATGCGCAGACCGGTAAGGCGCGAGTGCGTGGGCGAATCCGTTTTGATCTGCGCGATTCCGCGAACGGCTGGAGGCGTCCAGTAGTTGAAGGCGACCTGACTGAGCGGATCGAGCTTTGAGTTGTATTCGCTGAGGCGGTAGATACCGTTCACCTGGTCGGGCGCAGGACCAGCGGGCAAGGTGATTTCGCCAGCGTCGCTGCCGGCGTAATCGCGAGCGCAGAGGCGCGGATCGGGAACAAACCCCACGATGCGCCGATCGACATTGGGTGCGGCGCCTTGCACGAAAGAGAGCGGCGGGTAGGTAGTGGCGTTGTAGCGGACGGTCCAGAGCTGACTTGCTGGAACGGGGTGGGTCCAATCCGCGCCGAAGTAGCGGAGGTCGGCAATCGCGCCAGTTGTGGATGCGCGATAGACGATGTAGGCGGCCACGTCGGGATTGGTATCGAGGGCCCAAGCGATGATTACGGCGCCTACTGTCGGCTGGACCTTGTACAGTACGGGCGGCCGCGGCGGCGTGACGATCCTGGTGTAGTAGGGGCCGATGGAATTGGTGGTGGAACTCACCGAGCCTGCGTGGTTGACGGCAGCGAGCCGGTAGAGTGTACGGCCATAGCCAGTGCCATCGACCGAATCGGAAATGGAGCTGACGGGTGACACGGGCGTCGGGTTCACCCGCGCATAGCCGACGGAGTTGCCGGGAACATCGGCGACTGCGCGCAGTTCGTCATCGAGTAAGCCGTCGTAGAAGTGAGCAACAAAGGCGCGCTGCACATCGGCCTGTTCAAGCGCGTTAGCAGGAGTCCAATTGGTACCGTTTATCGTGTTGTAAGCGGTGAGCCAGGCGGGCAGCGCCTGGATCCACGCGGCAAGATCCTTGCGCGGCTGACCCCCGTCGAAGACGACGGGGTTGTTGTCGGTCAAATTGCCGATCGCGATGCGGCGCTTGATATCGGCGATGTCGATGGTACGAACGGGCGCGCGCTGCAGGATATAGCCGTAAATTCCAGTACCTGCGAGGGTTGTAAACGGCAGGGTTTTGTTGGCCCGGCCGGTGGCGTCGGCCGGATCGTAGTAGACGTGGTTGACGTCGTGAACCGGGGTCGGTGGTGCGGGCGGAACCAGCCGTTGTGGGGCGTGGAAGATCAGCACCGGCGAGGAGGGTTCGGAACGGCTGGCATTGACACCATTTGGGTCGACAATCTGCTCGTTCGCGAGGAACGGATTTTGTGTTGAAGAAGTGATGTAGACTTGCGCTCGCGCAGTATCTTGCGCGATAGGGATCTGCAACGGGACGGGGATGGTTAGCGTCTTGCTGTATCCCGACACGAGAAAGGCGGGTTGGCCGATGTAGTCGTTGTCCGTCGTTACGATGCGCGCGGAGTTGCCGGCGTTGATGCGCGCGACGACCGGGCCCCCACTCGTGTATTGAGCTGGGCGGACAGTGTAGCGCTCGGTTGTGCCGTCGGGCAGAGTCAGCATGAGCACTTGGCCGGGGTCGAATTCGCTGGCGGCATTGAAGGCGGGCGTGGTTTGAATGTCGACTATATAGCTGTTGCCGTCTCCCGACGGAATCGGGTTCACAGAGGCGACGGTCAGCGCAGTGATGCTGGGCGCCGGTACGGTGAAGTCGGATGTTGTAATCTGTGTTGCATTGCCGGGTGTGTCGAGCGAGTCAACGGTAGCGCGCGCCGTTACGACATCGGGATACATCAGGAACGATGCGCCTGACCAGTTCGCAAGTATTTTGAGGGTGCCCCCGACCCAGGCAGAGCCGTCCGGTGCCCCCGCACCGCCCCCAGCCGACGTGTTATCGAACTGCACGATGCGCATGGCTGCGGGCGCGGCGGCAATTTTCTCGATTTTGCGAGGCTCAGACCACGGGCTCCAGGCGCCAAGAGCGCCGAACAGGTCAAAACCCGCCATGCGGTGACTGTAAGCGCTGACCGGATCGGGCAGGCCGGAATCGACTAAGCGGTAGAGATTCGCGGTCGGGATAGGCGAGCCGGCCGGTTTGGGGACGCTGCGTGTCGCCACCCAACCGGGAATGCGCTGAACGCTGTTGGCAGCACCCGTGTCCTGCCGTTCGGCGACGAAGCCGATGGGTTGCGTGGGCGCAGGAAGCGCGATAGGGTCCGATACCGGATCGCCGGTTTGCACGACGGGCTGCGCGGGCCATTGAACGTCCATGACGCTATGCGGGACGAGGTGAAGATTCGTTGTATCGATGTCGGCCTGGCGTTTGCGGAATGTCGTGATGGGCTGACCGGGTGCGGGGACCGGCTGAATGGCTATCGCGGGCGGCATGATGGCATAGCGCGTGCCGATGGTGTCCGGCGAGATCGGGTGCAGCGTCACTGAACCGACGAAAATGCTGCTGATGGAAGCCCACGCTGCTACGCCCACGATTGTGATTTGGTCGATGGGCTGAAACGTGTTCGCGGATGTGACGGTGACGGTGACGGTAGTGAGACTTGAGGAACCGAAGCTTGCGGTTGCGACTACGGCGCCCGAGGAGAGTGCGGTCACAGTGCCTGTGCCGGCAACCTGAACGTCGACACTTGCGACCGGCTGCGCGAGCGCGATAGAAAGCTGGGGAGGCGGAGAAAACAGGAAGAACTGCGCTGGCTGCGTGACGCATAGGAGCAGGGCGTCCGGGAATTGCGAAATGTTGAGGCCGGATAGAGCGGCTTGCACAGCGGAGTTGACCGCAGGTGGGGCGGAGGGATCGGTTTGCTCAATCAGATTTCCGTTGCTGTCGTACTTCGTCCAGCGCCAGAGCCCGGTTTGTCCGCCCTGCGGCTGGATCGTCAAGCCGTTAAAGACCGCCATGCCGCGAGCGAGCGGCGCACCGGGTGCCAGACCGGGGAACAGCACAGTGTCCTGACATTGCGTGTTGCCCCAAAAGCCGGTGATGGCGTAGTCGTATTTGGTTCCGGCTTGCACCTGCTGATCGACGAAATAGAGGCCGAGCACACGCGCGAAATAGGGGTCGAGAGCCAGCAGCAGAAGCTGCTGAATGAGGTTGATGTTGAGATTCGGCGCGTTTGCGCCGGCAGGTGATGATTGTAGCGGGACATCGCCTTGCAAGGTGGTTGGATAGCCCTGAACCAGGCGTTTTAGTTCATTCCGCAGCTGAATGAGCTGAGCGCGCTCTTGTGCCGCGATTAAGCCAAGCGAAAGCTTGAGTGTGCCGAGACGGCGCTCGGCCTCCTTGACGTCTGCCGTTTCGAGGGTGGAATCCGGTGTTGTGTTCGGGTCGAGCGCGCCGTAATAGCGAGCGGGCCAATTGGCTAATGTAAGGGGCAGCGTGAAGGGAACCCCCCAGGACTGCCAACCATCGCCGTTGGGCGGATCCCAGCCGGGTTGTCCATAGCAGGGCGGATTGCCACCACCGTTACCACCGCCGCCTCCGCCGGAGCCGCAATCGGGCGGATTGCATTGGCACTCGTCTACGGTGCCGGCGCCCAGAACGCGGACGCAGGAAATGTCGCGCGCCTGGATTCGAATACGGAACGCACCTTCTTGCACTTCGATGGTTCGGGTGTCCGCAGGCTGGAGATTACCGCTTGCATCACGTGAGAAGGTTTCGATGACAATCTGATCGCACCCAGGTGCGGCACAACCGGCGAGCGTGACACTTTCGCATTTCGGTGGCACGGTGGCTTCGAAAACGGCTGAGTTGGGGACACCTGCAACCGTGGGCTGCTGCTGCTCGTTGCATCCTTGGGTGGGTGGGGGCGGAATGCGCTTGTCGGAATCTTCCGCTGCGCGGCGGCAGAGCCAGAAGCCGCCGGGAGGAAACCCGAGCGCAGCAAGAAAGCTCCAGCGTAGATGGGTACCCGTCTGCATCGGCTGGCCGTCGAAAGTTGCTTCCGAACCAGTGGCGATGCCGCCTTGCAGTCCCAGTATAATGTTGGCCACACCTCGTCTCCCCGTGGTTGAAGTGACCTGGAAACGTCCCCGTTTCCCCAGGCAAAACCTAGTCTAGGATACTCCCCAAGGGGATAGCGAATCAAGGAAAAGTAGATGAATTAAATTAGAAAAACGAATCAGCTTATTTGCTTTTCAAATTCGCCTCTTAAGCACATTCCGGTAACTTGCAGGGGCGATTCGCTCGATGAGCGCAATGAACCTCGCGTCAGAGCCGATGACGATGCGCGTCTTCCGTTTCCAGATGCCGTCCACGATGGCTTCGGCGGCTTTTCCGGGGGCGTGCGAAGCAGTTTTGCCCAGCGCTGCTCCTGCAATTTCCGCTGTTCGGGACCGACCTGGTGCGACACGTGGGAGCGAGCCAAAGGTCGACTCGCTACCACCTCGCGAAACGGCCCGGTCGATTCGGCATCATTGACCGCATACTGCAAGTCCCATGCGACTACTCTCAGTCCTGTTCACGCCATGCTGACAATGTGGGCCTTCCCGATTCGTGGCTGCACCTCGGCTGGCATGCCTACTAGTGCTTAATTGCATAAATTAATAATCGTATTTGGCAACTGGCTGCCCTTGACCTCGCGCTTGCGCCAGCGAAAGGGTTTGGCATGTTCATTGTGATTCCGTATAAAGATTTCAATGGCATCGCGCAACTGATCCTTGCTTTTGAAACTGGCCCCTCGGAGTGTCTTGCGCGCAAGCAGGCTGAACACGATTTCAATCTGGTTCAGCCAACTGGCGGAGGTCGGCGTGAAATGAAACTGGACCCGGCCCTCGTACTTTGCCAGCCAATCGTCGTTTTTCTTGTGCCTGGAGTAATTGTCCAGGATCACGTGAATTTCTTTGTCTGTCGGCTGATCAGCGAGCACGGCGTCGAGAAAGCCGCGAAAGTCTTCGCGCTTCTTGTACTCGGCGACTTGCGTGTGGACCCGACCGGTGCCGACTTCCAGGGCGGCAAACAAGTTCAACGTGCCATGGCGTTTATAGCTGCTCTTCAGAGCGCGCACTACAGAGCCGTTATCGGTCTCGACGTAGCCGGAGGGCCGCTCAATGGCCTGCATGCTGGGTTTCTCATCCACGCTAAGCACCACCGCGTTCAGCGGCGGATTCAAGTACAGCCCCACCACTTCGGCGGCCTTGGGCGCGAACTCCGGGTCGGTGCTCACACACCAGTTGCGCAGCCTTTGCAGATAAATACCTTCTCGGCGCAGGATACGCCAGACTGCATGCACACTGGAATCGAGCCTCTTCGCGACGGCCGGCCCGTCCCAATGCGACATGCCCGGCGCAGGCGGCTGTTCCAGCAAAGCCAGGACGCGGTCCCGAAACGCACCGTCGTACTTCGCCGGTTTGCCAGGTCGCGGTCGGTCCCGCAAGCCCTTCAGCCCGCGCTGCGAGAACCGCTTTCGCCACTTACTGACGGTGGGGATCGAGGTCCCGAACTCCTGGGCGACTTGCTGAATTTCTTTGCCGTCCAAACAGGCCAAAATGATCCGCGCGCGTTCTACCATGCGCGCCTCCTCAGTGCGGCTCTTGCTGACGGCAACCAGGCTGGCTCTGATTTCCGCTGAACACTCCAATGCAGGCGCATGTCGAGGCATC
>Ga0208480_1000804_pt1 | contig 11742 bp, 6 predicted proteins | sample NGESurshal092012_4_FD_184485 | JGI IMG/M metagenome (GOLD analysis project Ga0208480, IMG submission 184485) | Arctic peat soil microbial communities from Barrow, Alaska - NGEE Surface sample F53-1 shallow-092012 (SPAdes) | ecosystem: Environmental > Terrestrial > Soil > Wetlands > Peat ... | reverse complement strand
CGGCAAGCCCAACCTCAGAGTCTTCGACTCGATCGTCGTGAGATGACGAGTGACGAGTGGCTCACCCCGCTACTACCGGAAGAGCCGGTAACTTACACCTCGCATTATTGCCACAATCGTCACCTTCGACGCGTCAATTGCCACGCCAACGAGGGAGAACGACGATGATGGATTCGTGTGTGCCATTGAGCGACTTGAAGCCGTGGTGTTCGACCTGCTCTTTACACTCGTATACCCCGGGGAATTTCCTGGCGGCGGCGACCGCACGAAATGGCTCGCCAGAGTCTTAGGAGTAGATGCGCGGGAACTCGAGATGAGGTGGGATGCCTTCGAAGAGGTTCTCGAGTCCGGTCGAGCTCCCGCGACACTACTCTTCGGACCTGAGATCACTTGGCTCACTCACGTCGCCGCCGAACTCGGCAAACCACTCAGTCCGCACGAGCTTCGCCTGGTCGAGCGCGACTGGGACCTGACTCGCCGTTCGGCGCTCCTCGAACCGCCGACCGAAACCGTTGACACGCTCGTCGCGCTGCGTTCGATGGGCCTGAAGATCGGAGTGTTGAGTAACACGCACGGTCTTGAACTGCGGGAATGGAGCAACTCTCCTCTCGCTCATCTCGTTGACAGCGTTGCTTTCTCGTATGAGATCGGAGCCGTAAAGCCGAACCCTGCTGCCTACGAAGTCATACTTGGTCGCCTCGGCGTCTCCGCCCGCGCCGCCGCCTACGTCGGTGACGGCGGCAGTAACGAACTTATTGGCGCGCGTCAAGCCGGCTTTTCCACGGTCGTCTTAGCGGCCGCCGCGGCGAAGCGATTCTCACCCGAGCACTTCCCAGTCTTGAGCAAACAATCTGACATCGTTCTGAGCACATTGGCTGAACTTCCGGCCGCGTTGGCAGTCCTCGGGCTGTAGTACCTGTCTGCCCGTTGGTGGGCGTCAGGCCGTGCCGCAACTCAGAAAGTCCAAATGGACCTTCGGAGGATGTCATGTCCCCCCTCTCCGACCACTTAATTCGACCGTGCTGCATGCGGTTGATGGGTCACAGCACCGTCGAACGCGCCACTCGCAAGAGCGCACCCGAGCCACTCGCTTTGGGGCGTGCAATAGGCACTCGATCGTCGACGTCGGCTCGCGACGATGCAGGTGAGCGGATGCAGTTCGCGACCTCATCGGGAGTGATGAATCGGCGAAGTGGCGCGTTGGCTGCTGTGGCCTCAGTGACCTCGTCGGAACTCAGAGGGACGGAAAGTCCCCTTGCACACACAGAGATTGAGGAGCGGTGCAGGACCAACGTGGCTCCTGCACCGCTCCGGATATCGGGGATGAGCATGTGCGCCAGATCCGAGTGAATGGGCACTCATTGGCGCTCCGTGGTACTCGCTGAGGGGGGCTCAAAAGCATACGGAAAGCTCGGCAAGTCAAACCATCTCCGGTGACTACAACACGTACCCCCGCAGGGGCATTGTCGTAAGTACGTGATTCGTCGTTCAGAGACATCATCTATATTCCTGCGCCCTTTCGGGTAATCCCCGATATCTCCGCCAAGCACGCCCAACGAATCGGGAATTGCTCTTGGAAGATTCGTCGTATCCGCGAAGCGATTTCTCGGCCCAAATGGCAGATATCGAGGATTCGCCAATGTCGACAGAATCCATCTCATCCCTTTCGCGCTCACCGACAATCAGTCGGTGAAAAGGATGCAGGGTCTGGACGTCCAAGACCAATGCTACGCCCACGTTCTACTGTTTTTGTGTAACGAAACGAAGACTTTTCTCTATTTGCGATTCGCAACGATGACGACTTCGACGCTGAGACGGTCCAAGAACGTACCATCCGGAGTGGAGTGCACACGTGCTGAAACGTCAGCGTTTGCATCGCAAATGCGACGGACAGCGTTAATTGTCAAACATTGTTGGCTGGACCTCCCGCCACGCGGTTAACGTTGAGTGAGGACGTCTGGACCCAGCTTCCCTCCCTCTACTGACGTGGTGGAACTATGAGTTGGGTCATTTCTCGCCGGTGCTTCACCGCGGTTGTCCTCTCATCGCGCGCGTCAACGGGCGGTAAGAGACTCGGACGGCACTCGACCTATTTCTCAAATGGCAGATTGTGCGTCTCTGACGCCGACGCTCGATGGCGAGAACCCAGCGTTGGCGTGGGGAGTTCATCGTGACTCGCCTTCTCGGACGAAACGAGACGCAACCGGCGGCGGGTCAGGACAAATCGCACTTCCCGACGTGGAATCTTGAGACGCTACTTACTACCGTCGATTTCCTGGACTTCACCAGCGTCGGTGTCATTCTGCACGACGAGAAGGGCGTCGTCTTGGAGTGCAATGCCACGGCCGCCGAACTCTTCGGGACCACTCAGACCGACCTCGTGGGCCGTGCCTTCCTTGACGCTGATTGGGGCATCGTGCTGGAGGACGGAACTCCGTTCCAGGGTCGGGACCGACCGGAGATGATCACGCTGCGCGAGGGCAGAGCGACGAAAGGCACGATCCTCGGGTTCGACATCCTCGCCAAAGCTCGGCGTTGGCTGAACGTCACCACGTGCCTCGCTCGAGTCGACGGCGTCACGGTCGGTGTCATCTCGTCATTCGTCGACGTGACCAAGCAGATTCAGCATGAGCACACGATGCGACTCATGCAGGAGGTGAATCGACTGGCCATGACATCGTCTGATGAAGTTGAACTATTTCAGCGTCTCTGCGACGAGATCGTGGCCTTCGGCGACTACGCCTTGGCGTGGATTGGCGAACCTTCGACGACAGAGTCAGGCATCGTCCACGTCTGCTACTCATCGGGTCAGACCGACTATCTCTATGACGACATCGTGTCGACACTGGAGTGGAAGGAAAACGGCGTTGGACCCACCGGTACTGCCCTTCGCACCGGCGTCACCCAAATTGCGAACGACCTCAAACATCAAACGCAATATGAGACCTGGTGCAGTCGGGCTTCGGAATTCGGTCTTTCGTCCAGTGTCGCCGTGCCATTCTTTCCAGGAGGTCGGCGCGCCGTCCTCTCGATCTACGACCGACACCCCTTCGTCTTCGACGACGTGACGGTTCAGGGTCTCGTGGAGATCACCCGCGAGGTCGAGAACGGCGTCGCCGCTCAGCGCTACGTCATAAAAATCCGAGAGTCATTGCAAGAGACCTCCGATGCGATGGACGTACTCGCGGAAAGCGAGCGTATCAATGGACTCTCCGAGCAGAAATTCCGTCTGGCCTTCGAAGACAACATGGCGCCGATGATCTTCAGTGACGCCGACGATCTCGCCATCGCGGTCAACGACGCGTTTTGTGAAATGGTCGGGTTCTCACGCGATGAACTGCTCGGTCACGATTCCTCACACTTCACGTTCCCCGAAGACCTCGCGATAACCCGAGAGTCTCACCAAAGTCTCGTTTCGAACCGGGCAAACCAGGTCCGTTACGTAAAGCGCTATCTCCGCAAGGACGGTCAAATCGTCGTCTCGGAGGTGTCGAGGTCCACGGCCCGCGACGAGAACGGTCAAACCCTCTACTTCGTCAGCTCTGAACGTGACATCACCGCGGAGCGTGAACTCGCTTCAACGCTCTCCCATCAGGCCCTGCACGATCCGTTGACCGGCCTCGCCAATCGAGTCTTGCTCGATGATCGTCTGGACCTGGCACGGGCTCGGGCCACTCGACTCGGCGGACTGATCGCGGTATTCGTGATCGACCTCGATGACTTCAAAGGTGTCAACGACACGTACGGACACCTCGTCGGCGATCAGCTTCTACGCGGTATCGCCGACCGCTTCACCAGCGTCGCGCGTCCCTCGGACACGCTTTGCCGCTTTGGCGGCGACGAGTTTCTGTACCTGGCCGAAGGTCTCGCGACCCCGGCCGAGTCCGAAGTCATCGCGAAGCGATTTCTGGAGACACTCGAACGGCCATTTTTATTCGAAGACGTCGAGATCAACCAGCGAGCCAGCATCGGCATCGTGGTCTGGGACGCGGAGTCAAAGGAGAGCTTCGCCCTCATCCAGAACGCCGACGTGGCGCTCTACGAAGCGAAACGCCAGCACAAAGGGTCCTACCAATCCTTCGATGAGTCGATGCGCCACCTGGTGGCCTCACGCTTCACGCTGAACCAAGAGCTTTGTCAAGCACTGCCGAACGATGAGCTCTCCATGTACTACCAACCGATCATCGACCTCGAGACCCAAGAGATCGTCGGCTTCGAGGCGTTAATGCGTTGGGAGCATCCACAGCGAGGATTCGTTGGCCCCGACGTGTTCATACCGCTCGCGGAGCAGAGCGACATCATCTTGAAACTCGGGGCGTTCGCGTTGCGTGAAGCGACCAACGTGGCGAGTTCGTGGACGGCGAACGAATTCGGCGCCTTTCCGTACGTGTCGGTGAATCTCTCCGTGCAACAACTGCACGATCCGAATCTCTTGACGATGATTGAGACATCACTCCGTGACAGCCAACTCTCACCGGCGCGACTCGTGTTGGAGATAACCGAGACATCGGCACTGTTTGACGTCATGGAAACTCTCAATGTGTTGGGCGAGCTGCGGCTGATGGGAATCGACATCGCCTTGGACGACTTTGGTACGGGCTATTCGTCGCTCTCGTACCTCGTGCAGTTGGACCCGAACGTCATCAAGATCGATGGATCGTTCGTCAACTCCTCGATGAACTCCGGACCGAATGAATTGCTACTCGAATCCATAGTCGCATTGAGTCACCAACTGAACGTCACGCTCCTCGCAGAGGGCATCGAGACCGAACGCCAACGCAACAAGCTCGTTGGGTTGGGGTGTCGCTTCGGGCAAGGTCACCTCTACTCTCGAGCAGTTCGTGCAAGTGAGGTTGAGGAACTGCTCGACGCCACCACGAGCCGATCACGAAAATCGAAACATCAATTCAATTAGCCCTCGTCGCGCTCGATGCCCGCTGCGCAGGGAAAAACTCTCGTGTGACATTCGGGGACGAGCCGTTCGTGGATGCCTCACGCGTTTACCTCAATCGTCACGAACTCGAATGATGGTCCCGCCGTGGTGACACCGTCACCGCTCGGCATCGCCAACAACTGCGTGGCGATGGACCGGAGTTCGAACATCATCGAAATCGCCGGCGACAGGCTCGCCGTCTCGCCGTTGAAGGCCCGATGCAGCGTCGAGAGCATCTCGCAGTATTTGGCGTTGAACTCAGTCATCGTGGACCGAACCGGACTCCCGATCGGGTAGTCGGCGATCTTCGGATTCGGCCGCATTGGGTAGACCGCTGCCCAGTCGACGACGAAGGCCTCGCCGCTCGGTCCCGATCGGGGCGAATCGCCTCGGACATAGGAGCGGCCCTGCATTATCTCGCTGAAGCGGAAGTAGTGCGCGACCTCCTCACGTTCGGGGTGGAACATGTCGCGGTCGCCGTCCCAAACCTGACGATGCTTCAACCCTTCACCCTGTTCCTCGATCTCATCGATCGCCTCGAGAGCCGTCTTGAGATTGTGCACGGCGACCACCCGACGCTCCCCGACGAATCCGAGCATCTCCGGCGTGATTTGGCGTTCGGGATCACCAGTGAACACGGCGTCAGGACCCAGCGTCGCGCATAGATACTTGATGCCCTCTTCGATGGCCCGATAGAACTGTCCGATCGTCTCGAAGTTGTCAGCCTCGGATTCGGCGTGACGCTCGCCCGGGCGCTCGACTCTCATGAAGGTTTCGATCGTCGCGGGGGTGAAGGGCGCCAGTGGCACGACGAAGGAGCTGTCGCTGTGGGGCAGCGCCGTGGGATAGTTCGGCACGAAGCCCGGTTCATTGAGTGTGGGTGCGCCGCCGATCGCGTTCAAGACGTTCGCCGCAAGCGCCAGGTGCAGCATCTCTTCGATGAAGACGGATTTGATGACCTCGACGCTTTGGACGTTCGTTCCCTCATGAATCGAAAAGAGGGCACAGAGATACGGAGGCAGGGTGGAGTGTTCGAGTTCCAGCGCCCCTTGAACGTGCTGGCGCAGGCTTTCGATTGTCGAGATGTGAGAGGAACTGGTTTCCAAGCGATCCTCGTGCCCTAAGAGGAATACGAATCCAACACGCCGGAGCATACTGAAACATGTCGACGCTCGCACTGACCTCACGGGCGCCCGCCACGGATGCACTCAGCCACGACAATGCAGCGACGCCGGTCTCGACCAACGCAAATTTACGCCGCGAGCGTGGCCCTATCGTCTGCGCGGTTGGTGACCACGCGCGTTGTCACGTGCACCTTCGCGTAATTCGCCAAGTACCGAGCCACGGACGCCGCGCGTTTCAACGCCAAAGCGCGGTCGCCTTTCGCGTATCCAGTACAGACCACGGTGTCGCGACTATTCAACGACTTCGCGAAGTCCGCGATCGCGGTCACCTCGACGTGGCTGAGCGAACTACTGCGAGCGCTGAAGACGATGCTGAGAGTGAGATCGAAGGCAATCGTCACGGGCTTCGAAGAGACCTTGGGCGTTGAACCCTTGGACCTTCGTGTCGCGGTGACCACGCACGTTCCCGCACTCTTCGCGGTCAGCGCGTCACCTTTGATCGTGCAACCCGTCGCCGAACCATTCTTCGCGTGAAAGCTCAAGGCACCGCCGCCGCCATCACCTCTCGTCTTCAGTATGAGTGCGGACCCGACGTGGCCCGTCGATGACTCCACCGTCAACACGGGCTTCGGCAAGGTCGTCGTGGTTGCGGGGACCGTTGTGGTGGTGGTGGTCGTTGTGGTCGACGTCGTCGTGGTGGGAGGAGGATTGTAGGGAGGTGGGTTGTTGGGAGGTGGGTTGTTGGGAGGTGGCTGCACGGGGGTGTAGCCGGTACCGGTGACCGTGACCGTTTGAACACCGTTGCCGTCATTGCCTTCGAGCAACCACGTCGCCGAGACCGGACCGTCGCCGGTGGGCGCGAACTGCACCGTCTCTTGTATGGAGGAATCCGGCGCGATGGTATTCGCGGGGCTGGTGTTCGCCAACTGAGTGAACGGATTCGTCAACGCGCTGAAGCCGTTGGTGGCCGGTGGCGTCGACTCCGTAATCAAGAGCGGGAACGCACCTTGATCACCGAGGTCGAAGTTGAGCGTCGCGCTCGATCCCACGGCGACACTGCCGAAGTTGAGCACGTCCGGTGCGGTGCTGAGCAGTGCGGGCGGATCGGCCGATCCCGAGATGGCGATGCCGAAGTTGCCGACGGAGGTGTCGAGTGTCGCGACGCTGTCGAAGTCGTGAGAGAAGTCGCCGGAAGTGCCGGGGGGCTCGAACTGCACCGTGAAGGTGAGCGTCCCACCGTTCCCCGCAATCGTTTGATTGGCCGGAGGATCGGTCACGGTGAACGGCAACGTGGGCGACGCGAAGCCCGTCACGTGGATGGGACTGGTCGAGACGTTGGTGAAGGTGACGTTCGAGGTGACGTCACCACCACCGATCGGCACCGGCGCGAAAATGACCGAGGTCGGCGAGATCGTAAATGAAGCGGTCGCGGTTTCGCCCTGTCCACTCAAGTCGATCGCGGCCGTCGCGCCGGTGTCGTTGGCCGTGAGCGTTCCGGGATTCGCCCCGAGGGCGGTCGGTGTGAACGTGACGGGCACGGTGATGGTTTGGCCACTCGTGAGTGTCGCCGGGAGCGTCGTGCTCGGCGTCCCCATCGTGTACGCCGAACCAGACACGGTGAACGAGGTCACCGTCGTGGGCGCCGAGGCCGTGAACGTCGCGCTCTGGGTCACGGACTGAGAGACCGTCGTCGCCCGGAAGCTCACGTTCGCTCCGCTCAGCGCGGGCGTCGGTGACGCCAGCGCACCGAATCCGAGAAGCGTGTCGTCCTTCGTGCCCACGTAGACGATGCCGTTGTCGACACCCGGTTCAGAGAAGACCGAAGACGTGAACGGACCAGAACTCCAGACCTCTTCCAGCGAGTTGTCAACGGGGATCGGATTGAAGGCCTCCAGTTGGGAGTCCAGTCCGCTCGGACTGGTGGCGTGGATGATCCACACCAGTGCCGAACCGGATGTCGTGCCATCGGACGTGACGATGGGTGTACCCGATCCGTACCCGAACGTGTTCCCGGTATTGGCGCTCGCGCCCACGAGCGAAAACGAGACGTCGTTGGTGTTGGTCACCGATCGCTGGAACACGTCGAGGGAGCCGCCGTTCTCCTGGAACCCCGCCGTCCCCGCCGTCGGCACGTAGACGTAGCCGCCATCGCCCGGCCACACCGCGGGTTTCGACCAGACACCTCCCGACGACGCCACCTCCTGGATCGTGTCGTCGCTCTGGCTCGGACCTTGCTCGTAGCCCCCCAGACTGTTCTGATTGAGGACGTACATGATGCCCTGCTTGCCGTCTTCGAGCATCACGTTGGGGTCTGACGTCGTTCCCATGCTCGCGGGTAGCGCCACCGGAGCGCCGGAACCGAGATCGCCGTCTTGGCCATTGAGCGTCGAGGCATCGGCAGGGATGAAGAAGTCAATGGGCTGGAGCGTGCCGCTCGACGTACTGAGTTCGACGACCGCTTCTCCGTAGGTGTCGGCGGTGGCGTCGGTGCCCGGCTCGGGGCCGCTCGGGTCATCACCGTTTCCCGTCGAAACGAAGATGTCGCCCGCGCTGTCCACGACCGGAGGCGAGCCCGACTGCCAGATGCCGCCGCCAGGTTCGCCGGTACAAACCGACGGCGAACACTCCTCGGTGGACCACATCGTGGTGATGCTGTGCGTCGACTCACTCACACCGACGATCCACCCCTCCCAGTTGCCGTAGTCACACTGTGAGCCGAAGGTCGCGTAGACGACGCCGTTGACGAGCACGAGTCCGGGACGTTGTGTCTGCCACTCACCGTTGAAGACGGTGTCGGCGTTGCCATCGGCGTGTCCGACGATCGGCACCCCGCCCGCCGGCCAGTTCGCCGGGGCCACGCCGGTCTGGACGTTGACGGCCTCCATGAACCACTGCGTGGCACCGCTCGCGCCGGAATCCTTCCCGGCGACGAAGTAGGCGATGCCGGTCGATGGATCGATCACGGGTGTGCCGGTAATGCCCAGGTTTGAACCGATATCCGCACAGCCGATCTGTTGAAGCGGGTCGGCCTGAGGACCGAAACTGTCGGTCCACTCGATCGCACCGGTCGTCGAGTTCAGCCCGTAGGCGTAGTCGTTCTCCGTCACGGCCAATACCGTTGGTTGGCTCACGAGGGGCTGGGCGTAGACCGCTCCGTTCAACTGGGTGTCGAAGAGTTCCCCGAAATCGCCGCCGGTGACGTTCGATGGCGAGAGGAGCGGCTGATTCGGATACCAGCCGGTCGACGAACTGTCCGCTGACTGTTGCAGTGTGTCAGCGCGGGCGCTCGTGACCGCGAACACCGAAGCCACCGGTACGGCGACGGCGCTCGCCACGATGAGCGCGCTCAAGAACAACGTCGTGCGGACCCAGAGCGCCCTACGAACGAAGGAACGCCCGATTTCGTGTCGATTCTGTCCACGGGGCATAGCCGACAAAGTACTCCGGAATACCCACGTGCCTGGACCAGGCGAGCGCACTTCCGCTCTCTATTGGCGAAGTTTGGGGCGCGTCTGTCACGTCGTTGTTGGGACTAAAGACTCTCGACCATGAACGCCCACTGAGGTGAGACTTGTCGTGACGTGAATGCGACGACGCTCGGAGGCGGCACATGACTGACACCAGTTCGCCGAACGACGCCCTCCCGTGGCTCATCCAGGGCGGCATGGGCATCGCCATTTCCGGCTGGCCGCTCGCGAGGGCGGTCTCGAGCGCGGGACAACTGGGCGTGGTCTCCGGCACGGCCATCGACAACGTGTTCGTTCGTCGTCTCCAAGACCATGGCGTCGATGACGAGCTACAAAAGGCACTCGACCTCTTTCCCGATCAACGGGTCGTCGATGACATCGTGGGCCGATACGGCGCGGTGCGTCGCACCGGCTCGACGCCGTACCGAAGTCTTGTGGCGCTGAGCGCTCGAAGCACCGGCCGATCAATCGACGCCATCGTGTTGGCCTCCTTCGTCGAAGTGGCGCTGGCCAAGATGGGACATCGAGGTGTCGTCGGCATCAATCTCCTCACCAAGGTCCAAATCCCGACCGCCGCCGCGTTGTGTGGCGCGATTCTCGCCGGCGTCGATTACGTCATGATGGGCGCCGGCGTTCCGACGCACATTCCCGGCGTCCTTGAGCAGCTCACGCGGGGCGAACCCGTCGACCTCCCACTCAGCGTGACGGACGCCTCGAGCGATCGTCCCGCGACGACACTCCACTTCGATCCCACGCCGTACTTGGGCTCGTACGCGCTTCGGCGTCCGCGTTTTGTGGGCATCGTCTCGTCGCACGTCTTGGCGGCGGCGCTCGCCAAGCGCAGTAACGGTCCCGTCGATGGCTTCGTCGTGGAGCGCCCGAGCGCTGGAGGACACAACGCGCCGCCGCGTGGCGTCTTCGCCGTCGACGACGAGGGCAGCCCGAAATACGGCGAGCGTGACGAGGTCGACTTCGTAACACTCGCCAACCTCGGCAAGCCCTTTTGGATCGGCGGCGGTATCACGTCGCCCGACCATGTTCGTGACGCCTTCGCCCTCGGCGCGAGCGGCGTCCAGGTGGGCACGCTGTTCGCCTACTGCGATGAGTCGGGGATGGAGCCCGAGCTGCGTCGACAAGTCATACGCGAAGTGAAGGCCACGTCGGTGAAGGTGAAGACGTCGCTGCGCGCCTCTTCGACGGGGTACCCATTCAAAATCGCAATGGTTGACGCGACGATCTCCCAAGACAGCGTCTACGCGGCACGCGAACGGCGTTGCGACTTGGGTTATCTGCGCGAGGCCTACCTCACGCCGACCGGCTCCACGGGCTATCGCTGCGCCGCCGAACCGGTTGAAGCGTACGTTCGAAAGGGCGGATCGATCGAGGCGACCGATCAATCGACGTGCCTGTGCAACGGTTTGATGGCGACGTGCGGACTGGGTCAGTTCCGTGTTGACGGGCGTCGCGAAGCGCCCGTCGTCACGAGTGGTGATTCGCTCAACGACGTTCGAGCACTTCTCGTCGGCCGAGAGAGTTACGGTGCCAAGGACGTGATCGCCCACTTGCGCTGCGACGACGTTGCGGACTCGAGCGCGTAGTCATACGTTCGATGCGCCAATGCCCGACGTGCGATCAACGACTTTCATCGGGCGTCGAGCGGTAGGTCAGGGCGACGCGCGACGCGCCCCATATCGCCGTCAATGTGCCCAGGGCCATCGGGATCAATATCACGAGGAGTTGCACCGACGACAGTGAGGCGCCGATGCCGCGCGACGTCGCTTGGAGGAACCACGGTGCGTGAAGTCCCATCTGGATCCACCACAGGGATGCACACGCGATGACAGCGATCGAAGTCAGACTGACACCGATCGCGACCACTGACTCCCAACGCAACTCACGGGGAGTGAAATCGATCCGAGAGGCGACCGCGACACCTGTCCGGGCCCACAGTCCGATCGTCACCACAGCCAAGAGCGCCAACGCGAGAAACACTGCGGAGTACACGTCGTCGGATCCGTTGCGTTGTGCCGACGTCAATTGATGCGCCCACAGGCTGAGAGCGAACGTCGCGACCGCCAACGTCGCGGTCGCGATGACGGACATCCAAAAGGCCCTGCGTACCTCGGACCATCTCGTCGCACGAAGAAACCGAAGGAATCCGGGAGCCGCGATGACGGCGCCGGCGACTACTAGAAGAGTTCCCGCGATTCCGGCCACG
>Ga0208480_1000803_pt1 | contig 11743 bp, 9 predicted proteins | sample NGESurshal092012_4_FD_184485 | JGI IMG/M metagenome (GOLD analysis project Ga0208480, IMG submission 184485) | Arctic peat soil microbial communities from Barrow, Alaska - NGEE Surface sample F53-1 shallow-092012 (SPAdes) | ecosystem: Environmental > Terrestrial > Soil > Wetlands > Peat ... | reverse complement strand
CCTCAACATCGGCGACACCGTCTCGGTGAAGGTGCTCGACATCGACCGCAACCGCCAGCGCATCTCACTCGGTCTCAAGCAGACCCAGGAGGATCCGTGGCAGCGCGTCGTCGACACCTACAACATCGGCGACGAGCTCGAGGGCACCGTCACGAAGGTTGTGACCTTCGGCGCCTTCGTCGAGATCCTGGACGGCGTCGAGGGCCTCGTGCACATCTCCGAGCTCGCTGCGCACCACGTCGAGAACCCGCGTGAGGTCGTCACCCAGGGCGACGACGTCCCGGTCAAGATCATCGAGGTCGACGCCGACAGGCGCCGGCTCTCGCTCTCGATCAAGCGCGTCGAGCCCGAGGACGAGATCCTCGCCTCGATCAAGGCGGTGACTCACGATGACGTGCGTCGCGTCGCCGCGGACGCCGTCGATGGTGATGGTCAGCAATGCGATCTACCCCCGCCTGACCGGCGGCGGGTTGCCGGCGGTCCTCTCGCCCGAGATCTACACGACCGAGCTGCCGGCCGAGGACCACGTCACGGTGCCGACGATCTCCGACGACCTCGGTGCCGGCGCGCTTGCCAGGCTGCCGGGGGTCGCGATCGGCGCGGTCAACGCCGGCCTGGATCTTCTGCTGTACGCGACGAACGGCCGGGACGTCGGCCACGCATACGCGACCCTCGTGGCCGGCGCGCGCTCGGGCTCGCCGCGCGCGGCGCGGGTCCAGGCGGCAGGGGCGAGCATCCTCGCTCTGAAGCACAGGCTCGGGCTGCCGAACACGTGAGGGGCCGGCGGGAGATCCTCGGGTCCGGCGACCGGGCGCCGGACCCGGCGGACGACACTTCAGGTGAGGGCGGCGACGGCGGTGTGGCGGACTCGCTGGTGATCGGGGCGATTCATGGTGTCTGTGTCTCTGTTGTGTGCCACTCGGCAGGCGGACGCCCGGCACCGAGCGGGCAGGGGGACCGGCTCAGGCCGCGACGCACGTGGCGCCGGCCGGCTTGTGATGGTCGCGACGGGCGCCGTGTCAGTCGATCCTGTTCGGGTGACACCTGCCCGGCGGTGAGGACAGGAGCGCGTCGGCTCCTCCACAGCTCAGTCGGTTGGGTGCGGCCGTCTCGACGGAACGGCCGTCTTTGGGCCGCCGAGCCTGTGACCGGACTGTACAGGATGCGGTGTCGGACCACCCTCCCGGATGTACATGTTGCGCGTGGAGATTTGTGTCGTTTCCGAGGTGACAAATCTGACCGCGGTGTGTGAGGAGGGCCGGACGCCGGGCGACGGCGGTGCTCACGCGGCGCGGGCTGGCGGGCCGTGCCGTCGAGAAATTGTCAGCACGGGCTCGGGAGGTCAGCGGCCGGCGAGCTCTCCGCGGGGAACCGGGTCGTGGAGGAGTGGACTCTCCAGGGAAAGTAGTTGCCTGACTCAGGCAGCGATTTTGCGGTGAAGGTCTCAGCATGCACTCCGCCGCCCCGGACGAGCCCGGTCGATCGCATCCCGTCCCTCGCGGGTCGCCCAGGCGTCCGAATCTTCTTGCACCTGGTGGTGGTGTGCGACTCGTCATGGTGCTACCCTGACGGGCAGGCGACCGGATCCGACGGCCCAAGGGACGCGGACAGTGGCGCCGTGGCAGAGACGACGGTGCGAGCATCCGGGTCACCCCGTGGTGTTGTGCTCTGACTGCCGCAAAGCTCCTGTGACCTCACGGGAGGTCACAGGAGCGCAACCTCGACGGATCGGTGTGATCCATGCCCGACAACGAGCTGACAGGCCTCTGGAGTTGTCCGCACTGTCATTTCGCGTTCCATCCGGCGACGGCCGCGATCACGCTGGACTGCTGCCCGCGCTGCTTCGCACGGAGGCGCGTCGCGCAACCGCTGGCCCGGACCGACGCGACGACCAGCCGATCCCGGCCGGCGCACGCTCCCTGGGTGCGCGCTCCCCGATCCTGCCGGCCACGCACGTGACCGGGCCGTCATGTCGTACCCACCGCGGTTCATGACGGGACGCATGTGTTGACTCCGGGCGAGCTTGGCCCGAATCCGCCTCCGGATCCAACGGGCACCCGCGAGACGCAGCTGCATCACTGCTCGTCGTGCGATCGCCTGGCCCGCCAGCTCGCGGGAGTCGGCGCGACGTGCGAGTTCTGTGGCGGCGTACTGCGCCCGATCTGGGGGCTCGGGCAGCTCGCGGCGGGACGCGACGAGTCTGCCGCGATCGCCCCAGCCCCGGCGACGCTCATGACTTCGGTCCGTGAGGCGCGCCGCGACGCGGACGCCGAGTGATCAGGCACTTCCGCGGCCAGCTCGCCGAGCGACCGGCCTGGGCGGTCGGCGATGCCGACCGCGTCGAGCAGGCCACGCGGCGGCTCGGACCCCGACGGCTTGAGCGAGGCGCTACGAAGCGTCGAACGGGGAGCCGCGCGACGCCCGGTATCTCGGTCGCGCCGGCCAGCCCGCCGTCAACGAGTTCTGACCCGCAGGCGCGGAGGCAGTCGGCCGGATCGCTCGCCCGTGGGTGAGGCGCTCGAGCGTCCCCTTGCGCCCGAGCGTCCCTCGCCCTGCGGTGCGACGGGCCCGCCGACGACCGAGACCTCCTAGGGTTGGTCGGCGACATCTCGCCGCAAACTCGTCGCCCGGGAACCCCTGACTGAGTTCCTCGAGCACCAACAAACATAGCAACAAATGTTGCTAAGTCAAGCGAAGTCAGAGGTCGTGCTGAGGGAGACCCGCCGACGGCCGCTACCGGTTCGTGATCGACACCACGACGCTCGGCGCTTGAGCCCGACGCCGCCGGCCCGACGCCGCGGGCCGGTCAGGACGCCGAGAGGGAGGGGTCGCGCGTCGCGGCCGCGGCGACGGCGCGCTCGACCGCGTTGACGTCGCGGACGGCGCCGGTGTCGGCCGACGTCGCCATGGCGGCGTAGGCCCGCAATGCCGGGGAGACGGCCCGGTCGCGGGCAGCCGGCACGTAGCCGACGCCCGCTTCGAGCCGGTCACGGCGGTCGGCCAGCTCGTCGTCGGGAACGTCGAGCGCGAGCCGCCGGTTCGGGATGTCGATCGCGATCGTGTCGCCGTCCTGCACCAGGGCGATCGCGCCGCCGGAGGCCGCCTCGGGTGAGACGTGGCCGATCGACAGGCCGGACGTCCCGCCGGAGAAGCGGCCGTCGGTGATCAGCGCACACGCCTTGCCGAGTCCCCTGCCCTTCAGGTAGGACGTCGGGTAGAGCATCTCCTGCATGCCCGGCCCGCCGCGGGGGCCTTCGTAGCGGATCACGACGACATCGCCGGCCGCGACGCGGCCGCCGAGGATCGCGTCGACCGCGGCCTCCTGCGACTCGACGACGACCGCCGGCCCGGTGAACGTCAGGATCGACTCGTCGACGCCGGCGGTCTTGACGACGCAGCCGCGGACCGCGAGGTTGCCATAGAGAATCGCGAGGCCGCCGTCGGTGGAGTACGCGTGGGCGACGTCGTGGATGCAGCCGCCGGCGGCGTCGGTGTCGAGCGAGTCCCACCGCTCGGACTGGGAGAACGCCGTGGCCGAGCGCCGGCAGCCGGGCGCGGCGTGGAAGACCTCGATCGCCTCGTCAGACGCCCGGCCGGAGCGGATGTCCCAGGCATCGAGCCAGTCGTCGACGGTGCGCGCGTGGACCGTGTGGACGTCCTCGTCGAGCAGGCCGGCGCGCCGCAGCTCGCCGAGGATCGCCGGCATGCCGCCGGCGCGGTGGACGTCCTCCATCAGGTACGTGCCGTTCGGGGCGACCTTGCAGAGGCACGGAACCCGCCGCGACAGGGCGTCGATGTCCTTCATCGTGAAGTCGAGCTCGGCCTCCTGGGCGGCGGCCAGGATGTGCAGCACGGTGTTCGTCGAGCCGCCCATCGCGACGTCGAGCGTCATCGCGTTCTCGAAGGCCGCGCGCGTGGCGATCGACCGCGGCAGGACGGACTCGTCGTCCTCGCCGTAGTACCTCGCCGCGATCTCGACGACCGTCCGGCCGGCGGCCTCGTAGAGCGCCTTGCGGGCGGTGTGCGTCGCGAGGATCGACCCGTTCCCGGGCAGCGCCAGGCCGAGCGCCTCGGTCAGGCAGTTCATCGAGTTCGCCGTGAACATGCCCGAGCACGACCCGCACGTCGGGCAGGCGGCCTCCTCGATGATCGCGATGTCCTCGTCTGAGACCTCGTCGGCGACCGCGTCGGCGATCGCCGAGATCAGGTTCACGCGCTTGCGGACGGTGCCGTCGACGAGGGTCGCCGTGCCGCCCTCCATCGGCCCGCCGGAGACGAAGACGGTCGGGATGTTCAGCCGCAGCGCGGCATTGAGCATCCCCGGGGTGATCTTGTCGCAGTTGGAGATGCAGACGAGGGCGTCGGCGCAGTGGGCATTGACCATGTACTCGACGCTGTCGGCGATCAGGTCACGCGACGGCAGCGAGTAGAGCATCCCCCCGTGGCCCATCGCGATCCCGTCGTCGACGGCGATCGTGTTGAACTCGCGGGGGATACCCCCGGCAGCCTGGACCGCGTCGGCGACGATCTCGCCGACCGGCTTGAGGTGCGTGTGGCCCGGGACGAACTGGGTGTAGCTGTTCGCGACGGCCACGATCGGCTTGCGGCCGATGTCGTCCTTCTCGACGCCGGCGGCCCGCAGGAGCGCTCGGGCACCGGCCATGTTGCGGCCGTGCGTGACGGTCCGTGACCTGTAGGCGGGCATCGACCAAGCTTAACGGCCGCGAGGGCGGCCGCGAGGGCGGCCGCGAGGGCGGCCGCGAGGGGCCAGACCGTGACCCGCCCGTGTGGGCCGTCGGCAGATCAGATCTCATATCGTGGGGGCGTGCGCAGGGCCGAGGAGGATTCTCTCTTGAACGCGGCGGCCGAGAATCACCGGGTGTGGTTTCGACGGAACGTGGCCGCGGAGGGGGGTGTCGTCGTGGAGGTCGGCGGGTCGGAGCTGTTCGTCGGTCGCGACGCGATGGTCTTCCCCGGCGGTGCACAACTGGATGTCGACGCCCTGACGGCCGAGATCCGCGCGCGCGGGTGCTGCAGCGTCGGCTGCTGGTCGCTGTCGGCGAACGCGGAGCTCGGCACGCGGTTGGTCGCCCGGGGGTTCGCGTGGGGATGGCGACCGCTCTGGATGGCGATCGACCTCGACGAGAACGCCGGCGAGCCGTTCTCGACACGGTTCGCGGTCGAGCCGGCCGGGCCTCCGTACGCGAGGACGTTGCCCTACGCGCCGAGCGGGCCCGAGCCGCAGGGTAGCTTTCGACTGGGCGTGCGCCTGAGAGAGAAGCTCGTCGGCCAGATCGCCGTCAACCCGTGGAACGGCGTGGCCGGCATCTACTCGATGGGCGTGGTCCCGCGCGTCCGCCGGCGGGGGATCGGCGCGGCCCTGACCCGGGCGGCATGCTCTCTGGCGGTCGAGCAGGGTTGCCGGCATGCGGTGTTGAACGCCACCGACGCAGGCGAGCCGGTCTACCGCCGGGCGGGCTTTCGCCCGCTGGGGTGGGGACAGACCTGGTGGTACCGACCGGGGCCCGAGCCGACACCGCGCGAGATCGCGATGACCGAGGCGATCGGGTTCGGCGACATCGCGGCGCTGGATGCGCTGCGGCCGACGCGCGCGGAACTCGCGGGTTCGCTGCCGGGCGACACAAGCCCGCTCACGCTGGCCCTTGTCACCGATCAGCCGGGCGTGGCCGGCTATGTGCTCGGCCGATGCCCCGAGCTGGCGAAACGTCGGTTCACTCACCACGGAGCCACGTTGCTGCACCTGGCCGTCGAGCACGATCGCCCCGACTTCGTGGAGCTCGCCCTCGCCCACGGTGTGGACCCCGAGGTGTGCGACGAGACGTTCAACGCGACCGCGCGGGGCTGGGCCGAGCACTTCCACCGCGATCGGATCGCCGAGCGGTTGGCGGCGGTGCCGGGTGAGCGTCCGAACGCCGTGCCAGGCGGGGCCGGCGAAGCCTGATCGGGGCGGGTCGCGGCCGGGCGGTTCGGGCGCGTGACGGGTCGAGGGGGTCGCGATCTTGATTCTGCGGGCCGCGTGCGGGCGGTTGCGGGTGGGGAGGGGGAGCCGGCACGGGTTTGGGGGTCGGGCAGGGGTGGGCCGGCGCCGGGGTGTGGGATGGGGGATCGACCGGGGTCCTCCCGGGCGGTGGAGGTGGATGCGAGACCTTGATCGCGAAAGTAGTTGCCTGAGTCAGTCAGCGATTTTTTTGGAGAGTCTCCATCTCCACCACCCGGTCCCCCCCGACCAGCGAAATCGCCGGCGTCCAGCACGCCCGGGGACGACCCGCCGGGTAAAGCGTGCTTGACAAACCGCCAAAGTCAAGGTACCTTGACTTTATGAGAAATCGGGTACGCGAGCAGCGCGGCCGGCGCGGCCTGACCCAGGCGGACGTCGCACTTGCCCTGGGCGTGTCTCGCCAGACGGTGATCTCGATCGAAAGCGGACGCTATCTACCGTCGCTGCCGCTGGCGTTTCGGATCGCCGGGTTGTTCGAGGTCCCGATCGAGGAGATGTTCGACCCAACCGATGAGGAGCCTTCCAAGTGAGAACCAGATCGATGTCCCCACAGCTGCGCGCACCGGCACTGCTCGCGATCGCCAGCCTGATCGCGCTTGCCGTCGGTGGCTCGACACATGGATGGTCGAGCGTGGCCGATGTCATCCCGATCCCGGTCGTCGCGATCGTCGCGCTCTTCATCCTGGGCGGGCGCGACACCGATCCGGGTGCGGCGATTCGACGGCAGCTCGACGAGCGTCAGGCGATGCAGCGGCTCAAGGTCCAGGCCGTCGTCGGGCGAGTTCTGAGCCTTGCCGTGGCCATTGGGTACATCGTCGCCTCGGCGACGAGCGCCACGCTGTGGCCATGGGCGCTTCTGCTCGGCCTTGTCGGACTCTCGTTTCTGTCGGGATGGTTCGCCTACGGAGAGCGCGGCGGCTCACACGGCCAGGACACCGCGGGCTGAGGCCTGACCGCGCCGGGTTGGGCAGGGCCGACCGCCGACCCGACCCGGCGCGTGCCGGCGGTGATCGTCTACCTCGACTCGGAGTAGCCGCAACCTGGATGTCCGCACCCGTACGCGTCGTCGCGGCGGACGTGCCTACGCGGCCTGGATGTAGCTGGTGAGCAGCGCGTCGACGATCGCCCCCTCGGCCGGCGCGGCCCCGTCGGTGATCGCGCCGACGACGAGGCGCTTGCGGTCGATCAGGGCGCCGAGGCGGTCGTCGATCGTGCCGGCGGCGAGCAGGTACCAGGCCGTGACGGCGTTGTCCTGGCCGATCCGGTGGGCGCGGTCCTCGGCCTGGTCGTGCTCGGCCGGGGTCCAGCCGAGCTCGACGAACGCGACGTTGGCGGCGGCGGTGAGCGTGATGCCGTGGGCGGCGACCTTCAGCGAGCAGATGCACAGCAGCACGTCGGGGTCGTGCTGGAAGCGATCGACGGCCTGCTGGCGCTCGTCCTGACTGTCACTGCCCAGTAGATGCGCGGCCGCCGGGAACCGCTCGACGAGCCGGCTCTGGACGTCACGGTGCGAGGCGAAGACGACCAGCTTCTCACCGCTGGCGGTGAAGTCCTCGATCCAGTCGCCGGCGATCTTGATCTTGCCGGTGCCGGTGAGCTTGCGCAGGGCGTTGATCTTGACGAGCGCCTGGGCGCGCATCGCGCTGTCGAGCCGGCGGGCGAGGTCCTGCGAGTCGCGGTAGTGGTCTGTGAGCCAGCTGAGGAAGGCCTCCTCGGCGCGGGCATACTCGCCGGCATTGTCGAGTGCGACGGGCACGACGGCACGCTGCTTTGCCGGGAGCTGGGGGAGGACGTCGCGCTTGAGGCGCCTGACGTAGCAGGAGCGGCGCAGATGCCAGTGGAGACGCTCACGGTCGGCGGGTTCGGTGAACTTGCGTTCGAACTCGGCGGCCGAACCGAACTCGCCCAGTCGGCCGAGCAGCCGCAACTGCGGGACGAGCTCCTTGGCACGATTGACGAGTGGTGTCCCCGTCAGCGCGAGCCGCAGGGCCTCGGGCCGGAGCGCACTCGAGAGCAGTTGGGCCTCCTGGGTGCGTCTGGCGCGCGGGTTCTTGCAGTAGTGCGACTCGTCGAGCACGAGAGCCGCGGCGTCCAGCCCGGAGAGGGCCTCGCGATGGGCGTCGAGGATCTCGTAGTTGAGGACGAGGATCTCGCCGTGCAGCGGCGTGGTCGCCCGCCCGGTGATCACGGTCGTCGACCGGTGTGGGAGCCAGCGGTCGGCTTCGCGCTGCCAGTTGAGCTTGAGCGAGGCGGGACAGAGAACGATCGCCGGGAAGGCGCCGTCGGCTTCGACGGTGGCGAGCGCCTGGACGGTCTTGCCGAGGCCCTGCTCGTCGGCGATGAACGTGCGTCGCTGTGTGCGAGCGTAGGTCACGCCGGCGGCTTGGAAGGGCATCAGCGCGCCGGCGAGGGTCGGGATCTCGAGCGTGCCGTGTGTCGCTTGGGAGAGTGTGACCAGCTCCGTTCCCTGCTGGTGGTCGGCGAGCAGCCGATCGAGCAGGACTCGGGCGGCGGCGTCGAGCTCGAGGCCGTGGGTGGCCGCGTGGTCGCGGACGGATGTGGCGTTCCAGGCGTCGGCGAGGACCTCGATGCCGATCGTGCGATCGATCCATCGCGACCGGGGTCGGGCGCCGGGCATGGCGGCGAGGGCGCCGTCGGTCTCGTGCGCCCACATCCGGATCAGCGTGAAGGTGGCGTCGTCGTGTGTGCCGTCGTGGTTCTCGACCGTGACGATCGCCGGTGGGACGGGGGCGTCGGGACGATCGGCGAGAGCCTGGGCGCAGCGCAGGGCGTAGGGGTCGACCTTCGTCTTGGGATGGGCGGCGAGCAGGTCGACGAGGACGGCGTGGCCCTGCGCGGTCAGGGGGAGCCGCCAGGTGCCGGGAGCGGCGGAGGTGGCCGGCGGGCTTCGCAGGCAGGCGGGCGGGTCGTCGGGGTCGCCGAGCACGAGGAACGCCGGAGCGCCGTCAAAACTGCTCGCGGTCACGCGGCCGGTCCAGTGTGTCGCCGTGTGCATCCAGTCGGCGACCGACGGGGCGAGCATCACGTCGGGATGGCGGTCGCGCAGGCGGCTGATGCTCAGCGCGGCCGCGCGGTCGGCGGCGACGAGGAACGTGAACTGGCCGACCCGAGTCGGGGCCGTGAAGCCGGTGATCACGGCGTCGCGGTCGTGGCTGGCGATCTCGAGGTCGGTGCGGCCGGCGACGAAGCGGACGGACGCCGTCCGGCGTCGGCGGTTGACGGCCGCCGGGGTCGTGCGCGACCGGGCGTCGAGGACCTGCTTGATCTCGGCGGCGAGTGGGGCGGTCCAGCGGACGTCGTCGCGGCGGGCGTAGAGCTCGTCGAAGGCCAGGGCGGCGCGCCGGTCGATGACGATGCTCAGGCGACCGATCTCCGGATGGGCGTGGCGGCGCAGGCGCTTGGCGAGCCAGCGGAGGTCGGCGTCGTCCCAGTGCTCGCAGACGCTGACGCAGTTGGGGACGTCGGTGCGCCGGGTGGGCCGGACCAGCTCGAGGTCGAACGTGGACCGGTCGGCGAGGGCCGCCTCCAGGACGAGCCGGTCGCCCGGGCTGATCGCGATCGAGTGGTAGCCGATCAGGCGCAGGAGGGATCGGGGGCGATCGTTGCGAAGCCGGACACTCCAGTGGCCGTCGTCGGGGTGGTAGCCGCGTCCGGGGATCGCGAGAACGCTCCGCAGGGCAGGGTGGTCGTCGGGGGCTCGCAGGTGGGCGAGGTCGCCGGCAAGGACGACCGAGCAGGCGGACGGCCGTCGCTCGCCGCTCACGCGCGATCCGCGAGGATGTCGGCGGCGTGGGTCATGCGAGGAGGCTAGACCGTCGTCCAGACTTCCTTTCACAGGAACCTCCCCGGTCGCTCTCACGCGGTTCTTGGGGCGTCGGCGGATCGTGAGTGCAGGCGGCCAACTCACGATCAACGGACGAGGGAAGGGTGCACTCCATGTTCTCTCGAAGTCTCACCAGGTCGATCGCGATCGGCGCGACGGCCGTCGCGATCGGGGGCGGTGCCTACGGGATCGTCGGCGCAGCCGCCAGCCCGGGCTCGGGCGCCGCGACAACGGCGACGTCCGCCGCGGCAACGTCAGGGAAAGCCGTGCCGGGTGGCGGGGGATCCAACGCTCGATCCGGACCGGCCGCGGGCGGATCTGCCGGCACGGTGAGCAGCGTGTCCGTGTCGGGGTTCGGGCTGTTGACGGTGGCAGGGGAGAAGGTGACCGTCAGGGAGACGTCGTCCACGAGATACGAGAAGGGCACGAAGTCGGCGACGGCGAGCTCGGTCACCAAAGGCGAGACCGTCCTCGTGGTGGGAACAACCGACAGCACGACGATCACGGCCACGCAGGTCATCGTGCAACCGGCGAGCAGCGGGTCCAAGACATCGTCGACGGTCGTTCCGTTCAAGCCGGGTGCGCCCAGCACGGCAAGGACGGTCGGTCAGATCCCGGCGAGCTACAAGGAGGGATCCGGCAGGATCGTCGGCGCAAGCACGGCGATCAAGGCCACAAAAGCCGCGTTGGCGGCCTACGCTGGCGGCATCGTCGATCGTGTCGTGCGGCTGAGCAACGGCGAGTACGAGGTCCACGAGATCGGCGTCAACTGGCCCCACCACATCTTCGTCAACAAGGACTTCAAGGTGGTCGGCGCCGACTAGCAGCCGGACCCGTACTGCCTCAGCGCAGCTCCTGGATGCGGATCAGGTTGCCGGCGGGGTCGCGGACGGCGCAGTCGCGAATGCCGTACGGCTGCTCGATCGGCTCCTGGACGACCTCGGCGCCGGCGCCCTGCACCTGCTCGAAGGTGCTGTCGAGGTCGGCGGTGGCCAGGTTGATCGCGGCAAAGGTGCCCTTGGCCATCATCTCGGCGATCGTGCGGCGCTCGTCGTCGGTGATGCCGGGGGCGGCCCCCGGCGGATGCAGGACGATCGACGTGCCGGGCTGGTCGGCCGGGCCGACCGTGATCCAGCGCATTCCGTTGTAGGCGACTTCCCGGCGGACCTCGAAGCCGAGCGTGTCGCGATAGAAGGCCAGGGCGGCGTCCGGGTCGTCGTGCGGGAGGTAGCTGGCGTGAATCGTGATGTCCATGGCGCTCACGCTAGCTGCCGCTCGGGGTCGGCGCTTCTCGATTCCTGATCGGTCTGGTCACCTGCTTGGCGACGCACGCCGGCATCCCGGCGCTCGCGCGCGTAGCGTTACGGCGATAGATGCTGGGCGGCACGCCGACCAGCTCGGCGAAGCGAGTGCTGAAGGTGCCCAGCGACGAGCAGCCGACCTCGAAGCAGACCTCGGTGACGGTGAGGTCGCCACGATCGAGCAGCGCCATCGCGCGCTCGATGCGCCGCGTCATCAGATAGGAGTACGGCGACTCGCCGTAGGCGAGCCGGAACTGGCGGCTGAGGTGCCCGGCCGACATGTGCGCGCCACGGGCGAGCGCCTCGACGTCCAGCGGATCGGCGTACTCCCGGTCGATCCGGTCACGAACGCGGCGCAGCCACGCGAGGTCGCGCAGGTGCTGCGCCGTGGCGGGTCTGCCGGTCACGTGCGGAGATCGTGCCACAGATGACTTCATGCACTCGTCTCACGGCGTCCGCGAGGGCTCGGTCAGGTGCCGACGTAGGCCGCGAGATGCTCGCCGGTGAGCGTGGAGCGGGCGGCGACGAGGTCGGCGGGCGTGCCCTCGAAGACGATCCGCACGCCGTCGTGCCCGGCGC